>JAAUXT010127103.1_pt1 | contig 10114 bp, 12 predicted proteins | sample 7278171 | NCBI WGS metagenome assembly JAAUXT01 (sample SAMN14350112, study PRJNA611818) | marine sediment metagenome | isolation source: surface marine sediment (1.8m) | place: French Polynesia: Moorea | collected 2018-08 | reverse complement strand
TGTTGGATAACTCCCTCACACTTGACTGATACTGTGTGAAAACACCTCTTGTGGCTAACGCCACTCGAGTTGTTCTCACACAGTATCAGTCTCGTGCTCGGGAGTTATCCTTTACATGCAATCAGTTTTCCAAAATCGAGCAATCTCCAATTGTCAGTAAAATGGTTTGACACTTTTGCACTTTTGGTTGCCCTGACTTGTGCCTTACACCAGGTAACCAGCAGAAACCAGGATTGTTAAATCCTCAGCTTTGCCTCGGATTCATTGATCTCCTGTTGTCCGTTGTTTGCCTGTAACATCTGACGGGTGATTTCAGCTGTTATTCTGTTGGCAAAGAAAGCAACACAAGACAGTCTCGTAACTCGTGGGCTTTGGTGTGCGCCACCAGAAGGGCACACCAAAAAACTGAAATGAGGCCTCATGTTCGCCTGAGTATCTTGGCTACACTTCCGAAAAGCATTTCCGGTTGATGGAAGCCACCCCCTACTTGCAGTCATCACCTTCCGGCAGATGGCAACACAACCAAAAGTGAAACACGAGCCCAAAACAAGTAGAGCCTGACAGACCAAAGATACTGAAACATCCTGAACACTGATACGCTGGGCTGGGAAGACGGACAAGTTCACTCAGACGTATGTTTGTCTTGTCTGTGATGTGAAGTTGTGGGTCACAGAAAGAGCAAAGTTGTGAGCTGCATTTATTTCTGTTGCAGGCTCCCATTTACAACCTGTGATGAGGAGGCTCTGATTTGTATGAAACATCGTAGAAAGAATCCACATGAACTTGCAAAGTCAATATTTTCGTACCATACCACAGCAAGCACCTGTCAATTGCTTTGGCAAATGGTTCTTTTGCACAACATAATTTGTGACACGGACTGATGCGTGCACAAGTACCGTCCATAGATAGATTGTGTACTGCAGTGTCTGAAAATTGCAGTGCATCCTCCTGACAACCGCGCCGTTGAGTGCAGTCGTTGTGATTTCTGTGTCATGTCGTCAGTGGCTTTTATCTCCATGGCAGACGTCTGCATTTCATGAAGCAAGAGTCTGGTCTTTTATAATAGGAAGCCTGTACTGTAGCACGATTTATCATTGTGGATGATTTTTTTGTCAGCAATTATTCCGCCGAATACGGGTAAATCCGTTCGAGCAGGTGACCTGGTTGGATGTGGCTTGTGAGTGTCTGCCTGAGTCGGAGCAGTTTTGTCACAGCCAAACACAGATCAAGAATTCGAATTTACGAGTGGCCGTCAGACCATCAAAGTTACCCTGACAGCTTGGTTGACCATGCAGTCACTGTTTGTGCACAATGGCAATTGTTGCGAAGCGGGCGAAGCCTTCGGGCTGCAAGAGACCAAGAGACTTCTCGTCTTCTGCGACACTATCATCTGTTGAAATGATGTTATGTGGAATAAATTGGCAATAAGTCTCATGTTGTTGTCACTGCATGAAATGACTGGTTGATTTGCGGGTTCAGCAATTGATAGTGCGCACTACAAAAGTGCCTTTGATGTGTCTTGCTTTCATCTCGTATTAAATTAACCCAGCCTTCCAAGACAAAAGTGACAACTTGGCATGAAATTGGCTGTTTTGCTCAGCTGTCTGCACAAACCCGTCCAGACGTCAAGCAAAACAACAGCAAATGGGCTTTGTTCAAGCAAAACGTTGGCCAGTTTCCCTTTGCGACTACGAGTATTGTTCATCCAGTTTTCTTCAGGGTTTGGGTTGTTTCATTTTTATCAAAGATTGAGGCTTTGGCCTCACTTCTAATTTGTCTGTTACTCGCAAGCAGGAACAAACCATGGCGTGTCCTTTCTGTGGGCTCCCAACCCTCCTTGCGGCACGTTCCTGCCGATCGTCGTGAATGAAAACCCCGCAATTGCCTCTCATCATTGATGGTACCACCCTGATTGCTGTTCAATCCCCAGTTCCTCTCTGGCCTGCTGCTTGTCCAGAAATTGTGGTATTTCCTGCCGCCTTAATTGGTTTGCTTTTGCTTGAGAGCAAAACTTGAAGGGGAAATCTTTTCAGTAGGAGTACACAAGGAAGCAGTGTCCGAGTAATTGCTTCCACATCCAGTCTGATGCTACGAGTCGTAGATCTACCTGTACAGCAGTAAGCAGAAGCGCTGATAATGTCGACTCGCTTTTGTGCGTGAGAGGTCCCACAACTTATTTCCAGTGATTAAGTCGTCCCAAGGAGCTTACGCCATTGCTGGCAGTGTCAGAAGATAAAGGGTATCTTGCCCACGCAGACAAGGGCAGAAACGGCTGAAATATAACCTCGACAACAGTCCGTGTTTTGGGGTGCTTCGTCTGCATGCTTTGCAGCTGTCGGATGAACCCAAAATCCCAAAGTCTTTGGTTGCTTTTCCATTCTCAGTCATTTCGGACCAGAAAAAGGAAACAGTTCAGAACTTGTGGGTTCTTCCACCTCGTCATGGCAAATACCTTTGCATGTAAGGAGCAAGTTCAAGAGAATCTCCGTGGTCAAACAGGACCCGCAGTGCAATTGCCCAACGAAAATTTGAAAAGGAAAAGAAGTGAAGAGACAAGAGAGACTCCACAGGTGGTTGGGAAGATATGATTTTGTGTTTTTGGAAATTATTCTCCAAAGTCATTCGCTGAGTTCCATTTCCTCAGTGGGCATCACAGGTTCTCATCGGGATCTGAGGTCCGAGTAAGTGTCGTGCGGACTCTTCATCTCCGTGCCAGCTGCTCCAAGAATTAGGCCTTGTGGAAATGGAATTTCTGTGTGAGAACAGAAGTTCTCTCTCTCTCTCTCTCTCTCTCTCTCTCTCTCTCTCTCTCTCTCTCTCTCTCTCTCTCTCTCTGTATGTGTGTGCGTGTGCGCGTGATAGAAACATTGTCAAAAGGAGAAATTTTGTCGTGAGTGTCAGCATCGAGTATCGTAGTGCGTTGAGACGAGCGATTCATCAATGTTCAATCAGCTGCAGGAAATCAGATTGTGGTTTTCATTAAATGACTGTTGCAGCGCGAGATAGGTCCTGGTTCTCTTGCCGAGAATCTTCTGACAATCTCACTGCAAATTGACTGATGTTGTCGTCAGTCGAGTTCAGCACCCAGTTTCTCAGGGGGTTGGCCGTTGCAGTCATCCCATTGACACACGCACACACACGCACACACGCACAGCCGGTGCCACAACAACCACGTGCACAGTTGTTCCTGCACGAGTACACATTCGACTGAAGACGAAGAAGCGCCGATGACCCGCGCTGCGGCTGTAAACAGCTCAGTTCCCTCAGCCCGTTCCCTTCGTTCGTAATTTCGCTGTGTTGAAAATGTTGTGTACTGCTGAACATGGTCGACGGGAAGTTGCACACAAGCGTCCCATCGTCTGATCCCTTGAACCAGGATGGATCGTAGCACCCCTGAAAGGAGGCTATCCCGCAATCACAGGTGTCTGGTGTTTTCGTTAGCACGAGTATTTTGGAAGGTTGTTTTCGTGATCAAGAAGGAGACCCCTCTGTGCGGCACATGGGCACAGCTGAGCAGCTCACAGCAGATGTGATTCTCTTTCCTTGGCGAAAGAGGAGCTTTGCAAAGTGCCTGTGTGAGCATCCCACGGGAAATTTCTGCGTATTTTGTCGCAAAAGTAGTTATCTTGACAGTGGAAGATGAAAGCATCAGAAAGGTCATCTGACAAGGTGCGTGGAAGGTTTCTGTGCCGAGTTGGGAGGTCCACAACAAGACAAGCGCCATGAGTACGAGCAAGAGCATTCTGACGTTTGGTGCTTCAATGGAATGTACAAGGTGTTTTTGTAAATCAGGTTTTGTTGAACAAATGGCAAAATTTTGCTCAAAGTGAAGTGGACCATAAATTTGGAAACAGGATCTGCCTGTTCGCACGCACGTACAGACGAGTTTCAGTGACAGTCCTTCGCACCACAGGTTCAGTGAAAGAAGTGAAATTTAGTTCTGATTCCCTTTCTGCTTCATCCTTTCGACTGTTGAAATTTTTGATCTCACGGAAAGCAACGGATCAACTGAAAGGAAGAATTGATCGTTTTTCCAGTTGATGTTCGATTCGAGCCAATGAACGATTCGCCATTGAGCAACTCACCTGCGACAGGCAAGCAAAGAAACAGGCTTGACTGCATGGTGCAGAGCTTCGTTTCAAAGCCGCAGCTTGTTACCAGTTTTAGTGCGAGGCAACACATTACGCGCGACCCCATGATTTGCAGGGCATTAAAAGGGAAACCTGTGTACTTGACCTGTGGGGGAATCTGGTCGAAGGTTAGTGGACTAAATGACAACCTAATGTATGGAGCGTCCCGCACTGCATTAGGACGCGGCTTTATTGGATGCAAAGTGTGGTGGGTGTGAGGGATCTTCTCGCAAAGTCTGGTTTATTTGTGATACCCAAGAAGGCTTGGTGGTACTGAGTAGCGGTGAAAGCAGACTTGACACGGTCCATGCGCCAAGGCGCGGAAAGCAACGCTTTTGTTGTGGCTGGAGGCGTTTGTGTTCGCCGTCTTTGAAACTTTTGTTTCCACTCGGACAGGCACTTGCAAATCTTTCGTCCTGCAGCACATCCTCTCGCTGCAATCATCATCTGTCACACACAGTTGGTCTTCCGAGGAAATGAAACTGTAATAATATCAATTTCTCCTGGGAAGGGAACGATTTACTGTTGGCGACGGAGAAATGAAATTCCTGCATTTATGAACCAAAGTGCGACGACTTTTGGAATTAACAGCTCCAATTCAGACGAGAGGCGCATTTGAAATGTGACCCGCTCTGCCATAGATAATTATTTGTTGAAGTGAGGATCGGTCTGTGTTGTGCGCCTTTGTCATTCCTCTCACACCTGGCATCCATGGCCACGGAAGTGGAAAACTTCAGGTGGATGTTGACATGCTCTTTGCTGCACGTGGGCTGTATGTTTTGTCCATCTTGCTCCCCAGGCAATGCTGTCTGTTGGGACGTGTTCGGCTTTCAACGTTTGCTGTGACGCGAGTTGCGTGTGTTTGAGCTGTGCAGAAGAATTAAGTCTGAGCTACGACAACCTGAGAGGAGAGGAATGAAGAGTTTGGTTTATGTTGGCGCTCATTGTTTTTCAGCAGCAATTTCGAGGAAATTGGCTGCACAGTTTCAGTGCTTTCCCAAAACAAATGCAGGTTGCAGAATTGCAGGAGCGCATGAAGTTTGGCTTTGAATTAGTACTTCATTTCCCCGGAGAGTCATTTGTGCTTGCAACAATAAGACTGATGAGGAACACTGATTGTTGTTTTGCTGCTCGACTGCGTCTGAATCCAAGTAAACTCCAGACGATTTATTGCATTCGCCAATGAAAGTGATGGAGAATGAAACCCGACGAGGCCGGAGTCGAAGAGAGTCTAGAAACCAGCAGGAAAGGGTCTGTGTGGCCTTTCGCTCCCCCACCTGGAAAGGACAATGTGTTGTTGCCAAATGCGTCGGACTGATTTGCGCGAAATAACTTTTTGATATCTTCTCCTGTTGAGGCAGACACACCTTGTTTCCCTTCAGTCAACTGTTGCATCATCCGCTGAAGACCGGAAGCTCGATTTTGGACCTGTCTGGCCATTGAACGAAACCCCATCGAAACTTGTTGATACAATCTTTGGTTCCCTTCGCTATTAGTCAGCCGCCTTGTGTCCGGCAACTACAATCAAGTGTTGTTGTTGTTGTTGTTGTTGTTGTTGTTGTTGTTGTTGTTGTTGTTGTTGTTGTTGTTGTTGTTGTTGTTGTTGTTTCAGCCCGCGGCTCGGTTGTTGCCGCGGGCTTGGCGCAGTCACCCTTTGCGTGTGTATCTGTGGAGACCTTGCTGCTTTTCCCGGCGGGTGAAAACCAGTAAGAAGCAAAAAGTCTTTTTTCAACTGCTGGTTTCACATCTTGCCGCTTTGCCTAGTTGCAAAAAGAACCCAGTCAACACTGGCACGTGTTCTTGTCGAAGTTGCTGACAGGAAAGATGAGCACGAGGGACCATCTTGTTTGTACGATCACCTTCAGGTGAGACAGCTGTCCCTGATGAACCATTCTGCCTGCGGACCCTCTCTCTGATCACGCCTGATTCCTTCCTGTGAAACAGGAATGCGACCTTCCGCTTCTTGCTGCTGCAGCACGCGATTTTGTCGTTGCGCGCACTGGTTGGGTCTGGTTGTGCTGTGCTGTATCCACTCGAGAAAAAGAAGCATCCGTGTACAAGACGCACCCTACAGACACACATTTTGGTGTGCAAAGGTGTTTGTTTATTCCACCACACCCACGCACGAGGTGCACCCCCCTTTTGATGCTCATTTTTTTCGGAAAAAAAGGTGTGTCTTGTACACAGGTGGATGTGGTACGTGTACAAAACTCTCACGGAATTTGCAAGGGCGGAAATCTGCCGTGGGGTTTCCTTCGGGAACAAAAGTGCTGCACCTGTGTTTGTTTAATCCCATTTTTCTGCGATGAAAGGAAGCATTGCTTTCGCCCATGGTCAGCACTGTAAGTTTGGTGTTCTATGCCAGGGCAGCGGTATTCATCTGGAGACAGTTCGAAGTGAGAAACCGCTGGTTGGCGCCAAGGAGGGCGAGGAATTGGCGTTGTGCTTCAGAAATTTAGATGTGAAAACGGGCGAGCGTGAGAATTAGGAAAGGGCTGCCCAGTTCCAATGACGCAGACATAGATTAACACCTTTTCTTCGGCCCAGAGGTCTCCTGTACAATTTAAGAGACCGGGAGGGGCGGAATAAGTACCGTCATTGATCCAGTTGGTTCAGTGGAGTCGGTGGGCAAGGAGAAAGCGTCTCTATTCTCCGAGCTCTGCACGTTCAACGTTACACAAACGACCGACATCCCCTCAAGTTCTAAGAAACCGGACATGCATATCTCGGTCGTATTCGTGCTCAGGGTGACAGGACCGTGGTCCTGTTTTTCCTCCTTAATTCACCCGGCAAAGCCTGGCTTCCGGGCCAGGGGCACGGCACGTGTCTCTACTTTCAAGTATTCTTGTTTCCCTCAAACTTTGTTGGGTTTTCCAGGACGAAACGGAAGCACTGCTCTGCGAACGGTAGTTCTGGAAAGAATTGCAGAGTTGTTTGCAGGCTCGAAGTTCGACACGTTGTTCTGTGCATCATCCCCTTTTCGTTGTGCAGTTTCTGCGGTGACAGGTCGTCACAGCAGATGCCATATTTACTCAGGATTCGAGAGAGCTTCATCGGAGTTTATATGCTTCTGAAATGATGAATCCAATTTTGTTCATTAGTTAATGTTGACGGGCTGAACCTTGTTCCTAGAGAAGGAACACTCTGTCCGGAACTGAGTGCCGGGTCCTTCGTGACTCTGACAAAGGGCGCTGGAGAACCTCATTCCGGCTCCGGATACTAATGGGAGAATGCGTCGTGTAAACGTAGATGGCTTTTGTGGAGAAAACTTCACATGTATGTGCAGTTGTGTTGCGTTGACAAGATAAACACAATTATTTCATGATTGTGTGTTGGTGCCAAAACGTGAACATCACAATTGTTTGCATGAAACACTGCTTGTGTCTTGCGTAAAATGGTATAATTGTGCCCCAAAACACACACGCACAGACAGACAGACAGACAGACAGACAGACACACACACACACACACACACACACACACACACACACACACACACACACAGAGCTCTTGACGATGCAGAGACTGCAGTTCAGCGAGATGTCCATCAAGCAATGTCAAAGCGGCGTGGATGACGAGCCTGACGTGCCGACCGAGCTGTTCGCGCAGGAGCGCAACCGACTCGCCAAGAAAGGTCCGTCTCCAGATCTCATAGCCACGTGCATGGAGAATTTGACAAATTCTTTTTTTAATTTGCTGAGTGCAGCTCTTATGCATGTAAAAGCTGCTAAGATGCAAAGCTTGTGAAGCACCTGTCGCTGTTCGATGATTGCTCAGCAGTCGGAACTCAAAATGGAGCGAAGCAAATTGTTGGGTGTCCACGAACAGCGAAAACCCAGACTTGAGCCATTCCAGCCAAGGAGCGCCTCCTGTTTCATTCATCCAAACTTTTGACAGAAGTGTTTGCGTGCATGTCAGCTTGTTACTTGGGAGGTACTCTCTGTGTCCAATAAGATGTCGGAAAGTGGAAGCTGACCTGAGAAATCCAGGCAAGCCTGAATGACGTGCATGCACACAGCATCATTTTCACGCCAAACCTCTTGTTCGCAATTTCAACAGTGATCACAGCGAACCACGGGCCTCTGGCGCAGGAATTCGCGAAGAAGGGCGTTCCCCTGAGCTACCGGGCCAAGCTGTGGGCGCAGATTCTCAACATCACCGTCGAGGACGTGGTGAGTATACAAAGGTGACACTAAATCGTCCGAGTACTCAGAGTGCTCCATGTTGTGTTCGTCCGCGTGATTGGTTTGGCCAATTTGAATCAATATCGTGTTGTTCTGTCGGCTCAGGACTTACGTCGGTTCGCCCAGGGTCAACTGAAGCTCGGTCTGTCAGGGTAATTTGGATGCACCGACGAAAACAGAACCGGCTGCTTGCCTCGCAACAGTGCGGGGAAAGAACAAACTCCCCACTTGAGGTGTACGACTTGATGCAAAATCACTTGCAAATTTTCCTGCCTGCATGGAAAGTGAGGAACAAAGAGTAATTTCTGTGCAAATACCCAAGGCCTTTTGAAAAAAAGGTGTTGCAACCAGGTTTGTGTCGTCGTTTCAAAAAGCATGTTTTCTGCAGCGCTTGGAATTGAGCGAGTCGAAGGAAGTGCTGCAGTTCAACAGGCTGCAAGGTTGTGTTGGATGATGCCGTAGCTACTCATTCGCCTCTTCATTTCTCCACTTTATCCTCACCAGGGGCGTCCGTGGCATCGAGGCGCCTGATAGATGCTCGGTGTCACTTCGTGTTGCTTTGGGTTGCAATTCACTCAGGTTGTTTTCTTGTTCGTTTGACTTCGCCCGTGCATAAAGCAGAACCATCGCTGGCAAAAAGTTAAAAAGTATTCGTTCCAAAGTCAAAATTTCCAGAGTGTGTTGTAAATTTGCAAGGCGAAAACATCTTGGCTCGTCTTTTTGTTTCAAGACATTCTGTGAGAACCATTGAATTTGGTGGGCCAATACTCGTACACTTTGCACTGTTTCCTTACATCGGAACGGGGCGCTGAGCGAGTGAGTGAATGCACCGTGCAGTGGACCACGTGTTCGCGCTGAGGCTGTGCATCCAGGAGTTACCAAAAGCAGATTTGAAACCCTTCGCCTTGGTCTCCATAAAACTTCCTCCTTTTCAGACATGCACACCGGTCTTTTCAGGTCAGCAAATAGACAACCTGGGTGCGCTCATATCGCAGACTTTCTGGCTTGTGGCTTGACAATACACAATTTGCATGATCATCTGTGATTCGCCTGTGTGATTCCCATGTCCCTTTCAGGACGTTTTGTACTACGAGCAGCTGAAAGCGAATGTGATCCAGCACGATCTGCTTGTTGACAGTCTCGTCTACAAGGTAATTGAACTTGGCTTTCAGACCCGCGGTAACTTTGCATTGTGGGTCTTGCCCTGAACACCCTGGTGACATGTTTGTGCATGAAGAGCGACACCCCCTGCCCAAAATGTTTGCCAGAGGGCTCAAGCAATCCGTGTGTGTCGGACCCCTCCTTGAGAAGAATTTTGACGAGAGTGCTTGGAATATCGTTGGAGAGTTAGAAAAGAAAATTCGGACTTTACAAGCATTGGTCCGTAGAATGCTCAGAGAAATCGCAGGTGTTTGTCGTGTTGGCGTTCGCGTTGCTTTTTGGATTCCGAACAAGATGTGACAATCAGATTCTTGCTTTTTCGTGTGTCAGGATGTGAAACTCACGGCGGCCAACGACGACCAATACTTTGTGTTCGAAGATTACCTGTATCAGGTACGTACCGGTATCTGCTTTCATTGCTTGGCAGAGATCAGACTCAAAGTTCAGCAAAAAAAAAAAAAGAAGAAGGAAAATGGAAAAGGCGCAGAAACGGAAATAGAGACCAAACGCGATGAAAATAACGCCACTTCCGTGGTGAAATAGTTCACTGTCCAAACACGAAAAGAACTGCAAGAGATGCCTGCACAGTTTGTGAAACAAGAAGTTCCGAGGCGGGAACCCTGATGGTCACGGAAGCGG
>JAAUXT010115214.1_pt1 | contig 10116 bp, 12 predicted proteins | sample 7278171 | NCBI WGS metagenome assembly JAAUXT01 (sample SAMN14350112, study PRJNA611818) | marine sediment metagenome | isolation source: surface marine sediment (1.8m) | place: French Polynesia: Moorea | collected 2018-08 | reverse complement strand
TTTGACCGTCTCCAACAGTCGAGCGCCTCCAGATGGCTCTATAGGGCCCGTTGAAGGACGACCCTCCCAAGAGGTCCCTCTCTCAACAGCCCTATGCCCATCCGGTGTCTCTGAGGCGTGGCTGCATTCAGCTCTTTTCCAAAAGGCCTTGTTTCAATTTCCATTTTCTGAACATCTGCCTTTCTGAAACGGTCCATCTAGCTGCAACATTGTTGCAGTTCTTGCCATGGCTTTAACCTGTTTGCGCCGGGCCATCTGCGAGCCCGTTCTCGGCCACAAGACAACCCTGGATGCTGAAACGGTCGCTCCAACGTGACAATGTTCTGTGCAACACTTTTTCAAGACATATCGTAGATGCCTCATAATCACCAGTTTTGACCACATGATCAATGGCTCTTCACCCCACAAAGGCTTTGTAGATCTAAACACAAAGTGACAATTGACAATTTCTGTGTGACACTTGTCTGAAATGACTCAATTATTTTGTTTTGCCCTTCAAGCATCTGAATGAAAGTAAAATGTGTGTGTGTGTGTGTTGTTCCTTTTGTGTGTCATCCCAAGTGATCACAGAGTGCAAATGGTTTGGGCAATTCCCCAGGTGGATCCAGAATTTGGTCAAGGGCTGCTCTGCATGACTTCTGATTTGAAAGTCTTGTTCAAGTCAGTGGAGTGTTGTACAACAAATTCAGTGATCTGACAAAATGAGATGACTTGCAGGTCACTTGTCATGTGATCAGAGTTGGGAAAGATCCATATGAGGTGATATCCATAGCAGAGCCAAAGAGCCACAAAACAAAATGGCAGCCCCCATGTTGATGGCCACCCCATAGGAGCAGAGAGATGTTACCTCCTTGGCTGTCAGCACACTGACTGGGCTGTCAGTCAATCAGAATGCACAATGCATTCCCGACCCTGGACCAAGCATAAATGTCACAGAGCGGGAACTCACCTCTGTGAGTTCACTTTCCCTCCATGACTGGAGCACTGGTTGTGGCCTCAGTGAAGCGTTCATCCCTGCCTCTTTATGAAGACAAACTTCATCACACACAACACACGTTGACCCAAGGATGATCCAGGTGGGGAAACTGAGGGGATCCACCCTGAATAAACCCAAATCTCCCCTCTCTTCCACAGGTGAAAAATGGAGATTTCGCCAAAGTTGAGCCTGTGGGACCCCACCCACCCGAACACTGCGATTCTGGCTCCTCCAACCCCATCACTATGAACAACAGATCAATGCTCATGCAAAATGCAGCACAAAGAACTTTGGTTCTGTGCCACATACATTCCAGCACAAGCAAAGGAGCAATTGGCTTTTGTGTTGTTTATTGTGATTGACACCTTGATCTCAAGTGGGCTGAACAATGGACTATATTCTGTTCATCATAAATTGATCAGCTTCCATTGTCCTTGTTCTTCACTGCACAGCTGCACCCCATGCATTATTGAGAGGTTAAGATCCACTGGTGAGCACAAAAGCTTGAACCTTTGAAGTGCCCACACAACGCGTGTTCTCCAGCTTGAATCCGGGAGAAAGCCACGCTGCACTGTGCTGAGAAATACTGAGGTGAGAATTGTTTGTTTGGTCGGTCCAAGGCTTGAATGTTCGACCCAGGTTGGGATGACTTCAACTTTGCACCGCTGCGATGGGTCATGGCGCAGCTCTCATGAAGCTGTGCTCAGAAGCGAAAATCAGGCTGAGTGGCTTTTTTGCCTCTGGCACACACACACCAACGCACACACACACTCCCGCATGCACACACACACACACCCACACACACACACACAGAGCAAGCCGCAGAGGTGTGGACCCGAGCGTCGCACACACACACATGCACAGAGTCCAGGGACAAGTCATGGGTGCAGGTCAAGCCAATTTGATACAAACAGAAACAGACCTTTTCTGTTGTGTTTTGTTGACAGTGGTGGCAACCCCATCCTGGTGTGTCATCTGCAGTATCTGTCTTCCCCTTTCTCAAAACAATTTTCCACTTTTTCAGGGAAATTCTGTTCACAAACTCAGGCAACAATGGCATTCGCAACAATCATCTTTGTCACCATGGTGATGACAGTTGTCTCAGCTCAAAACAAGACTGACAGGATTGACGCCATTTTGTTGAACATTGGAGACATGGACAAAAGGAACGGAGACCTGGCTCAAGTTGTCATTCAACAAGAACAAATCATTGCTGACCAGGCTGAAATCATTGCTGGCAACTCCAACACCACAAGAGCCATGCAAGAAGCTGTTGAAGCTTTGAAGCAGCAGCAAATAACTGTTGAAGCTCTGAACCAAACAGTGAAAGAGCAGGAGACAATCAATGAAGAAAACAAGAACAAAATGGCAGCTCTCAACAACACCATTGAAACCCTGAATGAAAAGGTTGAGGAACAGAAGAACACCATCAACAACCTGAACAGCACAGTGAAGGAGCAGAAACAGGAGATTGAAGACCTGAGGAACAAACTAGACCAGGACATTCATGCCTTGAACAAGACTGAGGGTGAGTGCACAAACAGATCATCTTCTGTTGATTATCCTTGAGAGAACTGAGATCAAGTTCCAAATGAACCTTCACATTGGTTTGTACCAGTGCCACTGCATGTGATACACAACCTGGTCTGTTTTCTTCTGCTTTGTTCAGAGGTGGTGGCCTTCCACGCCATCATGACAACGTTCCCCAGCATCAGTGACGGAGCTGCATACATGTTTGACACCGTCAAGACCAACAGTGGAAATGCGTGAGTTGCAAATACATTGGACATTGAATACAATATGGGGTTGAAATGGGTGCGTGGTTGCATTCACCCAACCTGTGGCACAGTGTTGGATATTGGGGGTATGACCAAAAGAGCTTGCGGGTGGAATCTTTGTCACTTTGAATTTTGGTTTTCAAAAGAACACTTGTACATTGAGCAGGGAATGGGGCAAAGGAAAGCAGTTCAAGGGACCAATCTCTGATATCCTTTCTTCACAAAGATTACACAACATTTTCAGTGAAGACTCTCCCTGGTTGACACAAATGGTTGTCTTTATGACTGACTGTTTCAGGTACAACCCTGGTACTGGTATCTTCAACTGCACCCTGGCTGGAACTCACTACTTCTCCACCACTATGCAGTCTGCTCAGGGGGAATGGTCCCAGGCCGCCATCACTCTGAATGGCTCCATAGTCCTGTGCGACAGTGAGGCTGACATGACTGACAGTGGAACTGGAGACATGGTGCCCTTTGGTTGTGCTGCTGTGGTTCAGCTGGATATAGGTAAATCAATGCAGCTCCTCACAGGACCACCACACCTTCCCCCTCTTTCACACATCACACATCACACCCTCTACACATAATCACTGCACCCTCCTTGCAGGACAACCACACTCTCCAAACACAACCACTTCTCCCTCATCCTTCTGCATCCTACACCAACCCACTGCTTGCAGGAAAACCACACCCTTATCCAAACAAACCACCAAACCTTCCCACTGCTGACAGGACCATCACATCCCAGGCATACAGGACCACTGCACTCTGAAATGGAACACCATACCCTCCCACACCAGATAGATCTGATGGACTGGAGGAAGCAAAAGGAATAGAGGATGTTGCCTTTAACAGCTGACACATCTTCACCACCCGTAATTTGTACAACATTCTGCCCTTTTGCTTACGTGATGACACTGTGGCTCTTTTTGACAGGAGACACAGTGCGGGTGAGGAAGACTGCACTCGACGACACTCCACTCCACACCCTGAGCAACTTCAACACCTTCACTGGGTTCTGTTTCTCAGTCTAGACCGACTCACCGACTCTGGGGCTGAATCGGACAAGACAAGACTTTGTCCAGAAATTCTCATGGATGCTGGGAATGCTCCCACCACTTCAACTTCTGGGCATCCACTGCACAGAGAATCTCAACCTTGACTTTGGAACAGAAATGCTAAAATGTTCCTCTTTCACAGTCTCTCCCTCCCTCGGTTGCCCCTCTCGTTTCCTCTCTTCATCTCTGTTGCTCGTGTGCGTGTTCACTGTCGCACACGCATACTCACTGCAGCTGCACTTATATGCCGCACCACAAAGGTGCAGAATGGAGTGCGGATCGTGCAACATCAATCCCTCTCATGATGTGACAACACCTGAGATGGTATCTGTCTAATCTCTCACTCCAGAATCAGGTTTGCAGCCAGCTTTTGGCCAGATGTGTCAAGCTGTCAGTCTGAGTTCTGCATGAGTACTCAACCTGTCTCCAAAGATTCCTTTCATTTTCGCAGCATTCCTGTGATTCTCGCAGAGATTCACAAGTAACACTCTCATTCCCTTCTCTGCTGTCTGCCCAGCAGCACCTCCACTCTCTTGGCCTCCTTGTCTCTCTATCTACATCTTTCTTGTAGTTTCTCCCATTCGCTGTTTCTTTTTCTGTCTGTCTTTCTTTGTTTCTTTCTGTCTGTCTTTCTGCCCCCTCCCCCTCTCTGTCACACTCATTCTTCACTCTTATCTGTAGAATTGTTTTGCGTCAGTCGTTGGAAGGGAAATCCTGCCCTTTGTCAGGACAAATCTTGAAACACTTTTTGTGTTGTCATCAATGATTGGCCATCACAAGATTTACCCACAATGAAAAAAGCGAAGGAGGAAGAATATCACAGGACACCAATTGTTCTGTTCCCCAGTAATGTTTTTTTTCCTGGAACCAGTTTCTGCCACATTTCCATAAGTTTGAGAAGTGCGTGTTTTCCTGTTTCTGAAATAACACAGTGTGACAGACAGACAGACAGACAGACAGACAGACAGACAGACAGACAGACAGACAGACAGACAGACAGACAGACAGACAGACAGACAAACAGACAGACATGTTGCTGATGTTGCTTTCTCCTCAACAAACTTCCAGTGAGTTCTTGCATTTCAGGATTTCTTCTGTTTCTTTGCATCTGGTGTTGCAAACAATTTGTCTTTCCTTTTGTCTCCTTTTGAGAATGGAGAAAATTGTGATTTTTGATGCCATGCTTTCCGCATTCTTTGCATTTGTTATCCCCCCAAGAATGACGCACTGTCCTGAACACATTTCAAAAGGTTTTGGCAAAATATACAGATAAAAATGTTGCAGAAGACAGATGAAAATGTTGCACAAGTTTTGATTTTCAAAAGAAGTTCAGCTTTCAGTGTGAGTCTCTGAACTCTTTACATGCTCAAGGCCTTGCCATTTTTGGATTTGTTTTGTCTGAAAAAGGCATTGTGTGCAAACAGGATTCCACATCAGGTTGTACATATCCGTATCCTGTTGCCCAAAAGAAACTTGGTCAAGAACAGGCAAGTATCTCCAACCCAATTTGAGAAATTGTGTGCCCTCACAGACTTGGTGATGGAAAGTACGTCCCCATCCCAATTTCCCCAGACGACGAAACGAGGCTCACACCGCAAGAGGAAGCCGATGCTCCCGCTGCCCGCGCCCCTCGGGGGTCATGCCCCCAGTCCACTCCTTGTCCCTCGATTCCCCCCCCCCTTGCTCCCCCTGCACCTGCTCCAGTCAAAGAAACCCTGCATGTAACATTCGACCACACCAACGAGCGGACTGTGGTTGAGGCTGCCAAGGCCCCTGTGACTCGGTCAGACACGCATCCCCTCCGACCTCCTGCATACCCCTCAGGAGTTGTGCATCCCATCCCAACCACACAGGCGAAGACGGTCACCACTTTGTCGCCTCCTCCCGCTGTTGATCTTTCATTGGGCAGTGACACACGCCCCTTGGCCCCTGTCAGTGGCCCTGCAGACACCACTGTGACACCTTTGCCAGGAACCCCTCCACTGGCGACACCCACAGTCGCCCCCTCAAATGCTGATGTTCCAACGTCGCGCCCAGATCAGGCTGTCCCTGTGTCTCACCCAGGCCCTGTATCTACAGTACCATCTCAAGCAGTGGATGCCCCGGTTCCTCCACAACCTAGTGGTAAAGCCCGAGCTGCCCCTCCAGTTGCACGAGCTGATCCGTATCGGCTCACTTACGTGACTGAGTCTGATCAGGCCCCCTCGGTGCCCGGGTCCGTACCCAATCTGGGTAGACCTCAGGGTGAAATCCCCTTTGGATACCAAATCCTTGAAATGACTTGCCAAGTATGCCAAACTATGGGTGCACATGCGCCTGACTGCCTCGTTTTGATGAGTATGCCATTGCGATGATGGTGAGTGAATTGTCAATGTCCTGTTCCTATGCATATTTCGCTGATGGTACCAGTCTTAAAAATACTAGGCCCACATATCCCATGACATTCTTTCCCATCACCAGCTGGTATCCCTTCTTTGGCATCAAACCTTGTGGAAAGGATGATGATCAATGGTACTTGGACAAGTATTCCAGCCCCACAAATCCCCAAGAGCCCGAAGCAAGAGATGTCCCTGTTGGGGCGTTACAACAGTTGCCTGTCTCCATGTACCACCGCCCATCTGGCCCAAGGCCCCATGAACCACCAGCACCACGCCCACATGCGTGAGATGAGCCCTCAGACGACCCAAGCACCCTTCCGCAAACATCTGCAAAAGCCCCAGCCAAACGAGCTACCACTGTCCAAAGTTCGGACACTGAGGATGATCAATATTCGACCACCTCAGAAGGCAAGGTTCCTCGCCCCACTGCCAGTCGGTTGCCAGATCACATGGCATCAAACACCAAGGTTTCCGTGGCATCCAAGGTAACAAAGGATTTTCCCCAGACCCTGCGCTATGATGATACAGATGTGCTCACCACCATGACTGGTGGTGTGTGGCGTGTACTGCTTATTTGTGTGAACTGCGTCAACTTCCCAACCCGTTTCCATGGAAACACTGACCCAATGCACAGGCGTTTGATCAGTGGCCCTCACGGAGTTCAGTCACAGCGTTCCAATAAAAACATCAGCCTCTGCTGGACAATTCATAATATTTTTGTGGAAGTTTTCTGAAATCCATGTTTGTTTGTTTCTTTCGTCTGAAACATCCAGCTGGGTTGTTTGTCTTCGCGATATTAGTGATATTGTGCTATTAAGCATCTATTTTCTATCTAATTAATTGTTGTAAAAATATTCAGAATATTTAAAATTGTTGGACTCTGCCAACACCCCCTACCAGGGGAGGAGTGTGGTGTGACACACCAGCTGTGAATTTAGAACCACCGCTCACCAGATGGTGTGTTTGGATGGAGGTCAACAAATACGGAGGTTCCCGCCCTCGGGGACAGTCTCTCCTGAGATACCAACCAGTGTGTTTGTGATATCACTACATTCGTCTTCGGGGCATGTGATGGCGTACCGACCAGCAAGTCGAGCATCCCTGTCCGACCAACCTTGACGACAGGCCCCGTCAGTTCGAACTCATTTTGTTCAACTTCATCTTCATGTCTCAATGGGATTTGCTCTGGGTACACTTGTATAAGGTTGGCAACGTGCAAAGAAAGGAAGCTCCAGTCTATTCGACTCAGGTCTGTAAAAGAGCGTGCGGTTGACTGGTGCATGCGCCACCATGGTAAGAGAAGGCCTCGTGTGCTCTTTCATCAACGGACTTTATTCTTACTCTCAAAAATTCAAAGCCAGTGCAGAAACCAACAAAAGACTCATTGCAAGTTTCAATTCTGCATGGCCTACAGTGACACAGAGAATGATCGCAGGTTGCAGGTCCGCTTTTTACAAGGCGAGTTGCAGAGGTTGATTGACTGGTTCGCAGAGCCCGTCTCTGGAGTCTTTGAGACAGGGATGAATGGACAAATCCACAGGGTTTCTGGGCCCTTTCTTGTTCGCCATTGCGAAGAATAAAACAATGGCACAAGTTGCTCAAATTGTTTTGCTCGTGACAGTCGCAGAGCTGGACACCCCACAATGTCGCAAATTGAATACTGAATCCGCTCGGGACCATCAGTCCAGATCCCCCCCCCCGCGTCAAATCCAGGTCAGGATACGGGTGCACTTCCCACAACAGCCATGACTCCTCCGTGGGAATGAAGAAACCCTGGTTCACGTTGGTTCGTCTCTGAACACTGGAGTCCGTGACCCTCAGTTCCTTTTGTTTCTCTGCAATGTTTCGGAGCAGTGAGCTCAACCCATAGGAAGCTGCAGTGCGAACCCTTACATACAGGAGATTCACAGGAAAAGCACTGTAGATGAGTGTCTAAAAATGCCATTGAAACTCTTTCGTCCACCCTGCTGTATGGTTTGAGACACAGTCAGCCCCAGCCAATTCGAGCCCCATCCGACCTTGCCCAATACACGTGTTTCTCAGTGAGCAAAAATCACACCAAGGGCCTATTCGATTGTACTGAAAACAACTGCAAATTTGCCATTGGTGTGGGTTGGTGTGCAAGCAATCAAACAGATCCATCCGAAACAGACCGCAAATTTCCACTGCAAACAGTGGAGGCTCACTTTTGATGGTTCAGTCAGTTTCAAGGAACCAGTTTGATTGGCACGAGAAATGACACACTCAACAATGCATCCCTTTTTCATGGTGAGTTCGATGTTGCAGCCGAAGAGTTCGTATTGAGCAGGTACGGGTGTATCAGCTTCTGTGCAGGAAGGTTGCAAAGTGCGAGAGCTCCACAAAAATGTCACCTGCACCTCCCTCATTGTGCACAGGATGCGACAGGAACGTGTTCTTATCGATGGAAAATATTCCAAGCAAATATACACAGTGAGGAACATGCAAAGGCCAACTCCAGTGAATTTCTTTCAACAACAAACTTATGAGAAAACCTTTGTATGACATGCAGCAGTGAATGCAGTGAACTATTGTTCTGCAGAGGTGGAGACAGATCTGCAAAATGAATGTTCAATGAGATAGAGTAAAATGACATCTCTGTCCCTAAAACTCATTGCTGTTTAGCAAATGCTTGTTTTGTGCAGGAAGTAGTCCAAAACCAGCAGCTCTTCATTTCAAGCACCCACAAACTCAGATCAAATGGTGGCTAAATCTGAGTGGTTCATCCTATGGATCTCTCTCCACCTATTTGCCCTCCAGACCTGTGCAGAAAGTCACAACGTATCCACTGCTCACAGCATGTTTGCGGTGCGAGGTTTGGTGACGGGAGATGTGGGAGAAACTCGTGATGTGGTGAGCGCCTCCCACTGCACTATCAGGTTTGTCAGCTGCATTGGTGAATCTGAGGGATAGAAAGTTTTGTTCTGTATGACATGAAAGAAATTTTTTTCGGTGGAAATTGAAGTTGACATTTCCTTTGTATTGACAATAGGTGTTTGTCTGATGCAAACTGTGTTGGGTATGGAATTGAGGCAGATGGTAAGAAATGCACGCTCATTGTGAACAACACTGATGGGATGACACACCACTCCACTGAACTGATTAGCATCTTCAAGAAAGGTATGCAGCTACATGTAGCCCTGAAAATGTGGCCAGTTTGAAGCCAAAAGACCACTATGCTGGGACCTTTCATCCAGTCCAAAAACTTCCTCTTCTGCCCTCTTCCATTGCAGTGACATTTGCACATTCTATCTGCACACCTGAGCTGTGCAACCAAAATCAAACCTGTGTGGAGGAACCTACTGGGTACAGATGTCAATGTCCACCAGGATTCAATGGGACTTATTGTGAAAATAACATGGATGATTGTCCAGTGCTCAATCCATGTTTCAATGGGGGAACTTGTGTTGATGGGGTCAGCAGCTTTTCTTGTGGCTGCATTTCTGGATTTGAGGGACAGCTGTGTGAAACCAACATTGATGAATGTGATCCAGACCCTTGTCAGAATGGAGGCAGCTGTGTTGATGGAATTGCTGTGTATTTATGCAATTGCAGCCCAGGATTCACTGGCACAGACTGTGAAGTCAACATAGATGAGTGTGCAACAAACCCTTGTGTCAATGATGGAACTTGTCATGATGAAGTTGATGGGTACAACTGCACTTGTCCTTCAGGATTTGTTGGGACTGATTGTGAGATAAATGCAGACAATTGTGCAGCAAATCCCTGTCAAAATGGCAGCACTTGTCACAATGCAGAAGCTGGGTACAACTGCAGTTGCATCCCAGGATTTCATGGAAGTGACTGCGAAGTCAACACAGATGACTGCACACCAAATCCTTGTTTGAATGGGGGAAGTTGTACTGATGAAGTAGCTGGGTATAGCTGTGTATGTACATCAGGAT
>JAAUXT010107020.1_pt1 | contig 10117 bp, 4 predicted proteins | sample 7278171 | NCBI WGS metagenome assembly JAAUXT01 (sample SAMN14350112, study PRJNA611818) | marine sediment metagenome | isolation source: surface marine sediment (1.8m) | place: French Polynesia: Moorea | collected 2018-08 | reverse complement strand
ATATAGTTCACCAAAATTCTTGAAAAAATATTTGTTTATGAACTGCGAATGTTTGTATGGACCACACGCTTTTTATGCGTAGCATTCTTGTTTGAGATGGGAGTTTCTGAACCCAAAGTGGAAATGGGGCTCCTTTGTCCAGTCTATACATTTCATGGCTGGGGATGAATGGAATTGGTGCTGCAGGCACTGCCTGAATCCTGGATCCGCTGGAGGATATGACACAACAAAACAACAAATCGTCAGCTGTTTGTTTCTGATATCCCAGTCTTTCTGGGTCGCTCAAAGGACCACTCTTCCAATTTTGGTTTGGACAAAATCCAATTCTGTCCGGTTCTCAGCACTGGGAGGATAGGAGCATTGCAGCAAAGAACCGATGAGCCAAACCGGTCGGAATCTGCAGAAGGTGGCACCGTCAGTGTTGTCCGTGGCCTCTGTTGGGCGTCAGATGTCTCATGCGGTGTGGACCTTTGCGTCGCCCCATGATCCTGAGGTAAAGCCAAATCTCGAAACAAAACACGACAAAAAAGGTGTGACCCACATCAAAGTTGTGTGAGAAACAGCTGCAGTATTTCTCAGACGTTCTGACACTTTCTCAAAACTCATTGTCGTCAACACTTCAACTTGTCCTTCGGTGTTCTTCAAAATGGGTGTTTCAATTCTGCATAGCACGCAGATGTACATGCTCAGTGAGACCAGAAGTTCGGATGTTCTGGAATCAGGTACGAGGTCAGAATCAACAGGTGTGCATCCTCAAACAAGAAGACAGCTGTCAAAGCCGAAGGCTCGCCATTAAATTTTCCTTAATGATCTCAAGATTGCTGCAGGGCGTGAACAAACTGCGGCATCCTCCTGACCGCCTGACGGTCGCGCGTTGAGCATCACTTGTCTCGAAATGTGACGCAACGATGACGCAATCGCGATGTAACGAAGCTCAAGACGTCAGTGAGAAGACCCAGAGGAACATGCTCGCCATATGTCACTGGAATGTCATTGCGAGCTACGTGCTTTTGACTTCTTCTTCGTCCTGACTTGTATTGAACATCAAACATTTTGCCCCGATTTTTGTTGGTTCGAATCACAGGAGTCTTTGAGATTCTGGACAACCGGTACCCAATTTGGCCTGGTCGTGCGGGTCAGTTCCATGATCAGCACGATGGGAAGGGACCCTCATCAAGGATGAGGACATTAAATTCTCTTTCCGTGACTTCAAACTGATCATCATTCCTGATCGACTCGCTCTGAGCGACAAAACCTTCATTGTTCTCGTGCAGACAGGGGTTCTTTTGAGGCGTGGATCGAAATTTGTGCCCAATTGGGAACTGTTAAAAGGAAGCACAGGAAGACTCGTGAAGAGTGCATTCGGCAGCACATTTGACATCACGATTCAGTGTAAATTTATTCCAAAGGAGCCACGATGACACACAGCAAACACCTGAAGCTTCGGTTCTGCTCCCTGAAGGCTTGTCAAAAAATTTTGTCCCACAAGAAAAACTTTTCCCATCAGTTTACAATTGGCAAATTCCACAATGACAAGGGATGCATAAACCGAGCAAAACTTCTCAAGACACCAGATTCCGCACTCCATCTTCTCACAGTCGCCGCGCCGTGCGCGGAGCCGTGACCCTGGGTGCACGAGGAGATTTCCGAGCCTGTGATTAGCGCTGATATCGAGTGGGTAGTTAGTGGGTCTTTAGTATTGTGTTTTATGTGGAGGGTCGGATCATAATTGTAGGGCTCACGGTTTCTCATCAACTCGGTGGAGGTGCGACCTGTGCACACACAGAAATAAATTGTGGTCCATCTGAACAAAAAATTGTGGTCAGATAAATCCAGCCCTGAACAATCGCACTATTTTCGACTCGTACCTGTGGTGACCCCACAAATTCCTCACTTGAGATAATTCTGTAAGTCAGAATCTCATGTTGAATCAGCAGCAATCGGGCAGTTTGAAATGGACTCAATGTTCATGTGCTGCATGAGGTTGAACTTGGTTAATCCGGTGACTGTGAGATTGCAGAGCGTTTCTTTTGAGCTTTCAGGACTGGTCCCTCACAGTCCCCTGCAGTCAAAGACTTCAAGTTTTTGAAGCCCGAACAGTTCTGTGTTGCGCAAATTCGCTTAACCCTTCCGTATTGGGCTGGCAAAAACCACGCGATGACTGAAGTGGATCTCACAAATGTCAAAACGCATTCAAATTTTCCCCGAGAGACTGATTGGCAGTTCTTGAGTTTCACACTGGTAACTTCAAACCACCAGCCGAGGCTCATTCCCAGGCAACAGCCAGATAAGATGAAAATGGACATCATCCCCCGAGGTTTCCAAATCTTGCAACCGCTGAGTCGTCCAATTTCAAAAATCGCATTGGAGATGACAAACTAAATACACGCCTCGTCCAGTCAGGGTCATGGCTCTATTGTGACACTGGTCTCTGGGGTCATCGCGCCTATTCAAAGCTCGGCCATTCAGATCAGCCCCAGTCACATTGGGACCCATAAAAAAACAAACACCCTCCAGTGGAGATTTCAGCTGTGGCCACCTAAACACATGTAGGAGGCCAAAGATTAATGTAGCGAACGAGCAGTGCACTTCAACTCTGAACCCCGTCATTTCAACGCCGCAGCGACTTAGCCAAATTTATCTCTCCCCATATCTACTAATGTCCAAAGAGGACGTTTAAATTGTTGCATTTGTGTCAAGAGGATCAAGACCCACCTTTTCCAAAGGGCAAGGTGAAGGGTTTGAGAACCCTGAGAACCTCGGTGGAACCCGATGCCGCCTGATGTGTGGGATCGCACTGTGTGGTGCGGAGCGATTCTTTAAGAATCCACATCTTTCGGATTGAGTCCGTCTTCGTTTGTCTTGACAGAACGAGTTGCGAACGTTTCTGGTTGAGTGTCACTCATTCAAAATGCAACGTGATTTCAGTTTAAACTCCATGAGTTGCAGTCTCCTTCCTTAATTCTTGGGGGTCAACTGGCCACCCAAAAGGCCACGCGAGGTTTCAGCAATTTTGACTTCGCGTGAGTTCGGCTCATCGACCTCCTCGTCAATGCGGCGCTCGCTTTGATGGAAACATTTTGTCAGCCCAAATTGAGGATATGCTAAACTGCGAAGTCAACTCAATACTCATAGAATTACACTCAGGCTCGTTACACGCTTGTTGGGAAGTCAACCTGCATCAACGTCCCAAGTTTGTGAAGATCTGTGAATTCCCTGAGAAATTTCAAAAACCTCAAAAAGTTGGAAACACCATTTTTCTATTTTTGGAACTTCGAGTCTGTTTTTGGATTCTCCCATGAACTACTTTAAGAAGTGCAACTTGCACAACGTTTCTGACTTTATGAACATCTGTGAGCTCGGGTTTGGAGAGATGTTGCTCTTGATTTGCGTGGACTTTTAATTGTGAAACGTACCTCGAGGCAAAACAAATGCCTCCGGGTTGGTGATTTGACGAAATTGAATGTGACCTGCGAAGACAGAGTTTCGGCCGAAATACAAGCACGAAAAGCAGCGTCAGGATGACACCTGAAAGACGCTTGAAGAACGTGTTCGTTTCGCCCGAAAGATCAGTTTGTCTGACACTTTTTGCACGCAATCAGGAAGTGAAAGTTCAAATGCAACTTCAATTTTTTCATCAAAGGATGGGGAAAGATGACCAAGCATGATAGTGACTGACATGTGACTTGGACGAAGATGAAGTTCAAATGCGCGCAGAGCTCAATTGATCACTGCGCGGCCTCCGTCGGGAAGTTATTTGTAATCTGATGAATTCGAGAGCGCAGTGCCCATTACAATCAAGTCTGATTGTGCCAGTCCGCATTTCCCGTGCGTAGATTAATACACACATCAGAACAGGCTGTGTTTTCCCGCTGCCTGACAATTTGTTGAATTGTCCCGCTCTCTCCCCGAGGCAAAACGAACAGGTTTTTCGCAGCAGTCTACAATTCAAGTCGTTTATTAAAAATCTGTCAGATTTCAGAAATTGATTACAATTTCCGACCTCAGGGGTCAAGAGTTTGACAATGCCGCACGCATGCATGGCTGCGCGCATTTCACGTTCTGTCTCTCGACATATGTCATGGCTTTGTGTAGGTCTCAAGTGTTCCTGTGCGGTCGATCAGAATTCTCACCTTCTGCTCTTCGTTCTTTGGAAGAACGTGTTCTGATGAAAATCACGCGAGCTTTCAATGATTCTTGACCATTTTCCGAACGAACCGAAACTTTAAAATGTACGTGTGTTTGTGTGCGTGTGTGTGCGCTCAACAAAGATCGAGCAAACCCTGTGCACTTGATATGGCTGTCAACGCATTTCTCGCACCAGACCGCAGCACCGACCGCTGATCAGGTTTGTCAATGAACGAGTTTGTGTCAACCAATGCGAAGTTTTGTGTTTCAATGTGTCTGTCGCAGGTCAGCAGAACGTGCCCTGGAGTCGCGAGATGCTGGGCTTCCACAGCGGCGCCGGAGGCCTCGAGCCCGAGCCTCGCCTCAGCGCCGTCCCGGACGGGCAGCGCACCCCGCGCAGCTCCCTCTGGTGTCCGCGGGGCGGGACGCCGCGGGGCGGGACTCGGGGGCTGCTTCGGGTTCCTCGTGCGGCCGATCTATGTCGGTGAGAAATGTCCCTCGATCTCTCGTTGCGTTGGCTTGGGTTCAGCACTCGAGTCGCGTGGCACGCTGTTTCCTTCTTCACTGCGTGCGAATTGTCTTTATTCTTGGCAACGTGGTCGTGACTGCGCGTTGAGGTTCTGTGGGTGTTGAGATCACGTGGTTTCAGAGGTTCCCTGAGTGGGTGTTTTCTGACCTGAGTGTAGACGGGGTTGGCGAGTGTGTCATTACAGTTGTTTGACGTCGGCTCTGAGCGCGTGGAAGAGTTTGGATTGGGCGGCGTTGGAATGGGCAGTTGTTGGGGTGAAGTGGGAATGTTTGACGCGAGACGGTGAAAGCTTTCCAACACCTCTCCGACCGTGTAGACGTGGTAGGGATTGTTGGAGATGATATCAGTTCTCTTTATCCCAACTTTTCTTCTTCCAACCCCATTGAGCTGCGAAGCTGAGCCTCGAACAGGAAGAGACGCCCTGTGCCTCGAGTTGCGCTCTGGAGGGATGGGTGGGGTGGGCGTCAGAGTCGAATACTCATGGAAGCTGGCACATGCCACGTACCCCTCGGGGGTGTCGCCGCCGATCGTGGCATACGTGTCGTCGTGCCTGCCCAGTGCAAACTTGCTCTGAAGGTGACCGGTCATATTGAGGTATCGGGTCTTGTCATTGTCCTCGCTGGCATGCCCATTCACTGAGGCGCGCATCTCGCTCGCATCAACGTATGTGTTGCTCCCTCCCGCAGCACCCTTGACTCTGTTGCTGAGGATCTGATCCATCGCAACGCTGGACCTGTTCTCTTCACACAGAGTGTCATCACTGTCATCGCTGACCAAGTGATCGGGAATAGTCTCGTAGATGGGCTCCTCGAACCCCTGGATTTCATGTCTCGAGGAGAGAGACGTCGCATCCAGGGTCGAGTCACTGCGCAGCTCGTGGATGTCCATGGCGGAGGTGCTTCCTCGACCGGAGTCGGTGGAGGTGGTGCTGCCCTGGGGAGAGAGGGCGGAGGGCGCGGGGACGGACGAGTTGAGCACGGCCCTCGGGATGGACTGCAGCGGAGCACCGGAGGTCGCCAGACTGCTCTGAGAGTTCCACAGACTCGTGTTGTGCAGGTGATGTAACCTCAAGGAGCCGTCGCTCTGAGAAGCCTCGCTCTCTGCAGGAAAAAGGAATGGAAACTTTGAAGACTTACACGGAGGTGCACGTTAGGATACGGACAAAAATAATTTGCCAGATTGAACGTTCGTGGTAATTTGTGGTCATTGGTTAATTGCTTCAAGTTATGCATGGAGAAGAGCACAAGCCCTGAAGGCACAGTCAAATGAAAGAAATTCAAGTTGAATGTGGCCCCTGCAAAGTATCTTTTCGGACGTTTGAGGTTAAGTGGAGAACCCAAGGGTATCTCTGATCCCCCAGATAAGGGTGTCATCCTCCTTTGATCAGTGGAAAGTGATAAGTGGCAAATGAATGGGGTTGCTTTTAGCATGTACATGCACGCCTCAACAATAGAGAAAAACGTTTCTCTGAGGAAAATGCACGGAGATGTACTGGGGTATTTTTGCCGTTTCAAAATGAATGTGGACACGAATGTAATGCATTCATCTCTGCACGGGTATTTTAACTCCCATATAGCACATTACCAGCACACACCACACACCCAATTTAACACCAGTCTGCAAAGGTATTTGCGCAAGATTTAAACGAGGTGAGCCAAACGCTCAGACGAACACAACCACAACTGAAAAAATCTCTTCAAATAATGACTGACCTGAGAAGGAGCTTTGGCTGGAGAACCGGAGGATCCGGGGCCGCAGGTAGAAGTCTTCATCGAACATCAGCTCCGCGGGTCGCACTTGTGGACTTCCGTGTCGCAGCTGCTGAACATTTCCGGTTCCGGATTCCACCGAACACCCGGAGCAGCCGGAACTCCTCCAGTCTCGAGTTGTCGAGGTCCAAGGCAGCGTCAGGTGCGAGGAGTCGCGAAACGACAGGGCGTTCTCTTCGTCAGGGTGGCGACTTCCATGTCTCAGATCCAGACTTTGCGAATCCGAAAGGAAGGCGCGCGTTGAATCCAGAATGGACTCATCCTGAAGGCTGGCAGTGGAACGAAATTGAGAGTCCGTGTCCAGACCCGATCTTGAGCTGGTGAATCCCGATTGTCCCTGGGATGCCTCCGATGTCAAGTCAGTTACACTCAGCAAGGATCGACTGGAGTCACTCTCGACGAAACTTGGATCCGAGGTCGCAGGTGGACACCTCCCGAGCTGTGCGCGAGAATCGTCCAGATACCGTCGGCGATTTGATTGTCCCATTAAATGCAAATGTTCCAAAGCCACATGTCCGTTTCTGGTGCATTTGACCGCAATGTTCCCAGTTGCCTTCATGCTTGACCTTATCTCTGTCTGTGTCTCGGTCTCGTCCTCGCACGTCTGCGTCTCTCGAGTCCCAGAACCGAAATGACCAGCCAGGCACCTTGCAGCGCTTTTGCTGTGCGATGGGCTGGCACTGAGGCGGCGCGTCTTCAAACGCTGTGTGCCGCTGCTCGGTCGCTGCACGCTCCCCTGCGCCGCATCCAAAGGCTGCGATTCCCCCGGGTGATGCAGCAATGCAGTCTGATTACCCTCCCACCGCGCCGCCCTATTGTCCACTGCTGAGCTATTGTGTGTCTCGCACCCATTATCGGGTGAACAAGGGCAGGACCGAACGATATTACAGGATATTGCCTGCTCATTTAAGTGACTCGGGGATGCGGATAATGACTTATTAAATGCAGGTCCTAAACGGTGCTGCGTGATGTCTGAGCCGCGATTGTCGGGCGCGTTAATAGAGGGATTGTCTGAGTACCGACGCGATGTACTCGAGATTGAGTTGGGATTTGTGGTTTTTGCGACTGTGAGGTTGTCTGTGCTTCGAAGAGGTGTGCTTGTCAATGGAACACGACCCGGCAGAAGAAACGTGTCAGAAACGACTTCTGAGGATTTAGTTGTGGGGGTGCTGAGAAGCAGATTGTCCGACGCCACACCGGTTCCCCTGGCAGCTGGTGAGCTGGGTTCCTCAAACGTTGTGATTGCAGTTCCCTGGCGTCTGACCGTTTCCTTCATGGAACAATTGTCGCGATTCTTCGGCGTTCTAGAAGACACCTTGCTGGCTTCATCCTTGATGTCTGTATTTGCACGCTTTTTGCTTGGGGCATTCCACTTGTCATTGTCACCACCTGAAGGTACAACCTTCTCGTGGAACACGCAATGTTTTGGCTTCAGTAAATCTTGAGCTTCCGTTGCGTTCAGTTGTGGCATCTCTGTGGAGGTCCTCTGGGCGGCTGTTGCTGTTGAACGGAGTTTCAACTGAACAAACGAGTTGCAGATCTTTATCTGCTGATTTACTGCGGATTGTCGCATCTCGAGGTCAGAGATGATGCTCCACATTGACTGGGTGACCCGGGTCAGCGCGCGCTGACAGGGGGACCGCGGCTCCGGGCCGCCCCCTCGCGGGGAACGGGACCCAGGCACCGGCCGCGCAACTCGCTTCACGCTCGGCTGGGCCTGCCCCATCCCCGCCCTCCCCGCTGAGGTACAATTCAAATCGCCTGTAATGGCAGTCAGCGTTCTATCGGAGGCCGTTTGATGTTTGAATGGGGTTGACATTGGGGTGGAATCCCGGGGAGAATGGGAGGAATGCTCGTCAGCGTACATGTCTTCAGCGCTGATCACAAATTCATCATGCACCTGCGGATTGGCGTGTTTAGCTTCAGACGATGAAGATCGGTTGTTTTTGTCGGATATGGGCGAAACATCCCACGTTCTGCGACTTTCACCTGTTGTGCGGATGGGTGAGGAAGTTGCAATACTTCTTTGCCTTGATGGCCGAGCTGCCAATCCCGTCTCGGTGTTCTGGATCGGACGCGAAGTGTTCTGGGAAGCCGAGGGTCGGTGCGTGTCAAGAGTTCCGTCTGCCGAATAAGAGTCTCCACCCCTTGGAGTGCCTCTGGTCTCTGAATTCGGTCGAGTTTGTCCGATGAAGAGTGCGTCAATCTCGTCTTCGCGCGTCGCCAGTTGCCCGTCGCTCTCGTAGCCGCTGCTACTGTAGACAGGCGAGATGAGACCTCGAATCTCGACTTTTGATTCACGGATGAGATCCTTGACCCCTCCACAAGAGAATGCACTCGGTTCTTCAGCAGGGTCTGTCACCTTCAAGGTCCTGCTCTTTTGCACGTGGCAGTTGGCTGGGCTCTTGGCTCGGAGCAACGCAGCGCGAGCCCTTTGCTGAAATACACAATCTTCTGTCTCAATGGAGCTGGTTGTCAGAGCTTCATTTGTTTCTTCCCTTGCGCCAGTGAGATGGAGTGATTTTTGTTTCAGGCTCCCAGTTGACTCGGCTGAATTGCAATTCTTTTCCGTGGATCGTTTCTTCGGCGAGCCAGACAGACGATGAGGTTTCTTCGGACTTGCCCGCCTGACGGTACTTGGTGTTGGACCCCTGGAGCTCCAGGGACTCTCGACGCTCCCAAAGAACGCTGTACGCACGACGTCTCGAACCACACGATCAGTGTAGGAATCACGCATCGAGTCGGCATCACCGTTGACCCGACGCGGCTCGGACTGAGTGCGTCTGGTCTGCTCTTCAGCACCTTCGGAAAAGAACCCCTGTTCCCGTGTCCCCATTCTCTGTGCACTCGAGGACCTGTTCTTGTCCACAGGTGGAGTTGACATGTCTACGCGTTGACTGCAGTTTTCGTCAAACGCATCAGACAGATGAACCCGCGTCAGAACCTGAGTCCTTGGTTTGCTGCTGTCTTTGTTGAACTCCATCCCGTGCCTCTCACTGAGTGTTGTTCGTTCTTTGTCCTCTTTCGATGTAGTCTCGTCTGTTGGGCATTCCCTGCTGGCACTTGTGAAGGATATCATTTCGGCTTCATCAAGGCCTGTAGTTTCGTCTTGTCCGGTTTCGCGACGCCACTGTTCGTAGGTGAGGGGCGCGTGGCGCCGCCGCAGAACGCGAGACGCCGCCTGCGGGAAGTGCGCGCGCACAGCGCCCTCCCACGCCACGTTCAGCGTCCAGAAAGAGCGCCGCAGCTCAACGCCATCAACACGCAGAGACTCCTGCAAATAAATGGTGAGATTTGAGAGCTTCGTCACAATTTTCTGTGATTTGTGTTGCTGAAACAGCCAATGTTCTTGCAATACAAAATGTAAACATTTGGTGCAAGAACATACAGGCCAGTTCATTGTGTGTCTTTTGTCGATTTGAGGGTGTTTCAGACAAACCGAATTGATCCGTCAGTCGACACAAAAATCTGCGTTGCAGACATCTGATGTACGAACGAGTTTCCTTCAAAACTGAAGGCAAACCGCGAAACCTTGTACGAGGAGGCTCCAACTTCTGGGTGTCTTTTGCATGCTGTATCACCTTGAAGTCTGTTTTGTTTTGGTCGCTATTAACCGCATTTTCAGCAGTGCGGGCATGTCAAATCGAGCAAGGTGATACAGCAAGCAAAAGACACCCAGAAGTTGGAGCCT
>JAAUXT010060766.1_pt1 | contig 10117 bp, 6 predicted proteins | sample 7278171 | NCBI WGS metagenome assembly JAAUXT01 (sample SAMN14350112, study PRJNA611818) | marine sediment metagenome | isolation source: surface marine sediment (1.8m) | place: French Polynesia: Moorea | collected 2018-08 | reverse complement strand
TCTTTCACTTCCTCTCTCACTCTCTCTCTCACTCCCTTCCTCCCTCTTCCCTCTCTCATTCCCTCTTCCCTCTCTCTCTCTCTCTCTCTCTCTCTCTCTCTCTTCTCTCTCTTTTTTCTCTCTCTCACACCCCCTCCGTCACACACACACACACACACACACACACACACACACACACACACGTGCGTGCATTCCCCCATGGCAGAAGAGTGAAAATGCTACACGCACCAACTTACTCACGCACTTTTTTCTTTGATGGGCACATTTACTCGAGTGGTGGTTCATTTTCCACACAGGCGTTGTTTGCAACAAATCCGGGAAGAGCGAATCCACTGACGTTCTCACTTTTTGCGCTTATCTTTGGGCTTTTGTGCGCAAACGCGTTCGTAACGGTGTGAACTGCGGTGCACCTCAGGAAACTTTCAAATAGATAACTGCAGGTTGCATGCGTTCTGTCAAAACGTGCCCATGGCAGGGTTCAAGTTCCCGCTCGCGTTGTGTGGTCAGTGTGGTGGATCTGTGTGTGTGTGTGTGTGTGTGTGTGTGTGTGTGTGTGTGTGTGTGTGTGTGTGTGTTCAGTCTGGCTGATCTTGTTGGACGAGGGTTGCATTTCTCGACAGTTTGCCAAGCCTCTGTAATTCTTTATGTCATTCAGCAAAAACACACCCGTTGGTTGCTTGAGCTCAATATCATCTGGGTCCCATTTTTGCAATTCATGAAGACATCCCTTGTCGAAAGGCTTGTTGAATATCCAGTGTTCTTGTCGGGAAACAGACAAGTACAGGCGAACATGGTTCAGTTGGTGACTTCGAAACTCGGTGAAGTGATGTGATTGTAACAAGTGTTGTTTTTTTGAGAGTATTCCTGAGGAATGATTTGAAGAATGCATCCCACATTTTTGGCCCTGGAGTTGTTTTTACATTTTGGAGTGTGTCACGTAAGGAATCATAATCACTGTGTGCGCTTTGGAGAGCAAAGACAACAAGAACAAACCGCGTCATAACCAAATGTTGCAGCAGCCACCCTCCCATGTGCAAAGAAAACTGGTCCACAGATGATTTTCAGAAATGCAGCAAAGCACACTGCATCAGCATGCTTTTGCCAGCAAACAGTTCAAGTCTTTCATCATCAAGACAGGACTCCAAGAAGCAACTTCAATTCTCTTGCAATGAGAATAAAAACAACCAAAGGGCTTTGTTATTGCAAGCATTGACCAAGAGGAAAGGATGGCACACTGTCTGCACCTGCCAACCTCATCAAGCCCAACTGTATTGTGGATCCTCTTTCAAAAACACAATGCTGCATTAGAACCATATTTCAAGTTCAATTACTCTCATATTTGTTTTGAAAACTCAACAACATTTAATTTTCATCCAATTCAACATGTTTCTTGAGCTGAAACTGCACACACAAGCAGCTGCACATACATGTTGTGATGTTACCCACAAACACGTACAGTTGATAATAAGAACATCTGAAGCAATTTTACGAGTCTGCCAATGTCAGTGTTGGCTCTGTCAAGAAATCACTGCACAGGTGATAAATCTCGGTCGGATGAATACTCCCAAGACTCAGATATCTCCCACCACAAACCACCACTCTGAGGACATTGAGTAGTTCCAATGAATCATAGGCACCAGGACCAAACCCTGCATGCTCTACTGCTGAGAATCCTGCTCAACCACAAACAACAACAGCAGCAACCAAATTGTTCAAAGAACCAGGTTGTCCGCGTGAGTATCTGCTTCTTTAGTTTATTGTCTGCTCCAAACAAAAACGAAAGGAAACAAAATTGGGAAACCGAACAGATTGCAAACAAAGTTTCAAAGTGCTTGTGCAGCTGTTGGTCTCACTGCTGCCAGCCATGTCTTTCTGGGCTGTACATCAGTGAATCAACAAGTGCTGACATTCTTTCTTCCAACACGGGACAAAGTAGAAACCCAGTTCTTAGTTTGGCGGTCGAGGATGGCAATTCACTGACCTCAACCTTACATTAGAACAAACACAAAGAAAAGGCAATTTTGTGCTAACAACACACAACCACAGGTGGATGTCAATCAAATATTGTTTGTTTGTTTTTTGTTTGGAGGTGGGGAGTGTACTGCCCCACAGATCTGCCCTTGTTTCTACACACTATGTTTTGCTCCGTTGTGTGTTGATGAACTGGAATGCGTTTACTATTGGCACCAGGGGAGCAACAAACACTGTGTTCCAAACCGGCATGTGAACTGGATACTTTGGAAGAAACAGAGCAACAACATACGTTGATGAAGAAGGGACCCAGCAACACATCCTCACAGCAACATGTATCACAACTTGCACCACCATGCCAACTCTTGAAGATTTGTCTGACCCTGACCTTTGAGCACTTTCCTGAGACTTTTTCATCTCTGAAAACATGTGGAGGTACAAAACACTTACAAAGGCAATGGAAACAAGTTCTGAAAGCCAAAACAAGAGAGTCACAACTCTTGGAGAGAGCATGGTGTTTGTTGGATCAATAGATGGGTGGCACAATACAGTTGGTATTTTGGGGTTGTGTATTTTGAAGAAGATGACAAATGTGAGAGCAATTTTGAGCGTAACTACAATGGCAATAAAAGCGGTCCTGTTCACATACTCAGACTGCTTAAATTTGGAATCAAATGGATAGAGAACAACCATCAGCCTGGCAAAAGAAAGCAAATCAGTAGAAACCAGAGATATCAGTTTGGAGAGCAACACAAAAAGAAAAGCACAAGTGCAAAATATACTCTTCTTCCAAATATCTTCATTCACCAACAAATTGTGTGGAATGTAAACACAGGCTCCTGAAACAATGGCTAGATACCAGCCAACCAAGAAATCACCTGCAATACCCAAACTGATGATATTTTTGGAAGATCCAGTTTCAGTAACTGAATGATAGGCCAAGAGTGGCCCATTTACCAGAAGGACAAGCACTGAGAGAGTAACAGATCCAATGAATGATGCATATGGCATCTTTGTTTTACAAGTGTCATACCACGGAACTTCAGCTATGCAGAGATGATCTTCTTTGTCCAAAAGACAGCAGATCTTATGATTGCTGGTCACAAGAGCACGGCTCTGAAGAAAGTAAAACGCCTCTGAATCAATTTGGGTCAAAGAATTGCCCTGAAGAAACAAAATCTGAAGCTTTGTGACTGTACAAAAGGAATATTTCAAAAGGGTTTTCAGATTGTTGTGAGACAAGTCCACACTGAAAAGAGAAGTCAGATTTTCAAAAGATTTTTCTGACAATTTTTGAAGCGTATTTTGAGCAAAATGCACAGTGTGCAGAGCTCTCAAGCTGGAGATACAACCACTTGCAAGAAATTCAACAACATTTGAGGAAATATCAAACAAAGCAAGATTATTTAGCTGACTTTGTTTGAAACACACATTGGAAATTGTGTTTCTACTCACATTGAGTACAAGTAAAGAACCCTGCCATTTCTTCAATGCCAAACCAGAAATGGTTGTATTTGTGCTGTGAATTGAAATGTGAGGCATCTTGGAAAACAAAGATGCATCAACTGGAATATTTGTGCACATGACAGCATAAACAAAGCAGTAGCAGCCAGTTGGACACAAAATTCCTGCAAGGTCACAAAACATTTCATCATCCTGGAAGGGGCAATCAGCAGTTGAATCACAAACATCCAACAAATGTGTGCAGATTTGAGAATTCACACATTTGAACATATTTGAACATTTTCTTGTGGGAGCACAATGTTGTTCAATCGATTCATCAACACCTTCAGGACAATCCCACTTCATGTCACACAGATAGGCAAATGGTATGCAGTAGTATTGAGGGCATTTGAATTGTGCATTACACTGATAGTCCTTACATTCTTCAAGATGGAAACCACTTTTGCATGGCAGTAAGTTTCCAAATTTGTCAAGAGTGTAGGTGCATATCTGACCAAAGCTGTATTCTTCAGAGGGCCCTGGTGTCAGTGACATACAAGACAAATCTTGCAACGTTTCACTGGCATCAATCATGTTCTGCATTTGGCTTCGTTGACCACTTCCAAGAGAGCTAGAGGACACACTTCCAAGAGTCCTGTTTCTGTTTTCTGTTGGAGCAATTTGTGTGTTGTGGACAAAGTGCTCACATGTGCCATTCCTGCTCAAATAGAAAAGTGGAAAGCATTTTGTAAAATTCTTTTGGATTTCTTTGCAAAACTCAGGGCTGTCTGCTCTACATTGGCAAGCTGCTTCGTCTTTGGAATTTTGACAATTGGCTTTTTTCTTGCAAACCAAATGAATTGAAAAGTAATGATTATTTTTCAGACACAGAAAGACAATATTTGAGAAATGTCTTTCATGCTGACTCTGTTTTAGTGCTCTGGTCTCACTGACCACAAATTTATCTTCACTTTCACTTCTGTTCAGTATTTGCTTGGTGACACTGAATGATATCCAATATTGTTGAAACAAATACAAATGAAAGTTTTGTTTCTGCTGTGAATGACAACAGATGACAGGAAGTACAGAGAGACCAACAGCATTGAAAACAATTTCTAACAGTGTTTTGATTTCTTTGGCATCAAACCCACAACATTCTGAGTGTATGTTGTTCAATTGAAATTTGGACAAAACTTGAAATCTTTGAAACAAATAACACTTTGTGTAAAAAATATGACTCTTCTTGCATGACAAGAAACCAGTGTTTTGTTCCACTTGAGAAGAGAGTGTTGTTCTGTTTGTTTTGTTGGTACAGATCACCTGATCCAACACAGTGTCTTCACAAGCAATTGTCACCCACTGAGGTTCTGCCAGATTAGACAGCAGAACCATGGTACACAAGACAGCATCAAGTGATTTATTTGTCTTTGAGTCAGAAGAAAAGAAATGTCTCTTTCCTGCCAGACCCAACTCTGATGTACTTTCCACAACATTGCAAAACTGAGGTCTGCCACATGGGATTGATTTGGGTATTAATTTTGTGATGTCCAGCAAAGAGCACCGAAAGCTGCGGCGCCTTCCCTTTTGGCGATCACTGATGCACCTCCGATGCTTGTAACTCAAGAACTGCAGAGGTGAGTACTCGCGCTGATAATATTTTATGAAAGTTGCTTCCTCCTGGGCCTTGATTTGAGAACTTCTTCTCCGATGTTGAAAGGACACTGGGGTGTGGTCAATCCATTTGTACACAGCCTGGTAAAAACATACTCTTCTCAAGTTTGTTTTGCTGTGGAAAAATTTACAAAAAGCTGTAGTTGTTGCTAAAAACCTACCTTCTTCGTCACCAGGCCAATAAAGATGGCTTCAATTGGAAACACTTCATTCATTGTTTTCAAAACATACAAAAATTGCTCTTGTTCTGCTCTCCTCACAAATTGTGGCAACTGAGTTTGAATCCTGAGGCACCATGTTGATGCTTCCATCCAGGTAAATGTTTTTGATGTTCTTGACTTTTGGTCGCATTCCCAATGATCAAATTTGTATTTATCCCTGTATTTTATGAAGATAAAAGTGTTGTTTGCAACATGAATAGAATGTGTCACTCTGTCCCACTTTGATCTGTCCCACTTGGGAAGCTTTTGTTCTGCAGTGCCGTTTGTTCTATTTTCCATGACTTGTTCAAGATTCTCCATCCTCTGATCAACCCACTGAAATGTCATCCCCAATGAAACATTTGGCCAATTTTTCAAAACAATATTTTGTATAAGTTGAGGCAGTGCAAACATTACTGTTTCTTGGGTATTTGTCTTTCTCCACCTTTTGATCAATTTGACAAACTGAACTAATTTTACTGCAGTGTTTGTGTCACCAGGAGAAACTGTGTAGTATGGGTGTGTTGTTACATTGGTTTCCATGACCACATTGATTTGCCCATTGAGAGTGAGAATCACTGCTTTGTGCCTGGATAGTGAGATCCAAGACAAACTTCCTTTGCCAAACAAGGTCATGTGTTGAACAGCAAAATCATAATCTTTTGCCTCACTGTGGACATCAACTTCCAGCCAGGGCATCTCCTTCTCATTCTGGGTTGACCTGATCAAGTCTACATGGAAAAAAGGTTCATGTCCATGGTCTGGAGTTTGAGAAGTGAAACTGAAGTTGACCCTCTCTTCATGCAATTTCTTGGTGATTGGGTGTCTGTGACCATATTTGTTGCAATATGGATGATCTCTTCCAACAGTATTGAGGGTGGTGAGAGAACCATTTTGAAAGACTCTGATTCTGCCCTTGATGAACAGTGTAGAACTGGGCAGATAGCCTTTCAGCACATAATGCCATGCCAACATACTGGTTTGGTGAACTGCTGACAGATTAAAGTAAAATTTGCAGCGGAAATCATAAACATTTGGCAATTTTTCACCTTGCCTTGGAAAGGAAACAATCTGCACTTTTGTGCAAATATTGTGATGCACGGAAATAACAAACTGAGTCCTGGCACTAAAGAAACTGGATCGTGGAATTTTTATCCTTTTGTGGTTTGCATTAATGCGTACATCGCACGCGTGCACTTTCACAACCCTACATCTTGCGCAGGACACATTAACAGAGACTTCTATTGAACTGTATTCCTTGTAAGAATAGAGAAGAAGAAAAATGTGATTTTGATCTGAGAAGTAAGCAGGAAGTTTGCTGGAAGAGCCATTGGAGCAAACAGTTCTCAGTTCTGTGTGATTGTGGGAGTCATAAATGGAAAATCCAGAATAAATGCACTGAGAGTGATACTCTCCAACATACTGATAGTTTATCAAACTCACTTCAATATTTGTGTCAACTGGGGACTCAATCACTGAGGCAAAAGCGTGAACTTTCCCAATAATCTGGCTTGACAGATGTAACAATATGTATTGCCTGTTTTGCTGGAGGCTTTGAACAGTTGCTTTGACCAATTTTCCTGCAAAAGATATGTTGAAGCTTTTGCTGATGTTCTTAGATTTTGACACTAAATTTAACACTGCTTGAAAGCCAGATGTTTCCATCATTTTTGTTCCAGGGCTGATGGTTCTGCACCAGGCCTTGTACCAGGGCCCATCATACAGTATTATGTGTGCAAACTCAGGCAACAGAAATCTGAAAACAATGCTTCTCAGTGGTGCAACTTTGACTTTTGTGACCTCCAGTAACATGCTTGGAGTGTGGAAGTGGTATGAGTACAGACTCTGTGAGTTTTCAATGTTGGCTGATGGAAACACATTGGAAACAATCTGAGCAGCTAAGATATCAAAGAAGACTTCAATCTTCATGTATTGCACTCTTCCATAATGCAAATTCAAAGCAAAGACATTGTCAGGGGGATAAAAAGTAAAGATGGCTCTGAATCCATAAAAAGTGAAAGGATTAGGGCAAATATTGTTGCAGGTCACTGTTAAATTGTACAGGCAGCGCCCAAGCATTTCATCAATTCTGAAATAACTGAAAGCCATTCTCACTCTCAAGTTTATTTGAAGATTCCATTTCCATGTTTGAATAATTGTGAAACCCATTTGTGTTGTCACCAACTGCACAAATTCAGGAATGTTGATTTTGTACAAGGGAGCTGTAACATTCCTCATTCTGGAATCAAACTCCAAATTTGTACATCCATCAACACACAAGTCCATATTTTTGGGTTTCAAAACAAATTCTTCAGGTTGAAAATTGCCTGCAAAATGCATCATCATTTCAATCTGCTCAGCAAGAGTGTGTGAAGTTCTCATTTTAACATTTTCTTTGGCCAAGATGGCATACATCTCAGCAAACTCCAGCGTGATATTTGGTATCTGCTTGTGTTTTACACAGTTCTTGTTGTCATCAGCTGCAGCAGCAGCCAAGTTGAAGCTCTTGATCTCCAGTAGTGTACTCAATATCCCAGTTCTATTCAATACTTCTGGCAAAAATTTAGTTTTCAGAAATTTGACAAAGAAATCAATGTCTTTCCAGTACCAACACCATTTTGGCCACCTGGAAATTTTTAGAAAATCAAATTGCTCTATTTCTTTCTCAGTGTAGAATTTTCTGAAGAAATAATCCATCTTGTAGAGTTCAGGGTCAATGGGTTCAGGCGGACCAAGATCTTCCATTCTTGGCTCAAACACTTCGTGCGGTCTAACAAGTGCAAGTTGACAAAAATAGTCCAAGTAAAGGCTCCATGAAGTATTTCCTCTCAAATTGTGACCTCTTGAAGTCCAATTGACCAGATGTACTGGATCTTGTGAATTTGCATTCAGCACAATGGAGGCAGCAAAAAGTGCCTCCAAACTTGTTGCGGCAAGAAGTCGCATTGTGTCCAAATTATTTTCCCTTTTTCTCACAAATGTTAATCAAAGATGTCCTCAGTTCTTGGCCTCAATGAATCTGAAGAAGTCACGAGGCTCATTGAAGGTTTTGCAAAGTTGTGTTCGCTTGTTTGGAGAAGTGCTGATTGACCTCAAGAGAAGTGCACATTGACAGTTCACCTCCCAAATTGTATCATTAATTACACCTTTAAAAACACTGAAACCCATATATTATTCATTTTTTATTCAATTACACAAAAAATGGTTGACCATTGTTACAAACACTATTCTTGTGAACATATCACACAAGGAAATGAAACTGGGTTCACGAGTCGTGCAAAAGGACAATTTCTCCAGTTTGAGAGTCTCTTTCTCCGGTTTGTTTTCGGAATTTTGAATTGGATCCCGTCCTTGTGTTCTTCGACCCTCAAGAAGTCACCTTGGTCCTGACAGGAGCACCACACTCTCCGAAAGAGAAGACAGATCTGCCTTCATTCCCAGTTCTGGACGGACCACAGCCCACGATGCAGGCGTTTGAAAATGCTTCCATGCATGAGTCAACTCAAGATCTGGTGTTGTGGTTTCAGAAATTTGGTTTTGAAATCCTGGCACCTGCACCTGCATCTTGCCCAGGTCAATAGGTCTCGCCTTGGATGAGTGTGCCTCCCTTTTGGATGACTCTTTGTTCAAAGGTGTTCAGAAAGTCCTGAGATTGGACATTCCAATTATGATTCATTGGTCTTGTGCGTTGATCTGTTTGGTGAAACTGAGGTGGGGTTTCCAACCTCAGCAAAAACTGGGATATTCTTTTCCAGAAAGCAAAAATTGGGGCTGAGGCAGCAAGAATGTACTTGGGTCCCCACCTTGCCTCTCTTGTTGGTCTAGCTTTGCTCAGCTTGTGTCCCTTATTTCTTTGACACTTGTACACACCTTGCGGAGTCAAAACCTGGCTGTCAGACCACGAAGGCATCTCTTTGACGTGCAAAGGAAAGTACTGTACATGTGTGTGGCATGTGCATGAAATCACAGGTTCAAACCTGACCAGTTTGCAATGATGAGAGATGCAGAAACGTTTGGTTGTTGGAGTCAATTGTTTTGCCATTTTCACCAACATAGACATGTTGTTTCCTGCACGAGAAAGAAAACCAACTGAAGCAGTCAACAAGCCTCAAGAGGTTTGAAGCCAGAATGTCCCACCTTTGTACTGTATCACAAAGCGCGAGTCTGATTCCCACAGCAGAAGCAGGACGTGAAGTGGAAAGACAATCCAGAAAATTATCCCTCAATAAAGTTCATAATTTGATGGCGAGACTGGTCAGCCAAATTACCTTTCCTTGTATCATTATGTAAGGAGCGAAAAGTGGCCAGATGATGCGCACAATGGGGGAGGCATTGCCGAGGTAGATAGCAAGCGCAGATCAATTGCCTTCAGTGAGGAGCACAAACAGGTGAGATGATCTGCAATCCACCAAGACTGATAAAGTACCAACGCTTCCCCCACCCCTGCGTCCAGTTTCACCCAGCAGACTGAAAACTTTTAGCAACAACGTTCGGTCCTTTTGCAGCGTGCCCCAGTTGCCAGATCAACACAACGGAAACCATTTGGTCGACAACGGCGGACGCTGTGACCTTCGCGTTTCTTTTGTCCTGAGCGTGCTGCGATTTTTCAGTCGCACTTTTGTCGGTGTGATCGACAAGAATACCTTGAGTAGAGATGCCAGAATGTATTCAACATGTCAGAATGGTAGTCAAACACAACATGAGTGACAAACACCAATTAGAAACTAACATGTAACATGTCAACAACTTCAGTCAGTCGATTGTTCATCGTGGTATTTGACCTCGAAACATACGCTCTTGACGGTTTTTCCGCCAACCTTGTGAAACATATC
>JAAUXT010033418.1_pt1 | contig 10117 bp, 5 predicted proteins | sample 7278171 | NCBI WGS metagenome assembly JAAUXT01 (sample SAMN14350112, study PRJNA611818) | marine sediment metagenome | isolation source: surface marine sediment (1.8m) | place: French Polynesia: Moorea | collected 2018-08 | reverse complement strand
GGTGCAGGGTGTGTAGGGTTGGGTGCGGGTGTGTAGGGTTGGGTGCGGGGTGTGTAGAGTTGGGTGCGGGGGTGTGGGTTGGGTGTGGGGTGTGTAAGGGTGGGTGAGGGGTCTGTAGGGTTGGGTGTGGGATGGGTGGGTTGGGTGCAGGGTCTGTTGGGTTGGGTGAAGGGTGTGTGGGTTGGGTATGCGGTGTGTAGGGTTGGGTGCGGGGGTGAGTTGGGTGCGGGGGTGAGCGCGGGCAGCGGGCGGTGGGTGGCGGGACGCTCTCCCTGACAGGGCCCCCGGTGTAGCGTACCCGATTGACATGTGTTCCAAACGGCACGTGTCAATGGGGCACGGGCCTGTTGACCCATGCACGCATCATTTGGGCACGCTGGTATACCCATGCCCAATTGACACGTGCCAATGGGGCACACAAGTCAACTGGGCATGTTACAGGGTGGACGCACATCTGATCGGGCTGGAACATCCCGACGGGCCCGTGAGCCCGATCTGCACCAGATCACCAGTTCAGAGCCTGATCGGACTGGTCAGCCCGATCAGGTGTGCGTCGTTCCATAGGGAACAATGCAACGCGAACATCCCGAAGCTGGCCCGAAGCCAGCCTGATGCGAAACCGACGTCGGGATGTTCTCCAGCCCGATCAGATGTGCGTCCGCTCACACCGGGCCCCTGATCGGCCGCAGCAGGAGCTGAGGTACGGAACCACTCACATATCCGCATGGCTTGTTCAGCTCAGCGCAGCCTCTCTTGCTCTTGTCGTCCTCCACCAGGAGTCGCAGCAGCCGCAGCAACACGTTCTCTGGGGATCCAGAACTCAGAAACTTCACCGAGGCGACTTGTGGCTTTCGTGGTTGAGGGGGGGGACTTCAACGGAGAGGTTCTGCGGACACAACGGGCAGTTTCAGCAGCCGCCGTTACAGACTTCAAATCAACGGCAATTTTCCATGCCAGTGACAGGGGAGAAGACAGGGTTATCACATTATACTAAAATGGTTCCTGTGAAATCACACAATGACTTTTCGAGACCTTTGGCCGAGAAAAGAGTTGTGTGATTGAACAGGAACCATTTTTGTAAGGTGAGAATCCATTTGTACAAGTACCACGATGCGAGCACATACGAGAGGTTTGGTGATCGCAGAGATGTAGAAGATTTTGACACACTCTTGATGTTTGTGGTTTGTGTTGATTTTCAAGAAAGGAGGTCATTGGGATGTTTGTGGGGAAAAAACAGAATTTGCCTTGAGAAGGTCAACAATTGTGAAAGCCAAAGCCTGACCTGTGCAGTGACAGTCGGGTCAAAATGAAGAACTGCGCGCAAGATAACTCAGCACCAAAAGCAATTGAAAGCGCAGTGAGAAATTGCACGCACCTTCCAATTCTCTCAATTCTCTCCCGTTGTTGCCGTCGTCGATGGAACGCGCCGAGATGACGGACACCGTGACGAGCAGCAGCAGCGCAACAACGAAGCTCCTCATCTGCAACCACACGCGGAGGTCAGGGAAGCAATCACACACACGCACACACGCACACACACGGTGCTGCCACACACACACAACACACACGCACACACACACACACACAAGCACGCGCACAATCACACACATACACACACACACACACACACAATGCAGCGCTGCTGGTGTTCAGTGATGTACACAAACACACACGCACGCATGCACACACACACACACACACACAAAAGCACGCGCACAATCACACACACACACACACATACACACACACACACACACAAAGAAACACGCCGAAATCCCAGGAAAAGGAGGGAGTGACCACGGACCAAATCCCAACAAGTAGATCGGTTTTGTGTTCACCAGCTTTGTGTCCAGGGTCGAGGGACGAGACACCGAATCGGACCGAGCACTTGCGAGCCGCAACAACCAAATTGTCAAAGCGCACACAAGATCGCAAACTTGCGCACAAATCAGGCGCAGATCAGTTTGTGAGATAAATCAAGCTTTGGACCTCTGCGCGTGGATCCACCAAAGCACAGGTATGATGGCATGCGAGACGGTGAACATGAACTTGGGTGATTGGTCTCCGAGAATGCGATCTCTTTGATTCTAAATACAAACTGGACTCTTGGTGAACCCTGACAATCTCAGGTAAAATGCGCTCCTCACAGCAGGGGGTCTTTTCTCAAAAGGAGCGAACGTGATTTCTTGCACAGCAACAACTCATTTCAGGCAGAGGGGCCCCCATCAAGCATGGTGCACAGTAATTGACAAAGTGCGACGCATGCAAAGAAAAGTTCCCACCAACACATCAATGTCCTGAACAAAACAGGCAAGAGCAAGGAAAGGTAACTTGATATTTTCTTGTCTTTTCTTGCAGTGACTAAACCCCACTATGCCCCTGTTTCTGGAGAGACGGCGATGTCTGAATTTTATCCCACGATTTATCTCGAGTTGCTTTCTGTAAAAGAAAAACACCCCGAGAGAACAACAGGGAAAACTTGACTCGAGCCTGACCCTTCTCAGGTGCCAACTCCAACGCACGCTCACAAAGTTGATTTTGAAGTGGGCTGGAAGCACAGCATGAAAATCTGTTGGTTCAGGATCAAGGGAGAGCGCACTGAAGTTGTCCGAGTTCTTGTGTGAATTTGAAGATGTGAACACGTCACAGAGACCAGAAACGCTCTGACTTCTGGACAATTTCCTCGCTTGCGACGACTTCAAAACGTATTTTACCCATGGCACTGCACAAATCAAACGTCGTCCAACATCACCCACAAAAAAATCTTGAGTTCTTTCAACGACAGGCAAAAACAACGCAGGTCAACCCAACAGATTCACATTCAAACCCTTTTCTTTCCCAAATGTTTCAACCCTTCGAGACAGACACATGAAAGAGACAAGACAAATGGAGAACATGGAACCGACACATAACTCATCAGTGCCTCAAAGCTAAAGCAAGTGCATAATTTTAGCCCTCCAAATTTCTGTCATGCGACACTTGGGGTTGTGTACAAGTGCGTTCGTACATGTATCGAAAGCAAAGCAAAGCAGAGCAGAACATTGGCGTCAGTGAGTCCGATCTGCCACAGAACTCGCTACGTTTGTCAAATATGTACCGCGACAGAAACGAGCCGGTTAAAGAATTTTGCCGACCAGCGAATATTTCATGGACGAACCTCGTACGGATCGTACTTGTGGCTCCGTTCAAGTGGTTCCACCGGTGCTGTGAGTTTCTTTCCGCAGAGATTTCTGGCTCACAATCTTTGGACGCAATTTCACATTGCAGAATCCAGATCCAGAGACTACTTCAGCAAGCGAACAAGGTTTTCCGAATTGCAATGCGAAGCAGTGCCACATTTGCTTGCGATTCTTTGCCGTGAAGCGAACGTTGATGAAACATGTGCTGCACACCTTGCAACAAGGCCTCTTGAAATCTACGAATGTTTTGTTTCAGTGTGAAACACTGTGGAACTCCGTCCCCCCCTTTCTTTTCTGTGCCCGAAAAAAAATTAGCGACTTACCTTGGAGAAGTTTTGTTTGTATTTGAGACAAGGTTTCTCTTGTTGTCGTGCGCAAAGCAATTTTACCTCGATCTCAAGGAACTGTGTCGTCTTGGCAATGATTGGTGGGGGACCCAAATGGGAATAGTTTTGGCGCAGGGCTAAATAAAGGTCGTCACCGTTCTGAGGTATGCATTTGAGGGTATGCTTCACTGAATACACGAAAAAGGCACACTCATGTGCCAAGTCAACGAAATTGCATTTGAATTGATGCATGACAGTTCCTGAAACTGAAACGACGTTGGAAAGGTCAGCTCTTGGCACAGAGCCTCTTACGGAAATGTCAAAATATAGGAAACTTGATATCCCCGATCAAAGCAAATTTCCCTCCACAAAAGGACCGAAGATTTCTACAGTTGTGTGCCGAATGAATTCGAGAATGGAACGAGGATCTTTTTCGCGTTTATCTTTTGCAAATTGAGGGTGTCGGGATTCAAACGCACGTTTTGATCCCATCTTTCAAAAGTTTTGATGTCAATTTGAAAGTTTTGGTTTCAAGTTGTTTCTCAAGCTCAGAATAGCGAAAGTGCACGTTTGTGTAAACGTGCGAATGAACTTTTCAATTGTGCACCACAAAACAAGACAGCTGTAATTTGCGCAATTTCTCGCCCCTTTATTCCGTGCGATCTCATGAGAACAGACACGCGCACGTACACACACGCACACGCACAGAAGGTCCCAATCAGGAGACTTGAGCACAGGCGATTTGCACACCATGGGACGAGAAACAGGGATTGTTGTTTCCGCTGCGATTTTCTACTTGCCCGAGGGCAACAAAAGTTGAAGAGTGACCACCCTTCTTTCACCTCCTCTGTGATGATTCGCAAGATAAAACAAACTTTCCACCATCATCTGAGCATCATCTCGCGTCAAGAACACGAGCGAGACAACATGGGCAACACTCAATTACTTCTGTTCCACAAGGCATTTCATTTTTGACGCAAAATTGTTAGGACGTTTGCAGACTTCCCAAAAGTAGAACCCCAGTCACCGCCCTCCAAGTCCTTCTGAATCCGCTTCAGCAACATGCATACATGTACTACCCGAGTTCAACCTCGTTTGGAAACGAAAAAGTGCCCAACCAAACACACGGAAACACATTCATCACAGACATTCACACGTAAATACACTCACTCATGCAAGGCCGAAGGCACAATTCGTCTCACAGGTGAAATTCTCTTCATGCATTTGGTGCGAAAAGTTTTCGCGCATTTGGTGCAAAAAGATTTCCTTTCCGCAAAGCACAATAAAAGGAAGCCCTCCTTCTTGACACTGAAGCGCATAAACTCACAAAAATGACTCGTTGATTTTAGCCCTGAACTTTGTGGTGGACATTGATTGCAACAAACATCCTCTCATGCAGAACTTGCGCGGCCAAGAGCCACCCTCACCCGCAACAGTACGCTCCCCTGCTCACGCCCACACCTTGCTGTCATATCAGACCTTCCACAACGGCGAACGATCCAAGTACCCCCTGGAACCCAGACCCTATGCTGTCTTAAAACACAGCCAAAGTTGCTTTGTATTGAAGAGTCCAGTTTTCCCTTTGCACCCTTTTTCGGAACCATCCAAAATACCCAAGCAAATTAGCTCTTCATTTTTGGTGCTCATTGAAGAGCACATTTTGCTCACATTTTCACCCACACAAAAGGACTCTCCACAGTTTGGGTCCCTGACCAATCCCCCCTCCCTCTCCACGCAGCTCGGTCCCCTGTGCACGGTCTAGACGACGGTGTTCTCGTGGCCGCCGCAGTCCCGGATGAGCTCGAAGCGCGAGATCTGGTCGCGACAGTCGAACGCCATCGTGAGGCTGAGCTGCGCCATCGGCTGCAGCGTCAGACCCGTCGACTTGTCGTTCGACATGGTGCACCTGGAGAAGAGGAGAGGGTGAGGGATCAAGAAGTTTAGGACTTTCAGCTCGCGCGAAACGCGCAAACGTAAACGCAATTTTTTGTGGGATCTCCCCCTCTGACGTTTGCGTTTGCGTTTACGCTCACGTTTCCACTTCTGCTAAAAGTCTCTGCTTTCTGCAGCTCCTTGTAAGTCGTATGCAAGAACTGTGCGTGTAGCTTGAGACAGACGCGTAGCACGGATTCCGACACGACAGAACAGTCCTGACGAATCCGACCGTGTGATCGTCTGCAGCGGGCTCGTCAAGCATTCTTGTTCAACGGGAATCCTCAGAACACGCTTCACTCAAAACACGTGAAGTTCGTGTTTGGAGACTGTGAAAGTTTGACATTCGCTTTGTTCAGTTGCACGACACTTGTTTCCGTGGCGTTGGTGCCCTGGGGTCACAATTAACCTTGACCTTTGCAGGTGAGACAGGCGCATTGCAATGAAGCTTTGGGCCATAACACAACTTTCCATGCCAAAGAGGCTTTGTCAAATCTCTTGTCTTGGCACTAGCGGGTCCAGAGAGCGGGACCCGTAGAAACAGGGCCTGATCAAGTTCTTTTCGCAGATCTCACGACAGGACACAAATCGCGCGTTCCTCAACCGATGCGCACGGCCACACTGCCCTGCGACTCATCTTACCCCGGGGTGGGGGTTGGGGGCGAGGCATGGGTACCCATGCCACCCCTTCTGCTGTGGACAGGCCCTGGGTGGGGACTTACCTGTGTGTGTGTGTGTGTGTGTGTGTGTGTGTGTGTGTGTGTGTGTGTGTGTATGCGTGTGTGTGTCCAAGCTGGAACCCCCCCCCCCGTGTCTGTCTACACACTTGTACAGAACAACGTCACAGTGACTGCACAAAGCCCTCGATAGAACGAACGTGAAAGGTGGGTCCCTTTCTACTTCGGAAGAACCAGACTGCTTGGGAAGCGTAGATCTGGTGTCATGTGACTGAATACTCACTGCTTGGTTCCGGGTGTGTAGTTGACCCCGTTGCAGCTCGGGGCGGCTCTGCATATCTCCAGGCACGCGTCGAGGCTGTGCCTCGTGGAGTCGGTCGTGCCGCCCGGTCCCTCCTCACACGGCGCCACCAGGTACTGATACGTGCAGTCTGCGGGGCAAGGACATGAGAAAAGACAGTTCCAGAGTGCATCCACGCGTACACACACACCAAGGTCACAGTGCACCAAAAATGGGTGTCATGCATGCAAAAGGCAAAGTAAATGGGTGGTGAGTTGTTGTGTTCACACCAACAGTTCCACATATCACTGTGACTGCAAATGGGTTTCAACCCCATTCATGTGCAGAATGTTGTAATTTAAGCAGGTGCATCATGCGCTGGCACACGCGGTGTGGATTGGGGGTCAGAGGCGTCGTTGAACGTGTGCAAGACGCAACACAAATCTTTGGGCGTGGTCGTGGACGTGGGGCGTGGGCGAGGTCAGATTGACAGTCAGGGCACTTTGGACCAAGTGTCATTGTGTTAGAATTCAACGTTAGAGTGGTCAACTGAATACAATACACACATCCACGCACTGCAGCACATTCTCTTCAAGAGAAAGTTTTTTTTGGGCCGGGTTCAGCTTGAAAGCGTGAAGATGTTATGGCGACGCGGTTTGACTCACTGCATCTGTAGACGGCTTCGAAGTGCGTCCTCGCGGTGGGACATCTCTCGTACTCGGTCATCACGGGCGTCGTCATCTGCTGCGGTTTACTGACGCCCACCTCCTGCGAACCAAACAAGCAAACGCGGTGAATCAACCTCAGAAACGAGTCCAACAACGTCCATTCTCTGGTTGACGCGCCCAAACATTTTCCTGTGTGCGCCGCGGTTGGAATTCGTGCAAGGTTCAGAACCTGTGACTGTCACAAAACCTGCTCGTTTACGACTTCACCCAGACGGCACAACTCCATTTGCAATCAAGACAGAGACAGAGCGCACCGTCCAACACCCGCATCTTGTACCTGCGTGAAATGTCGCGGTTCCTTCCCATTTCGTTGTGTGAGGACACGTACCTTCATTGTCCAGCACTTGTGAGCGCTGGGCAGCCAGTCGAAGCCCTTACACTCGCTGTTGTCGTGGCAGGTCGACATGCAGGCGTTGAGCGTTTCAACCTTGGGAACCGGGACGGCGGTTCTCTCTCCCTGCTTGCACGGCAGCATCCAGAACTCCTTGGAGCACGCTGTTTAAGTGCCGAAAACCACCTCAGCATTCACACCCGAAACCATCCCCGCGCCCACCCTCACTTGCACCAGTTTGGATTTCCGAGTACAATACAAAGCAACTCGTTTCTGATATCTGCGACGATTCCAGCAGAATTTGCCCCGAGCTTGAACTCCTCGCGGAAATTGTTGGCACCCCTTCAAAACGCGCAGAAATACAATCGAACGCTTTTCTCTGCGGCAGATTCATGAAATTCATTTCTGATTCATTTCTAAATTTTTCTGGCCGAAAAAAATTCGCGTTTTGCGCAAAAAAGTGTGTGTTAAAATTTGAAGCGTACTCTGTAGCCGTACACAACACCACAAATGCAATGCAGCCCCATGTACAAATTTTTATTGCTCAGTGTACAAGCCATTCGCAGGATTCAAATCTTAACACAGACTTGTGACAAGACAAGTGCAAAAGTCATTGGTGGTCAAGAATGTACAATTTATTGTACTTTACAGAGCAAAATCAAGCGGCACAATGGTTCACACGGTGATCGAAAAATAAGTTGCTTCTCTCTCATGCAAGATTTGGACACTCTTGGTAGAAATAAAGACTGAGCAGTTGAATGTACAAAATAAAATCAGTAAAAACTTTGTACACTGTACAAAGGGACGGATTTGAATTTCAAGGGCACACGCACTACCTGACGATAAATTTGTGTACAGTTCAATCTCGTTTCAGGAATTTACTCAAACAGACACAACACACATTCCACAAGGCAGCAGCAGCAAGGCCATTCTCCCACCCGCGAGTCTTTTCAGGGATTTTGAGGAAGAGCACGGATGAAATGAGGAAACTATTGATGAGGTTGGGAAAAAGGGTCGAATGATGCGGAGCAGTCTGTGTGAAGATCACATGAACCTTGCGAATGGGTTGTAGAAACTGTCGCTCTGATCGTACGTACTTGGCCGGAGAACAGTTTGTCGGGAAGTGATGGTCGGGTCTCTTTCCAAAACGTCTTTGGAAATTCGTTGGCTCTTGTCGTATCCTGCAAATTGGCAAAATGTAAAGAACCTGGGTGTTTTTGGGTGTCGATGAAGGAGTGTTTTGTTCGGAAAGTTCGCCTGTTGTGACTTTCTGGACAACAGGTCAGATGGCGGGAAAGATTTTTGCCTGATAATCCTGATTCGAGAACTGCATCCAACATTTTCAGCCGACATCTTGAGCTACGTTGCCTGCCACTTTGACTTCTTTCTTTTGTACTGGAGTCTACGAGATCACAAAACGATACGAACACGAACAAAACGCGGGACACGATTCACACATCAGCGAGGTTTTGCTTGGCGCAAGGAAAGCAAAGGTTTCCAATCGTTTTACACCCTGTGGTGCACCCAGTGTCTCACAAACCTGAGGCTGTGGTTGAAATCTTAGTTTGAAAATAACAACTCTTTCAAATTTCCCTCAACCTCGCTGATGTGCGCGTGAGTGCGCGGATCGAGATACACACCGATGAAGTAAGCAGGCTTCTTGGCTGGGGTGGGGGCGGCGGGGGCGGGGGCTGCAGGGGTGGCGGGTGCAGCAGGAGCTGGAGCGGGGGGCTTGGGACCTGCAGCCGCGGCGGCCGGTGCCTGGGGAGGGACGCTGGGCGCGGGCGTGACGGGGGCGGGGCCAGCCCCAGGCGCCTTGGACGGCGCCGCTGTAGCCTTGGTGGTCGGGCCTGGTTTCACTTTCTTCTTTCCGAATGCTTTCTTCATCATGTCCGAGACTGGAATGAACATCGACATTCACCATGACTGCGCAGTCCAGCATACATGTTTTTGCGCAGCAAGGTACCGACACGAGGGAAATGGCAGTAGCTGTGAACATTAAAATCATCTGTCCAGTGCCACCCTCTTTGACACCAAACGAAGGCCCGCATTTTTCTAACATATAAATTGACGTCTGAGCTTCGCAGCAGGTTTATGAGACACGAAGGTGCGATTTCCCTCGACTGACGCCATTTCGCCCCGATACCTTTCCATCAAAAATTCCTTCTCGGCACAAACTCCAAAGTTGCAGTGCGTCGCATGATGTGCATCCTTCACCAACGTTTTGAAAGCGTACAAAACGAGAATCGGCAGAGCACGTCACCTTCGTGTGGTCCCAACCCTCTCACTACAACGGGCGCAGACAGGACGATGACGGCCAAAGGAATATGAAATTTGACTGTACTCACATTTGCTTCGTCTCTCTCGGTCGATCATGCTCTGCTCCCAGTCCAACTCTGTCAAACATCATCACCGAGTCAGAAACTTGTCAAAGAAATCAACCCCCACCACCTGAAACCTGGTTCTGCGCGGAACATGCGTGCACGTCCATTTTGCACGCAACACAGACAATTCCCAAACGCAACAGCAAAAACTTCGTACTGGTTTCGCAGAAAAAATTGCAAATCTCAACATTCAATGGATTCTCTCGTGTTGATCTACGAGCGTTTTCCTCACACAAGAAGTTCCGAGGCGGGAACCCTGATGGTCGCGGAAGCGCAGGGG
>JAAUXT010059709.1_pt1 | contig 10118 bp, 15 predicted proteins | sample 7278171 | NCBI WGS metagenome assembly JAAUXT01 (sample SAMN14350112, study PRJNA611818) | marine sediment metagenome | isolation source: surface marine sediment (1.8m) | place: French Polynesia: Moorea | collected 2018-08 | reverse complement strand
GATCCAGGCTGTGAGGGCATATTTTAATTTGGGGCCCACTTCGCACCGAGCCTTCGACCGCCTCGTCTGGTCGGTGGCGACCGGCCAATAAAGGGGTAAGTCACTCCACAAGTATCCGTGCTCTCGTTTTCTTCACACACAGGGTCACCTCAACACGTACCGGTTCTGTGACAACGTGTGGACGTTTGTGCTGGAAAATGTGGACTTCAAGGACCAACAGGAGAACATCACGGTCGACAAGGTCAAGATCGTCGCCTGCGACGGGAAAAGTGAGTGTCTCCATAACTGTCTGACATGCGCACGTGTGCGAGAGTCGGTGGAGGAACGGAGTTCACACACCCGAGCTTCCGGTTTGAAACTTTTCTTTCGTCTTTCAGCGGCGGCCGCGGAGCATGGGGCGAACTGATAGGTGGCTCCACCGTGCGATGCGCGGTGCTCTCCCAGGGCAGTTTTGAGCTGTGCTCAAAGCGTTGCTTTCCCGTGTCATCTTGCGCCTGTGCTGCGTTGAGTGGCAGGACCGCTCAGTTCGCTGGCACCCGGACTCGACACACGTGAAAACGCGGACACTACACACGTGAAATCCACACGAATGACAGCTGGATTTTCTTTCCTCCAAATGACGCAGTGGCGAGACGCTAAATGCCTCTGGTGGGATTTCTTGATTAAATTATTTATTTGTTCGTCGTATCATTGAGTAATTCCATTTGAGACGCCGAACTTGCCGTCTTGAGCGGAGGCGACAGAGGCTCTGAGTCGATATATCCACGTGTCCGAGTCTGTGCACCGACCTCGTGCGCGTCGACTTGAGACGCGACGCACGACACATCAAGTCTCGAGACGTCATCTAATGCTGATAACAGACTACGAGTTGCGGCGGTGACGTGAATCTCTTGTTCAGGAAATGCTTCCGTTTATTCGAAAGTTCACCTCAGTCATCCACATCATTCAAGCAAACAATAAACAGTGAACAGTCAGAATCTCATTTCGGTGTTTCATTCCACGTGAGTTCGTTAAATCTCTCGTCTGAATATCAACCTCCAAGTGCACAGTTTAATTTATTAACGGTCAGTTGCTGCAAAGAACCCCCTTTTCGTCCGAAAAATTTAGAACCTGACAATCACCAGAGATTTACAGTCTGGTTTCGTTGCACATTTTCAAAGAAATGGACACCACTTCTCCAACGCAGAACATCTGTGTGAGGCAGGATCATCAGTGAGTCACAAGGACACAACACTGGACAAAAAGTGACAGGGCCATCTGGAGTTGCACGGTGCCAGATGCGGCATTCAGATCAACAACGAAAATCTTTGGCACAAGTTTGGATGAGTTCCTCAGGAACGACGTCACGTGTTCTGCTGTTTGTTGTTTCGCTCGAGCTGCTGCATGAAGTGCGTCAGCTCGTCGTGCTGCACGGTTTCCGCATCTTCCTCCTCGTCCTCCTCCACCAGGTATTCCAGTCCCGCAGTCACTGCAACACCGAACACACGTCAGAGACACGTCTGAACGAACAAACTTCGCGAAAGGACAACCCCAGGCCACAATTTTTCCAAATGCCAAAAACAAATCCAGATTTTCAATTGCCAACATGAGGACCATGAGAGACAACAAATCTAAATGAGCAAATTAATTCAACTGGCAACCTCAGGGCAAACGCAAAGCCAATTTTCAAGTGTCATTTTCAGTCGTCATTTTGCTTTTCTGCGGAGAAGGCAACAGCGAATTTTGCAGTGCCACGCACTGAAAACAGGCTGCTCTTTCGTATACTTCTACTCACGTGACTGTTGGAGCTGCGCGCCCAGGTCGAGCGGCTGTAGGTTCACGTACTTCGCATCTTCCTCTTCTTCCTGACAACGCAAACAACATCACAACGTCAACAAGGAGATCAGTGCGAGAAAGAAATGCAGACTCTGGCAGAATCATGGTCACCACAGTTGTCTTTGCTTTGACGATACACGTTACAGCAGCGCTACCCTGACACATGGTTTTGCGTTTGACCGAACAGCGACTGATGTTCTATTTCGGATATCTGTTGGCTCACGCAGTACGCTGCACGGTAAATGGGATCGTGACAACCACTTCACATTTGACCCCGTGCATGTCCCACAAAAAGAACGCGAACGTTCTGCTCATGATGTTGTGACGTCATCACGAACCTGCTGCGTCATGGCGACGCCATGTTCGACTCGCGGCGTCGGCGGCGCCGAGCTGCTCGTGTTGCGGATTCGACTCATCAACGCCAACTCCTCCACCTGAACAAACAACACGACGCCATCAAGTGCACATGTCGCACCAGAAAACATGTTCAGAGCAAAACTGCCGTTCTCGCAAAGTTTACCAGCGACTGTCGGAAGAATGCGCGACAGCCACGGAAGAAACCGTAACATCAGAAAAACCTAAAAGTTTCTTCAAGTTGAAGGACACTGTTGCTGTGATGTTTATTTTCCTCGCAAAAGCTGCTTTTGCAGGTGGAGAAACGTCGCAGGGGTTGACTCATGTAGTGATATCACAAACACACTGGTTGGTATCTCAGGAGAGACTGTCCCTGAGGGCAGGAACCTCCGTATTGAGTACACAGTGGTGCCATCTGGCAAGCGGTGGTTCTAAATTCACAGCTGGTGTGTCACCACACTCCTCCCCCACCAGGGGGCGCAGGCCTCATTGGCCTTTACAACCAATTTTAATTATTCTAATTATTTTTATAATTTATTATTATATACATTAGACAGGGAATAGATGTATAATATCAAAATTCTGCTATTTTGCTGGTAATTACCCAGCATTCCCTCCCCCCCTGGGGTGATCACGTGACCCCTTGAGGTTTTCCCTCAGTTAGCGATAGAAGCCCATACCCAGGGGCTCCCTAAGACTCACCCCAGGGTCTTAAGGGCTGTGATCAGTCACTTTAATCTTGGACCAACTTCGAATTGAAGCTTCGACCACCTCGTCTGGGCCATTGCCCACGGGCAATAGACGGTAAGTGGTTCTCAAGTCACTCCACATCAAGCTGCATGCAGGTGGAAGTTCCAAAGTTTAATTTCTTGACGCCAAGTTCCTGTTATGGTGCCAATTACCTTCAGTCTGTTCAGTTGATCGTTCAATTTGCTGGAAATACCCATCAAAACCTTCTCCTCTTCCTTCAGAATTTGTAATTCGGTGAGTTTCATCGTTTTCGACACTTTATTGATTCTCTCGCCGTCCCCCATTATCGCTCGACTGTCGTAGGAAAATGTTTCGGTCCGCAAAATGTTTCACGCGCATTGCAGTGCGCGCATATTGAACTGTTGAACTCATGATGTTACGCGCACCCGTCATTGAACTCTCGTTGACACCACTGAACAATGACTCGCCTTACAGCTGCTCCATTTAGGATTACGTAAAGCCGATGGGTATTTCCTTCAAGAATCAGCAGGTTGGCGACAAGACGACTACAATTCGCACAGAAACGATTCTGTTTGTTCGTCAACCGAATTCTTTTATTTTCTTGTTGTCAAACCAACCAATCTGTCTGAACCGAACGACACAAGAAGAACCCCATCTCAAACGTCCCTGCACCGGGAAAATGAACGAAACATCGTGGCGACTAACAGTGAGACAGCACCAACTCTCAAGACTACAATGGACAAAATCCCTGGCAACATTCACCGTTCCACGCCCCAATTGACAAAGGCATTCCTGTCCTTCAAGCAAACAAAACTGAAATATTTCTACCAACCAACGCAGATTTGAACGGATCCTCCAGTTGCGTCCAAAAATCTCTCTACAACATTAGATCGGCTTCCAATTGACACAAAAGACATCCCACTTCCAAAAAGACAGATCTATTCTCCACACAGCAGCTTCATACAATTTTTTTCCATTTTGCTAAGTACTGCTGTTGAAAGACTTTGGATCTGGCGAGGTCGAGTGAAAGCCCGTCGTCAAGTCCCCGGGGTTGTTTGGCAGTGTCGGGGCGCTGTTGTCATGGCGACACGAACTCTACTTCTTGGCGTCGGCGACGATCTTCTCGATGTAGTTGGCGAGACGCACGTCGCGGTCGGAAAGGCCCTTGACGTCGTGCGTGCTCAGCGTGATCTTGACCTGAAACGACAATGCGACCGTGTGAAATCCTGCTGCGCGACGTTGCCGACACGCATCAGAACTGGGAAATGCTCCGAGATTTTCAGTCAAAAGGTTTGAAACGAAGACAACTCAACTATAAAAGCGGCAAGTACCATGGGGAATCCAATTCTGCCTTTCGTGACCTGATTTTGACACCAGTGAATTTCAATGGTGTCATTCATGTTCAGAGCGTGAAAAGCAAAATGGGATTCCCCCTCGTCTCAAACTTTTGACGCACAAATGGACTTTATTCCCTTGGCGCTTTCCGGCGAAGTGCCACCACCAAGCAGAGCAGCCGCGGTGATACGGTCAAGCTCGTTGTGGCCCATTCCAGGCTTGTCTCTCCAGATGTCATCGTTGTTTCCCACCTCATGCACAAACAGTGGCCGTGCCGTGTTCGATGTACGAGTGCGGCTCGCCCAGTTGGCCAAAATGGCTAACTTGGCCCCCATCTCCAACACAGGAGCGAAGTGGCGCCACTGCGCCGGCGGCCAAATGCACGCGTAAATCGGACACGCTCATTAGTTCCTGCGCGCTAACTCGCGCACGCGCACACACCTGGTTGTAGACGTTGAACCACTCCGGGTGATGGTCCATCTTCTCCGCCTTCAGTGCGACACGCGTCATGAACCCGAACGCCTGTTGGTGCAACGAGGTCACGTCACGTCAAAACACATACAACTGGTATCTGGAGGCCAAGGGCTGATTTACAAGAGGGGCAGGGCTGTTGTCCGCATTCTCCTCTCAGTGCTTGAAGATTCGATTGGCATTGGCTGCTTTCGGACCGAGTCTGGCATCCGTCGCACGAAGCCCGTGGGTCAGACACTTGCGAGGCTGATTTCAGGGTGCCATTCGCCAGCAAAATTTCAAGCTGACACGTACAATTGCAAGCAGGGAAACTCCGAGGAAACTATCAGCGCCTATTCCAAGGCCTCTCAACTAAGTTGTCCCCGATTTCGCGGCGCGTTTCTGGAGAAACGATTCCCTCCCTCCCCCCCCCCGGCCCCTGGACGCGCAGGCTGACCTGGGTGAAGTCATCGAATTTGAAGTCCTTCTTGATGAGGTCCCGCTCTGAGTTCTCTTCCACCGTCCAGCCCTGCTCCTTCAGCGCCGCGAGTTTCTTCTCCCGGTCCTCTCCGCTCAGCCGCTGCGCGCGCACCGTCTCAGACTGCAGCAAGGAAAGAACCGGGTGCGGTCAAGAGGAAGGACTGGAAAGCCTGCTGCTTCGATGGAAACTCTCCGCCCAAGTTGAGCAGACTTGAGCGGAAATAGACGATTCTCCCAGGCAAATTTATACGAGTACGAGTATGACACCTAATCTTCGGCGTTCGTGCTAGTTGCAGGGATGGACTTGTGTTCCCAGTCGCGAGTGAATGGATGTTCAAGTGGAATGATTCAAACCTCAGCAATCTCTTTTGCTCAACCAAAGTTTGACTCAAGCAATCAGTGGAATGACGGATGCAGATTCCAGGCTCAGAGGACAAACCTCATTGAGAACTTCCGGGATGCACAATTTTCAAGTGTCATTGACGCCACAGCAGTAAAAACGAACATGTGCGATAACATGTGCAAGGTCACTTCAAAAGTTTCGTTCAAGGCTGTGTGACGGCACGATTGGAACCAGCGATGCAATGGACCAGGACATCTGCTCACCAGCAGGGTTGACCAGTGCAACTGCATCTCTGCATGTTGTAGCCGACAAATCTGTGTTGCCAAATGATGGATCCTTTTCCAGTCATTTTCGTGTTTTGCTGCAACTTTCTGACGAGACAATGATATTTTAAGTCAAAGTGTGTCTGCATGCTCAGCGATGTGCACCTATTTGGACACAGATGAGCGCATTCTTTGTTTGCAACAAAGGAATTGCGCAAGCTGATTGCTTGGCAGCAGTCTGTGAGTGGACAAGAAGTGCACAGTGACTTGAAACATCTTCGTATGTTCGTTCCCACACTCTCAGGTCAAGGTGTTTCGTGCAAGGAAACTTCCTGCCATCAATCGGCGCACACACACACACACACGCACACACACACGCACACACGCACACGCACACACACACACACACACACACACACACACACACACACACACCAATACCAACCATCCACTGTCTGTAATTTGTCTTCATGTCCGTTTCCTTTGTACTTTCAGAATCGAGCTTTCCCCCCTTCGGGCTTTCAGAATCCATCTTCTTCGGGGTTGTGGATCCCTTCGGAAATTTCGTGCCCAACGCCCAAGCCTTCTCGATCTCCTCTTCCGAAACTTTCTCAACGGTCGTTGTCGATGCCATGATTTCCAACTGACTACACAACACGCACGATTTCCGATGTCCAAATGCCACATCCCGATCACCTGTCTGTCAAAGCCCGTTTGATCTTACCATCGTCGTCGATTTCTCGGTGCCGGTCACGAGGTCACGAATTCAGATCGAAATGCAACACTGAGTACTCGGAAATGACCAGAGCACGCGTGTCCGTCCGTCTGCTGCCTGCGTCCACGAAACAACACTCGACACAACAGCGGCACAAAGTGGGTCACCTGATACTGAGTCGATATGCGCATACAAATCAGGTCCCACGCTCCGCAATCGATTTTCTCCCAGGGGCCAATTTGTGACATCTGAGCACCTATGCTGCAAGCGTTGTAGCCACGCCATGACAACTCAATTGTGCAACACAATAGGAACTATTGGAGGTCAATGAACCATTTGTCCTTTCCAGGGCATACCTTCGAAGCGAAATATCGTGCTTGAATGGAAATTTGCCGCTGAATTTGCGTCCCAAATCTCCTGAGGAGCATGTCGGCTGGCGGGGAGAATATTTTCCGCGGACACGGACTCTCACGCTGAAATCAACTTCCGGTCAAAACTTTGCGATTTTGAAGGAAAAGCCGGTTTTGTGCTGCTATTTGTCGTCAGTTGAAACCTGCATCTCCAAAACCTCGTTGAAAGGAACAGGTACAAATCTTTGAACAATTTTTAAGTTCAACTTGCCGGTAGGAGAGGTAGATACGAGTGAAAGACTGGTTTGTTGGATTCTTCTGCAACACTGATCACAAGACCTCGCGTGTCCAATCCCACAACTCTGAGCAACACTTGGAAGGTTGTGCTGAGTTTTCTTTTTCACTTCGAGGAGGGGGTGGGACAGTGCTGTGCGTGCTTTCAACCCACTCTGCATTGCCTTTCCGCCTGCCCGCTGCTCAGGAGTTGTGTGTGTGTGTGCGTGTGTGTGTGTGTGTAAACTCTGTGTGTGTGTGTGTGTGTGTGCTTATGGCGTGACGAGATTCTATACGTAGGTCGATCCATTTCTGGCGAGAAATGTTCAAAGTCATGCTCACTCTATGCACTGGTGTTGACTACTTTGACTGCCTGTGCATCAGAACTGTAAAAACGTTTGTTTAGGAGACAATACTCGTACTTTTGGGTGATCATTTTGGGACAGCACTGAAATTACTGTCAAACAAAAGAAACTTTTTTGCAGGTTCTGTTCTCACAGTTCCCTCAATATTTTTGTTTCAGCAGATACTTTTGTTTCCAAATAACTATGTCATCTGTTGTTCTGATCAGGTGCAAAAGAGAAACAAGGTTAAATGCCTTCGTCATGTCTTGGAACATTTCTTGCCAGAAAGGGATTGACCCTCGTATTTGTTTCTCCTCGTAGTTTTGAAGTGGCCATTTTTGTTTTGGGTTCGACAGGAACAAACTTGTGAATGCAACAGCCCTGGTGTGTGCTGTCATACGCTTTCACAAGTATTTAGCTTTTCAAGCAACCCTGACAAAAACTGAAAATACTCTGTTGCTGTTGGTGACAAACCACAGGCTGAATCACCGTTGCCACTGTGTCCTCGTTGTCTCCTCGTCAGTTACTTAGAGACGCACCGCACCGGCTTCAAATCGCGCGGCGCTGTTTCAGACCCTTATGGTGGTTGACATGGCGACGGCTATGGAGGTGGACGCGGCGCCCGTGGCGGACGAGGCGTGGCTCATCTGGCGCGCGCGACGCTGCCTCAAGTCGGACCCAGCCGCCTGCAAAGTGTGGCTCATCACAGCCAAGACACTCTTCCCAGGCAACTTCAACATCCAGGTGCGTGTGTCTGTGAGGTATGCGCGGACAAGTCAGTCATTTAGGTGTGTGTGTGCGGACGACGAGGTTGGTCTCAATTCTGCGGTCCCAGATTTGTCAATGATACCGTCAGTTTCAATGGTCAGAGTTTCAAACGTCAGAATGAAACCACCCTGGCACTTGAGTGCCTTGTCTGGAGCAAGTCATGGTTATCGGCGTGACGCCTTGTGCATCTCAAGTGAACTCGGCATCAGGTATTGTGAATCATTTGGTCTCCAAATTGTTTATCGTATCTCCTGGTGAAATTCTGCGCTTTGATTGGCAGTATGAGGAGTACTCAATCGAAGTGGCGAACAAAAACACGACGGCGGCCGCCAAACTCATCGAGCAGATGTGAGTATCTGATCACCAAGGAAGATTCATCGTTTTCTCTTCTGAAATGTTTCGCGGTCCAAGGCCAATGATTTCCGCAGAAAACGTTGTGTGTCGTGGAATTTACCGATTTCTGTGATTCGCTCCATTTGACGCCGGTAGTTTGAGAATTGATCGGGACTATTTTCTCTCTCGCGCGCGGCGGTGGCGGCGGCAGGTTGGTGAGCTTCCCGTCGGAGCCGCGTCTCTGGGACGAGATTCGTGCGCTGCTCGCGGCGCTGCAGTCGGACGCTCAGGACCCGGCGACGCGCGTCAAGAAAGGTGCGAGAGTCATACGACGCGTCACGTGACACGAATTCCACTTCCGGTTCATTTTACATCGCCCAGCAACACGGAAATATTTGCACGCTGGGGTGAAGTGTCTCCTTCCACTGTGTGCTACTCCAGTCTCCCTCCAATGTGGCTTTGCTGAAACCATTCATTCAAACTGTTTGTTGTGTTTCAACGTGCGCGTGTTTCGTTGCAGAGATCTTCGGCGCCATCCCGGCGAGTCTGCAGTGTCACATGTTGTCGCAGATCGCAGAGGGGACGCGCGACATCCTGGAGCGCTGCCGCCTCATGACGCTCGTGCTGCAGCGCTACCCGGACCGGGTACCAGAGCAGGGGGTGCGGACCCGTTGGTATTGAGTGCGTGACTAGAAGGGTACCTGTTTGGGACAAGGAGTTATCGCTGCGGGTCCTCACCCAGAAGAATCAGGGTGTGCCCAAGGGACAGTGCTTTGTCCAGAGAGGAAGCAGCCGTAGAACCGGTGCATTCTCAGGCTCTGATTGGCTGAGCTCGTGTCCATCGGATTGGCTGGGAACTTCCCGCGCTGTGATTGGGCGTCTCGCTGCAGGTGAAGCTGATCGATTCGCTGTTGTCGGCGGAGAAGCACGCGCATGTGCAGAACGCCGTCAACTGCTACCGGAAGTGCATGGGTGAGTCTGGAGTTCCTCTTCCGGAAAACAGTGGTGACGTCAGTGTTTGAGCAAGATTGTTTGACGAACAATGTCTGTCTCAGGTGTACGAGAACCACTGAACAGTAAATTGATGCCAAAGTTTGTTTTGTGGTGTCTGAAGGGAAAGCGGGAACACTGGCGGACATTCTGTTCTGAGAACGTTGTGTTGCCATGGTTGCAGTGTGTGACGTACTGCCGGTGGTGCTGCGCGCGCCCCCTGCAGAGCTGCCGCAGAAGCAGGCGCTACGCTGGCTGCAGAAGGGAATCGAGTTCTACATCTCGTACATCACGTGTCCGCCGGGCCAGGAGAGCCTCCCCTCACCCACAGGATCCGCTGGTGAGAACACGTGCACCGACACAAAAACACGCTCACTCGCTTGCTCGCGTGCGCTCTCTGTCTGTCTGTCTGTCTGTCTGTCTCTCTCTCTCTCTGTGTCTCTCTCTCTCTCTCTCTCTCTCCTTTCCCCCTGTCTCTATCCTCTCTCTCTATCCTCCCCCCTCTCTCTATCCTCTCCCTCTCTCTCTCCCTCTCTCTCTCTCTCTCTCTCACACAAACACACACACACACACACACACACACACACACACAGG
>JAAUXT010057612.1_pt1 | contig 10120 bp, 8 predicted proteins | sample 7278171 | NCBI WGS metagenome assembly JAAUXT01 (sample SAMN14350112, study PRJNA611818) | marine sediment metagenome | isolation source: surface marine sediment (1.8m) | place: French Polynesia: Moorea | collected 2018-08 | reverse complement strand
GGAAGGAAGATTGTGTCCTACTCTTTGTTATTCCCTTAGGATTTGAAAAAATTCACACCTGAACCACCAGAAATGCCGCCCAATCGGGTACTTAAATTTCTTGCCTCGTACATGTGATCAGTTAGCTGAAAATCAGATTTCACACGAGGGTGTGGACGCAGGACAAGTGAATCACGGTGGCCTCAGAGCCGCAGATTTGGATGGTGAACCGTGGACGGGAACCACTGGAGCCGTGCGAAACACCGAAAAAAGAGCTTGCATGGCTTTGCCAGGGATGCGCTGTTATGCAGCGACGTCAAGCTGTGTCACGTCGCCTCCAGCGGCTCTTTTCAGTTTGGACGCATGACTATGTGTGTATGTGTGTGTGTGTGTGTGTGTGTGTGTGTGTGTGTGTGTGTGTGTGTGTGCAGATTATAGTGTTTGTTCTCAAGGACAGTTCGTGATTCACAAAAACATTGCACGTTTGGAAAATTTGACCATGCGCACAGAGTTCGCTTGTCCAAGGTCGTGCGTGGTTTTTATGAATCACCAACTGTCTGGTTAGTTATTTACTATTGTGACTAATCGTAATAGTGGTTTTGCTTGTACCTAAACAGTTCACCACAGCAAACGTCGCCGTAAAGACGACCTTATCAGTTTCCATGAGGGGAGAGGTATGCCCTGAAAAATCCAGTTTGGAATCTTTACATATCTCAGTGTGACCTGTAATTTTAACCACCATAAGTATCTGTCAACGGCTTTTGACTGTTGTAAGTTTCCTAAACATTTGATTTCTTGAACAAAAGTTTCTCTTTTTGTAACCCACACAATTTTGGACGAGTTGTGGCCTCAAACTCGATGCCTCCGTCAATTGTTCTTTCTTCGCACACGAATGACCTGTACAAGTTCGCTTCACCTGCCACTGAAAGCCTCAAGTTGGACCGTCGTCCAGAAGTTGCAAGAGAAGGTGTCGTTTGGGTTGAGAATCTCATCAAACTGACTGCAGGAACTTGACCGAATAACCCTGGGTTTATGAGCGTCTCACGGGAATGGGCGTGTCCAGAAACATCTGTGTATTATGTACATGTACTGTCTCATTCTCCTCACCACTAAAGAACGCCTGTCTCGTCTGATATATAACTAGCGATGCGGTGCGATTGGAATTGGGTGACTTGACCATGCACACCTTTGTGCGTGATGTGATCGCGTGTTTCACTTTCTTGTTCTCGTACATCTGTGCTGCATGAAGATTCTGCGTTCCTCACTTGGAATTCGAACCAGAACACAAGTTGCATTTTTGAAAACATCAACTGAATGTGAACTGTGTTGATGTATTTCTCGACAAAGTCGGCAATTTTTTTTTTGCTGCCAGCTTTGTGTAATTTATTTTGCACAACTTGTGTTGTACTTGCCTGTGCGGACCGTTCGTAATTGGTAATCACAATTATGTTCCTGCATTGTCAGATGTAACACTAACTAAAGGTGATTTTGTGTAGAAACTAACCATTAAACTGTATCTCGTATGTCTCTTCTTTTCAGACGAAGGTATTGTAGATAAGATCACCGATTCGGGAGGCAAGACTATCTATATTTTGCCTGACTGTATCCCGTTCACATTCAACACAGTAGAAAGACCCGGTCCTTCTTACTCAGGGGATCATACATTTAGAAAATCAACAAATGTAGTCCACAACAAAAAAGACAAATGTGCGAAAATCACCGACGACTGTGGATTGGAAAAACTTTGGGGCGGATTTTTGGGGGAGTACTTGGCAAAACCTTATCTCGGTGATGATCCTTTTTTTCGAACTGCAGCTGTTTTGGGAGTTTGGGGAATTTTTCCAAAGCTTCCAAAAAAGGCGGTTGTCATGTTTAGTTTGGAGTTCCAACTGTATGACGTATGTATGATCACGGAAAAGTGAAAATCTGCAACAAGGCCCTTTTTGCTCGTCTTAACTGTTGAGGTGTAGACTAACCAACAGTGCAGATCTGCTTGAAATGCTCGTTCAATGACAGTATTTTTTCTGTAGTCTTCTAGAGGTACATTTATGGAAAACAAAATGAAAATAGAAATCAAACCAGGCTGATGGTGTAGACACTAACAAAGCTAGAACTATGCTCCCATGTGTTTGCCAACCCTTGGAATTCTCACACTTTTTGCTGTGGTTTGAAAATATTGTGATGCATGGTTCATCTAAAAAGCGCAACATGATAAATAAGGCTCGAAAACTATCAGGCATGAGCGCTTGATACCTGTAAGTAGCTGTGTCCTGAGTATCAGTGGAAAATGCTAAAACAACGACTGCAAAGATGTAATTTAGCGTAGAGTGAAACGCGCATAAAACCAAGTAGATGGACTATCTGCAATAATTCTCATTCTTATGATTTGATTGTAATATAATTTCTTATGCCGTTTTATTATTTTTTGGGTATTGTCGCGTCATGCATGGTGCTCTGGTCGCTTCGTGCGTCCTGCTTGACAACAGCATCGTCAGACAACACAACCTTCCACGCTGCAGGTGCCCACAGGTCTCCAAGAGGAAACAACCAGTGCTAATTCCGTTTTTTTGCTTTCTCCACATGAAGGTAAACCGCCCACGACGCAGCCCCCGATGTCAAAAGAAGAAGAGGAGAGGATAGCTGAGCTGGGAAAGCCGCGCCTTGGCGAAATCACCAAAATCTCATGTCATATCAGGGAGTCCATGGAGTTCAAGGTAACTATGACTTTCAGTTTTCACTCCGCTCAGATAGATTGCAGTGTTGCGGATCATTTGCTTCAAAACTACGAAAGTGAATTATTTTTCGCAATTCAATCTGAACGTAAATTTTCAATCTGGATGTCACATCAGACTCCTGTTTTTCACAAAAACCAGTTGTCGGCACTGTCCGTTTCAGCTCAAGCAAAATCACAAAACTGCAAGAGGAACAACACTGTTTTGTGCGTGTTTTTTGTACGCATCTCAACCACGTGTGCAATGTACTTCTGTTGCTTTGTTCGAAACCCTTGCAGTTGTAACTTTCATTTTCTTCGCAGTTCAGATCTCCCAATCTTGAGTCCCTTGACTCGACTGAACCTTTCAGGAAACAGTTGACAAGCTGCTGCAGAAAGGCAACTTGAACCTTGTGAGCCTCAACACGTCGACGTGGCAAGAGCAGTTTCTTGAGGCGATAGCCGTCAGCGGAGGTACCTTCTGGCTCAACGGCACAGGCGGCTTGATACCATGGCTTGTCCACCGAGAACCATGATATCGTTTTGACTGTGTACACATGTATGCCAACGCATTTCATGCATTTTTGCCCAGTTTTCAGCTTCGTGCGCCGTCACTTTCAATTCATGAAGCCGCTCAGTGTTGGTGTTGTCTGTGGTTTGCTCTGTTGAAAACGATTAACGTGCGTATCATGTGCACCTTACTTTCAGAGTACTGTTGACAAATTACTTCACAAGACCAATTTGTCAATATCTATCGCCACGTCGAGTTGGCGACAGCAGTTTTACGACGCTTTAAGTGTCAATGGTGATGCAGGTAAAGAGCAAAGAAAAGCAGTAATCTAGACCTGCACCTGCACAGTGTTGCAGCAACATGGGTGTTCCACACACGTTCATCATCTTCTACATTTTAATACATGTACATGTTTCAGTGTGCCATCGATGTTTCATTGCCTCATTTGCATTCATACAAGCGATCCTCACTGTTGCGTCGTTTGCAGAGTCATAAGCACTATGCAGTTGGGACTCTCAATCAAACGTTTCGATGGGACCAAATTTCTATTGTTTCTGTGGTTCTGTGAAGACCTATGCATAGTGGTTATGCCCGATTCTTTGTAGCGCATCCAAACCTTTTAGAAGCATTCATCCCACACTTCTGGTACAGATCAATGCCTTCCTGCAGCGCTTCCCTTGTTTCATGTTTCTGTCTAACGTTCGCGTGGTCTTTCAGAGTACAGTAGATAAGCTGCTCAAAAAGGCTAATGTCTCACTCGTGGTGTCCACCTCCTCCTGGAAAGAGCAGTTTGTTGAGGCTGTCACTGTCAACGCAGGTAACGTCACCAAATCGCGCGCGTGGCTTCGGCGCTACCGGGCCAGCGTGACATCATGAAGTGGTTTGGATTGACGTGTCTGGAGTTCAGATTGGTTCTTTATGTTACTGATGAAGCAGCTTGGTAGGAAGTAGGATAAAGACGCGCTCTAACTCATTTGAGTTTTATGTACTGGTCTCACAATGTGGGCACACCACATTCTGACACTCCATTGCAAACAAAGATATAAATTGCTCAGCAACTGACTCGGGTCCCAATGTTGTCTAAGCCCGACTCAGAAATCACAATTTGATTGGATTGAATTCGGTCCTGCCCCAGATACGGTTGCCAAAATTCTGCACAACCCAGTTCTGAGTCGATACAACTCCATGGGATTTCAAAGTGATGGTTTAGTCAGTAGGGATCCAGTGAACGCTGAGAAATTGGATTTAGAATTACTGAGATGACTAACTTTTGGAAAGTTTGATGAGGCACACCACACAGGCTGATATGGATGTGTTGTTGTGGTTGAAGACATGTGCACAGCCATGGTGGCACCTGGAACCATGGTGAACATGGACTCAACTTTGAAAATGTCACAAGTTTCACACACAGGTTGCTGGTTGGCTGCCTTACTCAACAGGGATGTTGTTCGCAGTGTGTTTTCATTATCACGTAATCACGCTGCTTTTGTCTTTCTACAAACCAGCAGACGTTTTTGCCTTTGTAGAGCGCGAGTGTGTGTAGTTTAAAGTATTGTGGAAAGGGTGGATTAACTTTTTTCACGTTGTGGATGCATGTTTGCAGAACACGGTAGACAAACTGCTGAAATCGGCCAATGTTTCCTTGGCCGTGGGAACTTCATCTTGGCGGGAACAGTTTAAAGAAGCTGTCACCGTCAGTCCAGGTAACCTTAGCAAGCCGACCCCGACCGCCCGCCCGTCCGTCCGACCCGCGAGCAACACTCCATAGCAACTTGTTGATCATGGCGAACCATTCTTAGGTGATGTCGCCGTGAAGACAAATCCAGTCTGTTCCACGAGTGCTGAAACGATACCGTGTTCCCGTGCTTCTTCTTGACTGCTCCAGATTTGATTTGCATCATGCCTTGTGTTTCATTTTTCTTTGTACCTGTGTTTTTGACTCGACGCAACACCATCTTCAAGCAGCTTGAGTATTTTTGAAGTGCCAGCTCCGTTTGATTGAACGTGTAGAGATCTTTTTGCAAAACTAACCTGGTAGTGTACTTTTCTCTCTTTTTCCTTATCCTGCATGATGGTTTAGAGCACGGTAGATAAGTTACTGAGGAAGGCTAACTTGTCGCTTGTTGTTGGGACCACCACCTGGCGCGAACAATTCATCGATGCCATTACTGTCAGTGCAGGTAATTCAATTGAACAGGACCTCCAACTACTAAAACATTTGTAGCCGTGTTTTTCCACCAGAGTTGAAAGCTCTTGGTGAAATGAGCAGCGCCTTCTCGCTGACCCTTGAGAGCAAGGGGGAAATTTCTTTGTGTAACGTTAAGTTCGGTTATAATGGAGTTCCTTTCATAGCTGCTGAGTTGCAAATTGTGAAAGAGTGTGGGTGTTGCGTGTGTGTGTGCGTGTGTGGTTTTTTTCAGCCAAGAACTTATTTTTTGCACTGTTTTGCCATTCGTAGACAGGCTACAAATGGCAAAATTACCTGTGAGGGTGTGTGTAGATTATGTTCGCTGTGTACACTCAATGTTGAGACAGAATGACTTGAATTGCGAGACAGTCCGTGCATCAAAGACCTGAACTGTGTTCATTCGTCCGCGTTCCGCGGTGCAAGTCACGCGGAGGCACTGCCGCGCAATTCAGTCATCGTTCCCGCAAACGTTGATGCAAAATCGTGACAATTTGACGATTGAGTCGAGAGACGTTTTCCACGTCGCGGTTTAGTTTGAAGTGCCAACTGTAGCTGGTGAAAGCATGGCATATTTGGAAGACTTGCAGGTGCAATTTGCCTGACCAAATCAGCTTTGCTTGCGAGTTTTTTTCGGTGAAGGCTGACAGGTGCAGTGAAAGTAAAAAGGCAGCAGCTGCATACTATGTTGTGGATGATTTTTAATTCTCATATTTTTGTTGGTACATTTGTGCAATTTTTCTTTGCTTCGAACCATTGAAACCAAAATTATGAAGGCAAGAACTCAATTTGACCAGGATACTTGCAATAAGAGTCCAATTCGTCTTGAACTGAACGATGAAACGTCGCTGCGAAAGTGGCAAAATCGCTCTTCAAGTGGATTCAACCCCGAATACATTTGTCAAAAGATTAAACAAATAACAACAGCTTCACAACCAGACAAACAAATTTCCCCTAAATGTTTCTGAAAGAAAAAGAACTGAGATAAAATTCACAAAGGTCACAATTGTATAATTTTTCATTTTAGGAGACAATGAGGGTAAATTGTTTTCATTTGTTCAAGTACTTCAGTCACTAATCTGATGTAGACTATGATTCGTGATCTCTTGTCGATGCATGACATTTTACACGGGTCAATCTTAGCTTGTACATTTGTCATTCTTGAAGCTGATTTAGCGAGATGTTCTCTCAACATAAAGTAGATTCATGACACACAGGAGTGATGTTTTGTCAATGTTTTGATTGGCAATGTTTTCGTAACTTCATTCGGTCAACCTAATGGCCGACATGTCCTTTTTTCTAGACGAGAAAGCCTCAGTATTTCATTTTAACTTTTAAAGTCTTCAGCACACTGTAGACACCGCACGTTGAGAAGACGAAACTTATTTGGCTTTTTTTCGAAGCTGTGTGCAATGTCTGTGTAAATCAAAAGAGACGTACAATAATCTTTATCTCTAGTTCTACGTGAGTACCACTTCAGACTAATTTGTTCTCCAGTTTAAATCTTCCTGTCTTCTGAGTCAGTTTCGACAAAAATCTATTGTGCTCGTTTGCGACAATCCGTGAACTTCGAGATCAGAACCAAAAATTACTTCTGTCAGTCCGGTCAGACACGCACACACACACACACACACACACACACACACACACACACACACACACATCACAAACTAGTTGAGAAGGGTCCCGCATAAATCTGCCTGGAACAATGTGTTTTCCCTCACATTTCACTGAAAAACAGCTCTATCAAAACCCTCGAGCTCCGAAATGTAGTTGAATCGCGTTTGACCATGCAGCAAGGAAATATTTTTGGCACGAAACGAGGTGTGTCGTGGAATCTTGAACCACCTTGTGCGTCAACAGAAACACCGAAGTCGTACGCTTCGGACGATATTCGTTGAAGTGGCCTGCAGCGTGTTAAAATCAACAGTGAAAATGTACGTACCATGACTAATGGTGCAGTCCAGCTGTTTGGATGTTCACCATTGGTTCTTCCAACCTCCAAACAGTTGGAGCACAGGAGTTGTGCAGCGGCTACTGACGGCGCTGTTTGGTGTTGTGTTGCAGGAGACGAGGACGAGGACGAGGAAGGCGAGGAGGGCGAGGAGAGGCTGCCGTCGTGCGGCGACTACGTCATGCACTTCCTGTCCCTGTTCTGGAAGGTGCTCTTTGCCTTCGTGCCTCCCACAGGTATATGAAAAACACACAAACACGCACATACGCACTCACACACAAGTGGACGTGAAGGTCGCCACGGCGAGTGACATTCAGGGGGACCTGATCAGAACACAATTCCATATCAGGTAGAATTGAAGAATATTGCAAACTAATTATTGAATCAGCAAAAGGCTGCCATCAAAGTAAATTGTAATCGCAGACAGCCTCGTGCACAAAATGAGTGACAATGTGTCGGATGGATTGCAGTCTCAGTTACTCGTGTTGCTTCGAATCATGCATTGTTTCAAGTTTCAGGAACATTTTCCTGTTGTGTTTTCCTTCAATTCAATTCCCAGAGACTTCATTTCAGCTCGTGTCATGTCCACGGCCTTTTGTACTCCTCAACCTTCCTGTGTCCAAATGAACGTGCAGCACCAGCGCAACATTGACTTCCATTCCCTGCACAGAAGAATCCCCACCAACCGAACGCCCATTTTCAACTTCGTGCATTTGATCCCGATTCGTATTGAAACAAACGTTCTCCGCATGACTACAGATTACTGGCATGGTTGGGCTGCTTTCCTTATGTCCATCGTTATGATCGGATTTCTGACGGCCCTAATTGGCGACGTAGCGGCGGCCTTGGGGTGTACCATTGGACTCAAAGATACAGTCACTGCCATAAGCTTTGTTGCAGTTGGCACAAGCCTGCCAGGTTTGAGAAAACCATCCACTCGATCTGAAGTTGGGGCTTTCGGTTGTTTGTCGCGGGTTCAGTTTTTAATCACTTATTTGTCTTCCAGAAACGAAGTTCGTATGGTGGTGGATGTTGAAATACTCATTTCACTTCTGTCGAAAGCCTACTTTTTCAGTCATTGTCATATTTTATAGCCTGTCAACTTTATCCGTCGCCCACCTGCTTTTTAATCAACATGTTTTCTCAATTTACATTAATTTTTCTCGAACTTAGGCCTTTCTTCCTGAGGTTGTTTATGTCTCTCCATGCACTCTGCAAGTTATGTGTTCCCGGACTGTTGTTCGTACAGTAAGCAGGCAGTTTGCAACGTCTAGTACGACTCGTATGGACTTAGTAAAGTGCCATTGCAAACAGACTGGGAACGCAACCATCCTCCAATCGGTGTTGTACAAATTTTCGAAACCTCGACTCCAAATGCACGCTGTGGAAACGGCCGGTTTCGTCCGACCTTCTCCAGCAGTACTCCCTGCCCCACACACGGCATGGACAACCTTGGTTGAACTGGACCTCGGTCACTTTTCTTCTAGACTACTGGGGTGGCTGGGCATGTTTTACGGTGTCTATCACGATGATCGGACTTCTGACGGGAATTATCGGAGATCTAGCATCAAGCTTTGGTTGCACAGTTGGTCTGAAGGACTCAGTAACTGCTATCTCGTTCGTGGCGCTTGGTACTAGCTTACCAGGTGAGTCTGCAAACAGGCGTGCATCGTACTGTGCTGTAGCTTCTTGTTACAGGCAGAAGTAGCACTTGTAGACTGTCAACTGCATTTGGTTAAAATACTGTCCATGAATTATATACTCTTTCCATGTACTAACCATTCTGTTAATATTTTGTTGTCTGAAAAAGAAGAATGTGTGAAGTCAGTGTGAACCGTGCATGCAACATTCCTTTTTCAGAGACTGAGATGCTTTGTTTACCAACACCCCTTGTCGAAAGACAAAATTTTTTGTTCCAAAGCACCCGACTCCTTTCCGGCCGAGACCAGCCGAGAAATACCATTGTTCCCTGTTCACTCCTTTGACCGCAAGCCTGGAACCGTCCGGTTCCTCCTCTTGCCCCAAATGGAACCTGTGCGTGTTTCGCAACGTTCCGCACTAAGTAATTCATGGACAGTATGGGTTGAACATTGTTGCAAGTGTCAGATGCGTGGAGAGCAGTGAAGAAAAACTAATGGTAGTTTTCAATTGTGCAATGATTATCTTGTTACTGATTTCGGGTAAGGCTCAAACGCGGAGTTTCTGATCGTGATGCTGCAGTAGGAGAAACTCGGCAAATGTACGAGTCGCAACATTTTCTTGGCGAAATGAGATTTTTGGTTGTTTGGCTTTGCGCAGAGAAAGATTGATATCTAACAACTTGCGGCGTGCATTTGTCAGGTCGCGAGTCTTCGCTTTCTAGTACTCACTCGACAGCTTTGACTTAATTTGCCGGACAAATGCTTGCATGTGTCAGATCGTGACTTTGACCAGTTGAGTGCTTCCGGTAGAATAGAATAACGTTCTGCAGTGTTGTGCCTTGAACCGTCTCAGTCATTGTGGCCAGCAACTGCAAGGACACAATTGTAAGTGTGCAAACAGGAGCAACAAAGGCAACACGTGCAAGGACATTGTTCTGGTCCTGCTTTTGCTCTCGTACGGAAGGACCAGGAGTCCGAAAGCCGGCCCCCCGAAAGGCCCACAGCAGGGTGAAGAAAACCGCACCTTCATAAGCTATTGTTCAACACCTCTTTTGTCAGATTGATCCAGAAAAATTATCTTTGTTTTTTGTCCAGAAAAATTCATACTGGTGGTGGAGGGGGGAACCTTGTTTACATTTAT
>JAAUXT010016764.1_pt1 | contig 10120 bp, 19 predicted proteins | sample 7278171 | NCBI WGS metagenome assembly JAAUXT01 (sample SAMN14350112, study PRJNA611818) | marine sediment metagenome | isolation source: surface marine sediment (1.8m) | place: French Polynesia: Moorea | collected 2018-08 | reverse complement strand
TCGTGATACCTCTTCGTGACTGGTCTTCAGACGTGTGATATTGGTATCTCCTCCATGCCACACCTGAACTCCTACCTGCCACACCTCTCAGCCCCCCAGCCACACCTCTCAACCCCCCCTCCCCCCAGCCACACCTCAGCTTCCCCCTAGCCACACCTCAACCCCCCAGCCACATCTCTCTCTGCCCGCCCAATTCAATCCCAAACTTTGGAGCAAAGTCAGAGACGTACAGCGGAGAAGGGAAATTGAATGAAGGACGGACCACTGGTCAGCCAGAACGTCTTGATTTGGCTGCGTGTTCCGAACGAGGCCAGTTAAAAATGGGCGGCACCCGGTTGTCTTGCTAAATCGTTCTCCACGCATGCTCGTGGACTGCGCACTGAAGATCGTTTCGCGTGCATTTCAGAAAAACTTATCAATCACCAGACTTGAAGTACGAATCTCAAAGACATTCGCTTCTATTTTGTTCTATTTATTGTTGAGATTTGGGTTTGTTTTGGCTTCTTTCAATTCTCTTGGACCACTTTCTGAAGGACACAGTGAGGGACACAGTGTCCCGAACGCCGTTCGTCCGTTCACTGGTGATTTGCTTTTGGAATTTTTCTCAGATTTTGTGCCCCGATTGGACAAAGTTTTCTCACAGGAAAATGTTGACCTCAACAAAGCGTGACGTGTGTCCGCGTCTGACTGAAGCGTGTTTTTCGAAAAGCAACATTTTCCGTTACAGCTGCTGATATCGGAGATGAACGAGTTGCTGAAGAAGGATCGGACGGACGGATTCGATCCTGAGAATCCCGTCCTCAAGGCGTGGATGTTGTATGTGAAGCTGTTGGGAGAGGTGAGTCCTCAAGGTCCTGTATGTGAAGCTGTTGGGAGAGGTGAGTCCTCAAGGCATGGATGCTGTATGTGAAGCTGTTGGGAGAGGTGAGTCCTCAAGGTCCTGTATGTGAAGCTGTTGGGAGAGGTGAGTCCTCAAGGTGTGGATGCTGTATGTGAAGCTGTTGGGAGAGGTGAGTCCTCAGGGTCCTGTATGTGAAGCTGTTGGGAGAGGTGAGTCCTGTATGTGAAGCTGTTGGGAGAGGTGAGTCCTCAGGGTCCTCTATGTGAAGCTGTTGGGAGAGGTGAGTCCTCAGGGTGCTGTTTGTGAAGCTGTTGGGAGAGGTGAGTCCTGTATGTGAAGCTGTTGGGAGAGGTGAGTCCTCAGGGTCCTGTATGTGAAGCTGTTGGGAGAGGTGAGTCCTGTATGTGAAGCTGTTGGGAGAGGTGAGTCCTGTATGTGAAGCTGTTGGGAGAGGTGAGTCCTCGGGGTCCTGTATGTGAAGCTGTTGTCACTGTCACCCGCAATGTCGTGCTCCATCGCTTGTTGTGTTTCTTGACGGGCTGCAAAATTGGTTGACACGTTGATCAAAGTTTTTGCTGTCGCTCCCGGCGCACTTGCTGCAATCGAGATGAGGCCAGATACACTCAGATGAGGGCAGCCCGGACTAAACCAGAGGCGATTCTGTCTGTGTAGCGCTACATCTGTGTGGCGCTGTGTGCTTTTCGGCCTCACCACACATCGCAACGTTTTCTCGACAGAAAATGCACGGCGCGAACTTCCTGAACCTGATGCTGCCCATCGTGGAGAAGGTGCTCAAGATCAAGGACGCGCGCACCGAGGTCAAGGTTACGGCGTTCCGTGCCTGGAGGACGCTCATCGACTCGTTCGCGCTCGAGAGAAGTACGCTTCCGTCCCACAGAGGGCGTCGCGCTGTTGCGTTTCACTTGTTCTTTGCAACTTTCAAGATTTTGCAACTTTCAAGACGAACAGAGAAAAGCAAATTGGGCCGGGTGCATTTTGAGAGTGATTTTCACACGGGCGTTGCGTGGCAAGTGTTGTGCACTGGTTTAGCTGAGGCAGTGAATGTCCGTCCTTCAGGGTGAAGTTTCCGATGCGCATTGTTCGGTTGGGGGGGGGGCGTCGGACATTCGGCCGTCTGTTACACTGAAGGACAGTGCGCTCTTGTACACGCGCCTGTGTTCAGCGTGCAGCATTCTTGTTGTGACGCTTGGATCACGGCGACCTCGCTCCGCTCTCGGGTGACAGTGCTGCCCTCTGTTGCAGAGATCCTGGAGGACGCGCGGCGGGTGAAGCTGGTGATGCAGGTCTTCAGGGTCATCGCGCCCAAACAGGAGGCGGCGGCGCAGGAGAAGATCCGCGCCTGGTGGCACTACGTGCTGGTGCTGCGACCCGCCACCCCCTCGCTGTTCGATCAGGTGAGTCCTGCGCTTGCTTCGGCCCACCACCCCTCGCTGTTTGACCCCCTCGCTTTTCGACCAGGTGAGCTCTACTGCTGTTGCTGCTGCTGCTGCTGCTGCTGCTGCTGCTGTTGATACTGTTTGTCACCTTCACCCCCCTCCCTCCGCTTGACTCAGCTGCTGAGATTTAGATTTGTCGCTGCCGTCACAACGGACCCGTTGCTGTTTGCAGGTGGTGGACCCGCTGCTGAAGTACTGCCGCGGCATCAGCAAGTACGCGCCGTCCCCCGCCACGCCCGGGCGCACCCCCGTCCTGCACAGAACAGGTCAGTAGGGACAGCACCCCCGTCCTGCACAGAACAGGTCAGTAGGGACGGCACACCACCACCCCGTCCTGCACAGAACAGGTCAGTAGGGACAGCGCAGAACAGGTCAGTAGGGACAGCACCCCCCCCCACCCGTCCTGCACAGAATAGGTCAGTAGGGACAGCACCCCCGTCCTGCATAGAACAGGTCAGTAGGGACGGCGCACAGCTGAAGAAAAGGCGCCAAGATGCGTTGGGCGAGGCGCGACTGCTGGTCTTCCTTGTGGAGGATGCCAGAGCTTTCCAAATGTAGAAATTCAGTCTCGTGTGCAACTTGTGTCTCGTTTAAACTTTCACCGGAAAAGACTCACGTGTTCGTGGCGTTGCGAAGCGTTTTCAGCCCAACGTGTCGGCAAACTCCGTGAGTTGGTCGTGTCACGTGTTTGTGTCGTCGGGAATCTTCGTGAACCCTTCGTGTCACGTGTTTGCAGCTTCGGGAAACTTCGTCAGCCCGTCGTCGCCGTTCGCGTGGGAGTCGACGCGGAAGCAGGGGCTCGAGATGCTGGCGCTGATGCTCGCGAGTCGCGTCGACGACGCCGGCTTCGCCCCGCCCAACTTCTCCGTCGGTGAGTGGTGCGCGCGTTGACGTGTACCGAGCGCGCATGCGCGTGGGAAATTTCAGGGTTTGCGATGTCGTGGTTTTTGCGGCCTTCAAAATCGTCTGCGCGTGCAAAGCTTTCGCACTTGACAAGACCCGGATGGTTGTGAGTGGTGGAACCTGTCTATCTGTCACTCTGTCTCTCGCTTTCTGGTTGGGGCTCCCAAGATTCGCGCTGCTTCGCGGCACAAGGCGCGTGTCCACCCCGACGTGTGTTCTTGTTTTTTCAGAGAAGCCCGAGTTCACCCTGGTGGACAGTCACGTGTTCGCGTATAAAGGCGCCGTGTTGGTGGACGCGGCCAAAGACCTGATCAACAGCGTCGGAAGCAGCGTCCCAGGTACCAATCGTCTTCTGCGCTACTGTGATTGGGGAAATGGTCTTCTGAAGCCGCACCCACACTTTGGCTTCACAGGGATGTTCGGAGCGGCTACGTTTGCCGCCCAAAGAACCAGGTTCTTTCACGAGTCGATGATGCATCTTGGAGTCAGAGGCCTTTTCACTTTGAAAAATTGCACCAATGGAGCTGCCGTTTACCCCCAATCCACACTGCGTGCGCCAATGCATGATGCAGTCGCTTTTATGACATTCCACACGTGAATGGGGTTGAAACCCATTTGCAATCACAAGTGACATACAGAACTGTCAGTGTGAACACAACCACTACCACCCATTTATTTTGCCTTTTGCATGTGTGAACCTATTTTTGGTGCACTGTGACCTTGGTGTGCATTTGCATGGATGCACTTGGTGTGGATTGGGGGTTATCCATCGCACGTCCAGCCGGCTGTGCTCAGCGTAGACGTCCCCGACGCGAGAACACGTGTTGAGGTCTCTGTGTCACGAGGTCTCCGTGTCACGTTGCAGAGGGCGTGCTGTACCACGTGTGGGCGGCGCTGGTGGCGCAGGTGCGGGGCGTGCTGGAGCAGGGCGGGCACCGCCGCGAGACGGGCGACGTGCTCACGGCGCTGCTCACCACCGCGCAGGACCTGGTGCGCAACCGGGTCATCGGGGAGAGCCGCGTCCTCGTGAGTAAACACACACACACACACACAACCGCGCACACACACACACACACACACACACACACACACACACACACACACACATGGGGAGAGCCGCAAACTCGTGAATTCACCCCGCTGGTGCTACAGTTCCGTTTCACACACACACACACACACACACACACACACACACACACACACACACACGTATAGAGAGCTGCATCGTCTTGAGTTCACGCTGGCGCACCAGTTCCGTTTCACACACACACACACACACGCACAAGTACGCAGTCTTAACTCACCGCCAAGAAAGAGTCGAAACGCAAAGTCGTGTGCAGTTTCTCCGTGCGGTGTCTCCAGCATTGATCGCGTGTTTTGTGTCGCAGAGACTGGTGGGCTTCATGCTGGAGCTGCCGCCGCGCGTGCTCGCGTCCTCGGCGTACAACGTGGGCACCCTGACGGGCGCCGCCGTGATGCAGGGCTGCCCCGCCCTCACCCTGATCGACCTCCTCTTCAGTGAGCGCATGCTCGAAGAGTGCTCCTCACAGGAACGGTACGTACATGATCAAACTGGTGCTGCACGAGCTGAGTAGCTGTGGCGCGGGGGGGGGGGGTGAACAAGTGCAACAGGAGGTGCTGAATAAATGCATTGCGAGCTGAACACATACATGATGCAGCAGGACGTACGCAAGAGCCAAGAACAGTGATGCTTGATCCTGAGGCTGGGTGCAGACCACCACCAATGGTGCAGTCGGACAGGGAGGCCTGTCCAGGGGTGTGCCGTGCATGGAATGGCTCATGGAGCAGTCCAGACAATGAGGCAGCCTGTGCTGCATGTTGTGTCTCCTGCAGTGTGTGTGGGTACAATTGAATACCTTGAAGCCATCCAGGTTTGTGGCACGGGCCACCCCATCCACCTTCAGTGTGTTCGCACCCTGATGCAGCACCGGTTGCAGACCCCGCGACCGTTGCTTGACGACGCCCTCGTTCTCGTCCAGGTTTCTCGTCGTGTGGGAGCGGCTCGTGGAGCACGGCGTCTCGAACGGCGTCGGCGCGCTCGGCTTCCTCCAGACGTGCCTCGAGTACGTGACGCGCGAGCGCGCGCGCGACGCCGGCGTCGTGTGGCGTTGGTGGAGCAGCGTCGTCAGCCGGCTGCTCGACCACATCGTCAAGGTCAGGGGCGCAGGGGTCAAGGTCAGGGACGTGGGGGTCAGGGGCGCATAGGTCAAGGACTGAGTCAATGTCAGGAATTTGACCTCAGGAGCGTGGGTAAGGGTCAAGGACAACGGACGTGGCTTAGGTCAGGGGCGCAGGGTCAGGGACGCAGGAGTCCGGGAGCGTGGCTCAAGGTCAAGGACGCAGGGGTCGGTGTGTGTGGCTCCAGGTTAGGGTCAAAACCTTGGAAGTTTGGAGCACGGCCGCAGCTCACATCGAGTGTTCCTGCGGTTCCGGACGGGCTCCGAAATGACGCCAACGATTCCAAGTTCCTTTCCTGTCATGGCTCCACCAGGAAAATTGAAAGACAACGTCACACCGAACAAAGCGAAAGCGACATGCGCTGCACCACACAAAAGGATAGCTGGGTATGACGGGCCTGTAGCGGTGGTGCAGAACCTGAACTCAGCGCTGAGGATCCGACTCATGGCTGTTTTCCGTCTCCAGACGAACGAGGTGAACCAGGGCGACGCCCTCGAGCACCGCTTCACCTGTCTGTACGCCGCGCTGGAGTTTCCACTGGTGACGCTCGTTGCATCCGATCTGCACGAAGTGAGTACACCTATCTTGCTACCCCATACACTGCCTCCAACCCTCATCCATCACCACACCCAACCCAACCCCGCCCACTCTCACCCCGCCCATCGCTTCACGTGTCTGTACGCCGCGCTCGAGTTTCCGCTGGTGACGCTCGTAGCGTCCGACCTGCACGAAGTGAGTACACCCATCTTGCCACCCTATACACTGCCTCCAACCCTCACGCCCGCCCACCCCCACTCTGACCCGGCCCACCTCTTCACCTGACCCTGCCCACCGTATCCACCCTCACCAACCCACCCATTCTGTCACCCACTACGCGTAACACCTCACCTCACACACCAACACCCCACCGAGCCCCGCGGAGGCCTCCAAACTCGTGCCCACACACTCATCCACCATCCCTCCTCTCACCCACCTGGCCACCATCGACTGTCCCAGCTTCTCAACCCACCTCTCCTCCCACAACCCACTCGCCCACTTGTCAGTAAAACCAACGATAGCCTTGTTGTGCGGCCAACACAAATTCAGCATGGCCAAGCCTCTGTTGTGCACCTGCTGTTTCCCAGACGCGTGTCATCGCTGATGCGTGTTCTTGTTTGCAGGGTTCACTGAAGACGCTGATGAAGACGTGGAGCGAGCTGTACGCGACGTTCGCGCGGCTCGCGGCGATGGTGCCGAACGCGGAGGCGAACGTGTGCTGCGAGGAGCTGTGCGAGAGGATCCTCGGGTCAGCGGGAAAGGTCCTGCAGGTGCGTCACCCCTCACTCCCTGCACCCCTCACTCCCTGCACAGCCCCTCCTCCTGCACCCCACTCCTCACTGCGAGAGGGTCCACACGTCGGTGTGTAGGGTCCTCCAAGTGCGTCCTCCCTCTGTCCCGCATTCCTCCCATGTGTGCCCTGCTCCTCACAGAACACGTGGATCTTGGCAGTGACGGCTGTGGAGGTGCGTGGGCGCACCTGTACCCGCTCCCCTTTGCCGCCCGCCAACTGCACCCCGCCCCCTACAACTGTGCAAGAGAGCAGGGATGTGTTTGGAAGTGCTTGGAACCCCTCCTCTGAACCCTTCCGAAAACATGCGGTTACAATGGGAAAAGTTTCCAGAGAATAAACAGGCACAACCTGACGTCATTTTGCCATTTTGCAGACGGGACATGGCGTGGAGCACATGGCTGCCGCCTGCAAAGTGATGGTGGACAACCTCGACTTCACGTCTCTGACGCAACCCAGTAAGTATCCGAGACTGCAGCAGGTGCGCTCGTCTCCGCCGGGCTGCCACGCCCCTTTGGATGACCCTGCCATCACTGCTGCTGAGGCTGCACAGGTTTGCCCCGTTGACAGTCTGTTGATAAACACACTTCCGCCCACATGCATTGCAGACATACTGAGTCCCGCCAAGTTCGCCAAGAAGAAGCACCGGGCGCTGGGAAACCTCAACGCCTTCGTGACGCTGGTCGCCAGGGTGACGGGGGAATTCCACACCCAACTCACCAAGAGCTCCGGGCCTTTTGAGGTGAAGGTGAGCGTCGTGCCAGCGTTTTACCACGTGTGTTGGCTGAGTTTGGTCAAGGTCACAGGTCAGAAACGTGGCTCTGTATGTGTGTGCGTGCGTGTGTGTGTGTGTGTGAAAGCTGTTTCAAAAGTGGTCAGTGTGCACAGGGCTTTCAAACGTTGCTGTCACATCAGTCCCAAATTGCGCGTATTCAACCTGCAAACATCTTGTTTCCTGCAGAAATCCTCGGAGCGCGGGCCCAACTTCGTGTCTCCCGCCAACGACCTGACGCACGTGCTGAGTCACGTGTTCATCCACCTGCCGACGTCGCCCATGATCCGCGCGGCGCTCGAGCGGCTGGCGGCGCCGACGGCGGCGTTCTTCAGCGGCGCGGCCAAGCGCGTCCACAGGATCTACACGACGCAGCTGGTGCAGAAGGTCAGGAGCCCAGCCCAGGACTGCTGCAACACACACAGCCTCCGCTGCAACACACAGAGCCCCATGGAGAGCCTCAAGTGTTGCGGCCCTTTGTGGGGGATCGGACAAGCGACATTGTCTGACTGTTTGTTGACACAGATGTTTGGATGCGTCATGAGTTGCGACAGAATACATTGCGACGCAGAGCCATTGATTTTGCGCGGTCTCACCGGCCCAGTGTCTGCAGCCAATAGATGGTGCTCAGTGTGCACAGGATCGGGTGTCACATGTCTATGACGTGATGCTTGCAATTCAAGGAGACCTCGCGTCTTCAACGCGTTGTGTTCTTGTTTCTTCCTCCAGCTGGACAAATTGTGGCTGGACGTGAGCACGTGTTTGATGGGTCGCTACCGCAGCGACTGCGACAGCGAGCTGCTCGCGCTGGTGGCGCCGCTCCTCGGCGCCACGCTGCTGCACCCGCGCCGTGCCGTCAAGGACCGCGCCCTCGCGCTGTGGAACGCCACGTTCGCGCAGGCGCAGCCGCTGCAGTACCCGGATGAGCTCAGGTGGGTCACGTGCGCTGGGCGCGTTCGATATGATGCGGTAACTGCAGTGTAGCATCAGCAGATACTGCTGAGTGTTCTTTGACACGTTTCTGGACGCAATGTTCACCGGAAAGGAGAGTGGTTGACACGTGGTTTCCATCCCACGTGTTGAGGGGAGTTCATTCTGAACCCGGTGTAATGAAATGGCCAGACTCGAAATCAAGAGACATGGGGTGGTGGGATCCTATGCTGAATACAGGTTGGTCCAGCAGCAGGTACTCCTTGCCTTGTGCCTCATCATTTCAATTTTCACCTGAAATGGCTTGGCACTCAATGCTCTGAGTACATGAGGTGAGTAACAGGAACTTGTGACCAGACCTGCCTGACCTTCAGCAAGGGACCCCTCACCCCATGCCTCCTGATTTCGGCTGTCTGACCTTGTCGTTTCACCGGGTCCCGCTTCGCTCTGCAGACCGATCCTGACGAAGCTGCGGGAGAAGACGCCTCTGGTGCTGCCCGGCTGGAGCGGCGGCGACGCGGCGCTGCTGGGCGCCGACACGCCCGTGAGCCAGCTGAGCCAGGCGGGCGGCGGCCTCCCCGCGCCCGTGCCCGACGTCGTGGGGCTCCCGAGCCCGCACAAGGCGCGCGGCAGCTTCATGAACAGGTGCGTGCGCTGAGGGTGGGGCCGCGGTCAGGGTGTTTCTTTGGGCATTTTCCTTGGGCTGTGCAGAACCACAGGCCCACAGGGTTTGTGTGAGTTGGGAGGGGGACTGCGTGTGTGCGCGCGATTGTGAGGTCATTTTGGGGCTGTTTAATTTTGACGCTGACGTCAAAAAAGTCCGCGCGTTGTCCAATGTGAAAACGGATTTTGCTGAAAGGAAAACGTGAAGCGAACATGTGTTCAAATTTACAAGTCTTGCCCGCTGTGTGCCTTATTTTGTGAGCTCTTGCTTTTGCTCGTCGCAGAATGCCGGTGTCGCCGAGCATCAAGAAGTCGCCGCTGCTGCCGCGCAGGTCCCCGTCGCCCGGCGTCCGCAAGTCGCCGCGCGCGCCCTCCGGTGGCGACGCCGCGCCGCGCAAGAGGATCCCGATGGCGGCGTTCGACGACATGAACACGTCGGTGCGTAGCGCCCCGCTTCAAACAGCGCGTCTCTGCTCCGACGGGTGTTCTTGTTTGTTGCGCTGGGTTGACAGCGGGGTTCACGTTGGGTGGCGGAGACGTTGCGTCCTGTCACGGGGCCGGGCGCTGACTCCCTATTCCTATCTGTTGCACGTGGCGCAAGTCACGTGTGTCTTGCTTCCGGTAATTCATTGTTTTGAGAACAGTGACGATGCGAACTCTAAACGAGGCATGTCGCGCTTCACTTGAACTCCACGAACTCGTGGCGTTTCGTTGGGCTGTTCACGTGGTTGAAGAGAAAACACGTGCATTATGATGTGGGTGGCGGGGGAAATGACGGAACCCTGATTCCACGTGCATTTTGTTTGCACGTCGTGGGGAAAGCTTCTGTTGTGTCGCGACAGTGAGGCCCTGTTCGACGCTGCTTTCAGGATTTTGTTGTCATCAAACCGTCCCCGAAGAAGAAGATGGTTCTAACGGAGCATCAGAGAGACAAGATGAGGGAACAGAGGTGAGCGGTGTGTGTGTGTGTGTGTGTGTGTGTGTGTGCGAGAGAGTGTGTGCGAGAGAGTGTGTGGGTGGGTGAGGGG
>JAAUXT010022368.1_pt1 | contig 10121 bp, 10 predicted proteins | sample 7278171 | NCBI WGS metagenome assembly JAAUXT01 (sample SAMN14350112, study PRJNA611818) | marine sediment metagenome | isolation source: surface marine sediment (1.8m) | place: French Polynesia: Moorea | collected 2018-08 | reverse complement strand
GCCGTCCCTGCAGCGTGAGGGTGCTGCGCCGTGCCTGCAGCGCTGTCACTCCAAGGTGAGGCTGCAGTGCCATCCCTGCAGTGCCGTCCCTGCAGCGCTGTCCCTGCAGCGTAGTCCCTCCAAGGTGAGGCTGCAACGCCGTCCGTGTAGCGTGAGGGTGCTGCGCCGTCCCTGCAGTGCAGTCTCTGAATGGTGGAGTTGCGGCTGCAGTGCCGTCCCTGCAGCGCCGAATTTGCAGGGCGGGGTTGCAGCTTTGTAAATCAGAACTCAGGCTGCAACGCCAGCCGTGTGGCATGGTGTGGTGGTTGTTGTTTGATTTTGGAAAGTGGGTTCATCCCCTGGAGAAGGCCTGGATTCAAGCGTTGGCGTGGAGTGACTCGCAAACCAGAACACTGACTGACTGAATGTGGTGAAGGACGGCGTTGCAGCCTCAGCCGCACCCTGCAGGGACGGCGCTGAGGCCTCAGTGCAGAGAAATCTCGCCTGGGCGGTGGCGTGACATGTGGTCGGCGGGTCTGTGGGGCTGAGCAATGAGAATTCCTATTCTCGGGCCAAATCCAATTCGGATGTGTCTGAGGCTGCGAACAGGTCGCGAAGACGTTGCTGCCATGGTGATTCTGTTGGCATTTGGACATATAGTGGGGCTTCACCGTAGCGGACCCAGGATTGAGGGTATTGCCCCACATCTGAGGGGGCGGCGGGGGGGGGGGCTTTGCGCACCAAAGAATTGTGCACTTTACATGGGGGTGGAAAGAGACAATTTTCAGGGTCTGGAGGTCATGCCCGTGGTTTCTCTGGAACCACCAGAAAGGTATCTGAATCTGTTTCAAACTAGAGGTATCAGGTATTGCGTCGCTGTTCGTCTCAACACACTTTCAGGTCGTTGTGTGTATGCAGGGCAGAGAACCCATTGCACAACGCGTCCAGTAACTCGCGTTGTTGTGGTTGGCGCAGAGCACGAGACTCCACGCACTGCGCACCCAGTGGTAAACAGGCCCAGGGGAACAGTGAAGGAAGCCTTGGCTGTGGTCGTGTTATTCTTCTGGGACCAGACGGAGCCCGCCTGTCTGCTGGTGTGCGTGCGACAAAAGAATCCTGGGAAAGCTACTGCAGAGAAAACCTTCACAGGACAAAACATTCGAATGGTTCTTCCAACCACTGACTCAGTTCTTTTTGAAATCGACAGCGAGTAAAATTGATGATTTGCAAGGACATCTGTGCCATTGAGCAAGATGCCAAAACTGCCATTGCAAATTTGGGGTGACCCCAATGTTCCGCGGGCATTTTTGGCGCAACAGAAACTGAAGGATCTATTTCCTATGGAAGAACCACAGTATTTTGCAACAGGGGCCGATGCCCTCCACAGAAAGCCGGATCGAGATCGACAGATGGCCAAGTGGCTCGTTTAATGCGAGGTTTGCACGACACCGGATCGTTCCGTGTTCACAAGGTTTTGAATTACTCCCTTTTTACTGCAATCTGCACTTACCTAATTCTGCAGCGGTCATGCACGTTGCGGGCCGCGCAATCCGGTTTTGGAGTGGTTGCTTCAAGGGAATGGGGCCGGCCCTTGCCAACCGCTGAACACAAAAGCGGATCCAGAAGGCGTGGAGCAGGCTATGTGGGCCCAAAATCGGCCCCTGTCATCACCCCTGGATAATCCTGGATGCCCAAACTGTACGACGAATTTCTGGGGGTTCTCCAGACACATCTTCCTGGGTTGCAATTTTCAAATTTGGGAGGTTTGGGCTCCATCAGGTTGGGCTCCAGTGACTTCATCTCTGGATACGCTAGAAGTGTCCACAGATTTTTCTGCTTGCTGCGTGTGCAGCGGATGAAACTTGGATCAGTGGAACAATTCTGCAAAAGCTTGGTGCCAGTCCTGGGGTCCTTGAATCTGACCAAGTCGAGTGGAACTCTGTCTTGTGGGCTTTACTTTGGATGTGGATATTGGATTTGTGAAGTGAACCGCATCCCCACCTTCTCATTGAGACCTCCTCCCCATCAAGGCCTTGCTCCAAGCTGAATCCTCGGTCCTTGGCCTTCGTCAATCCTCAGATCCCTGAAGCTCCCAACTCTGATCCTCACAGTCTCTTGACCTCCTGATCTCACTTGACCTCTGAATCCTCCAAGGCCGATCAGACTCTCATGATTCCTGTGCAGTTCACATCTGTTGGAACAGCTGGACGGTAAAACACGAAGACTGCCCCAACGAACCCAAAGAAGAATCTCAGCATGTGAAGAATCTCAGCACATTTTGTGCCTGGGTTCACGAGGCTTTTTACACTTTCAATGGGGCCAAAGAGTTCAATTTCGTTGCTGCAACTATGCACGTTGTGACCACAGTGAATGATGCAGAGACCCGCGCGCTTTTCAGGTGCAGCCTTCTTGTTTCTGACTTTTGGCCGGACAAGGTGGGCCCTGAAGAGGACAAGGTTTGGTAAAAGCGGAAAAGCGAACCCCAAGCGGACCCTGTGGACCAGTTGTCATTGCGAAAAGTGTCGACAGAGACGGGTGATCCACCTGGACCAATCCAGGCTGTTCTTGTGAAGTCAATGCAGAAAAAGACCCGTGGTACATCCAGTGTACGAGGAAGCAATGCAATAGGCCTGACAATTCTCGTTCTCCATCTGCCCTGTCTTCAGTCAATAGCTCAAACCTTTAGCATGGGGATTGTTCGGTTGCGGATATTTCGGCTTCTCTATTGGCAGGGCGAGCAATGGAATGGAGCCCAAGGGAGCTGCACCGATTGCAAGGGTAGGCCGGGTTCACACCGGATGCGTTGTTTGCGCATGGCAATTGGCTGCCTCGTCTCTTGCAATGTTGTGCTGTGTCCCACACATGTGGTTGGGTGCTGTGTCCTGTGGAAGTCAACAGGGGTTGTGTCCCTACACAATTCAATGGGCATTACATTCTTCCACAATCCAATGGGAGCTACATTCCAACGCAAGGTCAACGGGCACTGATGCCAAATAAAAATCATTGGGCACTGCATATCAGAAGTCAATGGCGGTGTATTCTGACACAAATGGATCCTGTATCTCTGTGCAAGTCCGTAAGCGCTGCGTCGCCCGCGATCACACGTGGCTCGTTGACTGAACACACACGACGCGCGCAGTGTGCCCCGCCCTTCCTCCACGATGCTGCGGACAACTCCATTGTCTTTACCGCTCCCGGTTCAATGAGGCAATTTGGATTTGATGGATCGATTTCCGATCTGATCAGTTCAATTGATCTGGCACGACGAGGTCTCTGGCCCCGCGCCAAGGTTCTTCCTTGGAACCGCCTGAGATTAGGCAGGTTGGGTTGTGGTCACGTTTCTTTCGTGGTTCGTGGAATTTGGACGGGCACGGAGAGATCTGGCACAATGCGACGTGAAGAGCATTTCAGGAGGCTCAACGCAAAACCAAGGGTAAGTTCAATGGCTTTTTCTGCCCATTGGGTTTGTGGAAACTCCACTGAATTTTCAGCGTTGTGCCAAAAATATCTTCCCAATGTTGAAAACTGTCACACAGCTCCAATACGTCGTCACAATCTGCTGATTCAACAAGAAACCAATTTGCACATCATTAGAAATCACACCTGTCTACATTTTCAGGTGAAGCCGTGTGAAACGTGACGAACACGTGCAAAGCGAACTTCAGACAGCAACACAGCTTCATTGAATGCGAACTCACCTTGTGGAGGGGAGACTCAACATGTGTTGAGATTGACGTCCCTGGTCCCCCGAACATCCTCTCCATTCAGTGGCAGTGCAGCCCAGACGTGTGGGTGGATCCAGGGTCCGGGAAGCACAAAGAAGGAGCCTGGTGCTGTCGGAGCCCACCTTCTGCCAGACGTATTGAAAAAAGAAATGGATTGATCAGGCTGATCAAGGGTTGGGTCAGCAAGTTACCTCTTTGGTGGAAAGCTACTCGTGTCAACGCGAACAGTTTTGGCGAAGGCCTGTCTGTTCCCACGTCAACAGAGTGGATCTCCGGTCAGGTGTTCCTTCTGGCTCTGCCCTGTCTGCCCTGCCACAGGACCTGGAATCAATGCTTGAATCTGGCCAAGGTTCTTCCATTGCAATCAACACTCCAGGTCTGCCTCTGCTCTGGTTCATGGCGTCAATGCCTCAGGCCCGCCTTGTCTCAGGCCTCAGGAGCTCTGCCCAGGCCCCACCTCATTCCAGGCCTCTTGAGCCCCGTGCTGGACCCGCCCCTGACTCAGCCCCCTGGACCCGCTGTAGGAACCGCGCGAGATGGAGATGGGGAGAGATAAGCAGCGTTCATCGCACTCGTATCGAGAGATATTGACCGGGACGGACCAAGCTCGCGACACTCTCCTCAAGCGCGCTCAACCAAACGCTCTTTCTCAACCCCAAAATCAGAACATGTATTGACCATTGGTCTTGATGCGTCAGAATTTGAGCTGATCCTGAAGTCATGAGTTTGACAGAGAAATTTGAACGAGGCCTTATTCGGGTCAAGATGTAGCGGTTTTGAGGGGCTGAAGCAGGATCCTCGAGCTGCAGCTGATTTTCAGCATCAGCGGAACCAGGAATTGGTGAATTGGTGGCTTTTTTTCCTTTGGGGGCAATTCAACAACTTGTGATGCAACGAAAAACCTGATGCCTGCGGCATAAAAGTGACAATGGTGTGCACTTCTTCTTTTTGGCGATCAGGGGTACAGTGGTAAAATTGGAAACCACTGCGTCAAGGGCTGCAGCGCAAAGCTGAAGGGGGCAAAACTCCCCCCCCCCCCGCAGTTGAGGGGGACATCCCTGGGGCCCCCCTGGCTCCGCCCCTGGGCTGGAACTGGCGCGGGCTGATTCGCGGGTTCTGAGTTCTGGATGAGACGGGTAAACAGAAGCGACAACAGGAAACAGCGCCGAGGTGTGGAGCGCTGTCACTGCCGGAGCTGCAGGGCGAATTTGACACAAAATCAACGGTGTTGTGGTGATGCGTGATGCGCAGTCCTCGCATCGAGAAAAGTGCCAAATGGGCAGAAACCTTGAGCCAGGAGACAAGGGTATCAGGTCATTTCAGGTGTTTCCTGCATGGCCAGGTTCTCGTCAAGGCACTGTGGCATTTTCAGGGGGTACTTGGCAAAGAAGGACACGCAACCCAGAGACACAGCTGAGTGACAACTTCAGGTTTTACCTCTCTGGCTCAGACACCCGAGTCTGAAGCAACCCGTTTCTTGTTCCAACGGATTCACACTGGGCGCTTTGTGGCATTGCGTTTCTATACGCGCCAAGATTCCATGCGCCACAGTTGAGAAATGAGAATCTCGTGTCGGCACAAGTAGCCTCAGAAAATTCCTCAGCAGCAATTCCAAGCAAAAGGCAGCCAGACTTCGCCAAGAAATGGTCAAGACCAATTTATCAATGTGGTGTGACTGCAGAGTTGGTCAATGTCTCCAACCCCGCAGCCAGTCCTGACAGCGTCCCCGAAGAAAACGCAGCCGCACTGGACTGGACTGGTGTGGAGAAGGAAGGATCGACGTTGAGAATCGATGGATCGATGAGCCCTTCAGCCTCGTCGCACCGTTCCTAACGAGCACATTGAGCGTGAAAGGACGAGGGGCAGGTCCCGCGCTGCGCTGGTCAATGGGCAGAGACCTGTCTGCAGATTTTTCTCCTCTGGTCACTTGCCCAGTCTCTTCAGGTGGACGGGATTGCGTTCATGCAATGAAGCCTGAAGTAAAATGTACTGCACAGACAGCCTTACCCAACGCTGCAGAGAGAAGTTTGAGCAAGGACTTTTGCCTCAGTCACAGGATGCACGGACAGTGTTGGTTTTCAGCTTCTGCTGCTAGGACTGCGAACTGAGATCCGCACAGGTTTGCCAGAATGACGTTGCCAGTTCAGGCACGCTGAGTGGATAGCGTTGCAGTTTCAGACCCACCCTGCAGGGACGGTACAGCAGGCTCAGCCCCATCCTGCAGGGACAGAAGTGCAGGATAGCACTGCAGGCTCAGTCCCTTCGTGCAGGGACGGCACTGTAGGCTCAGCCCCACCCTGCAGGGACAGCACAGCAGGCTCAGTCCCTTCGTGCAGGGACGACACTGCAGGCTCAGCCCCACCCTGCAGGGACAGCACAGCAGGCTCAGTCCCTTCGTGCAGGGATGGCACTGCAGGCTCAGCCCCACCCTGCAGGGACAGCACTACAGGCTCAGTCCCACACCTCAAGGATGGCGCTGCAGCTTCAGTTCGTTGTGGATTTCCCTCCGGATTCGAGGCCTACAGAACAGATGGGGATTAAGCCAAGAGATTTGGACGGAACGAATCCGAGGAAACCGAGGCCTACGTCACACTGGGCGCGTGACGCATTGTATCCCTGCGATGGGCGCGACATCGCGACAGCCTTGAGGCCTGTTCTACACAAAATGCGTCAAGCGTTGTGCCCCTGCACACATCTTCAGATAAGTTCAGCATGAAGCAGCGAAGACGTATGCGACAGATGTGTGTGTGTGTGTGTGTGTGTGTGTGTGTACATGCGTGTGCGTGTGTGAAAGGCACCGCTTTAGACTCCCTCTACACTCGCACCCCTGTGAAACAGGCTGAACCCACACACTCTTGAGACACATGCAATGGAAAATGAGCACATGAATAGGTTCTCTCCATCAGGCCCAATCCCGAGTCACTCGGCTTCCCTCCTGAGCCTCTCACTCCCGCGTAATACGCGTATTAATCCGCTGATTCTGCTACTCAGCGCTGCGGCTGCGGCGGCGGCGGCGGAGGCGTGAGGAGTGGCGCGGCGCCGCTAATACGACGTCTATTGGCTGTGATGAGGCTCAGTCTGCGCATGCGCGGGGATCTGCAGAAGGACGCACGAGAGGATTTTCTGGATTGCGTCACCGCGGACCAGGGGCGGATCCAGGGTGTGTGTGTGAGTGTGTGCGTGTGCGTGTGTGTGCGTGTGTGCGTGTGTGCGCGTGTGTGCGTGTGTGATGTTACGAATGGCAATCACCTTTTGTGTGTGTGTGTGGTGTGTGTGTGTGTGGGCTGGGCTCCCTGTCCCTCCGACGTATGTTGGGTGTGGTGAGGCTGTGGGGTCCGGGACCAGGAAGTTGGAGAGGAGAGGGAGGAGCTAAGGAGCCCATTGAGCCCTGAGATTTGTTGGTCAAATGAGGATCAGGAGCCACCGAGGGACGCGCAATGGCAGCATAAAGTCAACGCAGACCAAGGGTGATACCAGAAGGTGTGTGTGTGTGTGTGTGTGTGTGTGTGTGTTTGTGTGTGTGGCTAACACAACAACACTCATGATGGCAGTCCTTCCCCATAATTTAGCAAGTGCTTCGTCTCAAGTGTGTCTATGGCTGTGCACCAGACACATGTGGCCGCCCAGATCAAACCCGAGGTTACGAGGCGCCTTATTCACGCACAGACACCTGGATTCATCAGTTGATATTGAACCAACAGTGCAAGTATGAACAGCCTGAGACACCTGTCTCTGCACGTAAACTGTAAACTGTCGCATGTACGATTCTGACGTGTGTCTCAAGGCTTCACATGCAGCTGTCTTCCAGTGCAGATGCAGAGTCTATTTCTGTTGCTTTCAAATGTCAATGCTGTTTGATGACAGGGAAAGCTTTCGACCCGTAAGGCGGGATGAAACGGGAGATTCTGAAACCATCCGCGGCCTTTTCCCTGGGACAAAAATACCTGTGCAATGGGTCATCAGAAAAGCGTGGTCACAAATCAGATCGGTTTTCTGTGGAGCAAAGAACGATGGAAGTTGAAATCAACTGTGGTGTCGGGGACAGGTTGAAACAGGGGGAGGAAGATTCAGGTTTCAACATTTTGTTGGACGAGAAGAGTCCAGTGGTGGATCCACGTTTGAGCAATTTGTCAATATCTGTCAAAAAATTACTGACCTCCCACCTGATGTTGTTCACACTGACCAAGTCCCGAATCTGGCAGACGACACAGATCTCGATCCGTGGGATGTCAAATGACGCAGACCATCACCGGTCTCTGGGGCGTCCAACCGCAAACCGAACTCTGGGCTTCCTACGTCCTCGGATACTCCAGTCTTGGGACTGCTGCACACTGGATGCGTTGAGCCTTGAGGCTCTGCCCAATTAAACGCGCCATGCGCAGACCAGTCTTTGGGTCACGTCGGATGTCTTCTGTTGCGTCCTTGTCCTGGTCAGTGTTCACTTCGCCCCCAAGCGATATTTTCCGGCGCGATTTACGCTGCGCATGACAAGGCCTGTTCTCTTGAGGCCGATTGCATTTTGGAATGCGTCAAAGGGTCCACCGTAGCAAGTGATGTGTGGCGACACCATGTGAAGAGTTCAAAGGCGAGACGCGTCACGTCACACGTAGCATCCCTGTGTTATAGGGTGGTAAGTACTGCGTCGCACGACGCTTTATGTGTGGCGTCTGCAGTCCACGTCAAGTGTCTCAGGTACAACCAGCACGTGACGCATCCAGTGTGAACCAGGCCTAATATGACACATGTAGAAATCCACACACGGCCTCCGTGCCTGTATCCCTGCGTCCCTTCCCTGCATCTGTGCCCCACCGCGGAGATGTTTGTGTTTGGGCTCTGTGAGCAGCATGCCACGGGCGGGGACAGGCTGGAGAGGCAGGATCAACACTGCCAGGTCTCATCCCTGTGGCTCAAGGGTTCCATCTACATCCAGAGACTGCGTGGGAGGGTGGCTGTCTCGGACTACAAGCCTCTGTGGTTTGGAGGCTTGGCTACAGCATGTCAGGGGTGGGGACAGGCGGAACAGGGAAGATCAACACTGGCAGATCTCATCCCTGGAGCACAGTGCGAGGTTGTCAGACTGCCCCATAGGCTTCTCTTTTGGCAATGAGAGTACGCCGCAGGAATGGCTTTTGTCTTGGTATCCAGGCCAGCCTTGTCCTCAGACATCCCTGCACCATGTAGGGGATGGAGAATGGCGGAAATGTTCGGACCAACATGGACATGTTTTATCCCCAGAACTCAGGGCTTCTTCAGTCTACGCTGGAACAATGTCAGCGGAAGCCCATGTCTCTCACACATGTGGCCGCCCCGTGGTCATCTCGTGTGAGAACAGCACGTCCGAGACGGAGACAGACGGAGGTGGGCGGATCTGTATTGACACATCTCATCCCAAAGACTTTGTCTGGGCCTGCACGCGCCGGAAGGCCACGTGACCACGTGACTCGGAGCACAACTGGCACTGGTCCTCCAACTTCAATACTGCATGTCAATGATATACAGAAACATGTCAAACATGGCGGCTTTGTGTTGAAGAGTCTTATCCCTGGGGCAGAAGGTCAGAATTGTCTGCCGAGCGAGGAGACGACACGGAATGTGGGAACGCTCCTGAAAGAACAACCTGCAAGACAAGATGGACCCGTGGAAGATATCACACTGTTTGACGTGTTCTAGTCATGTAGCCCCACCCTCCATCCTTGGTTCTCACACGTGTGTTTACGTGCTGAGGACACGTAGCGAGGGTAAAATGTGCAAGTTCATGTGATGCCTTCTCTTCACACACGCGAGAAATTGACTCGTTTGCGCACAAGGGGATGACTTTCACAGTTTCGTGTGATGTTGACTTCGTTATTTTCTTCACTTTACACACGTGTTTGTGTCAAGAAATTTTATCTGACGCTCTCGTCTTTCAGAGGCTTCTTTCATTTTCTGTGTCTTCAAAAGTGAAATGCCAACACAGGTGAATGAAAAGATGTTATGAAGTATCTGCGATCACAGAACCTGTCGTACATTCCCTCGTCGGTGCAGAAATGGGTTCTCACTGTGCAAAGGAGCTTCCTGTTCAATCTCGCAACTCTTTGCTCATCCAAAGAGTTGCTTCGGTCTTGAAAGTTGTGTGATGTCACAGTCACACAACTTTTTGCTCGACACAAGAAGGCTTCCAAGGTTTTGAAAAGTGTGATTTCACATGCTTTTGTGGAGAAAGAAAGCTCTGTGTAGGTACTGGAGTCAAATTGTAGCAGGGCTTTATGCTTCGTGCTTTTGGGGCTGACGTCAAAAATTCCACCATTAGGGGTTTTCACAGAGGCAGACTTTTTAGGTGATTTGAGGAGCTTGGTCCGATTTGTGAGCTTTTGGAAAAAGCGAGCGAAATCGGAGTGAGCGAAATCAAATCACCTATAGGCAGCCTCTTCCAAAAGT
>JAAUXT010098270.1_pt1 | contig 10122 bp, 14 predicted proteins | sample 7278171 | NCBI WGS metagenome assembly JAAUXT01 (sample SAMN14350112, study PRJNA611818) | marine sediment metagenome | isolation source: surface marine sediment (1.8m) | place: French Polynesia: Moorea | collected 2018-08 | reverse complement strand
GTCTGGGTTCTCCGATTGTCCGGGTTACCCCCCCCCCCTGGTCAAAATTTTTTTCCAAATTGTGGGGGTTTGGGGTATCTCAGTCACATTGGTGACTGGGGCATTGGTGGATTGGGACAAGTGCTGTACTGCCTATGTACGCTGCCCGCGGCTGATTGTCTACTTGAAAGTCTAGTTCGAATCTGAGCCTGTTCGAACAGGCGAACAGCAATCTTCATTCACGACATCGTGTTTTGTGACCAAATTTGAAGACAGGGTGGTTGGTTGATTTCACAACTGGACGAAACCGAAAGTGTTCGTCAGTTTTTGGCGCAGTTAACATTTCCGAAACGGAAGATTAAAAAAAAAACTCGACTCCAGTGCAGTCGACATCATCGTCCAACAGCGGGACGTTACGAAAAGAAAAAACGTCAACAGTTGCAACTTATTCCAGGGGTTGATCCAGGTGATGCTGCGGTCCAACAGAAAAATTCCTCCCCCAATTATTCGTGGGGGGGGGTTCATTTTGGCATGTCCTTTGCTGTTGAAGTTGCCCCCCCGGGGGGGGGGGGGTCCCCTCGAAGGAGTCAGGGTCCCTTTGGCAAGTCCTGGGTGCTCACCTGAAGTTCTTCAGGAAGTCGAGATTAATTTGCAACCGAAGCCGAACAACATGGAAACCTTCGCGCACGAACTTGACCCCGAGGTGATTCCTTAAGAGAGAGAGAGAGGGAAGAAACCGCTGATGTTGATGCACGACGCAGTCATTGGAAAACCTTCGTCCAGGATTCAGGACAACGTGTCGTGCACTCCGTCCGAACAGCGTGTGGACGGTCTCCGTTGATACAAGATTTCTCTGGCCACAGGGTCCAGCGAGCTGGCTCCAAGGGGAGGGGGGGCGTCTTCTCTCCAATCCTGAAAATACTCATTCAACCCTCCCCCCCCCCTCCGAAATTGTGCAGAAATTATTGACGCTTTGCGCCAAAAAAGTTTAAGAATTTGGGTTCCTTCCTACCTACCCCCCAGAAACAAGTCAACGAACTGAACTTCCGGTCGAGGTGGAGGTCACTTCCTGAAGCCGCAGCCGCTTGAGCTTCCGTCGTGTGCTGTTGTCATCTGCTGGACACGTTGTTGTGTTCTTGGAGGACTTTCCGCGCCATGAAAGGATCATGAGATCGTGACAATCAACACTTCCTGTCCACAATTGACGTGAAACGTGTGAAGAAGAGAAGTGCCAGGGCGATTCTTGTGTGACAAACGCAGATGAAGAGCAACACTGGTACATGTTGTTCTTGAGATCGGCTTCACACATCGCGCGTTGTCCCTGTTCTCGTCATTAAGCGTTGCGTCGTTCTCACGCGCTTGCTTGCTGACTGGACGTGTGTGCGTCACACGTCGTGCGAACGTTTCCTGCAGCAGGCGTTTTGGATGGCTAAGGCGGTGCGCGAGGATTGGCGTGTGTCTACACTGCTAAGTGTTCTTGTTTCTCGTGTCGTAGACGCTGGATCTTCCACTGGGGCGCAAGGACAGTTCGTCGCAGTCCGCGTCCACCGCTTCGACAACAACGAGCAGCCCGACGGCGCAGTCGCCCTCATTATCGCCCACTCTGCTGCCGGCGGACACGTTCGGCTCCACAGCTCCAGGGTACACAGGTGAGTGCACGTGCGCCTTCTCCCTCATTATCGCTCACACGTGCGCAGACGTGTGCGGACACGAGGTTTTATCAACAAAACTGACGACGTGACGTTGTTCAGAACGTCGACGGCACAGCGTCTTGAAGCGGGTCGCCTGTCTTCGGACGAAGTGCATTGCGAGCAGCTTGTTGGGCAAAAGAAAATGCCACTGGCTTTTTGAATGGCCATGGAAAGAAGCGACGATACGTCAGTTCAGCTGTGTCTTTGAGATGGTCTTTATATTCCAGTGTATCTAATTCCAGGTTCGGGAAGCAGCATCAACAACCACAACTCTTCGCACCTGCACCGAGTCCATTATATCACGCGCGTTCCCGCAACAACAACAGCAGCAGCTGGCAACAACAACAACAGCAAGTTGCAGCTGAGCCAGACGCCGCCGCCGCCGCCGCTGCCCTTAACGGCGCCGCCACTGACGGCAACGCCGACGCCACCAGAAGCGATTACGGCCAAGGCCAAAGTGAGCAAAGTGGACAGTAACGGTCGCAGCGTCGTGTCAGCCGACGAGATTTGGGTGAAAGGGCCACCAGAGGGCGGGAAGTACGGGGGCGGGTTCGGGCACCACCCACACTTCCACCCGCTGGACGCCTCGACGCCGCCCGCCATGCACGACGATTTCGTGGATATGGGCGCCGACTATAGTTACGTGCAATTCGCGCGCTCCCGCCCCAGCGTGCACGAATACAGCTATCCGAACCTGGACTCGGTCACGACGAGTAGTAAATCCCCGAGGCGCCATCTACAGCAAGGGAGCAGCGTAGGGAGCAGTCGGAGAGACTCCATTGATGAAATCAAAAGACAGAACAATTGGGGTGTCGGCGGGGGTGGCTCCATTGGGAGCGGCGGGATCGCGGACAGTTCGGTGCTACACTCGACATCAACCACAACGTCCTCCTCCGCAGCCTCGCACACACAGCCCCCTCTGCCGACGAAAAAGAAAAAGCGCGATCGGGGCGTCAAAGCAACGATCATGTTGAAGAAGGGCGACAAAGCCTCGTCTTCGAGTAAGGACAAGCGGCAAAGCGGACATTTGTTAGGACGGCAGCGCGCGCGATGCGTGTACTGCCATGATTCGTTCTTGTTGGACGAGAACGCGCGTGGCTCGTGCGAAGACGCCCCGGACGCCGTTGTTCAGGGCATCGAGCGCGTGTCGTGCGTCTGCTGCGCGCGCGGACTTTTCTACCACTGCATGGCGGATCAGGACGGCAGCTATGGCGCGCACCCGTGCGTCTGCGGCGAGGACGCGACGGCGGCGGCGTCGTGTAAGCGGTGGACGGCGCTGACGCTGCTGGCGTGCCTCGTGCCGTGTCTCTGGTGCTACTGGCCGCTGACGGCGTGTCATCGGGGCGGCGTTTCGTGCGGATGTTGCGGAGCGCGCCACAAGGCCGCATGACGGCACGTGACCTCCACGTCGACGTCGCGCACGCGCAGTGGACGGACTTACGTGAGACCGGAAATGCGTCATCCGTGACGGAAGAAGAGCCGACAGCGACTTTTCGAAGCGATTTACAAGAGAACGACGCGGGAGAGTTTCGTTCGGGCCCACAAGTCCGACAAAGGCGGAGTTTTGTGAGGAAGGTTCGTTGCCAAGCAACGGACAACGCGTCGAGGAGTCGGTCGTCCTTCTGCTGCGCTACGTCGTCGTTCTGGCAACAAGAAAGGCTGGAATGTATTTGAGCAAAAATGTTAAAATTAACACTTGGCAACGGTGTTCCCTCCCCCGGGAGTTTTCGCACAGGATGTGTGGTGGTTGGCAGAGGGGAACCCGTGTTACAAACCGCGCCCTTGGTGGCCGAGAGTCTCATGGAATATAAAACACACACACGCACACGCACGTACGCCACAAACAGCCAAAACACAGAAGTTTGAAGGAATCTCGAGGCGATTTGTGCGCCCAGCAGCCTGTCTCTTTTTGGCCAGTCAAGAGGCGTGCGTTTGTGAAACGGGGCGTCTCTGCCGTCACGTGGTGTTGCGCAGTGGCGCCACCGGAAGAAGCGGCGGTGCTGGGGGAGGGCGCCATGATGGTGGACAATACATCCGTTGCTGCAAATCTCGATCCTGCAGTTGTTCTTCTCATAAGGACGTTGTCACTTTTTTCGGTAAGGAAGGAAAAAAGCGATCATTGAGTGCGATTGGTTGATTGGTGACCAGATGGAAAGTGCTTTTTGTGTTTATTTCTTGTCCAAAATGACCGTGACGTTTTCGTTTGTGCGACTGAGCGAGGTTTTATCGAAGCGATGTTTGTTGCGGAGTGTGTGGAACTTTTCTCTGTTGTGCTCTGTTCTCTTCTCTCATGCTCTGTTCTGTCGTTTTGTTTCGGTTACTTTTGCTTCGAGTGGTCGGGTGACACGCCCATTTCGATTCACCACAACGGAACGGAGTGCGCGTGCACCGCGTCTGTCTGTGCGCCAAATCGAACGCGACCCAATATCCCACGGTTCAGACGAGGCAATTCACTTGCACGCGCAAACACGTCAGACTTTGAACAGTTGCCGTGTTCATCCAGGGGCTGAAGCGAAATTGTTGTGTAAAATGCCCCACTTTGAATTGATGATAGTGGCAACATGTGTGGTATTCGTGTCCAAAATTCGGTTTACGACGTGATAAACAAGCGAGGCGCAAAATTGAAATATTGTTCGAGAATCAGTTTCGATGTTTCATCACGCAACACCTGCAGCAGGTGTCGAGAATCAGATCGTGGCGCGAGGTGTAAATGCGCCAAGTGAATTGGTCGATGAATGGGACTTTTGGTCTCAGAGTTTGGGTTGTATGGTAGACGCAGGTGCTGAACACCCGTCTGCGCACGCTTTGTGAACACGCCTTTTGCGCATGCGCACACGCTGCGCGCGTGTTGTGAAACGCCGGACGCACCAATTCTCGGACACGGTAGATCTATGCTGCTGTGCAGAGTAAAGTTCACACTGGGTGCGTCGTTCCTGTGCAAGTCAGCGGGTGCTGCTGCAGTGGAAAGACTTCAGCGTTTGCGTGATATCTCGACAGTGAACTTGAAATTGTCCGAAATCGAAGTTACTTGGTCAGTTTCCTTGGTGAAGTTCAGTTTTCTTAGATCCTTGCGAGTGTCAATTTCTTTCTTATTTTTCTTTTCAACAGAAAAAAAAGAGTGCCAAAATGTAGACAAGTTTCCGTTTGATCGCGTGCGAGGTGAGGTCGAGTGTCGCTTACAGGGTTTCAAGGTGTAATTCTTGAAGTATTCGCGTCCCCCCTGAGTTCCTCGCGTTGTGATTCTTGGTGCGAGTGAATGGACAGAAAAACCATGTCTTTATTTTTAATTATTTTTGGTGGGTAGTGGGTACGAGAATCTCCCGAGAAAGTTCGAGATGAGCTGTCGGGGGAAGCTTTGGTCGAGGGCATTGTGGGAAAACGCACGCATGCGCGCGTGGCTGATGAGCCCGTCTTTGGTGTTGTGGAAGCGATGTGTACGTCACGTGTGGCGGGCACGGGCCGCTCAGCTCAAACTTCCTATTTTGAACCGTAGTTTGTGGCTCGTCAAGCCCTGGTGCCGCCCCCTCCCCCAGCCCCGTTGTGACCCTACCGTATTCGTCCGTGTTCTGGACTCACAGTTTTGGCCATCAGAAGTGAGGGTATATCTGACATGGGAACAAAGTCAACCATTATTTCAGAAAATGGAGAAAAATGGTTGCGTGCGTCTTCACCGTTGCAAGTTGCCCAGGGACAGTGGTGGTCCGACTTCAACATCAGTGCGCTCTACCAAAGCTCTTCCTTCCCCAGCTCGACCAGTCTCGACGCTTCACTGACAAAAAGAGTGGAACAATGGATGAGTGAATTCCCAATTACGAAGGCTAGGTGCTATACATTTACCAAGCTAAAGAGTCGCGGTACTATTTTCAATACGTATGAATGGGTACAGTACGGTGGAATGCGCATGTACATAGTTTTGCCTCTGATCACGTGGTCACAAAACTGCGAGGTACTATTTTCTGTGTGTGTGTGTGTGTGTGTGTGTGTGTGTGTGGTATTATTTTTGCTCCACACAGGACAAGAAGAAGGAAGATTCTTGACTCGATATTTTTATGAGATGTTTGGAGATGTTGCGTTGATATGTTCTTGATGCCCGTTGAAAAGTGTGTGACCGGGGTTTCCCCCCCCCTCCCCCAGTTCCTCAGCCTGTTCACACTGGGTGCGTCATGCATCGCGTCCTGTGAGAAACAGGTACCCCCGTTCAGAAGAAATAATTCCCCAACCCCTCCGAAACAGTGTGTTCGAATACTGGCACCCAACACTCAAAAACAATGTGTTCGAATATCTTACTCTCAGAAACAACGCATTCGAATACAAAAACGATGTGTTGGACGGATTGTTTGGGCCAACCAATTTCATGAATTTGGTGCGGAGGAACCGGATGTTGGAACCGGAAGTCAATTTGACCGGAAGTGCTCTCCTCGGACGCGCACTTTTCGACGTCGACTCCACGTGCTGTTGAGGCTATGCAACTTCATTGTGAACACGAGCGAAGACGTGTGTGTGTGAGAGAGGGGGAGAGAGAGAGAGAGAGAGAGAGAGAGAGACTCAAACGGTGTAGTCATCCTGCGGTGTTGCTGCTGTGTTGTTGCCCCCTCCACCTGCAACTGACGCCGCACCCAGGCGTAAAACACTGCATTCATTCAAGTGACTTGCTCATCATCCCAGAACTTTGCCTCGTGTACTCAGTGGAATTTTCCGTGTTATCCACCCAAGAATCTTGTCTGTTCAAGAACTTCGTTTCTCGACGCACTTTTGTTTCCAAGACTTTTGTTTCTCGACGTATATCATCCAAGAAACTTTTCTCTTCGGCTCGTCTCAGCTCATGTAGATTCACTACGTTGGTGACGCCTGAACTTGATTTCCGACGGAAATGTTTTGTTGTTAGGTGCTGTGTTACCGTTCTCTTTTCCGCTCCTGGGTGTGGCAACTTGATGAAAAAACGTATTTTGTTGCGTAGCTTGGCTTTCCTTGTTTCCTATTGTCGTATTTTGGGGGTAAAATATCACAATGAAGCTGTTCTGGATTCTGGATACAAAAGAGTTTCGTTTTGCCACGAGGTGGCGTAACTTCCCGTTGGTTCTGTCCTGCAACGCGCGTGCGCGTTCTGTCTGAAGCAGTGTCGCCACAAGGGGTAAAAATCACCAATCGCGTGCCAATGGAATTTTGTGCTCTGGGCCAAAACTTTTCCTGGCCAAAATGTCGGAAAATGTGTGACGTTGGTTTTATCGAAGAACACGGTAGAAATTGACGCGGCTTCAGTCAGAACGCGCGCGCCCATCTCTCCACTGCAAACATGTTGCGTTTTCCCGTTTTGCATTTACTTGAGCCACCTGTGAAACTCTCACTGTGCGTTGTTGTGGAGTTTTCCTGACGCTGCAAAAAGCGTCGCGTTACGCGCTGACGTGACATCACGTGACACGTGACGTCAAGATCGCAACGTTTCCATTGGAGTTATGTTTGGTGAGTCGTCTGCTGTGAAATGAGCCCCTAAAATCGAAATAAAAGCGGCACGTTTGACGCGACGGGTCTGCAGCGCGGAAGGCGACGCTTTCAGAGCGCGATGTGTGTGCGCGTGCGCGTGCGCGTGGATGTGACGCTCGTGCGCATGCGTGGTGGTGATTGATGATGACAAGGGTTTGTTTGTACTCGTGACTTGTTGAAAACCATTCATATTAGTCTATATTTTTTAAACCACTCGATGATGACAACAGCAACAAGACATCTGTAAATAAAAATCGCTTTGTATCGATATTTGTACTTTGTACTTGCGTCGCCTCCTCCTGAACTTGTGTCGAGGCGGGGCGCCCCCTCACGACTTGTGCAAAAGGAGAAAAAATGATGACGTCAGCAAGACTTAGATCAGCGTTTTGATTGGTGAATGAGAATGTTACTCCAGGGTTGCTTGGGAGACTAGTTCAAAATCGTTATTTTTTATGAGAGGATGTTTTTTGTACTTGTGTACTTCGGAAGAAAAAGACACATTGTGCTGTTGTTTCCAAGGGGATAGAAAGTGCGAGTGCTTTTTTCTATCGTTTGTGTCCGTGTACAACCCTGCTTGATTGATGGGTGAAGCGTTTTATTGAAGACGAAGAATCTCTTGTGCGCTATTTTTTGTAAGGCTTGCTGAGAACTGTATAAAACACGCTGTAGCGATTCTTATTCTCGGTGCGAGTGGAACGAGCGAGATTGTGAGAATCAATGGGAGGTGGGGAGGGTAGGGGGCGTCTGGGAGGGGGTGGGGGTCCCTGGGAGGGTGGGGGGCGTCCCTGGGTAGGGCGCCTGTCCCTCCTGGTTCGTGAGGCCGATTCACGCTGGTTGCGTCGTCGTGCGCTGCGTTTCTGCACAAATCCTGGGTGACGCAGCTCCATTTCGGACGTGACTCATCCAGTGTGAATCGGGTCCCGCGGAGGGGGAGGAGGGTCCAGTTCGTTTTGTGTCATTTCGGCCTTTTCTGAAAGAAAAAGCGGGAAAAGGACGCGGACGACACTGACCGCGTTTTCCAGATGAAGAAAGAAAAAATACACCGATCACTGAAGTCGGGTTGAATGGACTCGGTTTCCTGTGAGGAGTTCGCGTTTCCCCGAAAATGTTTTGTTTGTCCGGGGGGGGGGGGAGGTTGACAGCGAAGAATGTTTGCTGCGAAGATCATGCGGTTCTTGAGGAAAAATAATGGAATGTATAATTTGCTGAATGCCGTTAATTCTTACATAAAATTTCTTATAGAATGTGATACGAAGAGATAAAAAATCTTTAAAAAGTCGAGAAATAAAAGGCACAACTTGCTTGAAAAAAAAGCTGCTTGTCCGTTGTCACTTTCGTGCGTTTTGAGGTGTGTTTTGTGCAGATGGACAAAATATCAATGCCCGTTGAGGGCGACATTGTGTGTGCGGGGAACTTCAATGTCGGAAAAATGTACCTGAATGGAAAAAAAAAACTGCACTGATCAGAGAGAGAAATTTTTCAGTGGCCCCCTCTGATTTCACACACACACACACACACACACACACACACACACACACACACACACACACACACACACACACACACACCTCACACACACACACACACACACACACACCTGTGACGCGAGCCGTGCTTCTGACAGTTCACGTTTGGCCGATCCGACCCAAGGCGTTGTTTGCGACAGATTCGGCGATGAGTCGATGGTGACGCCACCACCGAGGCTCGTCGTACTTAGGACGACGGTCAGTCTCCCCATCGCCGTCACCCCGCATTCCACCACATTCCTCAGTACGCTGTTTTTGTTGTATTTGTCCCAAAAACTGCACACACACACACACACACACACACACACACATACACACACACTAGGACGTGCGTGTATGTGTGAATGTGTGTGTATGTTTTTGTGTGCACAGTTCCAGATTTGTTCCGAGATTCATACTGGATGCGTGCCCCATTCCGTCCCTGCACACGACACGTTCGAGGTGGCTGCGTCACCAGCGTCGTCCTCCAAATGCAGCGACGCAGCGTCACAATGGATTGACAACAGTGTGTGACGCACCCGCCCTGAATCCAACCTTGACCCCTATCGGTGGTTTTGTCGAACAACAAATCTACTGGACTGAATTCTTTATGTATTGGCATGTCCCGTGTGTAGATACCGATGGATCTTCGCTGTAAAATGTGGGGGCAGAAAATTCATGATCAGAATGGGAAATTGAACATCGTCAACACACACCAGGTATCGTTCGATTTACGGACCAGACGGGCAAACGACACAAGTGTGCACGGTCCCCTGAAATGCTGTTGGACCCTCACTGCGTGGTCTGAGCCTGCAGGATGGCTGGATCGACTTTTCCTGAAAACCTACTCAGTTTTCGGTCTGTGTTTCTGGTCCAGGATTTGGTCGAGGGAGAGAACCAATTTGACCCTCTTGTGGGCCCAACTTCAACTTTGACAAATCTGAAAAGGAAGAATTTTTATTACCAGGCGAGCCCTTTCCTCTGGATCAATTCACAAGCCAACCAAAAACGCATATGCGTGCAAGAACGAATGCAACACCACGGAACAGAAGTTTCAGTGGTTTCAGAGCAGCTTCAGATCCAATTCAGCCTCATGTGAAGCTGTCGCGATGCATCCCGATCCTTCAATTCATCTCCCGGTCATTTCTATTGGCAACTGCATTTTCAACCTGAGATTTGGTGGGCCGATCGCAGCTCGCTACATCTCAGTTGGTGTATGCGTGTGAGGAGATCACAATTAGTAACTGAAAACAACACTGATGACATGACCTGTGGGAATTTTGCTTTGAATTCTCTGAACGCAACTTTTCAGCGCACGAAGTTGAGCGACTTCGGCGACGCTGAATAAAAACATTATTGGGCAGATTAAGCACGACGTTGACAGCTGCAAAACGACGCGACGCGTGAACGTCGAAATAGCAATTTTCACGCGACGTTGACGCGACGGGGCTCTGACGGGTGATTTC
>JAAUXT010078924.1_pt1 | contig 10122 bp, 10 predicted proteins | sample 7278171 | NCBI WGS metagenome assembly JAAUXT01 (sample SAMN14350112, study PRJNA611818) | marine sediment metagenome | isolation source: surface marine sediment (1.8m) | place: French Polynesia: Moorea | collected 2018-08 | reverse complement strand
GTTGAGCGCACATGAATAATGACAAACAAAGGACCTGACTAATTTGGTTGATTGGTCACACACCGCAGAGATCATGTCAACTGTCAGAATACTTTGATTCTACTACGTACAGGGGCAAAAGAACTCCAAAAGAATGAATGTGCAAAACAGGGGCAATTTCACGCGTTCGCCTATGATTCAGTTGAACAATCCTCCACGGCTGTTGGACACTTGACGAAAGCACTGACTCAAGAAAGTCGAACACATCGACACCCACAATGCAAGGATCCAACGAATACACAGAGACAAACGATAAACATTTCGCAACAAAGATTGAATCAACAAGATGTTTTTTAGTTGAGGCAAAAGGATTTGGATCTTGAAATGCAAAGTACCTCCTCGTCGTCGTGGGGGGCGGGTCTCTTCCTCGTGTCCTCTGGTCGCAGCTCTCTCTTGCCGCGCCGGACGCGGCGGTGCTGGATGAGCGTCTTGAGTTCCTCGTTGATGATAGGGCGCAGGGACTTCTGGCTCAGGGCGTCCTTGGCGGCGCGCTCCAGGTCTCCGTCCAGATCTTCACCGAACAGCGACGCCAGGTCGTCGCTGATGAAGGACATGCCGTCGTCCTCATCCTCCTCCGTCTGCTGATCGCTTTCGTCTCCAGGTTCCAACTCCAACTCGATCACTTCCTCCGCGTTCTGGCTGGACGGCACCGCGCAGTCGATCGTCTCTTGCTCGCTACCGAGGGTCGCTGGCTGCGCCACCTCGACTGCAAATTCCGCCTGTGGAACCTCCTGCGTCTCAACCTGCTCCTCTTGAACGTACACGATGTCTTGGTCAAACAGCACTTGCTCGGTTGAGACCTCTTTTTCAGGCAATGGTGCGAGGGTATTCGGGTCAACGAGTGTGACCTCTTCAGTCTGCATGCTGGAGGTGCAGGCTCCGAACAGAGGCAGGTCAGCCTGCAGGTCACTGATGTCCAGCGTGATGGTGAAGGTCGAAGGGTTGTCCGTCTGAATCATCTTTGCTGCCTCCGCGTGATCTGCAATCAAAGAACGAATCTTGTCAAACAGGCCTTTGCTTTGAAAATGAAAATTTGGCACAGACAGCAACAGTCCGTGGTTCTTTCCATTTCGCTTGACGATGACATGGACAACTTGTTGCCCATACTTGGTGCAGTGGGCTTGCAGCTCACTTCCACAATCTATACCATAAAAGGAGAGGCGTGTGGCGCAATCTGCTTCACCCTCGCCGCCATGGAGCATGACCGTAAAAGGAGAAAACTGGTTTGACTCCAGCATCTCCAACTGTGCACGTGGATGCACAGGGTGGATGATGATGCTTGAAACCTTGAGCAGAGCAGATGTGGGCAAAAGTACTTTCGGCGTCACAACTTGGTCCACACTCGGATGCCCCACACCTCCCTCTCCAAGTCTACGAGTACTTTGGTCCAAACGCACAGATTTAATTTGTTGCTCACTGCAAACAGCTCTTTCTTCAAGTGCACAAAAATGTGAAAGATCGACGCGTACGAGTGGCTGGAGCAGCATGCTTGTGACACCAATATCTGGGACACATTCTTCGAGCACGTATTTTCACTCACCAAAGAATTTGCACTGTCAACAGTTCGCAACTGATCAAAGTCCATCGATTCAGGCGGCAGCCGCAGCATGACGTACCTTTGTGATTTCTACACGTGCGCTGCGACCAACGTGAACAAGCATTGTTTTGCAGTTTCCGCCTTTTGGTCAAACGAGGTTCAGTTGACATAAATCTCTGCAGACATCGTGCAGCCAAACGTCAACAAATGAGCACTTACCTGGTCGGTTTTGTTTGGGCCGCGTGATGCCACGAGATTGCGTCTTCACTGCGCTCTGAGGTTGTGCAGGTGAGGAACATTGAACAACATCAGCATTGAAATTGTCAAGTGTTGAGTATATCTGGGAGTCAAGTTGGGGTGATGATGACACTTCGAGCTCTTGCTCTTGTTGGAGGTATTGCCACACTGAAGCCTTGAATGCAGAAATCCTATTTATGTAGGCCGGCACTTTCTAAAAATACCATCTTACTCATGAGCGCATTGCAGAGGACACTGCTTGCGCGGGGCCCAGAAAGGCGAGAACGTAAAATCTCTGCTGACATCTGACTCTCGTCCCGCCAAGACAACTGTTGCCTCATCAAAAATGGTACAGACTTATGAACCATACCACGTCTGGTGACTCTTTGCTCTCTGTAGTTTCTGCTGCGTTTTTTGGCACAGATTGCCAAGTGAAATTTAACCGATCGTTTGCCTCTTTGGTGCCTCTATCACCCGTCTGTTTATTTGCATGAACATGTTGCGTCCCAGCACAACAAACACAAACTCACGTGAGCAGTGAGAAGAAACTGTTTCAAATCTAAGCCCTGACCACTTTTGTTTGTGGCGTGTTCGGACTCAAAAATCACCACAAGAAATGTGGAGTGCAGGATGCCAAGGCGAAAGGTGTGTGAGGCTGGTTTCTGGGCATGTTTGGTGGGGACTATTTTGCCATGTGACGTGGAGCTCTCCAGGCTGGCAGTATCGAGTATCGGTGACTCATGCTGAATTGACATCGGCCACCGTTTCCTCAACAAGACCTTGCGTGACGGGCAGCAAACACGCTGTTGTGCTGCACAGTGCGACAAGATGCAAGAAAAAGAGGCAGGCACGGACAGTGATGCAGTAGTTGCAGGAACAATGAAAATTTGTCAGTTCTGAGCTGCTGTTGTCACCCATTGATCAGAGCCAAATACCCAACACATTTCCCGCACGCCACCAAACACACCAAGCTGTCACACTGTCAAATGTGTCCAATGGGTGGAGCCTGGCACCAAGGGCGGGAGACAATTGTCATTTTTTTTTCAAACAATTGAAGTGCAGTTTGAAGGTCCAAAATGCTTACCGTTCCTGCCGAAGTCGACGAACCTCTGGTGGACAGTGAGGGGTTAGCAGGCGCTGTCTCTCTCCACGGGCTCCCGAAGCACCCGGTTCTGCGGCATCTCGAGGTTTGGGTGGTTCTCAGTGTCGTCGCCGTCGCACAGCGACACACGGTTCGGGTTATCCGCATGATCAACACTGGTCAAATCTGTACATTGGACTCGAAAATGTCTTGGGTTGAATTCATCATCACCATGAGAAAGATGCTACATATGTCACAAACCTGAGAAGACCACTACGGTGCTGCCATCGATATCAATGACAAAGAACATCAATTGGGAGGCGCTTCAGAATGGTTATTCTTCATCCAGAATTCGGTCATGGGCTGACTGCCGGGGAACGGGAGAAGTTTCCACTGTACAATCAAGAACATTTTGTGCTGTGACGTGGATGCATTGGGGGGGGGGACGGATCGGCTCTGGAATCTCCCATGCATGTCGTCACAAAATTTGAGACCTGTTTTTGTCGGTTTTGTTTTTGGCCCACAAAAATTCCTGATAATTGTCAAGCTGACAGCGGTATGTGTACAAAAGTCTATTTCACTGCATGACGAGAGGGTTGGCGTGGTTCTTGGCAAGCCATTTGGATTTACCCAGTGAAAAATAATTCTGTGCCAACCACATGAGAACATTTCCAGGGCACGCAAAGAGTTTCTACAAAGCGAAACTTTGGCACACAAGTTCCGATCAAGAACGCACAATTATCCCTCGTTTCTTGTGAAAGTTTCCTGTGCTCAAAGCACACCATTCGTTCATTTTTCGCTCCCCCAAAACCAGAGCCACCCATTTTGTCAGTGGCCAAAGTTTTGTCTCGGAGTAAGAAAACCACCAAATTATCCATTTCCTGAACAGTTTGTTCCTTTTATTGGACCAAATCATTCCAGTTTGTAAAACTTTTTGGAAATAAAGTCGTTACAAAAATATAAAACAAATAACTCTGCATGAACAGGTTGGGTACTGGAGAATCCATGGACAAAATACAAAAGTTTACGCAGTGTACGTACGTTCAGCAAGATATGTGTATTTCGTAATGACTGCAAGCGCGGATTCAACCCGCAAGCTGCAAGCATGCATATTTAGCCACAAGAGCAATGTTCTTTTCAGTGTGTACAAGTACGCAATCTAACTCAATTCCTTGTGCAACATAATTCCTCGCGGAAAGCGCTTTCTCTCTTCTGTTGCCCGCCAAGTTCGCGACAGCAAATCCAAGTCATCGACATGAAAGACGCCCCTGTCGATCAGCTCCAAGATCTTTGTCAAAATTATTTGCAACTCTCACCTGTGTTGATATTCACATTTTCACCCACATGGTTTCGTTCACTCAGGTGTTCCGCACAACTTTTGTTCACTGGGAAGTTGCCCATAAAACGACCACAAGTCCGGACACAGGCTCCAGGAAAAATTAACCGCATTGCCTAAATTCACCAAGATTGAAAATCAACGCGTTTACACCAATGGTCATCAGGATCTGTTAGAAAAGGGCGATATTTTGAGATTGTCTGGTTGGTGAGCTCAAATTTGGTCGGGCCCGTTTTTCAGCTAGTCAAGCAGAAAGCTGGCATGGTCAATCAAAAATTTTGTTTTGAGCGCAGAAAGCGGAAGGATCAGTTGACGACGATCCAGCCGGAAGTGTAAATTTGTTCACACGCGTGTCTGATATTCTGATCAAACTATTCGAGGAAAGGAAGTGTCCGATCATCAATCATTCCAGTTCTGTCCAAAACAATTCAAGTGTAAAGCACATTTCACTTCCTATTTTTGCATGTTTTCCCACTTCAAGTCCAAAACATTTACACAACTTTGTCAGCACGTAGAATGCCATTCGTAAATGCACGGATATTCAGCAAGGCAAAACCACCAAATGCCTGTACCCCTTTCTACAATACTACGACCACAAAAAACAAGCTGCTAATCAGTAACAACATCAACAAATCAAAGATATTATGGAGAAAGTCCGGGAAAGAACAATAAATTACCAGCAAGAACTATGTACACCACCATTTTCAGTGAAAATTTTGAGAGTTTGAAAACCGCACCACTCACAGGGCCATGAGCGTGGTGGGAGAAGCGAGCTCTCCGTTGGGGGAGCTGTCGCTCGAGTTGCGCTGTTGACTAGAGCAGGAGGGTGCGCCGGTGAGCGGGGTCAGCCCGGTGTGCTCGCCCGTCATGATGTCCAGGGTGAGATTTGTGTTGAAGACACCGGTGGAAGGGGTCGAGATGGGGATGCCGATCGCCTCGGTGACGGTCCTGGCGACGCTGGCAGCAGCGGCGGAGCTCACGACCAGTGGAAGAGAGTTCGGGCGCGAGGTGGTGGCACTGCTCTCCACAGGCTCCGTCTTCACAACCACAGCTGCCTGCAAGGCCTGCGCAGACAGCTTCGCAGAACACATGGGCTTGTGCGCTTTCAGCAGGAATTCCAGCTGCTCTTTTTGTTGCTGTAGCGTCTGGATTTCATTTTCCAGCGAAGCCTTCTCTTCTTCGAGGTTTTCTGTTTCGTTGATGAGGACGTTGGTGTGATCCACACGACGCTGTCTGCATTTCGCTGCCGCCAGTTTGTTTCGCTCTCTGCGTTGGTTGCGTTTGGCGAGTTCTTCAGGTGTCAACTGCAGATACAAAATGGAAAACAATGTCAGTCAAAAGACCAAAACAAATTCGTGGGCAAAGACGACAAATATACCACTTCACTATTCACACGTTGAATGCATGACGAGCACAACTGGATGACACAGCGAAATTCCTCTTAGTCATCCCCTCCACCCGTAAAGAGGACCTAATTGCCCAAGCACAATTCAAGGAAAAGTCCACATCCTGGACGAAATTGGTCAAAATTTGACCATTACCCCTTGAAACTAGTTTCCGACCCCAATATCTAACTGCTAAGTCATCTGATTATTGTGTGCTTCCGACGACTGAGCAGGTCAAATCGAAGGGTTGTGTACGAGTATCCGGGACTGATTCATTTGCACAACACACAACAATGCTTTGTGTGGCCGGATAAATCCCATCCTTCGAGGATAAAGATGCCTGCCTCCCACCACATTTTCCGGACGTCATGCCCGCGAATTGGCTTCCTGCGCAAAAACTGCAGTGATCTCTTTGCGAAGGCGACTGTTTTGCTCGGTTGGATTCCAGCGCAGCCTCCAGGGGAATCCCCATTTTCAAATTTGTTGCCTCAACACAAAGAGAAGGGGAAACTGCGGTCGAGGCAGCCAGCAGTTGTGCTCGTACGAGTATGAGAAACTAAAAATAAGCGTGGCCCCGAATCCTTTCTTCAATCGATTCTGCAGTGTTATGATCCATTCCCTTTTCATTCGAACCCCAGTTCTGTGGGTGGGGTTTAATACTCGTGAAGACGAGTGGAAGGCCTTCATTCTGTTACGAAAACGTATTTTGTCTGATCTCAAATCTTCTGGTATGAGTGTGAACAGATCTACTTACATATTCGTCCCTCCTGGGCGGGCGAGGTCCGGTGTGGCGCCGGGGCCCGGGCGTCGCGCCCACCGAGGGCGCGATCTCGATGACGCGGCCCTGGTTACCACGCATTCTCTTGGCGCCGGGCGTCCATTCGGGGTCCTCGCTGTCGCAATCGTCCGAGTAACTGTACTCCGCCTTGAGCGCGGCTCCGTTCGGATGCACGACAGGAGGCACGAAGCCGCTCTGTCGGCTCAGGTCCTGCGCCGAAAACGTTGTTGTGGTCGTCGTGTTTGTCTGACCGAGCGTCGACGTGAGCTCAATGAAGGATTGCTCGATGTTGGCGAGGGTCGTTGGTGTCAAGGTGGCCGTGGGTCCGCTCGGAAAGGTCGGCGTTTCGGCGAACTGCAACATTTGACGCAAAGAAGAAATTAGATCCAGTTTGAAACTCAACAACAACAAGCGAGTATTCAAGTCCGTGTTGGCCCAAGCCGCCTACCCAATTTGAGATGTGTCCAGTTTGATGTCCTGTCTGATAACAATTCGTGTGCTCTTGATAAGTGGGCAAATATTGCCTTGGATTACGCTCATCAGGCCAAGACATGTTGAACGCGCGACCGTGCTTCGTCGACTGGGATTGCCCAAAGCATGTTTGGCTCGGTTGAACCGAGCCAGCGTCAACCGAGCCAGCGCAAGTGCAATGCGATACCCTCGATGTCAACACAGGTGAAAGTAGTTTATATTCCTGACATTTTTTGGCGTATTCCCTTTCTGTTATTCCTGAAGGCTCTTATTGCGTTGGATTCGCAAAATTTTGTCGTAATGTGAAGAAAATCCCAAGTGCGCCCGGACTCACCCACACATGAGTAACTTTTCTGAGGTCATCTTTCAAATTGGGATCCAGGATACACCTGACCTACTTGGGACGCCAGGACACCCGCAAGTTTGTGTTTCTTTGTGCCAAGTTGAAACTGGGTCAGCCGCCTGGAGTGCGCTCCTTTGTTTAGGAGGTTGAAAGAAAATCTCGCTTCGCCACTACTTTCCCAATTTTGGCCCAAGCAGAACCTCTCTTAGATCTGCAGGAGAGTCATACTTGCGACTGGCGATGAGTAACAATTCCCATTGATGTGCAATGAAGCCAGATCACAGGGAAATGCTGTACAATGTGCTACTTACCGAGGGCGTGATGGCTTCCCCGTTCGAGAGCCTGTAGAGAATGTCCGCGGCAGCGTTGTGTTTTGCTTCGTTCGCTTCCGAGTTGTACATATCCCGAGTGTCGTTGATTTTGCTGAATGTGAAATAGACAGCTGACTTCGTTTTCTTCCTCGTCACCGAGGTTTCTCTTGATGGGTATGTGACTAAGAGGTCTATCCTCCTTCGATAGAAGTAGATCTACCGTTTGCTCGTCTGGCGTTGCCCACTGACTCATCTTGGGGATGCCCTTGCTTTTATACCAGCAAATGGTGTGACTCACAAAAATAACTCTATGCGTCATGGCCGACCAATGGGGGAAGCCTCCTTGGTGTTTCCTGGGACCCCTCGGTTTGACGTCATGATATGCTTATGACGTCAAACCGCGGGATGCCAAACGAGTCGTAAACAAAGTTGAGCACACAGTGTGTGCTAAAATTAGACATCAATTGTACGTTTTCTAGAACGTTCACACAGAAGAATGTTGTTCTTGAAAATGAACTCCTCAGTCTGCCTGTCCACTTTGGACTTCATTCGAAAGTTCCACATGTTCCGAAGACTTAAAATAGATCTATGCACATGCACCACACACTCACACAGCCTGAAAAGAGCAGCTTCACAGCTGAGGACAGGAATTTCCGATTTATATTTTTGACTCTGGATAGAAAGCGCGAAGCGCCACAACCGGGTGGACACCACATACATAAATTTGGGGTCTTCCCCAAAGCACCTGTCAAATGTTGAGGCGTTTCTGAAACACGTTTCAAACGCTTCCAAGGACACAGGCCTTTGTTGGAACCACTGGGTTGGTTATTCTTCAGCGGATCTGGCGGGGAGGGGCTCTGGGGCCAGGCGCCCTCCCACCCTGAAAATTACGTGAAGTTCCTGGCAACAACAAATTTACCCCAATTCTGGAGCTGACAATCAACGAAAATGTGCGTCGGTCCTGGAGCCACGTGACAACACACAGATGACCCCGGCTGCAGGCTCCATGCACAGAGCGCAACACTCACCGTGGTCAAGAGCAACTTTCACAGTGGGAAAGACCGGACGTACACGAATATCAATCACCTCTTGTGACACCTGATGTCCGAGACACAAGCCACATCTCAGATCCCAGGGGCGAATCCAAGATTTGGTCGGACTGACCGCCTCGGGGCTGCCTTGCAAACGTGTGGATATATATTTTTTCGGGAGCCAGGGGGTCAGCTCCCTGAAACACAGACGTGAGAGCCACACACATGTTCAAGCAAAAACAACGTTTTGTTTTGGCTTGTTCCGTGTTCTTTCAAGCCATTGTAGATTCTGTCTGACAGACAAGGAAGCTTTCTTCACACAAAATGTTTTCATTTTTCTCGAAAACAAAGTTGCCAACATACCTTGTGTTTCCTATCCACAATCAAATGGAACCCGACCACTGAATTTTCCTTGTAGAGCAGTGAGGCTTTCTTGCTGACTGGTGCTGATACCCATTGTTTCTTGCTTGAAAACTGGTGCTGGCGAAGGATTTTGCGGCGAGACTCAGGAGTCACAAGTTTGTGCGCAGACTGTGTGATGAGTCACCACGTACATGTATGTGTGTCGTGATTCCCAACGCCACGGGTCGTCGCTGATGCGGAGTGAAGTCCCAACTCTGCAAAAACTCTTGACAAAGTGGCACGCACCTGTAGCACATGTTTTCTCTGTTTGAAATTCCACTGTGTTTGCAAAAAGTGGCAAAATGCACGCACGCCCTGTCTGAATCCGCCAAACTTGTGCTGTCACATGTATGTGCAGTGCACTCAAGATAATTTCAATCAATCAAGTCGTTGTTGCACGTGTTGCACATTTCTCCGACAGTCCAGTTGTTTGTTCAACATTCAGCTGACACCACAAGTCTCGTACAACACACGCAACTGCAACTTCAGCAAAAAGAAGTCTGAATTGGGTTCCTTCACTTTGCCTCTTCAGCACCAATTTTTCACAATCATAGTACGGTGCTGAATCAACAATCAAATATTTTCCAGGTTCGTGCTACAACACGAGTCGAGGACAACACGAGTACATAGACGCTGCTGTTCAGTTTCTGCCTGGAATCAATCTCGCGCGTTTTGACATTCAAAAAGCCCAACAGCAAACACCCAGTTTGTTGATTTAGCACCGAAACAATTTATAAAAATAAATCAAAAGAGTGAGTATCGAGTTGGTGCGGCGGTACCGCGGCCAGTCCCGAGTCACCCCAGGACGGACCACGGCAGATCCACAGCTTCAGGCTCTGAGGACGAGAGTTTGATCCAACCCACCGCACCGCGGCTCACCCGACAACCGAGCGCTGTTTGCGATCTTATGTACCAACACACTGGAGTGGTGCAATACTTTAAAGGAAGTAGATGTCGCTGCTTTACATGTCATTGTTCAATCGATTTCAGTTGTTCAGGCGAGGGGTTGTTGCACAAAAAATGTCGTTGATACGAATTTGTCTAGGTGGTTGAAAAAGATTTCTTGACGCTGTCTTTTTTTGCTTGGTGATTTACAATTTCTTTCACAAGTTTTCCTCCAGTGTGTGTGTGTGTGTGTGTGTGTGTGTGTGTGTGTGTGTGTGTGTGTGTG
>JAAUXT010141881.1_pt1 | contig 10124 bp, 13 predicted proteins | sample 7278171 | NCBI WGS metagenome assembly JAAUXT01 (sample SAMN14350112, study PRJNA611818) | marine sediment metagenome | isolation source: surface marine sediment (1.8m) | place: French Polynesia: Moorea | collected 2018-08 | reverse complement strand
CTCTACTACCGCGCAATGCATATGCATTAACTGAGCTATTATTACACAGAATAATCTTCTTCTGTCATATACATTCGACACACAGATGCTCAACGCTAATCGATTGCGCCTTTAAATCATACCCGACAATGCAACTTCCAAGTACAAGCTGATCCTGCAATATATCACAGTCAATGCTACGGGATATGTTTTGTTGCTTTTGGCAGAACAGACTCTCATTACGCACTGCTCAGTCAATTACCACGTCTACCGTCCTTGCATTAGTTTGTCCTTGCAAGTCTTGTGTTTGACATTGGGTAAACGTACCAGACGCGTTCAGTGTTCTGATTTTTGTGACACAGCGTGCAGTCAGAATCTCTTGCCTCTGTCCACTGTTCCGGCTGCATGCTGCCTCAAGCGTCTGAATCCAGCATTTTCAATCAATTTCCAGAAGCTCCGAAGACTGCGGTCACCAGCGTGTCCCAGCTGCTGTCGGCTTCTATGGGACACACCCTTCTCGTCCTGATAAAAAATTTGGATGGTATTGAATGTGCAGATTGATGCTTTCAGTTACAAATATGTTTTTTGATTGTGTCGGGTGTTTTGTCAGAAAACAGAAGTTCGTTCAGGTCACCGAGGTGGAAACGCTCGTGTATTGTCGTGTGTTCAGGCTACACCCAACAACAAAAGAACCGAGGTTCCCTTGACACACGTGTGTCGCGATCGAAATCACAATGCTGCAACATCTTTGAGCCTGGTGTGAATGTTGAATGGGACCTTTAGTATTGTTTTCCGTTTTGTTTCCTGTGTTGGAAAAATTGTGAACCCCCCTCAACCCCAGTGCCTCTCTTGGGGGCTGGAATTCTAGATGTTGTCAGTCACACAGCTGAAGAACCAAGAAGTCAAAGGTGGTCTCAGGCAGAAAAAACCGGACGAGATGCAGTGGTGTTAACAGTCACCTGTTGTCTTTTGGGATTCAGTGTGGTCTCACCATCTTGAGTGGGTGGTAGTGACAATGAAGACTTCGCGCGGGAAGATGTGGAAACATATTTTGTAGTACTCTGCCCCAAGGCACCAGGACAAGAGAGTTTCGAGCTGAGAAGGCCCAAACCAATGAAGTTTGAGTTGTGGATGAGAAGGGAGAGAGACTACCACTCCCTGGAAACCGGGCCCACAAAAAACACACAAAACATTTTTTCAAACACGTGAGTGAGACTGTCATTCAAAAAACAGCCCCGAATAGGAGGGCACTTCCCTTCTTGAGGTGCGCCTTCAGTGGCTCCACCCCCACTGCAGAAAAGCGGACCTTCAGACTCGCCCCCTGAGGTCAGGAAGCGGGAATGTGAACCCCCTCTTTGTTTTGGTGAGGACGAATTGCTCCGTTGCAGTTGTGGGGGAGCCCACAGGGTGTGGTCGCAGCCATGGTAGTGCGCCCACATGATGTCAGAAATCTGGGAAGCACGGGAACTTCAAATTTTGTAAAAAAAAACTTTCCAGGTGAAAAACTGTTGGACGGTGCAAAATGGGAGCGGAGTACGAAATCGCACACGGTGTCAGGGCTCGTTCGGCCACATGTTCCCAGAATAACTCCGAGAACGTGACGGTTGTTGAACTGATGTGTCCTGACATCATCCAGACCTCCACAATGAAGCGGGATCACAAAGAAACAGGATGTGACAGCTTTGCCACTTTTTGGGATGTTCAAGTGATGAGATTGGTTTTTGTGATGGAAGCCAGGGCAACAATCGAAAATGTTATAAAAGTATTGTGGTGCCAAAAAAACGACAGAGGATCTCCCAAAAAAGTGCACAAAACACACAGGACGGCAAAGAACAGTTTTCAGCGATCATCTACCGTTGTTCTCGGCATGTACATTTGGGTTTTTGTTGTCCCAGTGAACTTTAACTCCAGGCATTTCTACTCTAATCCCAGTTGGTGCTGTAATGCAATTTATGCAGCCTGTAAGTGGCAATTCATAAATATATTGATCTGTCTGCAGAAGCTGCGCCGTGTACTCAATTCTCGCAGCTTCTCAGCTTGCAGCAGCTTCGTCCGAACTACAGTGTAAAACAATCCGTCGTGGCGCCGGTCTTCCCCGTCGTGGAGCCTGAAATAACGCCGGACAGCACAGCGAACCCAACGGCTACGTTTGCACGGTATTGTTTCGGATAAAGCATCCAATTAAGCCAAGCTGCTTCAGGGGATGTCTTCAGCGATATTTCATCCGCGCTCGGGCACATGGACACTGACGGAACTGGGAACACACACGGTGGAGCAGTGCAGCAGATGCAGTGTTTAGCATCATCTGTGCGTGCTGGATGCACTGAATTGGATGTTCATATTGACATTGATGGGCGAATCGGGAGTGTCAGCGCAGATGTGTGATCGCGTGTTGCAGGCTCGACAGGACATTGGTAAGATGGGTGTTATGCGGTGAAAAATGTGTTTTCGGGTTGGCTTCTTCCTCACCCACATGTTGCTCGTGGTTGTTTGTTTCGTGCGGCTGGACCCCACAGTGGGGAACCCCGAGACCCACACCTCGTGTGTTCTGACAAGCTAAGCACAAACAATGGGATGAAATGTTCAGGCAATGTCCTGGACTTCACCCTCGTTGGTTGGGTTGGGAAGGACACGTCCTGCAAACACATTAGTCACTGAACATTTCTCGGGAGAACCCGCAGCTGATGAGGAACTGTACATTATTTACACCATTTCGTGCTGAGGGAAGAAGACCCTTGCTGGGAACGAAATGAAGATGAAACGTTGACTTTGATGAAACTGGAGGCTGTAACATCATTGGGTCGGTTGGAATTAACAGTTGCCTCTCGCCGACAGTAACAAACTTCAGCTAGTGGAAGAATGGCTCCATAAAATCCTGATTGATCGTTGAGGTAAGGAACCGAACTGTTGATCTAGACTCCACAAGAACAGGATGCACACAAAGCGCAATGGCCTTCGAAAGTTCTTTGTACGCACGGTGCAGTCCCTTGCAAGTTTTGAGTGGTCCCAATTGGACTCTACAAATGGAGCGGATGTCGGTTGTCCGTCCCCCGGGTCACACTGTCAGGAGGTCCAATTCGGTTGCTTCTTTGTGCTGATCAGAACGACCTTTTCTTTGTGCAGGAACACGGAAGAAGACTTCAGCACAGTGAGATGATGCGTCCATCAAGGAGCTGAGACGGCAGGTACGCAGATCCGGCCACATTTTTCTTCCAGGTCTTTGATACGAGTATATACCATGAAATCTTCGTCTTGGATTTCTATGCTGTTTTCCTTGTCCACGAAAGGAAACAGCACAGAAGAGAGCGGGGAAAGACGGGCAGATCTTCCTCACCGTGGGATGCCAGTTTGATATCTGACTCTAAAGAGGCTCAGCTGTGGTTTCCGTGGGCCCGGGGTTGTTCAATTGATTTGAAGCGAAGCCTCATTGGATTTGTATTCCGAGCTCCAAGACCGCAACACCGCAGTCAACATCGGCCGCAGAGTCTGGCTGTACTCACTGATTCCTCGTGGCAAACAGGTTCCCTCTATTTTCCACGTTGAACTTTCCCTGGGATACTGAACGGAAGTATGAAAGTACACTTGTGTGCAGTTGTACTGCAGATGGTGATGGTTCGCGGCGTGTACTCGTGCTCTACTCAGGGTTGTACGTCATTTCAACAGGAGCAGGTGATGACAGGAAGTGTGAGAGCGATGCTCTGCAGTGCTGAGAGCGCTGTCCCTGGTTCATTAATTCACCCCTAACATTTGCGTTGCTTTTTCATGCAGTGGTGATGGAGGCAGCTTGTTGGACAAGGGATCTGTTGTAGCTTGGAAAGTTGCCTTTACAAGCACAGTCTGCAGATTCTTTTCTCCCGATAGAAACATTGGGTCTCTCACTTTTCTGTATCAGATTTTTCTGTCGTGGAGTTCAACGGTGAACGAAGCATTGACTCAGTTGACATCTGTGGCCGAAGCTGGTCAAGGACGTTGGTGTGACGCCTCTCATGCCATGGCGCCTGCACCATTTGTGCGTCGTTTCGACACAGCTGCTCTGTGACAGCTGAAGGAGCCATTTCTCTCCCGAGCCGCCACAAGAGGAGTACATTCCAGTGATTTTGATCGCAAATGGCCTGGAAGCACAGCGTGGGCGTATCGAGGAATGGATTGCTGCGGGTCGTGGGGAGAACAGAACTCGCATTGTGGCTTTGTGAAACAGTGGGAAGAGTTGTTCTGTTAAGGTTTCCGTGCAATGGACAACTCAAAATCAAAAATTGCTGCAGACAACAACTCTACAACGAATCTTTGTTTTCACTTCAGTGACGAAAGAAGAGAAATTGCCACACATAACATCACAGCTTGAATGTATCCGTCTTCCAACTGCTCTCATCTGTGATCGCAGGCTTTTTGTCTGTCGGCCAGCGATGAATCTAAAGTCCTTTTTTGTTTGGCATTCGTGAGAGTCTGTCTCGGTATTGATTTGTGTGTCTTGTCCCTGGGAAAAGTGTCGTGCCCCTTCTCGTTAGAGTCTCCCTGATCCACACAGAGCGACTCGGAGAGACTTGTCCCCACATCATGCATCACGACTGTCTCATACATTATTACCATGCAGTCACTTCTCGAGAACTGTCTCCTTGAGAAACAACTGGGGATGCTTCAGTGTAATCCATACGAACAGCATTGTCTGCAGTCTCGAGTGTCAGAAACGTTTTCTGCATTGTCATTGTGTCGCAAACGAAACTTGATGCTTTGGTCTTTGCTCTTGCTGTTTTGCCCCAGACTTCTTTTGATCTTTGCTTTCACTGCATTGGAGAGCGATGGAAGTTCATCCGATTCTGATGGTTCGTACTTTCTGACAACCCTGTTGACTCTTTATCTCTTTATCTTCTTCTGGAAAAAAGAAGTGGTTCTTGTTGAAAGCAGCGCGGTTGCAAACCTGGTTGCTGTTGTATGCAGAAAACACAGGTGGCATCGCGATATTGCAGCAACAGATTTCCGAATTACTGCTGCTCCACCGCGCTCGCTCCTGAATGGAACCCGTGGTGTTTCAAAGAGACAAATCTGCCTACGTCTGAGTGGGTGTGAGCCTGTAATGAATGTTCGCTCCTGTTCTCCCACAAGGGCACTTTGGAATCAGCAGAGTTGAAGTTAATTGACGCTTGTGAGCCGTTTTTTCACCCCCGGGACCATCTGAGTCTGATGTTATGAGAGGCATGATCGCGGAGTCTCAGAAGGACTAAATTCTGCTGCTGTGCCCGCGTGAGTGCAGTTTTTTGGGCGCGCGTTGTTGAATCAAAGAACTTACCGGAACAAACGACGCCGGCAGATCTAAGGGAAGTTTGGATGAGTCGCAAATGCGGCAGAGAAAGGAAAAGGGGAAGGAACTTGCAACAAACCTCGTAAACAATGTATCAGGATGCAACCCGATCCTGTTGTATGCAGGGTCACGCAAAACACACTCCTGACGAAGGGAAATGTATTTTATTCAATTTGTCTGTTGGTGGAAGGTGTGTTTGTATGACACGTCTGGATTAGTGGATTCACGATCCGATTGGAGGCTTCATAATTTGCTTCGGGCGATGATTCTGCAAGATCAGTTCACTCGGGGTCGGACTGGTTTGTGTGCTTGTCAGATCGTTGCTTTGCCGACACATCTGCACCTCCCAGCGATTGGGCTGACGAGATCAGTGGACATTCTCTTTCTGTTGGTTTCGCGAATTGTCCATCGTGTTTCTGGAGGCAGTGATCGTGTTGCTAGACTTCTTTCTGGGGTGAAAATAAGAATCCAGTTTGAACGTTTTATTTGGCAGGTGACCATGGCGAACTACAACAGCATTCCGACGTGTGAGCACGCGCCTCCGCCGCCGCCCTACAGCTCCCTGAACCACGTCGGCTCGGGCGGCGGCGGCGGCCAGGCGCACATCCCGCTCACCTACGTCGACTTCGTGCCGAAACGCCTTGACGAGGGTGGCGCCTTCACCACGAAAGAATTCGAGCGATTTGAGTACGTGCAGTCGGTGTTTTCAATGTTGGCAACTCAAGGGTGTGTGAAGTGTGATGTTGGAGAAAGTCGTGCGCGTTGAAAAAAGTGGATTATCACGATTCGTCTTTTCACCACCTGTTTGTGTGTTGCGTGTGACTAAAATTAGTTTCTATCAGTTTTCAATTAGTTTGTCAGGAAATAAGTTCAGCACCTTCACTCGGGTGAGGCATTGTTAATCACGTTGCGTTCTTTTTTGCGCAACTGGAGTTCGTTTGTCTGTTTGCAGCATCTTGATGCGGCGAGCGAACGACTGGCTGCGACGGAACGGCCACCTGCGCGCCAAGATGTGCGAGAGCATCGAGCTCAAGAAGCGCACGGGCGAAGACAACATCGATACGGAGCGCGTCACCTTCTACGAGTACGGCGAATACCACAACAAGTTCGTGCGTGCGCTCAGGTGCGTCACATCACACCACTTCCGCTCGTGCCGTTCCTTGCTGAGAAAGAATAACTGGTTCTCTTGTGCATCCAACACCCGTAACAAGTGCTCGTTGGATTTGTCATTGTACTTTTGAGGTGAAAAGTGGCCCGGCACCTGTCTCACAAGGTGCATCAGTGAGTCTGACCTCGCCCAGGTTGTGGCTGACGTCACGTGACCCGGACGAGTCGTCGGGGCCGCAGCAGATCGGCTTCATCAACTTCATCCCGCAGTGCACCGACGAGGGCGGCTTCTTCAGCGGACCCAAGTTCGAGCAGTTCGGTGACCTGCTGAACCGCATGAACGAGAGTTTGCGACGGCACCCGATACAGGGTGCGTATTTCCTGCTTCAGTTGGGCCATAACACGCCATTTGAAATATCCTTTCAATGGACTCAATTTGCAATGAAATTCCGCAAAAGTCAATGTCAGGCACACTGTGGCTGAATTGATGACGATCGTTCTGTTGTGTGTGAACGCAGGTCGGATTCTGAATGTGGAAACACAGGACATGAAGTTCCACTCGTGGACGGGCGACGTGGATGCGGACGAGAGCTTCTGGTACGAGGAGGGCAAGTACGGCACCTACTTCCTCAACATCATCCGCCTCTTCTACGAGCAGGGCACGCCCGCCTACGACGAAGTCGGTGAGTCTCGCTCGCGTTTTGCGGGCGTCTGTGCGGTTCTCACAGCTTGAGGAATGATCCCGGTGTCAAAGACTTTGTTTTGTCCTCTGGATCTTGTCTGGTTTTGTTGGTGACGCTTTCAGGTGACAGCGCTTTGTGACATCCTCCACCAATTTTTCCTGTGAATGCAGTTGAACGCAAGTGCTCCACCATCATTACTTTCTCGATGTCATGCAGGCTGTGCGGACTTCGTACCGGACTTGGTGGACGAGGGCGGGCTCCTGTCCAGCCCCAAGTACGAGCGCCTCGAGCAGGCGTACGCCCGCGCACGCGACTGGCTCAAGATGCAGCGCGGCATTCGCCTCGTCAACATCCAGTCCATCGACTACAAATTGAAGAGCACCTGGGGTGAGCAAACGTATTCAGTGAACTGTGGCTTTTGTGGACTTTCAAGCTCTTAGTGTCAGGTGCACTTATTCGATTTCGCGAGGAGGAGTCTTGTTCAGATTTTTAAGTTTCACCAAGATATTTGAGAACTTACTCACATTACACTGTCGTCAGCTCCAAGTTGTCGACTCAGGAAACACTGTTCCTGTCCCTTTCTTCTCTCAAAGCTTTTGTGCAGTCTCACATCTTTCAGAATATGATTAAGTGTTCTTTGTATTTGCCCTAAATCTCCATTTTGCAGTTGGTAAGTTGGAAAGAAACCCCGGTGTGTTGGTTCGTGGTCAAAAGGAAACAAATTCGCGGTGTTACTGCGTTGTTTGCTTTTGAATGTTTCACACCCCGGTGGAGCCAACCAGAAACCTAACAAAAACCACCTGCTTGTAGTCAAGGACTTACTAAACGTCATCCGCTTCTTTGACTCACACCTAAAAACCTGCAGTCAGATATCAAGGGGAAAAGAAACGCTGTGGCAAACACTCGTGTCCTCAAATGGATGTGCCTCCCGAAAAGTTTTCGCCTGCCTTGTTTGGGTTTTACAATTTCACAGAACAAATGGCATTCCAACAAGATCTACCCGTGATTTGGAACACAAAGGCTATTTGCTGAGAATACTGAACATTTTCTGAGCCTCGCAGTCTTTGCTTTGTGATCATTTGGTGGGCGGCGTCTCGCTTCATCCCTGTTCTCGGGTCCAAAGTTTCCCAGCTTGGTTCGATCCACAGATTTGACGCGTTTGTTGGTGCCGATTGCCACAAAGAAATAACACTTCGTTACGTGCGTCGAATACTCCTTATGTATTCCTCAGTTCAGCTTCACCACAAAAATGCCTGTGCACCGAAATGCAAGCTTCCAATATTCACCGAACCCGACGCGAAACTCGCACTGACATTGCACTTCACACGTCGCCAGAGAACGATCTGAGAATTTCTCATTGTCCTGAGAAATAGTTCGTTTGTCTGAACTCAGCGTTCGATTCCTGAAATGCGCGGAAGCATTCGTTTCTCGACAAACACGCGTTCCGTGTTCCTGTGCTTTGTGAACATCAGATTTGCGTTGTTCACGTGTGTCACAAGTCGCTGTGTTGTGCTGCAGACGGGAAGCCTCTGGACACGCACCGCACCATGTACTACGAGCGCGGCGAGGGCTACACGCACTACATCCGCATCGTCCGGCTCTGCTACACCCGCTGCTTTGTGGGCGAAAATCCGCAGGTCAGTGGAGGCCCCGGGAAATGCGAATCTGATCTAAACTTGCAGGTGTTCTCTGTCTTTCTTCGATTTGGCGCTGGCTTCTCGTCAGTTTGTTCCTCATGTTCAGGTCAGAAAGTCCATTGCTATTGCACAGGTTCCTGCACCACAGGCGATTTCCTACAAGACGTTTTCCCCGGTGCAGCTCACGCGCGACCAGGCGTTCAGCTCGCCGCAGTACGAGAGCATGAGCGAGACGGTGGGGCGCGCCACCGCCTGGCTCCGAGTCACAGGTGGGAACGACAAACTTCGCTCCGTCCGTCTGTCTCCTCAAGACTGGAAAACAGTGAAACGATGTAGAATCTACTGCTCGTAAAATGTATTGATCTGGTGAACTGAACAACAAGCATGTCCCCCGACAAATTTTACTGGAGTTGCAATCACTGTTGAGTTGCACAGTACAAGCTCGTGCAGACCCAAAGACGCGCTTTGTCGTTCTGGGGACACAAATGGACCTTCGATTCGGAGCCCGCTCTCGAGCATAGCGACTTGAGTTCTCGCAAACCCGTAGTCTGACGGTCCGTTTCCCTCACCAGGCTGCAAGATGATCTCGGTGGAGACGGTGCCGGTGCGTCTGTACACGGGGCACCAGTACGGCAACCCGGAGCAGACGTACACGTGGAACCACGGCGACCGCAACGAGACGTGGCTCTACATCCTGCGCGCCTACCTCGACCGGCCCTACACGGAGCCGACGCCCGAGCAGCTGCCGCCCGTGCCCGAGATCACGACGTCCGACGAGTGCGACGACTGCTGCACCATTTTGTAGTGCAGGCTGTGCTGACAGACTCTTGACAGACTCCTCAGTGAGGAAAAATTATGCATGAACTGACCGTGCGGCGCTTGGATGCATCCCCCTCCCCTGCAGAGAAGGATGTTGGGATCCTGGTCGATGCGAGCAGCGAAACACATCGTAATTCCCTTCCGTTGGGCTCTGCAACCAAACACACAATCTGGATCCTGTTTGAATATCGGATTGGCAAAGGAATGAAATTTTCAGGCCAATGGCTTGTTCAAACATTTGGATCTGTACGCGGTAAGAGCCACTGAAAGAGTTCCCGCTGGTTCCTGCCATTTTCCGTGTTTTACTGATCCATCGCAGTTGGTTGTGAGCTTTCCTTGCGTCCGAAAATGAGAACGTATAAAGACGAAGTATGCCACAAAATGTGTGGGCACTAGCACACTGGCTGTGGCCGAGATGTTCCTCGGCCCGCAAGCAGAAGGCTTCAGTGGTCCGCCCTGTGCGTAAGGAATGTTGGTTGCTGGGCCCTGAACTTCTGGTGCTCGCCCATTGTCCCTTTCGTGTTCTCTGGATGGCCCCAAGGTTTGCGAGCTAGCATGGAATAAAAAGATAACATGCCTCAGGTAAGGAGTTAATCTGTTTTT
>JAAUXT010114935.1_pt1 | contig 10124 bp, 8 predicted proteins | sample 7278171 | NCBI WGS metagenome assembly JAAUXT01 (sample SAMN14350112, study PRJNA611818) | marine sediment metagenome | isolation source: surface marine sediment (1.8m) | place: French Polynesia: Moorea | collected 2018-08 | reverse complement strand
CCAACCTATTTTAAACTATTTTTAAATTCGCTCATGCAACGAATTTAATACCGGGGTTTAAACAATATTTAGCAATTGCCGTACCATATCAGGATTTCTAGTAATGATAGTCCAAATAGATTGAAATCCTTCATAAAATCCCATTCGTCGGCGAATAATTATGACCGACACCGGGTAAAAACTGCACATATTTATGTGCAGTGCACACATTCATGTGCATTTGGGATCAACTTGGAAACTTTGAGGTTGATTCTGCCGCCATTTTTGTTAAAAAGACGGGTCTTTATTTAAGGAGGAATCCGATACATGAACCAACCCAAAGCGTATGATGTGATTGTGATTGGCGGCGGGCACAACGGCCTGGTGACCGCGGCTTATTTGGCCAAAGCCGGGAAATCGGTCTGTGTGCTGGAGCGCCGGCATGTGCTGGGCGGCTGTGCCACTACCGAAAACCTGTGGCCGGGATACAAGGTATCCACTGCGGCCTATGTGATCAGCCTGTTTTTGCCCAAAATTATTCAGGATTTGAAACTAAAAAAATATGGTCTCAATATCCTGCCGCGCAACCCGTCTTCTTTCACACCGCTGGCCGACAACCGCTATCTGCTGCTGGGCCCGGATGAGCATGCCAATCAAAAAGAAATTGCCAAATTCAGCCAGAAAGACGCCGAAGCCTATGCCGAATACAATGCGCTTTTGGAAAGAGTGGCAGAAACCATCGAGCCGGTGTTATCACGTCCGGCGCCGGATCCGCTGCCGCTTCCCAACGATTTTCGCTCCGTGGGGTTTGGTAAAAAATTGGGGGACGCCGGCAAGCTATGGGCCCTCTACAAAGCCATGAAAGATTTGGGAACCGATCTGCCCGAAGCCATCGAGCTTTTGACCGGCGCGGCCCGGCCGATTCTGGATCGCTGGTTTGAATCGGAAACCCTTAAATCCACCCTGGCCACCGATGCCATTATCGGTGCCTTTGCATCCATCTCGGCACCGGGAACCGCCTACGTATTGTTGCACCACGTGATGGGTGAAGCCGGCGGTGCGCGGGGGGTGTGGGGTTATGTGCAGGGAGGAATGGGCGGTCTGGCCGATGCCCTGGAAGCGGCCTGCAATGATTTGAAAGTCGATATTGTCCGCGAAGCGGAAGTCAAACGCATCCTGGTGGACAACAACCAGGCCAAGGGAGTTGAATTGGCCGACGGGCGGCACTTTGAAGCGCGATCGGTGGCCTCCAGCGTGGATGCCCATCTGACCTTTGAAAAATTTCTAGACCCGGAAATGCTGCCGTCTGATTTTCAAGAGGCGGTCAGCCGCATCGATTATTCCTCGGCTTCGGTTAAGGTAAACGTGGCCTTGGCCGAAGCACCGGAGTTTACCTGCCTGCCCGGCAAAGGCATCGGCCCGCAGCACCAGGGCACCATCCATGTATCGCCCACCATGGACTATATTGAACGGGCTTATGATGACGCCAAATACGGCCAACCCAGCCGCAGCCCGATTCTGGAAATCACGCTGCCGTCCAGTGTGGATACGACCATATCGCCGGAAGGCAAACATGTGATGTCCATGTTTGTGCAGTACGGCCCGTATCAGTTGGCCGAAAACAACTGGGACGATATCAAAGAAGATTTTGGCGATCGGTGTATCGAACTGCTGGCTGAGCTGGCACCCAATGTGCCCGATGCCATCGAGCACCGCCAGGTGTTGAGCCCGCTGGACATGGAGCGCATCTACGGGATTACCGGCGGCAACATCATGCAGGGGGCCATGCATCTGCACCAGCTGTATATGATGCGCCCGGTGGCCGGCTGGGCCGATCATCGCACGCCCATCGACGGGCTGTATCTTTGCGGAGCAGCCAGCCACCCCGGCGGCGGCGTGATGGGGGCTTGCGGCAAAAACGCGGCGGAACAAATTTTGTGCCATTCATAGGCTAAGCCCTTTATGGAAACAAACGCGCAAATTAAACATCGTTAAGGGAAAAAGGCATGTTTTTATAAATGAGCGTTCCTTTTTATTGACCAACCACATCCATCAACACATCTCAAATGACAACTTGCCAAAGCCATTATCCTGCCTAATTTTTCGCTTATATTCATCTTATCTAAAAATGGAGCGTACCCGATTATATGTAAGAAAAGTGAGGGTGCGAGGTCGGCTGTAGGTTGCAGCCGCCATTAATATCTGTTGGAGGCCAAAATGAACCGAACAAGATTCATTACAAATATATTGTTGATTGTCATGGGAATCGTCCTTTTTTCTTATAGCTCCGCGTGGGCCAAAAACCCGATTAATACCAACTGGCGCGGACTGGCCGCTAAAGGGTATGATGTCGTCGCCTATTTCACAGAGGGAAAACCGGTCAAAGGCAAGAGCGATTTTGAGTACCAATGGCAGGGAGCCAAATGGCGCTTTGCAAATGCGGAGCACAAGTCTTTGTTTGAAGCCGACCCGGAAAAGTATGCACCGCAATACGGCGGCTACTGAGCTTACGCCGTGGCGTTGGGTACCACCGCCGATATTGATCCGATTAATGGTTGGGCCATTGTGGACGGCAAGCTGTATCTCAATAAAAATCGAGACATTCAGAAAAAATGGAAAGAGGATATTCCGGGCTACATTCAAAAGGCCGATGCCAATTGGCCGGGCGTGCTGAAATGAAAAAACTTGCAGCTAGTCTTGAAAATTAGAATACATTTTGTGGGAGCATTCCGGGCAGACGCCGTGGCTGAACTTAAGCCCGGTATGTTTTAACAGGTAGAGTTCAACGCTTTCCCAATAGTGCTCGTCGTTGCGGATTTTTTTGCAGCGGGAGCAAATGGGCAATATCTGTTTCATCTCATTTAATTCCGTAACATCCTCGAGAATCAACACCGTTAAAAACGCATCATTGTGATGGAAAGGGGCGGCAGTGATGAAAAAATGTGCATTGCGGGCTTGACCATCTTTTTTAACCTGCATTTCGGTTTGACGCCTGACAACATGATTGCCTTCTAAGGCTTCTTTAACGGACTTTCTGATGATACAATCCGGGCAAAACTTGGTATGCCCGCAGTCCTGTATAGATTCGCGCTCGTGGATGCAGTGCAGCACCTTGCCACACAGACGCTTGAAAAGCGTCTCGGGAGGATCACCCACCATTTGGGCTCCCGCTAGATTAGCATCCAATATTCGAATGTCCGCATCTACCACAAAAAGGGGCATGGGCACCGCATCCATTACCACCCTTAATAGGCTCTCAGCACAGAACCGGTTGTCCTTCAAAATACCGACCTTTCTATCCAGAATGAACCCAAATCAGACATGCAGCAACATGTTTACCAGAACAGATCAGGCCCTATTTGATCCCTATCAAAATCGACCATCTTCATAACGCAACCCTGCCAAATAAGCAACCGTCAATTATGCTAATAATTTCAGCAGCTAACCAATGATTCTTTATCAAACAGTTTGAATCTTGGGCCACATTTTTTTACAATCAGATAAAGATGCCGGGTAAACTCTTTTAGCAGGATGGCGTCATATATAACCAATCAAAACTCGAAAGGTGCTTGACCAGGGTTTAAATGCTTTCGCGTTCATTACGATTAATGGTTTGCATTGTGATGCTGACCGGCTGCAGTAGCGGCGGTGGGGGCAACAACGGGAACGATACCGATTCGTTTGTTTCCAAGGGTGATCGCCTTTTGGGAATCGATGTTAATGAATCCCAAGTAGGCACCTATGATACCGCGTTTAACCTAGCCCTATCTTTGGGGATGGATCAGGTCAAAATATCATTGGATTGGAACCAGATAGAGCCAACCGTTGGAAATTACGACGATACAATGCTGGATATTATCGACGCGTATTATCCATTTAAAAACACCTATGTTACGATCGTACTGCGGCCGGTTAATACCGGTAACACCACCCTGCCGGCCGATATTGATGGCCGACCGTTGGATGATTCTACTGTAATCAGCGCGTTTGAAAATTTTCTCACCCATTTACACAGCCGGCTGCCAAACCTCAATGCCAGCGGTTATTTGATCGGCATCCATGCGGGCAATGAAATCGATGCCTACCTGGGTGGGGATGCCGTGGCCTGGAGCCAATGGACCACCTTTTTCGATGCGGCCAAGTCAAAAATCAAATCGTTATGGGGCGCCACAATCGATGTCAGTGCCATAGTGCAGTATTCTGCATTGATCGATACCGCTATCCGGTCACAATATTTAACCTTTGCACCCCACGGTGATGTGATTTTAATTAACTATTACCCCCTGCAGCCCGATTTTAGCGTATATGATCCGAGCGTAATTCCTTCCGATTTCGATACCATGGTCAACTATTTCCCATTTGAAGAAATTCATCTGCAAGAATGCGGATACCCCTCCAGCGTGGTTAACAACAGTAGCGAAAATAAACAGGCGATGTTTGTCTCCGAAGTATTCAAAGCCTGGGATCGACACAAAGACAACATCAAGTTGATCGATTTTACCTGGTTGCATGATGTTAGTGAGGCCCAGGCTGAGATATGGGTGAATGAATATGGAGCCCGCGGCCAAATTTGGGAAAATGCATTCAAACACTATGTCTGGACTTTGGGTATTCGCTATGGTGATGAAACCAACAAGCCGGCATTGGGACAGCTGGATTTTGAAGCATCCCGAAGAGGCTGGTAAGTGGAATGCTTTACCAGTCGTAAAGAATTTCCCAGTGCTCATCAAAGGAAGGATCTGTGTAGCTGTAACGGTGATAAAGGGTCTTACCGGTTCCCGGTTGGGTGCCGCTGCCTTCTTTCCAATACCGTAGATAAATAGCCGGTATCATCTGTTGCGAATCCGTGGCATCATCGTTTTGGTCGGTATCCTTTAACCAGACTTCTTTTTCTTCGATGATCTTCCAGACCGTTCCAAAATGTTTGCTGCGAACTTTTTCACCGACACGCGGCAGCCCCATTCTCTCTTTGATATCCTTAAAGCGGTACACCGATTGCCGACTTTGGTCTAAAACCCTTTCACCCATAAACTTGGTGGCAATGGCGCCGACGGGAGCGGTTAAAAGGATGGACAGCACCGCCACTGCTAAAATAACCTCACCCCCCGCAACACCGGCCGCCAGGGGCAACGCACCGATAGCCGCCTGGACCGTGGCTTTGGGAACGTAGGCCACAATGCAAAACATCTTTTCGGCAAAATTGAGGTTGCTGCTGATCAGCGACAGATACGTGCCCAGACTGCGAAATCCAAGCCCCACCACAATCACCGCTGCACCGGTCAACCCGGCATCCCAGGCCACGTGGATGTTGACCTGGGCTCCCACCAGCACAAACAGCAGCAGTTCGGCAAACACCCAGAGCTTTTTGAGTTTCTGTGAGATAATGTGGGCGATCGGCTGGGATTTTTCCAGGATAATAAAACCGATGGCCATAACCCCCAGCAAGCTGGCAATGGGCACATATGCTTCACAGGCGGTTTCCAGCCAGGATATGAATATGGCGGTTCCCAACACCAGAATCGTTCGTTTGGGAGGACGCCAATCGTAGGTGGTAAACAACCGAAACAGCAGATAGCCGGGTAGGATGCCGACCAGAATGCCCAAGATGATCGAAAGCGGGATGTGCGCCAGCGCAATCCACATATTGGCCGCCGTTCCACCAACCATTCCCAGCAAAACGGTAAACAGGACGATCACAAAGACATCGTCGATGGAGGAAGCGGCCAACACCAGGGTTGGAATGCCCTTGCGGGTTCCCCGGCCACGATCCATGAAATCGATCATCAAGGGCACCACCACCGCCGGAGAGACAGCGGCCAAAATCGTTCCCAAGAGGGCCGCCTCCATGTAGGTGATATGCAGCAGTTTGGGGGCCACCAACAGAACACCGGCAATTTCAAACAAGGCCGGAATGCAACTCATGATCAGGGCTGTTCGGCCCACACGGTGCAGCGTATCGCGATGCAGTTCAAACCCGGCACGCAGCAAAATAACGATCAGGGCAATTTTGCGAAAGTCTCCGGAAACCGTCATCATTTCCGGCGCCATCAGATTGAACACATACGGTCCGCAGATAACCCCGGCCACCAGCATGCCCACTAGACCTGGAATTTTCAAGCGGCTGGCAACATAGTCAGCCAGCAAGCCCAATATGATGATCAGTGCTAAACTGGCAGCCATCTTCCCGTTTCTCTAGCGGATGGGCACCAATCGGTAAAATCTAAAAACCCCGCCCGTTGAACGCGGGCAAGGTCGCTAACATGGCGTATTACAATGCAGCGGCTGAAGATCATTGCTCACATGATTTCCAAAAAGCGATCAATTAAATCATTGGATTCTTTGGTTTCTGTTATATCCGCATAGATCTTACCAATATCGTGACAAGAGCTTTCGATAACATCCTGTTGTGCATCAACATAAAGTTTCATGGCGGTGGCATCGAATTCAGGGTGAAACTGCACACCCCACGTCCGTTCTCCAATCCTGAAAGCATGATATTGTTCCATGGCGCTGTAGGCCAGCACCTTGGCAGCCTCCGGTAAATCGATAACGGACTGAAAATGGGCGACATGGGCGACAATACGGTCTTTGCCCGCTAAATGCTTGAAAAGCGGATCGTCGGCGATGTCTTTGGAAAAATGAATGTCCACGGTACCGATCTCAAGCCCGTGGGGATTGTGGTCGACTTTACCGCCAAAGGCTTCGGCGATAAGTTGGTGGCCAAAACAAATCCCCAACAAGGGCCGGCTGTCAGCGCTGAGTTTAATCCATTCAATTAACCGATTGGCCCACGGAAGCTTTTCAGTTACCATGGCATGCGACCCTGTAATAATGATGCCCGTAAAATGCTTGGCATCCGGAAGTGCCGTGGCGTTGGTCACATCCGCCGTTTCAACCTCCAGCTCTTGATCGGAGATAAAATTAACAACCCAGTCCTCGAAGTCGCCATGAGTCTCTTTAATATGGTCAAAGGTGCCGCCGGTTTTGATGATGAGAAGTTTTTCCATGTTAAGTGCCTTCGTTTAGCGTTACAGACATTACCATATATCTTGCTGTTATCAATGGTAATCATCAAAGATGGGATTTCTTAATTGCTAAAAAAATGATATGGACGCTTTTCCTTGGAAAAGCATTTTTGGCGTATCGATATCCTTGACATGCTAAAAATTTTGCCGCAATAACCAACTTACGATTACAAATTCACATCTAGATAAAGGTAAAGGTTCATCCATGGGTTCCCAGCTTTACGTCATATCCGCCGTGGGTAAAGATAAGCCCGGTTTGGTGCATTCGCTAACCAATGTTCTGGCCGGTTTGAAGATTAATATTGTGGATGTCGATGCCCGGGCTGTGCGTGGTCATTTTTCCATGTTTCTGGTGGTCGATTTGAGCACCTCCACTTACGGTTACGGCGACATGCTCAAAGCGCTGGATGCAATCCAGTCCATGTTTGATCTAGGCATCCGAACGGAAAAATATGTGGCCGGGCGCCGCAAAGCCAAAAAACGTTTGATGGTGCTAACCGTTATGGGCATTGACCGCCCAGGTATTGTGGCATCGCTTTCAGGGTTTTTGTCGCAGCATTCCATTAATATCGAGAAAATCAAGATGATTGCCCGCGGTGAATATATTGCCATCGACATCACGGTGGACACCAGCGATGCCGGCGATCTACATTTCCTGCGTAAGGAAATGTACAAGCATACCGAAAAAATGGGCTTGGATATTTCCCTGCGAGACGATGATATTTTTTCAAGGCAAAAACGCGTGATTGTTTTTGATTGCGACAGCACCATTATTCAACAGGAAATTATCGATGAACTGGCCAAAGCGGCCGGTGCGGATGCCGTGGTTAAAGAAATCACCACCCGTGCCATGAACGGTGCGCTGGAATTTAAGGAAGCCCTCAAACAGCGGGTTCAACTTTTGAAAGGATTGCCGGTGGCAAAGCTCAAGTTGCTCATTGATTCCATCAAACTGACACCGGGTGCGGAAGAACTTATCTCCACGCTGCGCTCCATGGGTTATAAAATCGGTGTGATTTCCGGCGGGTTTTCATTTTTTACCGATCATCTAAAACATCAACTCCAGCTGGATTATGTCTTTGCTAACGAGTTGGAGGTTGAAAATGGTGTCGTGACGGGCACCATCAAAGGCGACATCATCGATGCCGAAAAAAAGGGCGAAATCCTGAAGCAGATCGCCCAATTGGAAAAGATTTCGGTGGATCAAATCGTTGCGGTGGGTGATGGCTCCAACGACCGCTTTATGCTGCGCAACGCCGGCTTGGCCATTGGGTTTAATCCCAAAGAAATTCTAAAAGACTATAGCGATGGCATCATTACCAGTGATAACATTTCCGGTCTGCTGTATTTTTTGGGTGTCCCCGATACGTCGGTCGATTCCTTCGACAGCGAAGATTAACCGGCGGCAGCGTTGCATCTGCATTAAGGTTCCCGTACCCTAGCTTGCTTCCACAACATCCCTCTGGACCTTGACACCCCCATCATATATAAAGAAGCAAATAGCGCTATTTTCGATCGAATGGCGTTAAGTTAACTCCGCATCCCTTTCAAAGAGGTGGATACGATGAAATCAATTGTCGAATGTGTGCCCAATTTTTCTGAAGGCCGCAACCAAGATACCATAAACGCCATCGCCGAAACGATCCGGCAAACCAAAGGGTGCCAGCTGCTGGATATGGATCCCGGGCACTCCACCAACCGCACCGTTTATACTTTTGTCGGTGATCCGGCAAGCATTGTGGAGGGAGCCCTGAGTGCCGCGCGGGTCGCCCGGGAGCGAATCGACATGCGCCAACACACCGGCGAACACCCGCGTATGGGCGCTCTGGACGTCTGCCCATTCATACCGGTTGCCAACGTCAGCATGACTGAGTGTGTGGACATATCCAAAACTTTTGCGCGCCGAGCCGCGGATGAATTGGGCGTGCCGTTTTATCTGTATGAAGAATCGGCGGTGGAGGCGTATCGTCAAAAGCTTTCCCAAATCCGGCAGGGGGAATATGAGGGTTTGAACAAGAAGCTTGCTGATCCGCGCTGGAAACCGGATTTTGGTCCGGCGCTATTCGTGGCCGAATGGGGCGCCACTGTCACAGGTGCCCGATCGTTTCTGATTGCCTACAATGTCAACATTCTGGGTACTTCCCAGCAGGCGCACCGAATCGCTTTGAATTTACGCGAGGCCGGCCGCGGCCCTGAAGCGCCCGGCCAGTTAAAAGAAGTCAAGGGAATGGGATGGTATGTAGACGAATATAATATGGCCCAGGTTACCGTCAACCTTACCAACTTTCATGTCACCCCGCCCCATTTACTTTATGAGGCCGTTAAAAAGGAAGCGGCGGCCTTAAATGTGGGTGTGGCCGGATCTGAAATTATCGGCTTAATTCCACTGGAAGCACTTTTACTGGCAGCCGATTACTATATCTCAAAAGAAAATCTTTTTATTCTGGATGACGATCAGAAAATCCGCCTGGCCAGTGAACGCATGGGACTTAATTCAATATCACCTTTTAAACCAAATGAGAAAATCATCGAATACATGGTTGCTGAAAAACCCGAAGAACCCTTGGCCGCAATGAGTGTGCGGGCCTTTATCGAAGAGATTGCCGCACGCTCATCAGCTCCCGGGGGCGGATCGGCCTCGGCGGCCATGGCCGCTATCGGGGTTGGCCTGGGTGCCATGGTGGCCAAGCTGACCTATGGGGTGCGCAAGTTCGAACACCTCGATTCCCAAATGCGAAAAACCATTCTGCCGCTGCACACGGCCGTCAAAAACCTGATTCCCCTGATTGATGCCGATACCAACGCCTTCAAGGACTACATGGAAGGGCTGCGCATGCCCAGAAACACTTCCGCGGAAAAAGCCGCTCGTCACACCAAGATGCAGGCCGGTTTAAAGACGGCCATCCAGGTGCCGCTTACCACCATGCGTTTGGGCGATGAGGTGTGGGAGGCCATGTGTGATGTCGCCCGTTACGGCAACCCGGCTTCTAAATCCGATATACAGGTCGGTGCCCGGGCCTTGGAAACCGGTATCTGGGGCGCTTACCAGAATGTGCTTATCAATATGGGCGGTATTGAAGATCAAACTTATAAGGCCGACATTTTGAAGGAGGCTGAGCT
>JAAUXT010080823.1_pt1 | contig 10124 bp, 9 predicted proteins | sample 7278171 | NCBI WGS metagenome assembly JAAUXT01 (sample SAMN14350112, study PRJNA611818) | marine sediment metagenome | isolation source: surface marine sediment (1.8m) | place: French Polynesia: Moorea | collected 2018-08 | reverse complement strand
CTTTGACGCTCAGCATCAGAACTTGGACAGAAGTACACCACTAAAAATTATCCTAGTCAAGGCACCCCAATTTGCAGGTTATACACGGCCCCAGCATAAAACCTTCGCACCCCAACTGCGGGTAACATTGCTGCCATGTCAGACGTCTCAGTGTCATGGAGCATTCATTGACATACAAAGCCTCACATTGGTCAGTAACGTCACGCAGAACACTGGATTCAGAGCACACAGATTGCACTGGATCCATGTCAACATCGTCGTTGTCATCTTCAAACTCATCAAAGTTGTCCACGGTATCATGCGAACACACCTGCAGCTGACCAACCACGACTTCAACCGACTCTTGCTCAATGGAACTCAACAAGATGAACTGATCTCGCACCGCAGCAAACTCCACTGCTACATAGTATGGGATGTTGTTACAAACAGTTGACCATGTATAGTTCACAAAGTGAACACGAGTGTGCGCATTGCAGGCTCGCGCAAGGAGGTAGATGACTGCAGCAGTCGGTGTCAAAAAACTTTTGGACATCAGCGTCGCGAAACGTACAACAGTGTTCGTGCTCCCCACGACGTTCGAGAAATAAGTGGATGTGTCTTGCCTCAACTCAGCTGTGTTTTCACTCACGAAATCTTTCACAATTTTGCACATTTGCCATTCTTCCTGGCCCCGTTGCAACATTTCCATACCCACATACTTGTGCGAAAAGAAGTGCGGTACTTCCATAGTTCCGGGCGGACGCCTCGCACGTGTTGCATCGAAACCTCTCTTGATTTGGATGCTTCCGACAGTGCAATGGCTGCATCGGCGACTCAGGAAAACAGACTTGTTTTTGCAGGAATTGAACTGAAACAAATTTATTGATTTAGCAGCTCGTGAAGCAAACAACGAAACTTGCACATCGTGAAGTAGATATCTACTCGTACACTTCAAAATCCGTTGTGGTGCGACCAGGGGCCGACTGGAAAACCATGAAAACTCACCTGGATCGTTGCTGCAAGTTGTCGGACCAACTGCTCAAATGCACGGTGGGGGTTGGCCCCCAAATTAAAGTTCCAACTATAATTTTCACAAGCTCTGGATGGGTTAGGGCTAACCCCTGATGAGATAACTCCTCAATGAGTTTGCGAACAACTTGCTGTTTGTAAAAGGACAGCAGATCCCACTCCACAGCACCCATTTTGGTCACATGACCAATCACCAGTCACATGATTGCTTCATAATTCCCACCCTGGGGCCATGGGAGGGGAGGGAGGCTACCCAAAAAGTATTTTGTATGAAAAGTTATGGAAATACCAAAATGGCTGCTGAGGCCAGTGCCCCCTGGTGGAGGAGGAGTGTGGTATGATGTACAACTGCTGTACTAACCACAACCACCACTGGATATGAGATGTACCAATAAATGGAGGGAAAGCCCGTGCTTCAGGGTCAGTCTCATCCAGAATCGTTTCGTGTTCACGCGACACGTGTCGAGTTTATTTCCATGTTGGGATCGTCGTCCTGCCCCGCCCGCCTTCAGGGTCTTCGCCTTGACCAAGTTCCGGCATGCGCTCCCACTCGTCTTTCAGCAGGTGGACGTCGACCTGAAAGAAGCGAACGAAGACCAGTTTGATGACAGCAATGTATTGGTCCTTCCGTCAAAAAAACGAGCGACGAAAGTTACGCACGATCAAGGAGCAGTTGTGAAAAAACTTTCCAAGAAACAGCGGAAGCGGCTGGAAAAGATACTCGAAGTGAAGGAGAAAAAGAAAAAGGTGAGAAAACCCCAATCTTGTTCTCACTAATCTGCCTCATTTGCAGAAAGACAGCCAAATCAAAAACACATCATCGGAAGAAATATTTGACAGTGTGGCCTTTGCTTTGGTTTCAGAGAAATGATTTGCTAGAATCTCTTCAAAAAGTGCAAGCTAAACCGGAAGAAATGGCCCTGCTCACTTCTACGTCTGACATGCACTCCGGAAAGTTGAAAAGGTGGGAAAAGTGAATCAAGTGCGCAGTTTCAGCGACACATTCCCACTGTCCAAAGTGTAAATTCGTGCACAGTTCTGCAAACCTCGCAACTTCAAAGCGACTTGTGAAATGCATTCTGTAGAAAAGCTGTGCCGGATAACGCGGGCAACAGCAAAGACCAAGTGATCAAATCAGTTGGTGGCGGAAAGCGGCGAAAGACTCCACAGCATATGGAGTCGCAGGTTGAAAGTGAGACGTCAGGTGAGTCAGTGCTCGTGCTGTGTTTTGTTGAGACGCCAGAAACAGTTGTATTTTTTGAGTCCAGCTCAATTAAAAATTGTGTTTGTTTTGAAACCCAGATGAATCCACAGACGAGGAGATAGAGGAAAAAGCCATGGAAGTCACTGAAAAGGGAGATTCTTCACCTGCAGTGAAGCCAGAGGAGACTCTGGAAGAAGTCAAAGACGACGAAGCAGCGAAGCCAGTCGCCGCGACCAAAGGTTTGTGTTGTTGTGCAGACATGAGCCAGGCAAAGAAACTCAAGGAAACTCCTGCTTTTTTCGCCGCGGCCTGTCGGGAATGTGTTGTTCTGTGTGTGGGTGTGCTCCACGTGAGGAGGCCCCTGACCCCCCTCCCCTCTCCCGGCCAAAAATGTCTTCAGCCCCAAAGTCTTAATTTGTTTCTGTTCACTGTCTGATGATTTTAAAATTTGGTGTGAACTTTTGATCGATTGTTGTACGGTGTTCAGTGTCTCTGTTGTGATATTTCAGGTGACGAAAATACAGAATCAAGGCAAATAACCGACGCGCCTGCAGTTCCCAGAAAACCAGCAGTCAATATTCCTGTCCACAGAAAATCAGAACTGCAAGTAAGTACTCGCAGTGTCCAAAATCATCCGTATTGTGGCGAACGAACCTGTTCAGTCTCGTCGTGGCAGAACGATAAGGTGGTGGCATGGTGAAGCCGTTCATGTTGCAGGAGCAGCGCCTGCAGCTTCCGATTCTGGCGGAGGAACAGGTGATCATGGAGACCATAAGCGAGAACCCGGTCATCGTCATCTGCGGGGAGACCGGCTCCGGGAAGACGACGCAGCTCCCCCAGTTCCTCTATGAGGCTGGATACGCTCAGTAATTTTTTTCGTTCAACCCAGTTGAGAACATGTCTCCCTCAAGAAGGACTCTAACGACCTTCAAGGAACGTGGATGCTCGACTGAAGGAATGTTCTCACCTTTCAGTGGGGACGGCATCATCGGGATCACGGAGCCTCGCAGGGTGGCCGCCATCAGTATGTCGAAACGAGTCGCGACGGAGATGAATCTTTCCACCAGGTGAGGAGGGGGACACTTCAGCGGTTGTCAATCTCTTTGCGAGTGTTGGACTGAACCAAAGTTTCATCTTTTCAGAGAAGTCTCGTATCAAATAAGATACGAAGGAAATGTCACTGAAGACACGAAACTGAAGTTCATGACAGACGGGGTGTTGCTGAAAGAAGTGCAGAAGGTATATTCATTCCTTTGCGGTCCAATGTATTCGTCGCTTACGGTGGCGCGCCTGACAAACCTGACACCTCCTCTGCCGCGATAAAAGAAACAAGGCCAATTTGTTCTCCACGGTTTGTTGCAGGATTTTCTTTTGACGAAGTATTCTGTGATTATCATAGACGAAGCGCACGAGAGAAGCGTCTACACCGACATTCTCATCGGACTTCTGTCGCGCATTGTGCCTCTGAGGCACAAGGTTCGTCTCTGTGAAGCTGCGGTCGATGATGTTTTGCCTTCCACACAATGACCTTTCTGGTTGAAACGTGGTGGTGTTTTGTAGAGAGGAAATCCGCTGAAACTCATCATCATGTCTGCCACACTGAGAGTGGAGGATTTCACCGAGAACAAGAGACTGTTCAAAGTGACGCCACCGGTGCTCAAGGTGAATCCAACTGGGTCACTTTTCTTCGCATTTGCACAACTGATGAATTTGAATCGAAGCGGAGTCATTCTGTGGATTGAAAGAAAGACTGAAAGTCGATCATGTGTGCATTCCAGATTGACTCGAGACAGTTTCCGGTCACAGTACATTTCAACAAACGAACCCCAGTGGACAACTACATTGGCGAGGCGTACAGAAAGGTGCGCGGCACGAGCCTCCAGCTTCTTTGGAAAGACAACTGACGAAACACAGGACGTAAACACGCTTTGACTATTCTTCTGTAGGTGTGCAAAATCCACAGACAACTGCCAGAGGGAGGAATTCTGCTTTTTGTCACTGGACAGCAAGAAGTTCATACCTTGTGTTCCAAGCTCAAGAACACCTTTCCGTTTCACACAGGTATTTTGCAGCACAAATTGTGACATCGAACGCTTTGCGGTTTGTTCAAGGCATCGATTTCTCTCAAATTTGAAACCTTCAGCAACCGCGGAGGACTGTTCGATCGAATCAGGCGAAAAGAAGCCACAGAAACCAGTGCTGCCGAAAATTGACTTGGACGAGTGAGTGGTGTCTTCTTCGAAAATGAGTTTGCAGTTCACTGTGAACAAGTTGCTTTGGTTCTGCACCCCAAGAGTCTCGTTCCGCTTCACAGCTTCTCCGTTCTTCCCGTGGATGAGGAAGCGGAAATATGTGAAGAAGAACACGCAACTTCGGGCGATGAATTTGATGATTTGGAAGGCGACGATGATGATGACGAAATGGACAAAGTAAAGCGCAGCAAGTTTGTGCATGAACAGCCCCTGCACGTGCTGCCTCTGTTCTCACTGCTTCCGTCAGACAAACAGGCAAAGGTACGGATTCACTGCAATCTAGGAATTTCGTTCTGGCTGTGTGCATGGGAAAGAAATTTACATGACTCCAATACAACAGTCGGACGCTCGTTTGCTACAAGCGAGGTGGTGGTGGGTCATTCCACAAAGAAAGTGACCTCATGTTGGGCAGACACATGACTGACAACTTTTTTTGGTGTTCAGGTGTTCGAACCTGCCCCGGAAGGAAGTCGCTTGTGCGTCATTGCCACGAACGTAGCTGAGACGTCGCTCACGATCCCTAACATCAAGTACGTCGTGGACACTGGAAAGGTGAAGACCAAGTTCTACGACAAGGTGACGGGCGTGGCCTCATTCCGCGTCACGTGGACGTCGCAGGCGGCGGCCAATCAGCGCAGCGGACGCGCCGGCAGGACCGGGCCTGGCCACTGCTACAGGTGCGTCTGTGCCCAACACCAACAATCACTCGGGGTGTGCTGTCCAGAGTCTCATTCGGAATTCGGAGATTATGGAGCACAATGTTGTTCCTGGTAACTATGACAGCTCACCAACAAACCGACACTGAGGTTTTGCAATGAGTGGGCTCACTCTTCCGCAGGTTGTATTCATCAGCGGTTTTCAATGACGACTTTGAGAAGTTTTCAGCACCGGAAATATCCAGGCGACCCGTCGATGATTTAGTTCTTCAGATGAAGGTCAGTCGCTGTCATTACTTGTTGCAGCACTGAATCCTACATGTACTGACAGTTATATCGTCACTCTTGTGTTTCACAGGACATGAACATTGACAAAGTGATCAACTTCCCGTACCCCACACCGCCAAGCCCGGAAGCTCTGCAGGTGACGCAGACGGTTCAAGAATTTCGTGTTGTTGCCGCATGTGAAGAAAAATCGTTCGTCGTCTTTCGCACCTGTGCCCCAAACTGCTTGCTTTTTTTCAGGCAGCAGAAAAACTTCTCATTACGCTCGGTGCTCTGAACAAGCCTTTCTCTGCATCGAAGAATGTTCGAGGCAAAAAATTGGGTGAGTGAGCCTCAGACGTGACTGTCTTGATTCCGAATTGCTGGGTAATTTTTTTCTGGATCAACATTCCTTTGGTTCTGTTGTTACCAGACGTAGCTGATTGCACAAAAATAACAAAGGTTGGACGTGCCATGGCGAGTTTCCCAGTTTCTCCTCGATTCGGCAAAATGCTGTGCTTGGCGCATCAACACAACCTTCTCGCCTACGTCGTGGCCATCGTGTCCGCACTTTCTGTTCAAGAACTGTTCGAGGATCTGCATCAACCCAATTCTAGTCAAGGACAGGTACGTGCTTGCCAGTTGCAGGAGGGATTGTTTGGAAAATTCGCTAATCAAGCTCTCGAAAGTTACTTGTTGGTCTTGCGTTGCTTCAGGAAGAAGAAAGTGCCAGGAAAACGAAACTGTTGCAGCAGCGAAAGATGTGGGCAGGAGTTGTAAGTCACACACAACACACAAACAATTACACACAGAGACTGACGACCGTCTTCGCTAGTTTCACGTCATTTGTTCTTGTACTGCTGTGACAGGGAGAGTCGAAACTGTTGGGCGACATCATGGCACTTCTGAAGGCTGTTGGTGCGTGTGAGTTCGCTGACTGCTCTCCCACGTTCTGCCAGCAGTTCGGCATCAGATACAAGGCCATCAGGGAAGTGAGGAAACTGCGGGCGCAGCTGACCAACACAGGTGAGTCACACCACGGAAACTGTGCCCGTCTCGTCGTGAACTTGCTTTGTGAGGTTTTACAAAAGTGCCCTCGTGATCCAATCACCGGAGACGAAGCACCTCGTCCCCGTTGTGATTTTCCTTCGTTTCGTTTCCAGCGAACGCGGTGATGCCGGGCGCCGGTTTGATTTTGGATCCGAAAATGGAGCCTCCGAACGACACTCAAGCGAAACTGTTGCGTCAGATTGTTCTGGCGGGGATGGCGGATCACATTGCGAGGTGTGAACCTGCACCAAAGTTTGCCCGTATTCTGCTGTTTTGTTTGAGCGACCAATTTTAAAGTTCAAACGATGTTGTAGGAAGTTGCCTGATGTGCCTCGGAGTGCTGAAGAGTCGAAGAAACTGAGAAATGCGTACCACGTAAGAAACCAGTTGTTTCTTGAACGGATGGCGTGGCGATTGGTTTCGAAAGATAAACCAACCTTCACCTGTTGCACTGAATTTCCAGAGTATCGCGCTGGAAGATCCAATTTTCATTCATCCGAGTTCGGTGTTGTACAAGCAGAACTGTGAATACATCGTGTACCAGCAAATTGATGAGACTTCAAAGTTGTACATGAAAGGTACTGTGCTCAGTCTCGTCCAGATGACCGGTTTGGTTGAAGTGTGAACGTACCAGAAGCAACATTTCGTCAAGTTTTGCGTAATCCTTGGGAACCTGCAGGGGTCAGTGCAGTTGAGGCGGAGTGGCTCCCGGTCTTCGCTCGGAGCTTTTGTCAGCTGTCGAAGCCACTGGACGATCCGGAGCCGAGATACGACCGACATCGAGATGAGGTCGTTTGCCACGTGACATCCACGTTCGGTGAGCTCTTTTGGTTGTCGTTTTTACCGGGTGCAGAAAGAGAATGTTTTCATTCCTTTGGTCATCTCCGTTCATGACTTGCAGGCTATCAACTAATTACGCAACATTCCGGTAGCGGAATGAGTCGCTGTTGACGGTCCAAATTGGTTGCGTTGCAGGGCCACACTACTGGGCCATACCTGCAGTGGAGGTCGAATATCCGGAGACGGTGGACAAGTACAAATGGTTCGCCAAGGCCTTCCTGGCTGGCGAGGTCTGTCCCAAGCTGAAGAAATTCTCCAATTGGTTGTTGTCAACCCCGGGAACCATGCTGAAATCGTGGGCCAGGTATCGTTCTTTCTTCGCATTCGAAGTTGATGGCGATTGGATGACACATCACGATCGAAACATATTTGCGCCTTTTTGTGAAAGAATCTTTTTTCTCCAAAAGCCTCCAACCCAGGACGCAGAGCATGTTGAAAGCTTGCACAGCCCGCAAAATTGACAGCTTGGAAAACCTGACGAAAGTCTGGAAAACCGACAAAAATTGTGAGTACTCTGCCCTTGGTGAAAAACAAGTGCGCATCGTTTCAAACAAATGTTGTTGTTCGAACCTTTCCATCAATCATCCAAATTTGTTCTGACTGTGCTCCTGACCCAGTGTTCATGTTCACCGCGCATAGAATCACAGCTCCGCCTGTTCGTTTTCAGATTTGAAGACTGAGTATTTGGAATGGGTGCCTGAAAGTTTGCACGCCGAAGTCAGCTTGACCTGGCCACCGTTGAAATGAGATTCGTTGTTGTCTAATTTGTTGCTGAATTGCAAAAGAACAACGTGTATGCAAAAGCACAAAACATTGTGTTTTGTTTTTAATCGATGACCCATTCACACATTTCACACATTTTGGGATGAAATTCAACAACGAAGACTCCATCCATCCCACGGGGACTGGAAGGGAAGCTGGACTAGATCTGCTGGGAAATATAAATCACTGGCCAGTCTGATCACACTGAGCGATGAAAATGGCGCAGAAAAGATTCATCAAAAGATCTGCAAGGAATAACGGTATGTTCGACCCATAAGTCAGCTTCTCGCTTTCAAAGCCCAAATTTGCATTACACCTGAAGCTCGAAACAGTCGTGTCTGGTGACACGGCCAAGGATTCTGTTTCACCTCTGGCACACTGCCCGGTGTCTTACGTGGGGCGGAGGACATGACGAACACCAAGAAAATTTCAGCCGCATCAAAAAACATCACTGTCACAAACTGCCTTGGGTCCAGTATTGAGTCACCGACTCCTTGTGTAAAGTCTGTTTCAGTCTGACTTCAAGTGTCCATTTTCATCGTCTTTTGAGAGTTTTTCCAAGTCGCGTTTGTTCTTTTTCCGGATGGGATTCTTCTTGCATTGAAGATAAAGATCATTCAGCTGAAAAGCCGAAATCACATTCTCCTGTAAAAAGCGAAATTTGATCTGTCAGACTGGTATCATTGGAAAAGTGCTGGTGCTTTGAAAGATGAACCACTCAAAAGTGCGCACCTCGCTCATGACGAACTTCCTGGTGACGTTGCCGCCGACGTCGATTTCTGGGCGACGCTTCACCTCCTTCCCACCGCGGAACAACACCAGCGTCGGCAGCTGCTTCGAGAAGGACGACACGCTCACTTGGTATCTACAAACAGCATGACTTTTTGGGACAAAAACCAAGTGCACGCACACAAGTTTCGTTGAGAATCTGCATGTGGCTCCAATCAACAGAAACACTGCTCTTACTTTTCTGCCAGTGAACTGTATCTCGAGACGTCCAGTTTGCCGAATTTGAGATTCTCTAAATGGTACCTGTGTTGCAAAACAACAAAACGAGTGATCACAGTTGCATTTCACCAAGAGATCTGTGTACATCCGAACTGGGCTGTACATACTGGTTTGAGAGCGATGCAAATGTGTTGGCGAACGACACACATGGTGGTGACCAGGCAGCATAAAATTCAATCACCCAAGTGACGCGAGTGTCCCTCTTGATTTCGTCCTGAAACAAAACTCGCACTTGTGATCATCTGTAAATTGCGGTGACCCCACTGTGATACTCGTTCTTGTTCATCGGTACTCACTTCAAGGTTTGGGCCACGAAAGTACGTTATGCTTTCAGGTCCTTTGTACGCAGGCTCTGGCAGCAAGGTCAGGTGTACTGTAATTCCAACAAACACCAACAATGATGGAACTGTGCCAGATCGGACAATACGAATTCGACTGTTTCGGTTTCTCGGCTAATTCGTCGAATTGGAGGCCAACGATCTGGTATCATTTGGATTTGAAAATGAATAAAACTTGGCTTGTTCAAGAGTCTGTTGATTTGAAGATTACCGTATCCACCTGTCTCAGGCTGATTAGCCTGGATTAAGATTCGGATTAAACAAGACGTTGTATGGTTGAACGTTTATTGTCCAAAGAGAGAGGGAGGACTGCATTGTGGAACATCCTCCTTTCACAGAAATTTTGAAAAGATCAAAAACTATACTTTTTCACACTTTGGATGCATTACTACCAGCTGCCATTGCTGAGGGTGTTACCAGCTTCTGACATTAGTCTTGAGAGTGTCAATGGACTCAATGAGGCGTTTTGGTGGTTTAGTTTGTCTGGCAGATTTCCTGATCTGCAGCTCAACAGGCTGAGAAGGTGGCGTGGCAGGTTTCTCAGTTGGTGTGACTGCTGGCTTTGCAAAACACCATGTTGGTTTTGGCCTGAGGTCGATCTTCTGTGGTTCGACTTGAGCCTTGTGCTCACACAGGTGTTGGCGTGTCCTCTGGTAGATCTCTCCAGTAGGTGTTTCAATCAGGTACGAGTTGTTGTCAAGGACACGCTTGACAGTGGCTGGGAGCCAGATTCCACGGCATG
>JAAUXT010041190.1_pt1 | contig 10124 bp, 9 predicted proteins | sample 7278171 | NCBI WGS metagenome assembly JAAUXT01 (sample SAMN14350112, study PRJNA611818) | marine sediment metagenome | isolation source: surface marine sediment (1.8m) | place: French Polynesia: Moorea | collected 2018-08 | reverse complement strand
CAGGCCATGGGGAGAATCCCCCGTCTGTGGATGACCGCGCCCGGAGCCGGTCGACTCCACGAAGCCGTTTTCCCCGCACCCCAAAGGAGGTCCGGTATGGGTACCAACACGCCAGCGCAACTTGACAATCAATTTTTCGAGATTGTGCTCAACACGGTCAGCGAAGGAATCACCATTATCGACAGGAACCTTCGCATCACGTTTCAAAATCGGGTCGTCACCCAATTATACGGCGCATCCTTAATCGGCCGACGCTGCTATGAAGCTTTCCGCAACCGCAAACAACCCTGCGAAGACTGCAAGATCCTGGAGGTGTTCCAAGACGGCCAGGAACGACGGTTGATCCGGGATATCGCCCTGCCCGGCGGCGGGGTTTTGTTGGTCGAATTGATATCGGTCGCCCTCCGGGATGAAGCGGGCGATATTATCGGCGCGGTTGAAGTCGCCCGCGACGTAACCGAGCAGAAAAAGGCCGAAGCGTTGCTCAATAAAACGCTTGTCGAGCAAAACGAGGTGTTGCGGCATTTGAACCGGGAACTCTCCGATGCAACCGGTTACGTACGCACCGTGCTGCCCCGGCCCATCCCTTCGGGCGCCATTCAAATCGACTGGCGCTTTCTTCCCTCGGCCTCCCTGGCGGGCGATTCATTCGGGTACCACTGGATCAATGAGGACTACTTCGCCATCTATTTGATCGATGTCAGCGGCCATGGTTGGGGCGCGGCCCTGTTATCTGTTTCGGTGGTCAATGTGCTGCGTTCGCATGCTTTGCCCGACACGGATTTTCGCAAACCCCACCAGGTCCTCTTTGCGCTGAACAATACATTTCCCGCCGAAAAGCACAACGATTTGTTTTTCTCCATCTGGTACGGTGTCTACAATCGCCATAATCACAAGCTCGTATATGCCAGTGGCGGTCATCCGCCGGCGCTTTTGCTTTCCTCGCCCGAATCGCAGCCAACCCAAATGGAGCTGTTGCAGACACCCAACTTTATCATGGGGGGCCAGCGGGATGTGGACTACCAATGGAAGATCCAGACCGTTTCCCGGCCTGCGCGCCTCTATGTTTTCTCAGATGGCGTGTACGACATCACCCGGGCGGATGGTTCGATCTGGGGACTGAATGCCTTCATCGACTTCAGCCGGCGCGCTTTCAATCCCGACCGCGCCAATTTGGATCGGCTGCAGCGATACATTCAGGAAATCGCGCCCACCGATGCGTTTGAAGATGATTTCACCATCCTGGAAATCGTTTTCAAGTGAGAATGTCACAAGGCCTGTCCGGCCCCAAGGGATCGGTTGGGCGGACGCCCCTAAAAAAACTCGTCATTCTAATCTTTTCCGGGAAAAAACCGATAACGGCCCTTAAGCCCGAGGCTGTAGCCCACAATAACCGGCATAACGCGCGGGTGGAGGAGAAAGGGACTGGAGCGTGATCGCTGAAGTGCGGCGTAAGACGATGACCGTTTTCAACGGCATGCTGGCCCAGCGCCAGCACGACGCCGAGCTGTTTCGAAAAGTCGTCTTGCTGAACATCGTAGGCATCATCGGGATAATGGTTTTGATCCCCATGGGTTGTTTAGCCATTTGGCAATCCAACCATTATCTGGGGGGCTTTGATTTCCTGATCGCGTTCCTGCTGCTGTGTACGGTGGTCTATCTGAATCGTACCGGCCAGATCGAAACGGCCGGCTACATGGGTATCACCGGTGCCTCGCTGCTCTTTTGGTTTCTGGTGTTTACCGGCGGGGTCAACAACAGCGCTTATGTTTGGATGTACACCTTCCCGCTGTTTGCCATGTTTCTATTGGGCTCCCGGAAAGGTCTTACCGCCAATATCCTCTTTGCTGTGCCCATTGTTGTATTTTTCGTCATGGCGTTTGAATCCGCTATTTTCACGTCCTATCCGATCGATCTCAAAATGCGGATCATCCCTTCGTTTCTGGTTGTCCTGGCATATGCCTACCTGTTTGAATTCATGCGTGAAAGATCCTACCATCGATTGCAGTGCGAAGTTCAGGAGCATCGTAAAACGGCGCGCAAACTCCAAGTGGCCAAGGCCGTTTCCGAAAAAGCCAACCAGGCCAAGAGTGATTTCCTGGCCAACATGAGCCATGAGTTGCGCACGCCGTTGAATCATATCATCGGCTTTACCGAATTGGTTCTGGGCAAGCATTTCGGCCACCTGAACGAAACCCAGGAAGAATACCTGACCGATGTTCACCAGAGCAGCAATCACCTTCTGGCGCTGATCAACGACATCCTCGACATTTCCAAAGTGGAGGCGGGCAAACTGACCTTGGACCCTTCATCGGTCAACCTCGAGGCGCTTTTAGCGAACAGTCTCACGATTATAAAGGAAAAGGCCAATAAAAACGGGGTTACGCTAACGCATGACATCCGCGGCGTACCGGACACCATCGTGGCCGATGAGCGCAAGTTAAAGCAGATTTTGTACAACCTGTTGTCCAACGCCGTCAAGTTTACGCCGGCGCGCGGCCGGATCGAAGTCCAGGCCCGCTCCGGCAGTCTTGACGGTGGCAGCGGTTCGGAAACCACCAACGGCAATCGCGGTGTTCAAATCCGTGTCATCGATAGCGGCATTGGTCTGAAGGCCAAGGACATCGAACGGGTCTTCAAACCATTCGAACAGGCGGAAACCAACAAAAACAAAAACGATCAGGGTACGGGGCTGGGCCTCGCGTTGACCAAGCACCTGGTGACATTGCACGGAGGCAGGATATGGGCCGAAAGCCGCGGCGAAAACGAAGGGGCAGTTTTCAGCTTGATCATACCCGTCGAGCCGATTTTACCTGCGGCCGATCAGGCGGTCGATGCGCCTGAGCCAGTCCAGTAAGATTAGAACTCTTGAAAAACGGCTTTCCTTCCCCAGCAGACCGCCGGCTTTCTCTCATTTTCCCTGCAGACGTCGCTCCGCGAAATAAACGGGCAGACCGGCGGCCCGAATCTTCCCCGCCGCTTGGTGGACATCATATCCGAAGCAAATGAATTCGACCCGGCCGGCCGTGGTGTCCAGCACCAGGTAGCTGCCCGCGGCCTGCCTGTCGCGCGGCTGGCCCAGACTGCCGGAGTTCAGGATCAAACGCCGGCCCGGCGTCAGATCGGCCACTTCCGCGTTCTCGGGGGCGTCAAACGCCAAGCGCAGCCGGCCGGCCGCGCGGATCACCAAAGGCCGGTGGGTGTAGGCCACGAAGGTGAGGTCGGCCCGGGAGCGCTAAAAACACAGCCGTGCGCTGGGCTGGTCGTGGACATAACGCCATGCCTTGGGGTTGAAGGGGCTGGCATGGACCCAGACGCGATTTGACGGAAAATTTTTCATCGGTTCCCATTGCGCCGTCGGCATGCTTCTGTGGCCCTGTCCGGGCGGGTAGCCCCTCGCCGGCTTGCAAATGCCGCTGACCGTCTTATAACTAGCACATGTCACCTTCCGAGGGTAGCCATCGTCGGCTAACGCTTTCAAGCTTTAACGTTGCGTAAAAAAATCATGCTGCGGACCGTCTCGAAAAAAATTCGAGATGCGGTATACGTTGCCCGAGGAATCAAGCTTACCTGCCGTAGGCCTTAACGATGAGGGCTACGCTTGACCCTGATATTTATGCGCCTCAAGCGGATCGCACTCTTTACGGGGTCGTCAATGAAGCCTACAGGAGTTGACCGATGAAACCCATTTATTGTTTGTCGATCGTCCTGACCTTGATTGCCGTCAATGCCGTGGGCTGCAGTTCGCAGTCCGCGCGATCGCGAGACGATCCACGCCATGACCTGGCCCGACGCTACGGTGTCGAATCCTTCGAGCAGGTCGAAATCCTGCGTTTCACCTTCAATGCCCAGGTCGGCACGAAGACGGTACGCCGGACGTGGATCTGGAAACCGCAGGCGAACGCGGTCACAGCCGCGGCTGCCAACGAGCGCCCCACGGTGACCTTCACCCATCCACTGGTCGGCGGGCAGATCGAAGACGGGATACGCAAGCTGGATGCCCAGTTCGTCAACGACATTTACTGGCTGCTGTTTCCGCTGCATCTGGTCTGGGACGCCACGGCCGTGGTCGAGGATCGCGGTCGGGCGCCGCGCCCCATGCGTGCCGGGAAAGCCCGTTTAATCGTGGTAAGCTACCCGGCCGAAGGGGGCTACACCCCCGGTGACGTCTACGAACTCTTCATCGGTGGAGACGGCCTTATCGCCGAGTGGATCTATCGCCGCGGCGGGGCGCCGACACCGACGCGCATGTCCACCTGGGAGGACCACCGCCGGCTGGGGCCGCTGCTGGTGTCGCTCGACCACCAAGGCCCCGATGGTTTCCGTGTCTGGTTCAGCGATGTGGCGCTCATGCTGCGTGATGGCGAAGACTGGCTTTATCCGGTCAACTGATGGATTTCAGGTTCCGCAATCGGCGGTGCCGACGGATCCAGCGCCTTGAACACGGCCTTGTCGCGTTGGTAGATATCATGCCGGAAAAATACCTGGCCCTGATCGTCGACCTGGGCTGTCAGGTACAGCAGCAGAACCGGCACCGGTTCGGGTAGCCAGACGTTGCGAGTTCGTTTGCTGGCAATGATCTCGCGTATGCGTCCGATGGTCCACTTTTCAGGGCCGTCGAGAAGCCGTTTGGCCAGCTTGAAAGGTTTGTCGATTCGGATGCAGCCGGCACTGAAAGCCCGGTCGTGCATACCGAACTCTGACTGGTGGGGCGTGTCGTGCAGATAGATAAATTGTTCGTTGGGGAAGATGAATTTGACCCGCCCGACGGCGTTGTGCGGACCCGGCGTCTGGACGATACGATAGGGTAGGTTCTTGGCTGTGTAGCGGGTCCAATCCACCGTGTCCGGGTCGACGCGGCGTCCGTCACGATCGATTACCTGGAAGTGATATTTGGTCAGGTAAGTGCGATCTTTGCGAATGTTGGGCAGGGTCACGTCATGCATGATACCCGGTGGTACCGTCCAAGTGGGATTGAACACCAGGTACTTGATGTCCGACCGGAATGAGGGCGTTTCGCGATACGGTTTCCCGACCTGGACCCGGGCCCGCCAGACGATTTCATCGTCCTTGTAGAAGTAACCTCGGTAGCCGGCCATGTCCACCAGAACGAAGGTGGCCGGTTGATCGTGAAAAAGCCAGCGGCAGCGCTCGAGATTGACCCGCAGCTGGCGCAGGCGATACGCGACGGGCACGTTCAGGGCCGCCAGCGTGTTCTCGCCCACCGACCCATCATCGTCGTCCACCAGGGAACTGTCACGATCCACCCGGGCGCGCTCCTGAAAGCGCAGAACAGCCCGCTCCAGGGCCGGCTCGAACACCAGTGGATCGCCGTCCGTGTCGACGCTCAGGTCCCCGGTGATTTTCAGGCGCTGGCGCAACAGCGGCACGCGCGCGTCCCGGACACCCGTCTTCATCAGCGGACCCTCGGGAAGGGACGGCCAGCCCCCTGCCGCGGCAATTCGGCGAAAGCGTTCCAGGGCGCGCTTCAAGCGAAGGTAGAGCGGATGCGAAGGGGCCCGTGCTTCCAGATACTCGCGAACGCGGCCTTCCGCCAGCGCGGCCTCCAGGAGGTCGATCCATTGCGGCTCGTCGCCCGCCCGGGTGAAGTTCCACTCGGGATTGAACCGGGCCGGATTGACGCGCCCGAAAGTCAGATCCCTCGCCAGTTGGAAGAAACTGTCGGTCAGCAGGATATCCAAATCGGCGTCGCGGGCTTGGGGCGTTTCCGCCTTGGTTAGCGGGCGGCGCGCCAGGGCCTGCAAAACGTCCAGGTGATAATCGACCGGCACGAGGCCGTGGGCCTGTGAGTCCCGGACCGCTGCGACCATGGACCGCACATTGGCGGCATCCGACCAGGCGGGCTGGAAGCGGCGCTGGGTATAGAACTTGACCAGCCGGTCCCACGATGCGATCGTCCGACCGTCGATAATCCTGTTGTGCGCCCGCTGTGAAGATTCGATCTTGACACGGATGTCTTCGCCCATGGCGGCCGCAGCGACTCCGGGAGCGAGCAGCCCGATGATCAGGAAAAGTCCGAGGCCCCCTATGCCTGCGCTCATTCGCATTGGCCACCTCACGTATGCATTTAGAAGCTTCTAGCGATTCCAACAGAAAACCCGACCGGCCCTATCGTCGTACAACGGGGTTTGGCCGCCCAGCAGTTGGTGCGCATGGATCATAGCGCATAGGATCTGATTGTAAACCCCCAACACGGTGGCGAGGGCCCCGACGCCATCCGGACAGGGTTTGAAAACGACCGCAAAACAGGTTAATATGCCGGGCCACGAAATTGCTTCAGCCATTCAAAATCGAAAGTGAGGATAACGATGTTGAAACTCGGTGAAAAAGGAACCATCCTGCAGCGCGACAAGCAAACCTATGCCATTGCGCCCCACATTCCCTGCGGCATCACCAGCCCGGAGCAATTACGCAAAATTGCCGATGTGGCCGAAAAATTCAACTGCCAGGCCCTCAAACTCACCAGCGCCGCCCGGATCGCCATTATCGGCCTGCGTGAGGAAGACATTGATCAGGTCTGGGCCGATCTGGGCATGGTCCCCGGACATGCCGTGGGCCTTTGCGTGCGCAGCATCAAAGTCTGCCCGGGGACGGACTACTGTCGGCTGGGTCTCCAGGACAGCCTGGCCATGGGCATGCGCCTCGACGATCGCTACCACGGCATGGAACTGCCCAACAAGATGAAGATGGGCGTCAGCGGGTGCACCAACAATTGTGCCGAAAACTGCATCAAGGACATCGCGCTGATGGGCAAAAAAACGGGCTGGATCGTGACGGCTGGGGGCAACGGCGCCAAAAAACCGCGTTTGGCTAACCTTATTGCCGAAGAACTTGATGACGATGCGGCCATCGCCTTGATCGATCGCATCATTGATTACTACCGTGAAAACGGCAAGAAAGGCGAGCGCATCGGCCAGATGATCGACCGGATCGGCTTGGAGAGTTTCACTCAAGCTGTCAATGCGGCCTGATCATCCTGGTCCGTTTTGGGGCTGGTATTTAAGACGGCAAATTAAAAAGCTTTATTCACACTGGGGATGCCGAAATGCGTATTCTGCTCGTCGAAGATGACGCCAAAATCGCTTCCTTCATCACCAAGGGCCTGAAGGCCGAAGGCTATGCCGTCGACCACGCCGAAGATGGCGAAAACGGTCTGCACCTGGCATTGACCGAGCCCTATGACGCCGCCATTATCGACATCATGCTGCCGCGGCGCAGCGGGCTGGAGGTCATCCAGGAAATGCGCCGCAACCACCGGACCACGCCGGTGATCATCTTGAGCGCCCGCTCCGCCACCGATGACAAGGTCAAAGGGCTCCAGATCGGCAGTGACGACTATCTCACCAAACCCTTCGCCTTCTCGGAACTCCTGGCCCGGCTGCAGGCGCTCATGCGCCGCAGCAGCGGCGCCGCCGAACCCACCCAGCTCAAGGCGGGTGAACTGAGCATGAATCTGATCAGCCGCGAAGTCATCCGGCAGGGCCGCAAGATCGAGCTGCAGCCCCTGGAGTTTTCCCTGCTGGAATACCTGATGCGCAACACCGGCAAGGTCGTCTCCAAAACCATGATCATGGAGCACGTCTGGGACTACCATTTCGACCCCCAGACCAATGTGGTCGAATCACGGATCTACCACCTGCGCGAAAAAGTCGACAAAGACTTCGACATCAAAATGATTCACACCGTCCGTGGGGTGGGCTATGTTCTTAAAACGCCTGACAGCCCTTAGCCGCTCCCTGGCCTTCCGACTGACCCTCTGGTACGCCGGCATCTTTGCCCTGTCCTCCTGCCTGGCCTTTGTTTTCTTTTACTACCTGGTAATCGATGTCCTGCGCGAGCAAACCGACGACAACCTGCGTCGCCAGCTGGCCGCCTTCAGCGGCATCATGCAGGTGGACGGCATTACGGGCGTGCAGCAGGTGGCGGCCATGGACGCTTTATCGGGAGGCGATAAAAAGCGCCTGATCCGCCTCCTGTCACGCTTCGGTACGCAGTTTTCGGTCGGGGGCCGCGACTACTGGCAGGATGTCGGCGTCAATGCCGAGGCCATCCGCGATCTGCTCACCAGCGGTGCGCCGGTCATCGAAACGGTGGTCCTGGGTGAACGCAAAGACAGCTTGCGCATCATCTACGGTGTTATCGGCCCGGGAGTGATCATGCAACTGGGCCATTCCCTGGCGGAGGAAATTCGCCTGATCAACGCCTTTCAACGCCTGTTTCTAACCACCATCGGCATATTCTGTCTGCTGGCCGCGGCCATCGGGTGGTTTCTGGCCCGGCGCGCCCTCTCCGGGGTGGGCGGGATTGCCGCCGCCGCCCGCAAGATTTCCGGCGGCGATCTTCAGACCCGGGCGCCGATCAGCGGCCGTCAGGATGAAATCGACCAGTTGGCCGGAACCCTGAACCACATGCTGGATCGTATCCAGACGCTGGTCCGCGGCATCGGTGAAATGAGCGACAACATCGCCCACGACCTCAAACGCCCCGTGACCCGCATCCGGGGGCTGGCGGAGATCACTCTGACCACTGCTCAAACCGATGATGACTACCAGAACATGGCCGCCAACACCATTGAAGAGTGCGACCGTCTGCTGGAAATGATCAACGCCATGCTGTTCATTTCCAGGTCCGAGGCCGGGGTGCGGGAGGTCCGGCCGGAGGCGGTCGATCTGAATGCCCTCGTGGGCGACGCCGTGCAGCTGTTCGAGACCACGGCCGTGGACAAGCACCTGGCCTTAAGCTTCGAGGCCGGACCGCATGCACGTATCCGGGGCGACGCCCGTATGCTCCAGCGCATGATCGCCAATTTGCTCGACAACGCCATCCGCTATACGCCGGCCGGTGGCCAGGTCACCGTCACGCTCCACGGGGCGGCAAACGACCGCGTGCAGGTCGATTTCAGCGACACCGGCATCGGCATTGCCGAGGATGACCGGGAGCGGATCTTCGAGCGCTTCTATCGCTGTGATCCCAGCCGTTCTGAATCCGGCAGCGGCCTGGGCTTGAGCCTGGCGCGCGCCGTGGCCCGTGCCCATGGCGGCGACATCACGGTCAAAAGCACTTTGGGGGAAGGCAGCATCTTCAGCGTAAGGTTGCCCCTGGTTCCCGATTCCCAGATCGAAAAAGATTTATCATCTACTGGTAAGTAATCCCGTTGTGCTTCAACCAGCCATCGGCATGGCGGCCGTCAGGATCGTGATGGGTTATGAAGGGCCACCCGTGAAAACATCACTTTTTCACCAGATGCCAAACCGAAGCCGTGTAGTCGATCAGGGTATCGCCGACGGCATTTCGCGGGCAGCGGTCAAACCGCGCGCGGATGTCCCTTTTCAGCGCGGCATTGGCCGCTGCTTCGGGCCTGGACATCCGATAAGCGGCATAAAAATCATCAAACCCATGGAAACGATACTGAATCTGGATTTCCGTCCGGGCCCGCAACGCAAACCCATCGTTTATCGCCGCCTCGATGGCCTTAATAGCATGTTGCTTCTGGGCGGCTTCATCCAAGTATAATTTCAATATCTGCCCAAAGGAACCGCTGCCGTGGACCGGTTCGGTAATGAGCATTCGGCCCCGGGGCCGCAGCACCCGGTGGCCTTCGCGCAGGGCTGCGGTCTGCCGATCGACCGGAACGTGGTGGAGGGATTCGTTGAAAAAAACCGCATCGAAAGACCCATCGGCAAAACAGAGCGCTTGCGCGCGGGCGACCAGGAAACTAAGACGGCGGCCGCCATACCGGTTTTGGGCTTCCCGGACATCTCCGCGGTTGGGGTCGATACCGACGGTGCCCGCCACATGCCGGGCGATGAAAGCGGTCTTGGCACCTATTCCGCAGCCCACATCGAGGCCCGCAAGTCCCCCGTCCTTTAGAAATTCCCGAATGGTCTTGGCTTGGCTGCCGGTGGCATCGGCGATCATGGTTACGTCCTGAAGGGTCCGTAAAACTCCCGATTTCGGCGTTACGCTTCGATCCTCGTCATTGCAGCGTATGCTGAATACGCCTCATTTCTCGGATCTCGCAAGCCTTGAAATCGAGCGTTTTACGAAACCTTCGGCATAAAGATTTATGATGACGATACCTGCCGACTAACCCGCGATCAACT
>JAAUXT010011565.1_pt1 | contig 10124 bp, 9 predicted proteins | sample 7278171 | NCBI WGS metagenome assembly JAAUXT01 (sample SAMN14350112, study PRJNA611818) | marine sediment metagenome | isolation source: surface marine sediment (1.8m) | place: French Polynesia: Moorea | collected 2018-08 | reverse complement strand
CCTCCTGTTGGGAAGGCGCCCCAGGTTACGCGTGGACTTCTACTTCCCATCTGCTGAATGTGAAATGGGACGGTCCTCAAACGAGTATGTGGCTCAAATGGCCAAGAAATTGCAAGAAGCTCTGACACTTGCAGATGCCCTTTCCAGAAAGGAAGCTGGCAGACAAGTCTGCTATTATGACAAAAAGGCTGGAGCAACTGTATTGGATCCAGGTGATCAAGTACTTGTGAGATTGAGTTGGGCAGTTGGGAACTGGAAGCTTGCAGATCGCTGGCTAGACGAGCCGCATGAAGTGGTAGGGAAGTTCAGAGACACTCCTGTCTACAAGGTAAGGAATCTGTCTACTGGTAAAATCTTCCCAATCCACCGCAACCGTTTGTTACTCATAAAAGCCCACTTCTTGCAATGCGAGGAGCTTGAGGAAGTTCCTGTCACCAACATGTGTACTGATCCAGATACACCACCAGGGGGTGGTGTAGATGATTCGCTTGATGAGCATTCAGACGATGAAGACTGGGTGCTGGCTTTAGAATACCCCCTGAATTCTGAAGCTGAAAGGACAGATCAGGAACACACGGAGGGAGGTGAAGTTGAGGCAGCTGACACCACTTCCCTAAAAAGAACTGATGGTTCAGGGTGAAATTACCACCAATGGGAGGCTAGGTTGCGATCGATGCACCATCTGATGGAGGAGAAGCAAAGGGATTAGCTACCCTGTTGTGAAACCTCAACGTGAGAGGGTGCTGACACACCTGCCCCCTCCACATTTTGGTTGAGTAACTCAGCAGTGCTGGCCCAGGGCCTGAAAAAAGGGCCTAACAGGTCACCACTTCTCCACAAAAGGATCACCCCTGAAACCATTTCAAAAAGATCCAAAACACGGGATAAACCTGGAGCCGTTCGACAATTAGGAACTTGGCTCAGTTCTGAGATTGAGGAGGCCTGAACAGGCCAGGTTAAACAAATCCCACCCAAAACACCCTTTAATGACAAGTCACTGGGGAGTGACATTCTGAAAAACCCAGGGGAGGAGGGAAGATTGAATGGGACCTTGTTCAAACGGCCCATTATCACCCTCCCAATGGTCCACGGTAAAATGAAAATTCGCCCTAAAACGGTCGAAAGCATTGAACGGTTCAAACTTGAATGGACTGACTGGGATCAAAAGTATTCAAGGGCCTGTTTTCAAATGGCCCATTTGAGAACACAACCCCTCTGAATGGTTGAATCAGAACAGTCAACAATGGAGCGCGACACCTAGTGGAAAACAGACCTCCAACCACTGGGCCATGCCCATTTTTCGGAGATGTTTGACATCTCGCGTATTATTATGTTTCTTTCGTTTTCGTTCTTATTTATCGGCGTTCCACACAATTAATTTGAAATGGTCATTGTAAATGGTCAAAAGTCATTGAAAATCACGCTCCAAACGGGAGGTCAGATCGGCTTATGATCGAAAAGCACGGACAAACAAAAACACCCGAAAATACGATCTTGGGGAACAAAACCATTCTAAACCCTTGATTTATTAAAATCACAAGAAAACATCTTCTCTGGAAACACTAACTCTGCGATACAGGATAAAAAAGGCTCACCTGTACTAGTGAGGCAACAGGTTTGTGGATCCAAACACTTTGAAACCTTTAAACATTCACAACCCCTTTTACAGCACCATTACAATCATGAGAAAACCCCCATTCCCTGAAACTACAAACAAGAGTGAATCTGAATGACCCAACAAAGGGGGCCGTCCGGCCAGGCCACTCATGGAAAGGAGGGCCAGCCATATGGCCCGCACATGGAACAAATGATTCGGACTCAAAAGAATGATCTTCAACTGGAGTATGTTCAATTCTGAATGGGTGGACCCCGCAGTCCCCACTATGCTCTGGAAGTGAAATCAAATCTACCTGGTTAACGCAAGAAACGACACTAAAAGGCCAGGGAAGCAGCGAACTGTCCCACCTGGCCATAAAACATTCCATCCCCCTACTTTACCTGTCAAAAGACAAACATTCAACAACTGAACTAGGAGCAAAAACGTGCTCGAACGCTACTAAAATTTTCTGTGCACCTGGGATAAATACATCACAAGTTCTGATCAAAAAAACGGTTACCTGTCACGAAAGAACTAATATCTTTAAGAATGATCACTTATTTTTTTCGGAACTCCCATGCCCAACCCCCCTACCCCCCAGAAACGCAGTGAGATGGTCACATCATTTCTTGGTCTTTCGCCAGGATGGATGCGTTTCTTTGGAGCTCTCCTTGTCCCCAAGTATGGCCACCAGATTCCATCTCTTGGAGACCCACCAGGCTTCTTCCTCGTCATCGGAACCGTTAGCACTGTCCCCGAGAATGGCTGCGAGGTTCTGCTTCCTTGAGGCCTGCTTGGCCCTTCCGTTATTGCTCGTACCATCGGCGTCATCTTCAACTGTGTTGGCGTCATCGTCCGGCGTGTCAACGGATCCTGGGATGCTCACGGGTGAACTCCTGGCTGAGGGCACTCTTTCGGCGGAAGCCTCTGGCATGGACGGACCGGCAGGGCTTCCGCACAGCATGATGTACTCCTTCAAGGCGATGAGATTCTGCCCCAATCAAATGTTTGTGAAGATGTTTGGAGCAAAATGACACAGACAGGCACCACACACCACCCAAGTGTGGTAGTGCTGACGCATCGCATTTTTCACCACAGCATACTGTGATGAACACATGTAGAGGCAGTCAGGAAACGGGCACATGGTGAGCAATTTGGAGGCCTGGAAGGTAGTGGAACCGCCATCATACTTCTCAATGCGGTCCGACAAAAGGGTCAGATGCTCATGCGTCTCCTTGCCCAACTTCTTCTGTTGGAAGTGAGATGGGTACCACCCAAACACCCGGCAGGACAGGAGATACTGCTGGGACTTGGTTGAGCCACCGACGAGATGCTCACGAAGAATGGGAAAGAAGAACTCAACCCTGTTCTTGCTGAGAGTTGCATGGTCGTCTTGAGTGAGACACCTCAAGTCCTCCACCGTCACTAGACCCAGGTGATGATCAGGAGTGGGGGTGGGAAGCAGACTCTGTTCGACTGCTGGGTGAATCAAGGTGGTCCGCAGAGCTTTCTGAATCCTGGTTGCGGTCTGCAGATGAACCTGAGTGTCACTGAGTTGTCCTTTCGGGATGAACCATGGAAACTCCAACTCCAAGAGGGCAGTACTCCGGTTCACCACCACTCCAGGAACAATTGGCAGGGATTTGGGGAGCATGTCAGCGAGTTCCTTTGCTCCCAGCTGCATCTTCCACTCAGGGTGAGGTGCCGGGAAGCTCCTTACAGTACATGGAGGGAGCACACACCCATCTTCCGTGAGTGCAGGCATGGGCAGCCTCGGCTTCGAAGTTGAGGCCATTATGACTTTAACGGCCGTGGTGCCCTCTGTACATTGTGCGTCACTAGAGCTGGGCGGCTTTGAAACGGTCGCCGAAATGGCCACCAAAACAGTTGCTGAAATGTTTTGAGGTGTCTGATTGTCCAGCTCCACTCCTTCAAGAGTACGGTCCAGATCTTCGGGGGGTGGTACTTGATCCCCTCCAAGGTCAAAAGACTCAGTGCAGCTCTGTTGTGGAGAGGAACTAAGCTGGATGGCCACACCCAGATTGGGTGGGGGCATTTTCCGTTGAGCTTTGGTAGGCACAGGACCCAAAACCGGCTTCACTGCAGTCTGAGAAATGTCTGTTTGGGGAGCTACCTTGAGGGGTCGAAACACACGTGGGGAGGGAGAAGGCTCCTTTGGAGCCGCTTCTACCTCAGTGTGGGAGTCTGTCTCCTGACCTCCTCGGGCTGCCTGCAGGGGGCGTGTCTCTTCTGCAGTTGAAGCTGTCTCCACCGTCCCACTGGCAGTTGAAGCTGTCCTCAGCATTCTGTGAGCAGGCCTTTTGGGGGCAGGATCCGCAGCAGCGCTCCGGGCCTTCACATACTCGCTCCTGCTGAGCAGACAATCTTTCTTGGGGAGCGGCTTGGCCAGCTCCAACATGGTTTGGGAAAGCTGCTCAGTAATGATGGTGCGTTTGGAACAAGTGGGAAGAACTACCAGGTAGGTATCATCCGTGTAAGCCAGCACATGGACCCCCCTGAATGGTCGTGAAGAGAACATCTCATGATCCAGATCCCGGAGGGCCTGGATTTCCGAATCCAGGGTGCTCCGGAGCATGATCAGTGACACAGACTTGAAGTGGTCACCGACAGCCCCGAGGACACATGGCCCCTCATAGAAGGGATGGCTCAAAACGTTTCCTCCTTGACAGGGTCCATAACCACTCTCTTTTAGGTACTCGTCCATGATCTCAGTAGACATGTAGTGCAGATCACTGTCCATCAGATGGCGATCAATGAACTTGACCCCCGTTCCATCCTGGGTTCCAGTGGACTGGGTGGTGGGCTCTGCTTGACACCCAGCTTCTTGTGTCTCCTGGGGAACTGAGGGAAATTGGAGATCAAAAGGGGAGATACCTGCAGCTAGGAGGCCCAACTGCAGGTCCCCTGCGCCAGCTCGAAAGCAAGCTGTACGAGTGTGGGCAATGAACCATTCCAATTCACGGATCTCCTGCACATTACGCCAGATGGCCTTTGAAGCTTCATCGCATTGATGGAGAAGGGCCATCTGGATCAGGCTCACTGGAATTTTCTCGCTGATGGGGATCTGCAGGGCCTCTTCTCCAAGCTGTTCACTCCCCTGGAACCAGATGGGGATCCGCAATCCACTCTCACTGAACTGACGAGGCACTCGGAAGAATGAAAAGCGGAGATGTGGATGCTCCCAGGGGCAGTCTTCACAAGTTGGGGCAGAATGGTCCACGAAAGCAAGATGAAGCTGGTCCTCCAGCTTGATCAGCCCGGGAGGGAGCATCCGCTCAACCTCCTCGCTGGCCACTACAGAAGAACTCGGCTGTCCAGTCTCCTCGGATTGACCACTTGAGTCAGAATCCCGCCAAGGAGGAACGATGCTTCCACTAGCTACCGTCTGGGTGGGAGTGGCAGCTTCCACCAAGGAGATCTGCAACAGCTTCTGGTCCATCCTGCAGATGGATTCTCGCAGTTCATCCCTGTGTGCAACGATCGCATGATGGTGTGTGCAAAGAGAGTATTCCAAGGAGGGCAACAAGTCCGCCAGGAGAGAGTACTCACTACGAAGCAGGCAAGCTACGATGTGGCAGACCACAAACTTGTCCATTTGCTCAACAACGGGAGCTGTCATGTCTTTTTGCAGCAATCGATTATGAAACTCGTCATAGTGGGCCATCTGTTCAGGGACCTCCATTTTGATGTAATACTCCATCTCACAACGCACACCATAAATGTGAGGGTACTCGCAGTGGGGGTGTTCGTTCACAGTCATATGGCCCAAACAGTCCTCCCATAGAGCCACCTCCTTAGCAGCTTTAGCATGAAGCTGCTCGATGACGGCCCGGTCCATTGGGACCTGGGCCCCACTTTCCAATGTAACGTCCAGAGTAGCAGATTGATCGGCATCACCTTCAACATCCAGTACCTCTTCCAAACACTCCTCCTTGACTTGAAGCTGTGCAGAGCTGTCCTTGGATGGCTCAGCATGATCTGGAGGGGGAGAGCTGGTGAACGGAGGTGGAGGTGGAGTCTCGGGCTTTGCAATGCTGACAGATGGATTAGGTGGCTCCGGAGAAAGCCAGCCTGATCCAGGCAGATCTGAATCCACCGGGGCCAGCTTCCCTGCGGTGTCTGGAGAATCTGTTGGTCGTTCTGATGAACTGGAACAGGTGGAGAACCTGTGCAGCGAATCCCACTGATGCCCTGCCGGTGGAGGAGGTGAAGGGGAGAGACGCAGGTCCTGAGCCAACAAACTGGATGAAGCTGGACAAGCCAGGGTGGACAGATGGGATGACCCTGAAGCTGGAGCATTGGTGCGACCTGGAAGCGACGTGGGGTGAGTACACTCGTCTGTCAACTCCGGACTGCTAGAGTGGCCTGACTCCGAGTCCTCCTCAGTGGGCTCCCATTTCAAATCTGAACTCTCGGATGGGACGGGAGAGGGTGAATGAGCAGCTTTGCTGGAGACTATCATGCCATCCCCCGGAGCGTGGTTGGACCCCTCTTGGGCGGAGAGCGCCCCAGGAACAGCGGATGTCGAACCCAGCAGATGTGAAGATGAACCCTCCACTACAGACTCCTGGACAGTCAAGGCTGGATCCTCAGACCATCCAGCTGCACCCAGCGCATTGGATGGAGCTGCTTCCCAGAGGTGCGTAGGTGGGATGCACTGGGGAGTCCAGGGAAGGTTCAGCACATCAGAAGAAGTTGCAGGCAAAGACGAAGTCACACCACCAGGCGACGAGTGGACGACAGCTTTGGTGGTCACCAGCGACGAAGCTGTCAGAGCATCCTGCAGAGCCGCAGACTCAACCATCTGGGAATCGGGCCCCGCAACATCAAGTCCTTCCTGTTCCTGAATGTCAGCCTTAGCTGAAGAGGGCTGTTCCTGTTCCATGATGGAGGACTCCAATGAGAAGCTTGTGTCTGAGTGAAGAACTGGGAAAGAGCTCCGAACAGCTGCACTCACAACGGCCTTAGCATGTGAAACACCAGGAGTCGGGGAAGCTGATGGATGAACAGGCATTGAGCAAGCACTTGGAACTGGGATGTTCTTGAGTACACCACAATCAAGTTCGTCCAGAGGCAACTGTGCCACACCGGACTCCTGACTTGAATTGTCTTGAGTAGGGTCCGGGGGCAACAGTGCCACACCAGACATGGAAGAATCACTTGAAACAGCACTTAGGTTGAGCTCACTGGGGAGCTTTTCTGTGTCAAGGTCATCCTCCAGACTCAACTCGTGGAGGAGCTGGTGATCTTCAATTTCAGCCACAAGTTTGTCAACCTGAAAAGCAAATCCATGCATTAGAACGCTACCAGGCAGAAGGATCTGCCAGTTTAAAACCCGGGGGAGAGAAGGGAGGGGCACAAATTAAGCTGAGACGGTCTCCTTAGAACGGGCCATCCAGAGTACAAAACATAAAGTGCCACGCCCCTCATGCACATTTGTTGCCATAAAACTTAAAATATAAAATGCAGATAAACAACCAAACTCAAAATTTCAAAGTTTGGAGTTTGCACAAACAACTCTTAAAGGCAGACGAAAATGAACAAAACAAGTTCACTTTTAAATTTAAAGCAAGAACTCAAATGGTTGAAAGAACCATTTCAAACTTGGAAACCATGCAACAGATGCGGACCAGTGAGAAACCCGCTTGACGAGCGTGGACCTGTGAGTGAACACAATGAGACCTGAATGGTCGAACTCAAATAGTCGCCTTAAAACAGTAAAAAATCGTCAAATTCAACAAAATGAAAACCAGCGTAAAATTTATATCTGAACAAAACTGAGTTAGCAAAAGCAAAGCAAACATGCATAGCTAACAAAGACGGTGAGTGGAAAGTTAGAGAAGGCCACAAATTTGGAGGCCATAAAACACAACCATCAAGCAAACTTGGCAACAAATCTTGCAAGAGAGAGCCCACTTTAAAATTCCACGGAGAAATGGACCCCAATGTTACCCAACTCCCCAGGCCACACACAAACCGGTCAGCAATGGACTGACCCCTGAAAGAAAGCTGAAATGGAAATGGGAGTTGGCCACAAGCCGATGTTTGAGACCCCCTTTCCCACAAATGCAAAGTCGGGACACAAAATTCAACAAACCCTAAAACCCCATTGCAAATGCATCCTGACCAACAATCAGATCCAAACACGGGTTCCACCATTGAGGAATGGGCTGGAGCTTTGTGAAACATTTCAAGGCACTTTGAGTTTGCCTGAACATGCTTCAAAAACCACAACCTTTCCCTCACGATCCTGCTTGTGAACAGTTTCCCGGGAATGCGACAAAATCCCGCAAAGTGCGGTACCCCAATGTTGGCAAAAATAATCCCATCCATGGATGGTTATCCAACGTAGGCAAGGCCCGTTCTTGATCCCGAACAAAGCGGTTAACCAATGTTGGCAGAAATGGAAGAAAGATCCCACAATTTTGCAGTTATCCAACGTCGACTAAACTCAGGCCAAAATTCGCAAACCGTACCTGAAAACTGCCGATCCTGGTTGAAAAGCTAACCTATCTTGAAGACCGTCGAGTTGACTAAATTTATCAAACCTCCAGGACACTTACGCAGAAATAATATTTGGAAAACACTTACCATTTTTATGTTGCGGAGAGCTTGAACCTTGAATTCCAATCCTTTCTTACCAATACCAAAACACGATTTGAGAGATTGAACCGTTGTTGGCCAGATAAGGGGCATGTGGTAATGCGCCGATGCTGGCCTGTGATTGGCCCAGAGCGTTAGGTGCGAACAGACGCTCCGACACTGGGCCTCTCAACCATTTAATGGAAGGTGTGAACACGAACGCTCTGATAAGGAATGACTGTTCCATTGTTCTTAATTGCATGAGGATGTAAGGTGGGAATGAACGGACCGTTCAGGACCATTATCAATTAACACCAATTGAAATGGCCCAAAAGTGGCATGCGAGTCAATGATAATGGGAACTAGACATTGAAATTCAAAAGGGGTTTGAGGAGTTCAATTTTGATAACCAGTTAACACTCACGTTTTTGACTCACCTTGTGAACTTGCACCCAGCACATGCCCATACTAGTTACCTGAGTACCTTTATGAACTGTTTCACTCAAAACAAGCCAAAACAGTCCTTCAGATATCATTCTACTGAAACTAAAATACTTTGTTAGAAGTGAATTATGAGTCCAGGGGGTGTTGCCATGCTAAGCAATCTAGCTCGAAAGCAAAACCACGAAGAACAAAGATGGAATCCTTGCTTGTAAAGAAGAACTCCCACCAGAAGAAAAGATCGCCAAGCTTCTAGAAAGCATAGTAAACTGGAACAACAGAACTCTCTAAGCATGGAAACAAGCAAGGAAGGTGGAGACTCACGCCCAGATCAGCTAAATAAGCTTCATAAGGAGTCAAACTCCCCCAACTCCAATGTGTCGTCCATAGGGAAACCTGATATCATGGAAATTAGCACAGCAATCACACATAAGGTCGAGCTGGAGGAGACACAAGCTGAAGAACTAATGCTTGAGATCCAATACTCACCGTAAATGATGATGAAAAGAAGAAAAATGAATGGATCTGCTACGGACAGATGCGATGGGTGGAATGCCTGCTGCCGGTCTGAAGAGTGAGCGATAAATGGAAGACGCACCAAAAGTAGCAGCTTCCGGTGAAATCTAGGTCAAGTTGGACTGTCAAGCAGCATTTAGACGGTCCGTTCAAGTGAAACGGCCCATCCATGGTGAATGCGAAATGGAAAATAAACCGAGTAGAGAGAAAAACTCTGAAAATAAGGAACAAATCACCCTGGAAAACACATCCCGAGTACAAAAGAAAGAAATGGACATCGTGGAGCAAAATCTGTTGTTGAAAAGTGGAAATTGGACAAAAACCACGAAGCTGTGAACGGTTTGCCGCGACATCTGGTGGTGAACTAGTTTCAACCAATCGCAGGTCGTGGAATGTCACGTGACTCATAAAGTTCAATTCGTGAGACGAAGAAGGTAGCGAAACTCCAATAACAGTTGCAAAAACTGGAGCCATGGCGGAAAACAACAGTTTGAGAGGTTAGTAATGGAAAGAATTGGAGCATTGGGTGGCAGGGAAGCTTATCTGAAAAGAGTGCATTCCTTTCTCGTGTTTTACTGTCAATACTTGGCAAATTGGCAAGCTGTGTGTTTGTCCATTGTGCAAGGGTTGAACCCTCCTCCATTGGAATATTCCAGGCCAGTGCCTAGATCGTTTCAATGTTTTTGTGAAAAGGTTTTGCGGCCCCACACTTTCAGTGATCTGTAGTGAAACCATCATGGTCAGAATTTGCCCTGACAGAGAGATTCTGGGCAATCCACACCCACCCATACCGGGGATGAAAGTGGCATGGTTAGGCCACGAGGGTCAGGACAGACCTGAGTGTGACATTATTTTAAATTGTCACCCAGGAAGGTTGGTCCGAGCTGTAGTAGACCTGTCCCTCACCGTTTCATACCTGGAGTTGAGTTTGGCCATCCATCATGGGTTGTTGGTCGAAGACATTGAT
>JAAUXT010116910.1_pt1 | contig 10125 bp, 6 predicted proteins | sample 7278171 | NCBI WGS metagenome assembly JAAUXT01 (sample SAMN14350112, study PRJNA611818) | marine sediment metagenome | isolation source: surface marine sediment (1.8m) | place: French Polynesia: Moorea | collected 2018-08 | reverse complement strand
GATCAAGGGTTTTTCCCTCTCTTTCCAAAATGGACATGGTCGAAATCAAAGCATTTTTGTTCATTTGCCAAGAAATTACAAGACAACTGATTGTGGTTTCGCAGGCACTCAATTGATCACTGTTAGCATACATAGTGATCAATCAGGTGATCAATCACTTCAGTCAATTGGCTCCAGTCAGGAACCAGTGCTTCAGAATTTTGGTGATCCGATTGGCTCTTCAGGTGCATCTGTCTCAACAGTAAGGTTAGTGGTTTTCCACATTTGAGCCGACCCATGTCACTCCACACACAAACGTATGGGGAGCAACTGCACCACATATTTTTGTGCAAAACGCGGAAACAACTCCTGACCCAAAACTGTGTTAGAAAAAATCAAAGCACCCCATCCTGGACTGGACCCGCCGACCGAACGTAACGATACGGCAAAAGTGAGCAAACATTTTCAAGAAGAAAACAAAAGAAACACAAAAACAAACAAAAAGCAAAACAAAACAATTTTGTTTCCTCTCAAGTCTGTTTTCTTTACAATTTACGTACATTTTGACGGCCTTAAACATACGAGGAAATGACAGCATCCAAACATTCCCATCCAAAGCAATAACCCGACAACACCTTGTGCTGCATGAATTCGGAATCGAGCTTGCAAGCAAATAATTTTGTCCATGTTGATGATCTCAGGCAAATTCCGAACAAAGGAACACAAACAACCGATGACACAGCGGAAGAACTGAAAATCAATTTCGGATTCGTGAGATTCCAGACAGTAGGTCTACTTGTCCGGATTTTAGTGACACTGAGGATATCGAACAGTTCAACAGGACATTTTTGGATTCTCCCCGGCCACTTTGGTGGAAAAATTTCGACGCTCAATCAGCCGGGGTCATGAACGCAAGATTTTTTTCTGATAAGTTGTGCCTGCCCTTTGTGATCTTCAATTTTCCGAACGAAAACAATCACAAACTGTGGATCGCGGGGATGGCACCCTTTAGAAACAGATTTGTTCGGCGTTGTCGTTGATGTGAAGAATTGTCAAAGTCTAATGCTCCGCTTTCTGTCTGTCTTCCACGTTGAATGTGAAACTCCAAACTGTTCAATGTTCCACATTATGATTGTATTTATTCCAAGTGAAAGGTCATGCAGAAGGCGTGCAAAGACATTTGCTGACTGTTCATTTGATTTTGACAGGGACCGTGAAGCAAGCCAAGTTCTTCCCCTTTTCATCCTTCAGTTCCATTTTCACGGTCACCTTGATCTGGAAAAGAAGACGATCGTGTCGGTTTGGTCATGTTCGCCACCAGCAAACTGACCATATAAACAGTATATGTGTGTCACTTTTGTTACTTTTGTGCACAAAATCGATCGCGAGGTGTTGGACTTCATTTTCCAATGAAAAAGTGAATCGGCTCCAGAAGTCTGTCGCGCCCAGGCAGGTGCAAAGCCTCCAAGTTTCAAAGGGCCTCGAGTCATGAGAAACCCTGGATCCTATTTGCATCAAACAAAGTCGTGCCTACCCTGGGATACGCCTTCCGAACTGGCAGAGTGTTGACGTAGATGTTGGTGTCCCCAGGCTTCACAGGACATTGCACGCCGGACTTGCACCCATTCGACTGGGGCAGCGGGAAGGGCAGCGGGATGCCGATCACGTAGCCGTGCACCACCGCCTTCACGCGCTGCGTGGCCACATCTGCGATTGAAAGTGTTCAATTGCATTTTGTGAGGTGAATTTCGTGCCAAAAATGTCCACAAGTTCACGAGATGTACTCAGTCACCTGCAGGAATTCCGGCTGCAGCCGGTCACATGACACTTCTGTGGTTGTCAATTGAAGTCACCCTTCATAATCACACAACCACAAAACGTTTTTATTTCAGAAAACTCCAACAGTGACTTTTCTGAGGTCCCAAGTATTTTTGATCAGTGCAAATTATCTGAGACCACATGTGGAAAAACTATATCTGCAAGCATGACAGCGCACTCACTGGAGGTGAAGTTGACCTGGAAGGAAGCATCGTGTCCGGCGGGCAGGAGGCAGCGCGCGCCGCCACACGGAGTCACGTCAACGCTGTGGATGTGGCCGCTCGGCGAACCTGCATGCAGAATACAGGAAATTGTATTGACATATCTGGCTCAACCCCTCTCTGTCCAGCTCAACCCGACATCGACATACGACAGTGTTTCCTGTCTGCGACCGGTCGGGCATATGGACGAGCAGGTCTGTGGTCAATACTTGTTTGTGTGGTGACAGCGGTTTCTGGGTTGTACACTGAAGTTCGTTACCCTCCCATTCCGCGTCTCTGATTGGATGTCAGATTCACAAAGTTAAATTGTAGAAGTGTGTTTTTACCTTTGGAGATTTGCAGTTGATTGGTGAACTTTGATGAGTGACACACTTCTCACTCGAGGGACAATCAAATTTGGCCAAAAGGAGGTTTACATCAGCAGGGACATCACAAAAGTTTCGATGAATGGAGAACAATGTGAAGTTCGAGCACATGCACAGGTTGAGACACCACAGCAACACGCACAATTATCAATATCGACTATGAACCCGTGGTCACCGAGGTCTTTGAAGAGCAATCAGGTGAAGTTCATTGGGATCAAACCTATTTATCAATCACAGTTCAATATGAATCACACTTTTGTCTCTCGGTGAAGTCTGGCTTTGTGCGGTTGTTGGACCGCCAGGGGAACTCGGCTCGTTGTGCTTTCCAAACAATCAGGGTTTAAGTTCAATGTACAAGGGGTGGGTGGGTGCACCAAAGTACTCAAAGGCCAAGGGTTCCAGGATTGTTTCCCGTTGTTGCATTCTTGTGGTGAAGACCATCCCACGCATTAGATATATTTCTGCAACGCAACAACGATCAGCGCAACAACGTCGTTGTTGCTTTGAGCGTTCTTTTCCAATGGCACTGTTTTGGGGTCCAGCAATCACATCGTCAGCGAGCCAGCAGTTCACTTTGTCGATCGAACCTCGTTTGATCCAGGTGGAAGAGTTAAGAATTCAGATTCAGGTAATCTCTTGCGAAATGGACGGTGACCGATGGGACAATGGTTTGTGTCTGACCCAGAGTCGTGCGAGACTGTGTTACAGAAGCACTATGCGTTGTTCCCCGTGTCGGTTAGACAGACCACGTCCACTCCACGTGTGCATGAGGAGTAAAATATGGGACGTAAATGTCGTGTGTTCACGATGTTGTCGAGACCCATCCAATTCGAGTCCCGCTTGGTCCTCTTCGTCCCAAGGGGGTCCAGTCTCGAGCTCGTGGAGTCTCCAGTCAAAAAGTTAGGACACAACCTCACTCGACACCTTGGCCAGACGGTGTGTTCTCGTAATAGTTGGCAACGCAGTGCTTCTTTCGACCGTTGACATCCAAAATGATTCCCGGTTCCTTTTCAGGAACCAGAAGCGCAAACTCGCAACGAAGTTTTCTTGTTTTGTACCATTGTTCATGTGGATTCAGGGGTGGGACCCAAAAACTCCTCCAAATGAATTTGTCTCCCCCTTCTGCACCACAGACACACGTTCTGCTTTGAAGTTAAAGTGAAGCCCAACTGACTCCAAAGGGATTGTCTACGTAGGTTTCTGATCCTGCATGGGCTTCAAGGGCAAGACTCTGGACGAAACCAAGGCCCCCAGATCCAGAACTCTAGAAAGAATATTTATTTTTTGGTGTGCTCTTCACTGTTTGCTTGGATCTTCAGGGCTTTCAGGATTCCCTGTTCATCTCCAAACGTTGTTTGGCAGCAACTTCATGATTTGGCAGGAAAGAATACAATTGAACCGACACTCTCTGGCAAGGGTCTGGAACGACGACAGTTGGTAAAGAAGTTCCAGCCCCTTCCCCTCCTGCCTCTGACCCTGACCCCATCTCACGTGGGGACTCTTCTACACACTGAGGAACGGAAACGTTCTGCGCAAGATCAACTCAAGGGAATGACTTACACGCAAAAAAAAAAGAGTGTCCGTTTGCTCGGTCCCAAGGGGAATGACCATTTCAGAGTTGGCAGAGCCAGTTTGAACTCTCAAATATATCTAGCCAACAAACTTTGGTGACGAAAACAACGCGCCCACCAACAAAGTGAGCTTTCTTGCGACCTACATGTTCTGGGAACAAAGAGCGAGGTTTCAAAATATTTTTTATGCCCACGTAATAATTTTATGCTCTGCGAGTTTAAACAAGCCACTGCCAGAAAATTTATGTCCCGATTTTTTTGCCACCTTTGTTCATAGTCCAGCTCGGCGTTTCATTGCGTAATAGAACAGAGAAAAAGAAACGAAGCAACGTATACTGACCGCACTCCTTGAACTTGATGGGCTCACACCAGGTGATTCCAACACAAAGAACGAGGAACATCACACACAGCAGCTTCTCCATCTCGTCCAGTCGTGGTTGCGTCAGTCACGTCTCGTGTCCCTGCAGTGAATGAAGGAAGCTCTTCTGCCTCGATCATGTGGTTCTGACCCTCCGAGAGAGAGGCTGGTCACAATATTTTTGGGACTGAGCCTGGAGATAGAAAACTGCGTCTTCCGTTGTTTCGTGCAGATAGCAGATCTTTCCTGCTTTGGAACTCGAACATGACTTGTCAATTGAAGAGTGAAAGGAAAGGGTGAAAGAAACACAAATTCCCAGGAAAGAGTTTGAATTGCACAATCAGGATTGTATTCCAGTTCAACGCTGAAAGATAATGCAGCTGAAACTCGTTTACCTACCCCGAAGGCCGGTCAAATTGTCTCGTCCAGCTTCTGCGCGAAATGGTAAAGAATTGTTTTATCCCCCGCAGAATGTTAAAACATCCCTCGAAACCACTAACAGCGCAAACTGCCACTTGGTTTGGTCCACAAGTGCACTTTGTGGACCGATAAGAAGGCTACAGAGTTAAGCTGACAGTGACATGTGTCACTCAAACCCACGACCCATTGTTCGAAATGATTTTGCGTCGAGATTATGATCACACGGTGATAATGGATCATGTGGCATGCTCCAGTATCCACGCGCTGCTTCACGGAGTGTCGCGCGTCAATTGCACCTTCTTTTGCCAGCAATCATGCATGGACGCACACATATTTTTGCAGCAGCGTTCCCAATTCGTTTCCCATTGCAAATCTTCCTTTCTGCATGCGGAGCTGGAAGATGAGTGCACATGGCTGGCATCTGGGCCTCTGAAGCACATGATGAAATCAAATCAACAAAGTCACAAAGAAATTTGTGACAACCTTGAACGGCGAATGTGTTCGACAGGCTTTTTTCAATGGATATGCTGCTTGCAGTCAGCAGTGTTCCTTGATGGGCTTGGACCGGGCTTTTTGGGCGAGTGTGAATCCAGGGCAGGGGTACCAGGGAGTCAGGTGGGGGGGGGCTCAAGGAGGGGCTGACACCCCCACTGGATTCACACACAAGCACACACGACAGAGTCATTGCACCACAGCTGGAGCGGCTATGGGTGGCTTCGCCGAAACGCGCCCAGCCCCCCCCCCCCCCAAATACTCATATTGAAAGAACAGCCGCCGCCTCGCGACGCTTCTGGAGAGGCAACTGTTGCGGCGACTCCACAATCTGTCGCAACAATTGTTGTGCCGAAGAACTAGCGTACTTCGAGCTTTGTGGTAATTTTCTGCATTGAGATGACTCACGCGCGACTTTTCATACTCGCGCTGCTTTGCAGGACGAACACAAAGTCGCTCATCTGGGTTGGACTGCACCGTCAACAGTTTTTATCACGCAAACGACAAAGCTGCGGTCAAAACTTCTCGCATGGGACCCTATTGTTGTAGTGAGTTCACACGCTGGACAAAACAGTTCTTGTTCAATTATTTTTTGCAAAATTTTTGAAGTTAGTTTGTTGACCCCTACGCCAAGAACCCGTTCGCACACGCACACATCAGTCAGTACGAAAAGCGCGTTCAGCAACTGCGGTTGCACGCTTGAAATGAGGCCCACGTCAAAAGTTGTGAAAAAATATTTTTTATTCGTATGAATATGGATCATGGATCATGGTGTGACAACAATGGGTTCGTCGCTTTTTTGCCAGCATGTTTTGAATGTCTTCGAGTGCGGTTTGACGAGTCCAATTCCAGGAAAAAGGAAATTCTCTCGCGTCACAGAGTTTTTGAAATTCCTGTCTTTCACACACAGCACGTACTCATACACCGGTTTTGCGCGCAAATGGACATTGAGCGAAGGATGAAGGATGACATGACTGGGATGACGGACATTTCAATATCACATGATCACGTCATCTGATCGATAGAATGCACAAACACAAGCCGGCCGCTTCAGATCTCCAACCAAAAAAGACCCAAAATGTCCAAAACCAAAACGCACAAATGTTCTGCTTAAAGGGAAACAAGTGTCAATAAACACAGGAACACGCAATTTTGTTGCCTTTCCTTTGGTCAAAACTGCCGAACAGTGGAAATCGGCAATAGGAGTTGTTGAAGGCTCACAAATAAACTGAAAAACATGGGCTGAAACTGCAAAAAGAATACTCCTGCCACTTCAGCCGACGACCTGGGTGGGAACGTACATGCAGAAGATGTCGACGGCGTTCTTGTTCTTGAGCTCCCACTTGACCACCACGTGCAGCTGCAGCGAGAGTTAAAATCGACGTGTTCAAAATACAGGGTTTACTGCTCTGAAGAAATTATTTGTTTGAACATAGCCTGGCTGCTTCTGATTTTTCCGGGAAGATTGCAGATCACACGTGACGACCAAAAAGAGCACATTTGTGAAAGATACTTCTGACTGCTTCACAAGTTATATGCCAAACAATGACAGAGGACAACAAGTACTCACATCTGGGTACTCGGTCTTGATGAAGATGTGGTTAGTGTACTTGTAGGGCACGTTCTTTTTGAGAGGACACTGCAGTCCGCAGCCTTTGCACGCGTCCGGGTTGTCGAGTGGGAATGGGATCGGGACGCCTCCCACGATGCCGTGCACCACGCTCGTCGCCTTGCTCACAGCCGCATCTGTCGACACCAGAGTGAAGAACTGTAACAATTTCAACAAGGGATGGGAAACTGGGTTCGTCCAAATTTTGACCAATCCCCCCCCCCCGTTTTGTGAATTTCTTCTCTTTTTTTGGTCAAATTTTGAGCACTTTCATTGTGGAAGGAGAGGGGTCATCCGCCACCTGAACTTTCTTGGCCAATTTGGGTGCTTCATCACATTCTGAGCGTGTTTATGTCCAGGGTGGGGTGTCATCCTCCCAACTTGACCAAAATGCATTTGAAGGACAGATTTGGGTGTTTTGTCACATTCAATGGCCAGTGGCAGGGAGAGGTGCACCTGGAACTTAAAATCCTGACCTGAGCTGCAGCTGAGTGAATCTTGTTTCTGTTGGTGGGTGGGTGCACAGGTCTGAAGGCAAGGTGTCTATGGAACCCGCCCTCCCCTCCTCGCGGAAAGAACAACAGAACCCACGCCAAGGTGAAACCTGAAGTGTGTAGTTTTGCAAGGGAAATGTCCATTTGAGATAAAAAAAATCGTTTTCCGCCTTCGAGCCGAAGCTGCTAGAATTGTAGAAAATTTTAAGTGCGTGCTTGCAACTGTCGTCATTTGCGGAAAAAGCACTTACTCAATACGAAGTCCACTTCAACAGTGGCGTTCGTCCCCTTCTTGAGTGGGCAGACGTTTTTCCCTTCACAGCCCGGGATTGTCACACTCTTGATCTTCCCCAACTTTGAGCCTGAAAAGAAAGTAAAACTTCTGTGATAAACCGTGTGATGATCAAGTCGCAAAAAAATTTGTCAGCATGTCCAAAAAAATAGCCGGAAGGCGGCCACCCGGGTAAGCCCAAGTATTTTGTGCAAATCCCCCGTGTTGGCAAAATAAACCTCGCGATCAGCGAAATTCCTGCAGGCCAGCGAAACTCGTACAACCTTGGTTGACACACACACACACACCTCCCTGCTTCGCGAAATACCTCCTGCATGGTTGGCCCACCTGTTGGAATCCGTAACCCCCCTCCCCAACGGCGTCGCCAAGGCCGGATCCAGGAACGATACGAATTTTTTTCACTGCAATCACAAGGAGATTGCAGTCCTGTTGTTCTGCCAAATCTTTGAAATGATACGGTCAGAGCCAATGAGTCGTTTCCGTCTTTGACAATCCCCAGCTATGTCTCTGTGCCAATTTGCTAAACAGGTTTATTTGCAAAATCTTGCCGAAGTGTTTGACATGATCCTTTATCTGAACGTTGGGCAATCTCACACATCCTCTAAAAGCCGTGCTTCACTTTTGTTTCGTTTGCCAAGTGAAAACAAACAAGAGTCGTGAGTAGGACTGACTCCCACCGTGCGGTGGTAACAGCCAGAAGCCAAAGAATAGAATTGAAAGGAAGAGCTCAGTGTGTGGATGCAAGCCTGACACAAGGTAACCCACAGCCAAATTCTTACATTGAGGGGAAAAAACAAATTTGTATCCTGGCACAAAAACTCATCTGGTTGAAGAGATTAGTTCTGAACTGTGGGTGATGTATTCCAGTGAAGGATCAGGTTTGAAGGCAAAATCGTGGCCTGTTCACTGCTTCAAGAAAAAAGTCAACAGCTATTGAAGGGCATGGTGCTTCCTTGGAGGTTGGATTTCAATGTTTCTGGTGGTTTCTTATTGGATAATGGGGTATGTTCTGAAAGATCATTGCATTCTGCATTTGAAAAAGTATTTTTAGGTACCAGAAAATCCAACCTACCCAGATCATCTGGGATACATTTGAAAGCTTCCACCAAAAGGAGTCATGTGGGGTGTTCGTGGCCAATTAGTCCAGCATGTTTTTCTTGCACACAAAGTAGAGGAATGCTCCAGTAGCCGACCACCAAGATCGATTCTGCTTGTTGACACGGCTGTCAACACAATGTTCGACATGGAATTTGACCCACTTAGAGTGCTCTGATCTTGATGATCGTGGGCTCTACAGAAAGCTGAGAATCTCAGCTTTCCAACGAGACCAAGATAATCAAGATCAGAGCACTCTAAGTGGGTCAAATTCAGGGTGGTTGGCTACTGGGGCAAATCTGAGATTTGCTCCAGTAGCCAACCACTTGCTCCAGCAGCCAACCAGCAATGCAAAGTCAATGGAGGGCAGATTTGCTCCAATACCCAACCACCCTTAATTATACTGAGTTGTTGACAGCAAATTTTGATGATCTTATATGCATTAGAAAGCCTGGACTCTTAAGCTTTCCAATGCACCCAAGATCATCAAGATCTGCCATTAACAAGTCAGTGAAATTTCATATGGTTAGCAGATTTGCTCCAATGTCTGACTACCCTCCATTTTACTGACTTGTTGATGGCAGATGTTGATGATCTTGGGTACATTGGAAAGCTTGGAATCTTGGCTTTCTAAAGCACATAAGATCATCAAAATTTGCTGTCAACAACTCAGTAAAATTAAGGGTGGTCAGGTATTGGAGCAAATCTGAAGTTTGTTCCAAAATCTGACCACCTTCAGATTTTTTCCCATTGGGTATACATTGGGAGCTGGTCGGCTACTGGAGCTGTCAGACACGAACTTCACAAGTTCAAATTATATCTGCCTCTGTGCCATGTAAGTATTCTGTTGCTTGTAGGCCAGCACACGGCAAGTCTCAGTTGAAGTTGATGCCGAGTTTAAGTTTCAATTGGCACTGAAGTTGCATCTGGTGTCTATGAGGCCAGAAGCAACTTTACCACAGCCTCCGATTTTTTCAATGTGAATGGTTCAAGGACAAGCCGGTCTGCTTCGTTTACTTCCCGGTGGGAGAATCATCGTCCGTTTGCTGAGATGTGATTCCTGCAACTTTGTTGCTGAGGTGTTTATTGCTGATCTCACCGTCCTACTTTTTTGGTCAAGCAGCAAAACCAGGTATCAGGATCATGTAGATCTATAAAGAAGAACCTTTTTTGAACAGAGGCATTGACCACATCTCTGCTTTTCGCTTTGTACGGCAAACCACTCGTATCAACAAGAATGCTACGCATAAAAAGCGTGTGGTCCATACAAACGTTCGCAGTTCATAACACCTTCAAGTGTAATCACCATCAGTCTGTATGTGTGTGTGTGTGTGTGTAATGTGGTTCTGACAGGGTGGGGGGGGGTCAGAACCGCATTGGCTCAAAATGATCAGTGATCATCACTGATCAT
>JAAUXT010083044.1_pt1 | contig 10125 bp, 12 predicted proteins | sample 7278171 | NCBI WGS metagenome assembly JAAUXT01 (sample SAMN14350112, study PRJNA611818) | marine sediment metagenome | isolation source: surface marine sediment (1.8m) | place: French Polynesia: Moorea | collected 2018-08 | reverse complement strand
GTCGCTGTTGTTAAACTGGAATCAGTAGTTGGTGTGCGTGATTCGTCCCATGATGTTTGAGTGGTGGTTATGACATCTCCAGTTGGTGTTGTGAATCTGGCCGCACCAGTTGGTGTGGTGAATCTGGCCCCACCAGTTGGTGTGGTGAATCTGGCCGCACCAGTTGGTGTGGTGAATCTGACCTCACCAGTTGGTGTGGTGAATCTGGCCCCATCAGTGGTGAATCTGACCACACGTTATTTGAATCACCATCGACACAATCACACGAAAGCAGCTCATTGTGCCAGGAAAGGTTTTCACCTCGAAAAAAAACCCCCACAGAGATCCCGAGTTCAAGGAGCCAAACAACCAGAACCACGAACCGAACGTCAAAAAACAACCTTGCAAAGATTGTGCTGCCGGCACAAATTATTGCATTTCATAAAAGTTCAAATGGCCGCTTCACTGCTGATCCCGGATCCACCCCAGCATGCCCACCTCCGGTCGCGACGGCTCATGGTCACGTGGTTCCGGTTCCGCCCCGTCCAGCAGGGGGAGCTCGTCCCCGGTGTCCATGGCAACGGGTCACGAACTACCGGCCATCTGAAGCTGCAAAATACAAAGAAGAGACTTCTGCACACACCACACACACATGCACACCGATTCTAATGGACCAGTGACGCCAAGGGATGGTGGATCCAGGATTTGGGCAGCCCCAAGGGTGAACATTGATGATTTGAGAAACAACATTTTTGTCGTCTCAACATGAATCAATCAATCACGGGGCAAATGATGAGGCGAGAACGGGAAGACAAAACTTTACGCAAAAAGCCAAGTGTTGTCGATTTCCAGGTAGCTCACGGTGGCCAGCCGTCACTCTGAAAAACTTCACATTCCAATGGTTTTTCCGATGTTCTCACAGCAAAAGACCATTTTTCCAAAGAATAAAACCATGAGCAGGCGATTAGCACAATCGATTGCGCTGAGCGGTGGCTGTAGCAGCAGCGACCTGACAACTGGGGCAGTTACTGGGACACGATCGCTGCTCAGCGCCGAGGTGAAATATCGGTCACAGAACCAAAGAAAACCCCTCCCTTTCACCGCCCGAACTCGCGACATACGAACCAAAAACAAGTTTCAATCCTTACCCGACATTTCTTCTGTCAATCGACGTAGGTTTCAAGGAGATCCAACATTGGTTTGTGCGCCAAAAATGGGATAAATGCTGGCGAGGCCTGACCTGTTCCACAGGCAGCGCAACTGACGACCTTGACCGATCATAAGTGGGTCAGGCTCTGAAGGTCCAAGGTAGCAACGTGACCTTCCGGTCTCGTTTTGCTGCATGTCTGCTTCGCAACGCACAGCAAGCACGGGTTGTACGATGACAGGTAGGTTTTCTCTGGTTCTGACGGGGAATATTGTGTCGTGCACCATGGTCGCGTTTTGAATTCAATTTGATCGTGTTGCATGCAAGTATCTAAAGAGGTGATTCGCAGCCTTCACTGTCAAGTGAGCCTGCATGTTGCGCACTCTTATGTTGTGCAATTTCGGTGCATGAACGGGACAAATTCGGCTCAGATGAGATGCACATCGAGATCTACTTGATCAGATCCAGAGCTATCCTTGCAGCGGACAGTCTCGTACCTGTATCTTGCAACTTGCTGGTGATTTCTTCAAAAACCGTTGCATCGGACTCCACGCAGTGCCGCATGCTTGCAGTGGACGGTCCGTTGTCACACTTGAAGAGTTGCATCACCTGAGAGGTCATCCAAAGTTGACGGGGTCACCAGACGCGTTTGTATCAGCGGCAAACGTGGGCCTCACACCAATTTAAACTGGAACAAGAATTGCATTGTACGCAACTGTTACCATGGCAGTGCTCAACGCCACCTCGTCAACAACACAGGCTCGTGTTCTCGTACAAATGTCACCTGAGGGAAAATGAAAAAAAAAATTGATTGGGGGGGAGGGCACACGTTTTGAGGGGTCAACTCAACCTTATGCCCAAAACGACCTTCTAACTTCACCACACCAGTTGGTGGTCCAAAGTACTGTCACCGTGGCCGATTGGTGTCGAAATTGATGGATCTTCAACTTTGCAGGAAAATTTGCCTTCCGCAGGATTGCCCCAAAGCCAGAATGAGGCTGGGCAGGAAGTGCGATGACGTCACAATATATGGCGGAGATTCCAGTGGCGTTGCACCCTTTTACGTATTGAGACCACAGATTCAGACGCGAATTTTCCGCAGTTGTTACTTGTGAAAACTGTGATTTTCCTTGTCAGTACTGTGACTCGTATTCAACTCTGCACAGAATGATCTTCATGCACCCTGCGCGTTACGACCTTGAAACACCTTGTATTTTTCCAGGAAGATGATCAGAGATCTGTGCAGTTCCAAGTTCGCGTGCATTCCCGCCATCTTTGAGAACTCTGTTTTTGACGTGACAGCATGTACAAGTTGTTGTGGAGCCCGTGACCCTTTGCTGAATTCCTGCTGATCGAGGGGTGCTGGCCCCCAACCTTGAGAAAATAATTTACGCCAAACTCAAAAAGGAAAAGGGCAAGGGTCGACGATTGCCCGCCCCCCAGTGCCCCCCGCCCCCCCCCCACACACACCAGTCCTGGACCAATATCTTGAGTGATGACTGAAAAGCGCCCGACGCACTCCAGAGCAGCCACAGCACGCAGAAGTGACGTAGACGCCAGAACCACAGATGCGTCGAGGCGAAAAATCGCAGTGGCCCAAAGAACGGACCCACCCTGCAGGGGCCATGTGACCCGCGCCGGACGGCCCGTGGTTTGGGACTCGCCTGGGAGGTGGAAGGGAGGAGTTGGAGTGCCCGTATCCCGCACAGCAACGCCTCGCAGGACATTGGAGACGGATCGTGAAGGAGATGGAGGAGCGACACGGGCCAGGGCTGAGAGGGGCGGCGCATGCCGGGGCTGGGAGAAGAGGGAAAGCCGTCACCTTGGTGAAAATGGAGCGACGCTCAACTTCACAGACGAGGAGGAAAGAACTGGACACGCGAAGGGCTCACAGCAAGAGGGGAAACTGGACCAGCTGTCAATGGCCATTTTGAGGTGAGGCCAGCTCACACTCCCACACACGCACACACCGATACACACACACACACACACACACACACACACACACACACACACACACAATACTTGCGCAATTGAGACAAATTTTTGAGTTTGTGGATGTTCGCAAAATGTGTCAAGACGTGCAATCTTCTTCAGTCTGTGTCTGTGTCTGTGTGATGCACACGTGCGTCTGTGTGTTGGGTTGTGTGGCTGAAGATGTGGAGTGCGGAACGGAGAATAAATCACCAACGCCGTGAAATCCTGCAGAAACTCTCGCTGCAGAGGCGACGTGAAGAAAGTGAAGTTCCTTCTGCGGCCGGACGCCACTGAGGGCGCCACTACGGGCGTCTCACGACAGGCGCTCCGTCTGGCGGTGCGGAAAAACGATGAGCACATCGTGCAGCTGCTACTTGCTGAGAGACCGAACGTAAGTGTGCACCCGCTAAAGTTGATCGCACGTCAGTATCTATGATCTTGAGGATATGTTCGAAGGGATGTTTTTTTTTTTCAGGTTGAGGTGGTGGAAAGCGCGTTTGAGTTTGTGATGGAGCGAATCGTGGACACGGACCGGGAGGTCGTGGAGCAGTTTCTCCAGCTCGACTACGATGCTGACAGCGTCTGGACACAACTGATTGAATGCCTCGAAGGACCAATCAAAAACCCTCACATTTCAAGCTCCCTTATTGGCTCAATTTGCAGCATCGGGAGTGACTCCGTACAGACGGCCCTCGTTGCCACGCTGTTCGCAGCCAACAGGCGCACGCAACACACAGGAAGTCGAGACTGCGCATGCGCACAAGAAATCAAGGCCCTGCGAGTTGCATTTCGTCAGGGACTGGACCCCATGGTGTACCTTCTATCTCGGTTGGGCGGGTACCAGGTGCGTCAGCTGAACGGGTGCGGGGTGTGTCATATCCGGCACCCGCTGTGCGATGTGTGCGTGACGTCACGGAGCGTCCTCCCCAGCGCGCAGTGTCTGTCCTTCCTCGTGCGCATGGCGACGGTGTGGAACTCCCGCTACATCCACCAGTGGGCGCTCGATTACCTGGATAACCCGCAGGTAAGTCCGAGTCGATGTGAATCACACAAAAATTTACTACTCCAAACTGTCGAGTTTGGTGAAGTCATGGTGACGCACAACCTCATTTGGCGGCAGCAGATATTGCCACCCCCCCCCCATCCCCCCACGGACGCCAAACAGTAACACTCCTCCCGGTGGCAGCGCTCTTGTCAGGAGCGGCTGTTGGAAGTTTCGCTTTCTTGTTGCCATACAGGAAACATTTCATAGATTCCCCTTCCCCTGATCAGATCCTGGATCCGTCCGTCTCACGACGTCTTCCCCTGAAGTTAGCTTCTAATCGTGCGGTCCACTCGGCAGGTGTTGATGCCTCGCTCCAAGGGCGATTTCTCCGAGTATTGGAACACGGCGGTGCTGCTCATGCGCTGCGGAGGCGCGCCGACCACTCAGCTCTGGAGCGCGCTCTTCCCCTGGGACACCATCCCCAGAAGGTCAGTCCAAGTGCCTTTGTTGAAGTGCAGGAACACCTCTGCCTTTTCCAATGAAGTCATCAAATTTCAATCAGGGACAGAGCCAGACCAAAGCGCCTCTGGATTCCCTGGATCCTCCGGAGGTGAAACCTTCTGCGGAACAAAATTTAGTTCAGTGATTGTCTGTTGTGTTGCAGGTTCCGGGTCCACAGGAACCGGATGTTCGTGCTGCGCAATCAGAACAGCCTGTCGGACGCGTGCCGATTGGTCATCCGGAAGCACGTGGGCGGTCCGAACATGCTGTGGGCACTGCACCAGTTCCGCTACCCCGAGAAACTGAGAGAATTCATCCTGTTCTCCAATGAGGATTACGTAACGCAGCTGTGTGAGGCGCCGACAGAGCGCAGCAGTGGGGAAGACTGAAGGGAGGTACATACGAGTAATGCCGTGGGGCAAGAGTGGAGAGTGTGCGGCGTGACGCAGCCGTGTGAAGGGCAGGTAGAGGGCAGCACTGAGGAACAATGTGAACGACGCCCTTGGTTGGACCCTGGCCCCGACACCCCAGAGAAAATATTTTTGCTCTGTGGTACGTGTGCTGAAGCGCGTGAAGCGCGTCCCGCACACAGGGCCATTTCGCAACAGTGCCTCCTGCGCCCCACCACCACCACGCAACGTGTTCCAAACACCAGTCCAGTGCACATGTACAGGGAATGTTCAGGACTACAGACGTGTTGATCGAACGCTGCCAGAAGTTTCACGCACGCGCAGAACGCGGTGTCGCACATGCGCACACGTGCACAACACTGCCACTGGACTCTCGGGTCTGAACTCTCGCATCTGGACCCCTGTTGACTGGGTTTTCCTTCTGACTGCTCTGGAACGACACGGGTTTGCAGTCGGTTTCAGCCCTTGTTTTGGAAATGGCACTTTACATTGAACGCGTTGAACTTTGTGTGTATTCTGGTCACTTTAAGCCGAAGATCATACATGTGATGGACCTTTTGAACTGTGATACAAGACGTCTCCGCTGGAATTGCGTTGCGCACATCATGAAAAACTCAGTCGGCAAAAAACCCTTCCAGGTGATTCCAAAAACCGAGAATTTACTGAATCCAACAGGCTGCCGTTGAACTCCCAGAGTTATGATGAGCGGGGCTGTTTTCCCACAAATAGTTTCAAGGCTGGACTCGAGCCCCTCTTCGTGGGGGTCAGAGTCCCCTGTCGAATTCCTGGTTCTGCCCCCTGGTGAGGCAAAAACTCGGTAAGCATGCGGTCCACGAGTCATTTCAAGACGACTGTGATACGTTGTACTGTTTGTTTCCCATGTTTTCAATTTATTCGCTTGTGCAAAGAAAACCTGAAGCCTGAAAACCTGAAATTCGAGTTTCTCTTCAACAAGATGCTGCACATTGATAAATGTGGACATGCACAGTCACAACCCGTCGCCCTCCGTTGTCAGGGGTGATGTGATGACTGCGAGGCCCTCACTCCCTGAGCGGCAGTGCCAAATACAGGTACGAGTAATACTCGTACCAGCTCTCTCGCCACGCACCTGTGTTTGAACACCTCAAAGGATTGTGTCTCATTTTACCAACCAGCTCCGAAGGCCAAATACAGAGCTGTGGATCTTTCACACAATTCAACCAACCAACTAACTGGCACGAAAAACTGCACAGCGCCGCGCGATTGGTTGAGCTGTGCAATCGGCCGAACTCTTCAACGGATGTTTGCGTCCGAACTTTGTGTCGGTCGCCACACGTATGTGGCCCTCGTTGCGTCGTCTTGTTGCAGACATTCACTGATTCAGCGGTGTGTGACTGGCGAAGCTCAACACTCAGACCACATTCAAACTGCTGTGTAACGCGTCCCAAGAGAAGCTCATCACAAACTACAATTTTCCCGCATCAAGAGTGTTGCGTTCTCCCAGTCGCCTGGTGTACATGTTCAAACGTCAAGCACAAGCCTTCCAACGTTGACAAAGCGCTGGTGTCCGTTTGAGTCTCGTCCAACGTGCGTCTCGAGCGGACCCAGGATTCAAGTCTGCGGGGGGGGGGGGCAAAAGCCAAAAACGAAAGATTTAACACGCAGAAAGTTCGTGCCTGTGGGGAGGAAGGCCTGTGTCCCCTGGGTCCACCAGAGATGCATGGAGGAGACGTCTAAATCACTTCCGGATGAACTTCACTCCAGATCGCACGAAATGCTACGACTCCTGGAGGGAGAGTTTCTCCACGTCCACTCCCGTCGCTCCGAGCAGCTCCTCACCGTCACTACGGTTCTCATCTCCGTTGCTATGTTCGCCATCACCACCAGATGGCTCAACTGCTTCCATGTCGAAGTGTCTGTGCTCCACGGAACTGCTGTCACCTCCCACAACACAGTCTCCCTCTAGCGGTGTCCTCTCACGTCCAGCACAGGAAACTTCCGGTGCGCGGGATTCCCTCAACTGCTGCGCGCTGGCAGCACCGGGCTGAGCGAGTTGCTTGTGCTTTTTCAACTCACACGCTTCTCTGTAGGGAGGGTTGATCGGGGCCTGTGCGGGCGCGTGGTACGTGTACTCAGCATCCGGGTCCAACTGAAATGACAGACGAGGCTTCATTGTGCAGTCCTGCACGAGTCAACCCCCTCCACCCCATCAAGGTGTTCCCTGGACAAGAGCCATCCAGCTCACCCCACCCCCTTTCCCGAAAAAAACAATCCGCCTGAAGGACCTGTCGGAGTCGCACCTCCTGACTTTCGTCGGAGCATGGTCAGGACAAGACAACCTCCCGAACCGAGGCCCCCGGCTCCAGTTTCCGCCAGAGGGAGCTGCAGTTACCTGGAGAGGATACGTCCTGTCGGAATCGTAGGCGCTGAGGTCCCCGCAGGCGAGGAATGGAACGATGACCCGGTTCACTCCCTCCAGGCTGTTCCAGTCCACATCTGCGAATGGCAAAGACGTGATGAGAAAACCCCGCACATGTTGGCGCACGAGCGCACCCACAAAATCACACTTTGAAATTGAGGTTAGAATGTGCATGTTCACACACACACACACACACGCATGCACACAACTTCAAGCCAACTCAGTGAAACTTGGTTCCCTCACCGTAGCGGTGGTCGAGCAGGGGGTTGGACATGTTCGGAACGTAGCCCTCCGGTGGAGAGTACTGCTCACACACCACGAATGCCTCTGAAAACAGACAATGTGAGGGTGCAGGGGCGGATCCGCGGTTTGGCCAGATGGAACCACCTGGGAGTGGGGTGATTCCAAAATTTTAACACGAACTAACTTTGCACCTGTGTCGTCTTTTGATGCATCCCTTGTGTTGGGGAGTTGTTTCTGTCACTGCTGTATCCCACTTTTCTGCCAGTGGACGACAAGTGTTTTTTCATGCTCTTCGTCTCCGGGAGTTCTCAACATGCCCAAAGAGCAATTTAGTTCTGCGCCTTCCAGCGTGTCTCGTGTGAGCATTACCGAGTGGCGGAATTTGCCCAACTTCCCCAAATAAAGAATGTAGGATCCCTTGTTTGAATTCAGTGTCCTGAGGTGAAAGTGCTTTTACCGATGCTGGAGTTGCGGCTGCTCCTCGGCTTCGCGACCGTCACCATGGGGAAGAAGATCTTGAGCTGAGAGTACAGCAAACTGACGTCCTTCCCTCGGAAAATCTGCCGAGGCAAAATGGGAAGTTCAAGCACTGTCACTTGGACCACATGACAAAACACATGCCTCGACAGAACACGACGTGCATATTCACACGATTGATTCGAAAAGTTACGGAATCTGGGGATCCCACGTGAACAAATTCATGCCGTTGAAGTCCTCATCCTTGTCAGGGGCGCCGCTGCTGCACAGTCTTTCGATTCGGGTCCGCCGGTGGAACAAAATGGGGAGACACTCCAAATTTTTTTCATGGTGCCTCCTTGGGTCAACACGCATTGATTTGATTGACACTACCACTCAGATTTTTTGTTCACCCTGTGTCTTGCCATTTCAAGTCTGACCTGAAATGAGGAGGCACATGCCTGGCTATTTCCCCGGGGGTGCCTCCTTACTTGGGGTGTCTGGCCATGTCGTTACACTGGGTCTGGATTCTGAACTGGGTTGGATCCAGTTCCGCCAGAGAGGCTTCGCGGCCCTCGACCGTCCCAATATCGGAACAGCACAGCAAGACAACAACAGTTTGCTCACCTTGGCGACGAACGCTCCTCCCTTCTTCAGCACATGAGTTGTGATGTTCAAGGCCTGAAGAAACAAGAACAAGAAACTCTGCTCTGGAAAAGCACGAACAAAAGTCATGATCTGAGGCCCTGGACCCAATCCCTTCCTCAGGCTGTGTGTGGGAGAAGGGGTTGGGGGTCCAGTGTGTGGCCTGATCCTGCGTGAGCAGGCCCTGGACTTTTGACTTCGAACTCAGGCACGGACTGAAAGACAGTTTCTGCGCAAAACTACGGGAGGGGAGAGAATATTTCTTTGGGGGGCTTGGGTGGGTACCGCCCGCCTGATTCGCTTGAGAGTCGTTTCTTACCGCCAGGAGCAGCTGCGCCTGAATGTACTCGTCGATGTCGTGAAGTCCCGTCACTGAAACACGAACACAACAAATGCTACAAAAGTGAACACCGAAACAAAAACACTTGCCAGCGTTGATGCCTGCTCGTCTGAGGAGGAGACTACAGAGAAAATACTTCAAAAGTCTCGCGGAGTGACATGAAGGGAGAGGTGAAGAAAGACTGAGGTGACTGCGACACACGCACAGAAACGTTTGTGCTCTTGAAACCATGTTTCTTTTTTGAACATCTATGGGAGAGACAAACAGCCAAACAAAAGCAAGGGCAGTGAGATCTCTCACCATCCGGAGCTCCGTCGCACACCACGAGGTCCGCCTGGTTTCCTTCGAAGTGACCAATGATCTTCTCTGCCGTGGAGACCTGTTCGAACAAGAGAGACAATCAAACCAGAACACACGTGCCTCGATTGGCCACGTACAGCTGCGGCCAACATGTGCACCCACAAGAACCATCAGATTTCCATCACACTGTACATCAAAGCAAACGAAAATTTGTGCCCTTGTCGCAAAATAAAGGCGGGGCCAGGGGTCAATTTTTCACAGGGATCCCAACCACTGAGGCTGCCCGTAAAGTACCTGGGTGATGTCTCCCTGAATCTGGATGACGCCAGGAATGGGAGCCATGGCCTGAAGGTCCACAGCGACGATCTTCACATCCTCCTTCTCCTCCGCACCTTCACCCCTTCATGTAGAACAAGAATGAAACATATTGAACAAAGCTGAAGGAGGAACACCACGAATTCGTTGAGAAGGGGTATCTCGGGTGAGACTGGCCCGGTACACAGTGGCGCCACCTGACAAGCGGTGGTTCTAATTTCACAGCTGGTGTGTCACACCACACTCCTCCCCCACCAGGGGGGGCTGGCCTCAGCCAATTTTTTTATATTCTTAATATTTTTGTATTTAATTAATATATATATTAGACAGTGAATAGATGCATAATATCAAAATTCTGCTGTTTTGCTGGAAATTACCCAGCATCCCTCCCCCCCAGGGGCCGATCACGTGACCCCTTGTGGTTTTGGC
>JAAUXT010004362.1_pt1 | contig 10126 bp, 7 predicted proteins | sample 7278171 | NCBI WGS metagenome assembly JAAUXT01 (sample SAMN14350112, study PRJNA611818) | marine sediment metagenome | isolation source: surface marine sediment (1.8m) | place: French Polynesia: Moorea | collected 2018-08 | reverse complement strand
GCAGCAGGAGCGGACGGAGTGGCACCGGGTGGTGTTCTTCGGCCGGCTTGGTGAGATAGCCGGTGAGTATCTGCGCAAGGGTTCGAAGGTTTTTGTCGAGGGCCGTTTGCAGACGCGAAAGTGGCAGGGTCAGGACGGTCAGGACCGCTACAGCACGGAGATTGTCGCCAGCGATATGCAGATGCTCGACAGCCGCGGCGGTGCTGGCGCCTTTCCAGCGGACTCGTCGCAGCCTTCACCGTCGGAAAGCTGGCAACAATCGCCCAAGTCAAAGCCCCAGCCAGCGGCGACGGCGCCGGTCAGCGACTTCGACGACGATATACCGTTCTAGCGCCGAAGCTCTTCACCGTACAGCTGGAGGAAGCCGGCTAACCGGGCGCGGTGTATAGCCATCGGCTGTGCTGCTTGAGGCGGGAATTCAAAAAAGCCGACGGTGCTCGCGTGGCAAAAGCAAAGACGCCGGTCGCCGACGTTGACTCGGGTAAATAACTTGCTGACACCATCACGCAGCCGTTCCGGCTTCAAAACATCGGAAGGGGGCGGACGGGCGAGAATACATCGTATTTCCGTCCTGACAGCTATTCAGCATGCGGAAACGTCAGGTCGAGGACGTCTTCGGGTTCTGCGGTGCGCAGGGCGCAACACCCCGATGGCTTTGGCCGCAAGAAGGCGTTGCCGAAACCGCCTGACCCCCGGCGACGACCGGCCGCAGCACGCCGTGGGGGCGCGAGGATGCAGGCTGTCGTCGGGGGTCAGGGAGCGGCTCATGCGGACGCATTCGTGCCGGTGTCACGGGCTCTAATCTTGAGTATGCCGTCGATGTGCCATTTCGCGTGATTGGCGCCGTCGGACGTTCCGCTCGGAACGGACACCGACATGTGCTCGAACTCGTACGTAATTTCGGCCCCTCGACCGGTCAGCTTGTCGTAGAGGGCCGCAGCAAGCTCCGGCCAAGTATGGGTGTGTTGTTCGTCGCTCATGGTCTTCTCTCCCGTTAGGTGTTCGTCGAATCGATGACAATTTTGGATCTGTCTGCGAGCCGGATGGCCGTGTTCAAACCGTACCGAGATGCTGTGCAAACCTGACGTAGCCGAAGCGATATCGTCCCGCCTACGGTTGTGGTTGCCCAACCTCTACCAGTTAGTCTTAGCATTCAGCCCCACAACTGTCAATGTAATGTCTAAGACATTTTCATTTCAACGCAGGCCATGACCGGGCTGCAGCGTTGCTGAGTACCCTTCGCCGAAGGGAGGTCCGCGCTGAAGTACGCCGCATCGGGCGCCTGGCGGTGCCGCTAGTGGTCGGTCAGCTCTCGCAGGTGGGGATGGCTTTCACGGACACCGTCATAGCCGGCCGTCTGGGGGCAATCGACCTGGCAGCGGTCGCCATCGGCTCCACCCTCTGGATCCCCGTCTATCTCGCCTGTGTTGGCGTCATGATGTCCGTCTCCCCCAGCGTGGCTCATCTCGCGGGAGCGGGACGGCAACGGGCCATCGGTCCCCTGTACCGGCAATCCCTGTGGATTTCCGGTGCCCTCGCGGTGCTGGGCTTTTTGCTCACGTCTCGAGTCGGCGCCGTGATGGCTTGGACAGGGGTCGACCCGGTGGTCGTTCCGATAACCGAGGATTACCTGGACGCAATCGCGTGGGGAATGCCTGGCGTCTGTTTTTACCTGGGCCTGCGCTTCGTCAGCGAGGGCATCGGACACACGCGTCCCGTGATGTATATCCAGCTGTTCGCGTTGGTTGCGAACGTGCCGGGCAACTACGTCCTCATGTACGGCGCCCTGGGCAATCCACCCATGGGCGCTGTTGGTGCCGGCTGGTCCAGCGCCCTGGTGCTGACCCTTACCGCCGCGGCCATGCTGGCTTCCGTGAGCCACCGCACCCGGTATCGGCCGTATCGACTGTTTGCACGCCCAGGACGTCCCCATTCCGCTCAGCTTTTCGCTCTGCTGAAGCTGGGACTGCCCATCGCACTGGTAACCGTGCTGGAGGTCGGCCTGTTCGCCGCCGTAGGGCTGCTCATGGGGTCGCTGGGCGCTCAGGCGATAGCAGCCCATCAGATCGCCATCAACTACGCCGCGTTGATGTTCATGATTCCCCTGGGCATCTCCATGGCCACTACGGTGCGGGTTGGCCAGGCGAGCGGGGCCGGATACGCCCTCGCTGCGCGGCGCGCCGGCCTTGTCGGCATGGCGATGGCGACCGCTGCCATGCTCGTCTCGGCGCTGGTTATGCTGGCCTTACCTGACCTGATCGTGAGCATATACACGACGGATCGGACCGTCACGGAGCTTGCCAAGAGCCTGCTGTTCATGGCTGCGCTTTTTCAGGTCTCGGACGGCCTGCAGGTCGGAGCCCTTGGCGCGCTGCGCGGCCTCAAGGATACGCGGGTTCCAGCCATGGTGACGTTCGTGGCTTATTGGCTGGTCGGCCTGCCGTTGGCCTGGTCTCTCGGCGTTGCCCAAGCCCTTGGCCCGCAGGGACTGTGGGTGGGGCTGGTCGCAGGCTTAAGCATTGCGGCCATCATGCTCAGCCTGCGATTCTGGCGCATCAGCCAGGCCGCCGTGGCGGAGTCGCCGCCCGGCCGGACCCGCTGAAGCCTCTCCGCCAGCCCCTGTCGGCCGGTGATCCGCGTGCCCGGCGAGGGACTCGTAGCCCTCAGAATAGCTGCCCCTGTCGGGGAACGGGCCAGGGTTCCAGCGCCGGTACGCCGCGCATGCCGCGGCGGGTCAGGAGCGCGCGGTGGAATTCCAGCGCCAGCTCTGGACAGTGCAGGTTGTTCGGGCAGTGGACCATGACATGGACGGCGCAGCCGCGGACGATGTAGTCCGCCACCCGGGCAGACCACTCTTCGATGTAGGGGCGATTGTGTTGGCGCTCGGGGTGCAGGACCAGGCGCAAGAACACCAGCTTGTTGTAGACCCGGGGTAACACGGGCAGATCAGGCTTTTCATGCCGCGCCGCCAGCACTTCCGGGTGACTGCGACCTCCCCGGCCGAGTGCTCTCGCATCCATGACGACGCGGCCCAGGGCATACTTTTCAAGCAACGATTCCAACAGCGCCGGCTGGGAGAAGAAGTCTGGATGACGGACTTCGACGACGTATCGGTGGTTTCTAGGCAGGCGGGCAAAAAGCTGTTCGAGTTCGTGCAGGCGGTGGGGGTCCTTCCACGGCGGAAACTGTACGAGTAAGGGGCCCCAGTGCTCTTCCAACGGCTCAATTGCCCTCAGAAAGCCTCGCAGCGCTTCGGCCGGCGCCCGACTCGTATGGGTTATCTCTCGTGGCAGCTTGAAGCTGAACCTGAAGTCGGTCCCCTGAACGGCCTCGCGCCAGGCGGCTACCGTGCGAGCCCCTGGCGTCCGGTAAAAGGTCGTGTTGCCTTCGACGGCGTTGAGGACCCTGGCATAGCTGCGCAACGTCCGCGGCCTGTATGCGAAGTAGCGGCCCTGCCATGCGGGGAAGTTCCAGGCAGGCAGGCCCAAGCGGTACGGCAGCGGCGACGTCGCCGCGGCCCGGCCGTGGCAAATCGTTTCGCCCATCTCACCTGCCGCGTTCTCCGCCCTGCTCATCGGTCGCGCTGCAGGTCCGCGGACATAACCCGCCATTGTTTCCGGTCGTTAGAGGGTCGCCCGGGAACATGGGGGGCATTCACGAAGAGGCCTGTCTGGTTACCATTGGAAGCCCCGAGGTGCCGGCCCTGGCCAGCCGGGTCCACGGCGCCGCCGTATATGGCGGCTGCGGCTCTGATCCGCACCGGCGCTTCCGAGTCTCGCACAGGTCGGCGCACAACCATCTCCTGTAGTCGGAGCCTCTCCGGGTCACCGTGGAGCGTCATCACAATTGCTTTCATTTCCCGCCACTCCGGCCGTCTGCAGTCCCCGCGCCGGGCGAGGAATCGGTGCCGGCTGCGAGGCGAACAGGGATGGGGGCGTGCTCGCTGGCGGTTCGACTCCAAAACGCCGGCAATGCTCCCCGGGGTTGGGGTGCGCTAGCGCGCCAGTTGCGGCGACACGGGTCTTCCTGCATCAGGACCATTTGCTCTATGCTGGCCACCGGAATGGATACCGCTGAACAATGGGTCCGAGACACGCGACATGAAGGTCTGGTCGGGGCGAGCCCTGAATGCTGCCGGCAAATGAACTACCTGGCCCACGTCTACCTTGCTGAGGACGACCCGGAATCCATCATCGGTGCTCTGATGGGGGATTTCGCCCAGGGTCGCATCGACCCGACGCTGGCTCCCGGCATCCGCCGGGGTATACTCACGCACCGCAAAGTCGACGCCTTCACCGACGCCCATGGGGTGTTCAGGGCCAGCAAACGCCGCCTGCGTCCGCAGTTTCGTCGCTACGGCGGCATACTCGTCGACCTGTATTACGACCATTTTCTCGCCGTGGAATGGTCGCGCTACTCGGACGTTTCGCTGATGGCTTTCAGCCGCAGGGTTTATGGCGTATTGCTAGAGCACCGGATGAAGCTGCCCCCGCGCATGCAACGGAGCATCTCATACATGGTTAACCACGACCTGTTGCTGTCCTATCGGGACATGGATGGGATCCACCGGGCGCTGAAGGGCATCGAAGGAAGACTGAAGCGCCAGAGCGAGCTGAGTGATGCCATCGTGGACCTGGAGCAGAACCGTGGTCTGCTGGCGGCGGATTTCTTTGCTTTCTTTCCAGAGCTGATCGCCTTTGTGAGGCAACTGCAGGGTGCACAAGACCAGGTCAGTGCCGGCAAGCCCTCCTCGTCAGGTTAAACGGAGACGATGTTTGCTACGCCCGCGACGGCATTGGTGTTCGGTTAGGGCCGTACCGGCATGAGTGGCCGGGACCGTCGGCCGCAGGGATAGCGGCCGTCGAGCCTACAGGGAGGTATTCACGGCGTGTTCCGGCGGCTCGTGCCGGTACGGCCCCCACCGCGAATGCTAAACCGATCACGGATGCCCGCGACGGCATGATTGGCGGGCTATACAAGTCCTCCGAGATATCCAAGACTAACAACCACACCACCAGCGCAGGTCTGGTCGGAAGAAGCCATATGGGGGACTTTTCGAGATGACAATTCGAGTGGGCATTAACGGCTTCGGCCGCATGGGACGCCTGGGACTCCGGGTGGGGTGGGGCCGGGAGGGGCTCGCGTATACAAAGGTCAATGAAACAGCCACCGATGCTGCCGGCTCCGCGCATCTGCTCAAGTTCGACTCCGTGCACGGTACCTGGCCGGTTGACTGTGACGCCGAAGCCGAGGCGGTGATCGTCGACGGCGAGCGTATCGCTTACAGCCGTGCGCCCGCCATCGCTGACACGGACTGGTCGGCCTGTGACCTTGTGATCGAGGCTACCGGCAGGCACCACAAATCGCCGAAGTCGCTGCAGGCGTACTTCGACCAGAACGTCAAGAAAGTCCTGGTGGCGGCGCCCACGGAAGGGGCACTCAATATCGTCTACGGCATCAACGACCATCTGTACGACAGCAAAGCGCACCACCTGGTGACCGCGGCCTCCTGCACCACGAACTGCCTCGCGCCGGTGGTCAAGGTCATGCACGAGCAGGTCGGCATCCTGCACGGCTGCATGACCACCATTCACGATATCACCAACACTCAGACCATCGTGGACAAGGGCCACAAGGACCTGCGTCGGGCGCGCGCCTGCGGTCAGTCGCTTATCCCGACCACCACCGGCTCGGCCAGGGCCATCACCAAGATTTTCCCCGCGCTCGCCGGCAAGCTGAATGGACACGCGGTGCGTGTCCCCCTACTGAATGCGTCGTTGACCGACTTCGTGTTCGAAGCCGCAAGGCCGGTGACGGTCGATGAGGTGAACGGCTACTTCAGGCAGGCGGCCAGCGGGGAACTCGAGGGTATCCTCGGCTACGAAGAGCGCCCGCTGGTCTCCGTGGACTATCTCGATGATCCACGGTCGTCAATTGTGGACGCACTGTCCACCATGGTCATCGACGGGACCCAGGTGAAGATATATGCCTGGTATGACAACGAGTGGGGCTATGTGAACCGGCTCATGGATATTGCCGGCAAGATTGCCGAAAGACTCTGAGGTCGGGCACAGCCCGGAGTTCTCACCGGGATTTGGAATCTTGGGTCGCTCTGGCAAAGCAGATTGGCCGATCGCCCGCAGGGGCATAGCTGTCGCTATGGTGAGGCGAAAGAGAGTAAAGGTCCAGTGGACCTTTATGCCGCCGAACGGGTTCCATGAATGGGCAACCCTGGGCCATCCAGCGTAGCGGGAACGCGAAGCGCGGATGAAAGGGGGACCGGTCAAGATGCAAAGCCAGAGTGGGCCAAGAGCCGAACAGGACAGGCTGTTCACAAGGAAGACAGGCTCGGTGAAGCCCATGTGTTGAGTTTGCCGACATAGTCTGCGCTCCGAGGTCCGCCTGGTGAGAAATCCGGCCTGTCTAGGCAACAGGTGCTGCCGACGGCTACTGTCGAAGCTTGAAAAGCTCCGGCGATGTTTCGATTCTGGTTGTCGGTATCGCGTGGGCTTCGCGCTGCGCGCGTACCTGCTGTGCGCGTCGCCAGAGGCTCGTCAGGTCACCGGCAACAGATGACGCCTCTCTTCCTGCACGCGGGCTTCATCCAGCCAGAGCCGCACGGCTTCCAGGAAAGAGGCCGGACCCGCCGCATAGACCTGGCAGCGGGCCTGCTCTTCGAGGCGATCGACCCCTTCCGCCAGCGCCCGCGCGGCCCGCGCAGGCTCCGCATCCAGGTCCAGCACCAGCCGCGTGTAGGTGAAGTTATCGAGCGCGTCTGCCCACGCTCGACAGCGATTGTCCATGTAGAAGCCGTCTTCCCGCGGCACCGCCCAGCACAGGTGATAGCTCTCGGCGTTATCAGTGGCGACCGCCGTCTCCACGAGGCTCTTGATGGTCGCAAATCCCACGTCATAGGCCAGGAACAGCGTGGGGTCGACGGCATCCTCTGCGAGCACGATGTTGCCCTCGGGCCCGGTAACGAAAACAGGCCCATCCGCCTGCACCGCTCCTGAGAACACGGCTTCGCTGAAGGACGAGCCGGCCTCCCGGCGCACGTGGAATTCCAGGTTGCGCCCATCGCAGGGACAGCTGGCGATGGGCAGCCGGGCCGCCGCACCCTGCTCCAGTGCCAAAGTGGCGCTCTGGCCCGCCAGAAAGCGAAGCCGCTGGGTGATGGGAGTCTGAACATGAAGGATGGCCAGCTCGTTGGTGGCGGGCGTCAGCTGCTTCACACGGGCCGGGATCTGCTGAAGGGGAATGTCCGCGCCGTCGTGGGCCTCCGCCGCCTCCAGGGTCAAGTCCGTCACCGCCGTATACGAGCACATGAGGACATAACCGAGATGTTGTTCGGTTACACTCATCTCGTACTCGTGTTCCCGCACTTTCAGGACGTCCCCCGACACCACCCGGGCCTTGCAGGAGCCGCAGGTGCCGCTGGTGCAGCCATAACGAAGCGCAAGGCCGTGGCGCAGGCCTGCCTCGAGGATGGAGTCCGTGCCATCCACAAAAAACTCGTGGCCGCTGGGGATCAGCTTGATCTGGGCCGCGATCATGCGCAGGAAAGTGTCCCTGGCCAGCAGCTCCGCCGTGCGCCGCGGCACTCGCGGACGCGATCTCAGGAGTTCGTCCAGCCACGACGTAAGCGAGCGGACCGCGGAGCGCAGTTCCGCCTCGTCCAGCTCTTCGAGCCCGGCCAGCTTTTCGCTGACCGCGTTGACGAGCTCCGAGTAGTTGCCTAATTCGGCCTTGGCTTCGGTCAGTTCCCGGGACACACAGGTCAAACGGCTTGCCAGCACCTCCGGCCGCGGCAGGCCGATCTCCTGGTCCCGGCGCGGCGCGGCCGCTGCCTTGATGCGCCGCACCCGCTCCAGCGCCGAGTCGTCCTCCAGGCGCGCCTCGGGAAAGGCGCGCAGCACATCAGACACGCTGACCTTGCCTTCGAAGGTATTGAGCTCGTTATCGCGGATGCGCTTCTGCAGTTCCCCGCGGCTGACGCCGACCAAACGGGCAGCGCGGGAAAGGGTTAAGAGTTCGTGCATGGACAAGCGAACCTCAGGCGGTGGGCGACGCATGCAGACGATGCCTGCAGTGACTGGCCGTTGTCCTTATCAGTGTAACCGCACCGGCCCTCCGGAGCGCGGAACGGCCGCATGAGGACGGCCACCAGACGACTACCCACAGGGCATCGCGGGCAAACGTCCTCCGGCACGCCCATGGCATCAGGGGAACAGAATCGATGCCACCTCCCGGTATGAGGAAGCAAAGTGCACCGCGAGCCCCTCGCGCAGATGTTCGGGCAGCTGGTCGAAGTCCCGGCGGTTCGCCTCCGGCAATATCAGCTCAGACACTCGCAGGCGCCGCGCGGCGGTGACTTTCTCGCGGATTCCGCCCACAGGCAGCACCTGACCGGTGAGCGTGAGCTCACCGGTCATGGCGACAGGCCGGCGCAGCCGCCTTCCCCGGGCCAGCGAGAGCAAGGCTGTGGCCATGGTTATGCCGGCGCTCGGCCCGTCCTTGGGCGTCGCGCCTTCCGGTACGTGCAAGTGAATGAAGGCCTTTGCAAAAAACGCCGCGTCGGCACCGAAACGCTTGGCGTTGGCCATGATGTAGCTGTACGCGATTTCCGCCGATTCGCGCATCACATCCCCGAGCTGGCCCGTGAGCTTGAAGCCCCGCGTCTCGCTATGCACCCGCGTCGCCTCCACCTCCAGGGTTGCGCCACCGAGGGCTGTCCACGCCAGGCCGGTCACGACGCCGACGCCTCCGGAGCGGCGCTCCGGGCGGAACATAGGTGGCCCCAGATACGACTCGAGCTGGGCCGTACCGATGCGTATGGGCGACGCCTCACCACCAAGCAGCTTGACGGCCGCCTTGCGCACAATGCGCCCGAGCTGTTTCTCCAGATTGCGGACGCCTGCCTCCCTGGCATAGCCTTCGATGAGCCGGCGCAAGGCGGCATCCGTGATCTTGAGCCGGGCGCTCTTCACCCCGCCCCTGGCCAGCTGCCTGGGCCACAGGTGGTGCCTGGCGATAGCCACTTTCTCGGCGGTGATATAACCAGCCAAATGAATGGTCTCCATGCGGTCCAACAGCGGTCCAGGTATGGTGTCGAGCTGGTTGGCGGTACACACGAAGAGGACATTGGACAGGTCGAAGCGCACGTCCAGGTAGTGGTCCAGGAAATCGCTGTTCTGCTCGGGATCGAGCACCTCGAGTAGAGCCGACGCCGGATCGCCCTGGTATGCCGAGCCGATCTTGTCGATCTCATCGAGCATGATGACCGGATTCGCGGTCCCCACCTCCTTGATAGCCTGGATGAACTTCCCCGGCATGGCCCCGATGTAGGTGCGGCGGTGCCCCTTAACCTCGGCCTCGTCGCGCATGCCACCGAGACTGAAGCGATAGAACTGCCGGCCCAGAGCGGAAGCGATGGAACGCCCAATCGAGGTCTTGCCCACCCCCGGCGGTCCCACAAGGAGCAATATCGAGCCAGCGATCTGACCGCGCAGCGCTCCGACTGCAAGAAACTCGATGATGCGCTCCTTGACGTCGTCAAGCCCGTCGTGGTCGCGGTCCAGGGTCGCCCGGGCTGCCTGCAAGTCGAGCCGGTCCTCCGAGTAGCGCCCCCACGGCAGCGCCGTCATCCAGTCCAGATAGTTGCGGGTCACCGAATACTCCGGAGAACCCAGCTCCAGCACCGACAGCTTGCCCATCTCCTCTTCAATTCGCTTGCTTGCCGGCTCCGGCAGCTCGAGCGCGCGCAACCGCTCGCGAAACCGCTCCAGCTCCGCGCTACGGTCGTCTTTCGCAATGCCCAGCTCTTTCTGGATTTCTTTTAGCTGTTCTTTGAGGAAAAACTTACGCTGCTGCTCAGTCATGGTGTCCTGGATCCGCTCGCGGATCTGGGCCTGGAGCCTGGCCACTTCCCGTTGCTTCTGCAGCAGTATCAGCACCCGCTCCATACGCTTCACCAGGGGCACGATCTCCAGCACCTCCTGGAGCTCATGTGGCTCGGCGCTGGTCAAGCTCGCCGCGAAATCAGCGAAAGGCGACGGATCCTGAGGCCCAAAGCGGCTCGTGAAGACCTTGAGCTCCTCGCTGTACAGGGGATTCAGTGACATCAGCT
>JAAUXT010003399.1_pt1 | contig 10126 bp, 14 predicted proteins | sample 7278171 | NCBI WGS metagenome assembly JAAUXT01 (sample SAMN14350112, study PRJNA611818) | marine sediment metagenome | isolation source: surface marine sediment (1.8m) | place: French Polynesia: Moorea | collected 2018-08 | reverse complement strand
TGATTCGAGATGTAGATACACACAATTCTCTTTCTTTCGGTGAAAAAACCTGAAAAATATGAACAATAAACGTGAAGTGTGCACCAAGTAACGGACCCTAATACTACTCACGTTGTCATTTCGTGTTCATAAAGGAAACAACACCACTGCGGATGTGGATTGCGGATTTGACGGGTGCCAGACAACACTTCCGGAGCAATCAGCCTGCTTCCCCATTCCTGTTCCGGCCAACGACACGGATTTCGGGGGAAGACCCTGCCTCGAATTTGTGAGGACCCTGGAAGTGCCAAACCTGGACTGTAACTTTGGTAAGTATTCGACAAGTCCTGCACCCACATTGCAGTCGCTACTGGTGCGAGCATAGTGATCCCACTTGTGTTCACAGTCGACAAGGAGGTGCAGTGTCTGGTCGAGTGTCCTGAAGCACTTGAGGATTTTCTTGACCAGGTCCCCGAGAGCAGCTCAATCAGCTCACGTCGTGGTTGGATGCCTCCAACGTCTACGGCAGCACCATCGATGAGTACAACTTGCTCATCGACACATCCAATCCAAGTGAGTTGATCGGGCAGACGCACAACGGACTGATTGGGTCACGACACAGTTGCGCTGGTGCCAATACATGTACTGCATGTTGATGCTCTGTACGTTTGCAGACAGGGGTCGACTGCGCACTCAGCCTCACCCGTTCAACAGCAACTTGAAGGATCTTCTTCCTGCCGACCCCTCGTTTGATGACTGTCAAACGAACGGAACTTTGCAGTGCTTTCGAGCAGGTAATGAGTGCGTGATTGTTCCAGATGTAGTTTTGGAAATCTGGTGCCACGTGATCATGTCCAGATGTTTGTTCTGGTCACAGTCACGATCCACGATTTGTAGCCCAGCCTTCTTGGGAAAAGCTGGAGAGATTTTGCTGAACGCCAATCGATCCAATTGGTCTTCGGGTTTCATTCGAGCGCAAGTGACTTTTTGAAATTTGCTTCGGTGTTCTTGTAGGAGATGGGCGTGTGAATGAAAACGCCGCTTTGATGGGGATGCACACGGCTTTCGTGAGGGAGCACAACAGAATCGAGGCGAAGCTGCACAGTCTCAACCCGCACTGGGAAGGGAAACGGCTGCGTCAGGAGACTCGCAGAATCGTGATTGCAGAATGGCAACACATCATCTACAATGAGTATCTCCCAGCAGTGTTGGGCCCCATAATATCTCAGCAATACGGACTTACCCTCCAGACGGCTGGGTTCTACAACAGTGAGTTTTCGAACGTTTCTTGTGAATGGAGATCACGCAGAGATACTTTTCACGCTTCTTCCAGTGGACTGAGAACCAATATTGATGGTCATAAATTTTATGTGTTTGTAGATTACGACAACACAGTAAATCCGGATGCATCGAACGGTTTCGCGACCGCTGCTTTCAGATTTGGTCACAGTATGATTCAGTCCTTCATAAACTTGACCAACGTGGTGTTCCGGAATTTTTCACCAATTGCATTCAGTACCGTAAGTACAGTGTCACTGAGAAGCTATTTTCTGACAACATGTTCAAGCAAGAGACTCCCGACAGCTGTTCGTTTGCTTGCAGCTGTTTCGAAACCCAACCAATATCTACAACCCCGGCTTCCAAGGATTCGACTTTATTCTCAGAGGATTCTTCACGGATGCTGCTCAGACGGTTGACAATTTCGTCACAAGTCAAGTGACGGATTTTCTGTTCACGCCAAATCCTCCAACTGAGAAGAGCATGGATCTAATGGCCTTGAACATACAGAGGGGACGAGACCACGGGCTTCCAGGTAAGCTGGCTTTTCAGGCGTGTTGACACTTCGTGCTGGAAGATGTGCCAGCCAGTCTGGCCTTGCATGGATTGTGTCCGGTTTGAAACTTAGAATGCAGCCGAGTTTGAGGTGAACCTTCCCAATGTTGCAGGGTACAACCAGTGGCGCGAATGGTGTGGTTTAGGTCGAGCGGACAGCTTTGACAACTTGATAGGATTCCTTCCCTATAAAATCATTCAGAAGTACAGGGCCATCTACACGTGCGTACAATGAATTTGCTTTTTCCTTCCCACAAGTTTCAATGCGCCTTTTCACCCCAAACCAAAAGATAGGATGCATTTCATGTGCGGGTATGAGTTTGCCCCTGTTTCAGGGGGGACCTTGATGCTGGATTTTGTTCACCGAACTTCAGAACTTGTACGCTAGAAGCCTCCCTGAGGTTGGTCTCGGGGGGAGGGGGAGAAGCAAATTTGCTCCGGCGTGATTTGGTACATTCCCCGTCGGAGATCTCAACCAACTTTGGCTTTGATGGCTCATCGCCAGATCATCCACAAGAAATTTGAGACGAGTTTGTTTCAGACCACCCCACTCCCCCAACGCTCTTGCAAAATGTTCACTGGTTCGACCACACGCACCAAGGTGACTATCACAATTCATATCTGTTTATTCTTGGTAGTTCTGTGGACGACATCGACCTGTTCAGCGCAGGGCTGTCGGAGTGGCCGGCGCCGGGCTCCGTGCTGGGTCCAACCTTCGCCTGTATCGTGGCTCAGCAATTCTCGCGCGCCCGAACTGGGGACAGGTTCTGGTACGAGAACAACCAGAACAACCCATACCCATTCACTTCAGGTGTGGGAATTTGTTTTGCCCAGTGTGTTTGGACAACTTGCGACAGAAGTGCATTGAACGCAGTTTGTTTCCTGCAGGACAAATGTTATCCTGTGAGCTGAAGTCAACCTACTTTTGTCCCACAGCTCAGCTGGCGGAAATCAGAAAAGCTACTCTCGCCAAGATACTCTGTTTGAACGGGGACTCGTTGAATTTCATCCAGCCGCGAGTGCTGCTTCAACCTTTCTCCAACATCCTTCATCACATAAAGTGAGTGTCAGAGCACAGTTTCTCTCGGAAGTCGCGACTCCAAATTGAACAAATCGCGCCTAACCTGCAGTGGTTCATTTTGTATTGCAGGTCCACTGGGAACATGGACTTGGTTTACTCAGCGTACCCGCTGTATCAGGGCAACTGGAATGACATCGTACATTGTGATCTTATTCCAACAATCAATTTGCATTTGTGGAAAGAGCAACCAGCAGCATCTAAGACGAAGTAGTGAGTGTGAGAATTTCGTTCGCACACATTCTGACAAGTAACGGAGGTCACAAATCTCTCCACTGGATCAAAAACCACATTGGTCTTTGGTTTTTCAAGACTGACGTCACACCAGTGATTATTTACAGGGACAAACACAAGTGAATCGGTTGAGGTAGTGCGGTCAGATGATCTCGAATTCAGCTGTGACCACACAGCAACGAGATGACAAAGAACTCGTACCTTTCTGCTCAGAGTGAAATTGTTGGCTTTTCTGCAGCACTTGATTTTCTAGCGCTGAGTCAAGTTTCATGTGTGTCCTGAACAGTTTCAAAATGTCTGTAAATCAGCGACAGATCCAGAACTACTGCTCCAATTCCGAATGTCTTAGTTCACTGGCACGAGAGGAAGATGACCAATAATTCAACAAAGGTTTGACAAACCATGCAAAGTACCAAAACTTTGCAATCGTTTTGTTGTCATCCCTGGGGAACAACAAAGGTTTTCTCAATTGTACAGCCAATGAATGCCCTTGTACTTGGGTGAGAACCAGAGCCCAATATCTTTGCCAGTGTTTTGCAAATAATTAGCTGAAGCAGCAAGGTCAGTTCCAAGAAATACTCAACTGTGTGGACATTTGGAAAATAAACAGGACTCTGACATGACAAGATAAATGTTTGCGTTGTTGATGATCTCTGCGATTTTGCCTTCAACCAACTCACAAAGAATCTTCACAGGACTCGTTATTTCCTGATCACGACTTGAGGGAATTGGCAAATTCCTGCAACAGAATATCGGCTGCGAATCCCGGGGTGATCACTCCCTTGGACACCTGCTGTTCCAGTTTGTCCACAGCGGCACTGACGGCCGGGTTCCTCACGAACAGTTTCATGATGTTGTCCTTTATTTGGTTCCACATCCAAACGGTGTGCTGCTTTTGTCGTGTGATCTCCAAATGACCTGAAGCGCCCATTGTGTCTCGAAACTCCTCCATCTTATTCCACAACTCAGGAATGCCTTCCTTCGTCTTCGAAGATATTCGCATCACCTGCAGGTGCAAGTTCGGAAGGTGTAGCGACTCTTGGAACCAACCCTGTGGCGGTCGTTGGATCACAAAATGCTTTGGCGTGAGTCAAGAGTCATCTGATTTTGTTGAATGCAGGTTTTACAAACCTTAGGCTTCCACTCTTTGAAGCGCGACCTGACGAATTTGAGAGCGGACACGTATTCCGTCTGGATTCTCCTCGCGGCAGGGACGAGGTCGCCGTCCGCCTTGTTGACGACTACGATGTGAGCCACTTCCACGATCCCCTTCTTGATACCTGAATTGTGACTGGTAGTTTCACCTCATTGTGTGAAAGAGGCCATATTGACAAGTTTCATTGAGAAACGACAAGTTTTGCGACTATATGTGCGCTTGGAAAAAGCAGTGCTTCCAAACCCTGCAGCTCATCGCCTCCAGCCGGCGGTATCAACAACGTGAAGAGATCCACCATGTCTGCAACAGCGAACTCGGACTGGCCAACTCCTGTGTGAACATGGAAACGGTGGAGGCGGGTCTTCAACTCGAGAAGTGTCCAAGACACGTTTCTGACAAAGAGAAGCTCCAAAACAAACAACAGTGCATCGTGGTCACTCCGTATTTTGTAAAGAAGTGTCGGTTTGAGAGAAGGAAAAAACCTCACCCACTGTTTCGACTAAAATGATGTCATATCCCGCAGCTTCGCACAGAATAATTGCGTCATTCGTGCATCGAGTCACTCCACCCAATGTGCCGCTGTTTGGTGACGGTCTTATGAAAGCATTCATGTCTCTGGACAGCTCGGGCATTCTTGTTTTGTCGCCCAGCAAGGACCCTGTAGTACAAAAAGAAAAGTTGCATTTCAGGGAGATTAAAAACAGAACAACGTCCGTTGCGAAAAACGTTTCGCAGACCCCAACACATTTGAGCTGAGAAACGTGCAGCTGTTGAAACTTGTGTCCCATGGATAAATTTATGCAGAGAACAAACCGCCAGTTGTGGAAGACGAAGGGTCCACGGCCAAAACTGCCACTTTGTGCCCTTTCCCGGTCAAAAATTTCCCGAAAGATTCTATGAACGTGCTCTTTCCAGCGCCAGGAGGGCCAGATAGTCCTGAAATACGAGACAAAAATGCGAACCAATGAAGCGCTCACTGTACTCAGAAGTTTTAAAAGGAATGACGATCAGGTGATCAATGTCAACAACGGTATACCAATTCTGAAACTGCCAGTTCTTTTCAATGTTTTTCTGTGCAACTTTTGTGCACGCTGCAAGACGAGATACAGGAGCACTTGAGCTTGAGCCTGCTTCCTGGGATGGGTGGACTCGACGAGTGTGATGGATCTCGCGAGAGACGCTCTTTGACCGCAGACTAAACCACTGAACAAACTCTGCACAACTGGATCATTTTCTGTAATGACTTCCTCTGTGTAGGGATTCTTCCAGCTGAATTCATGCTGCTGGTTTGGTGAACTGGTCTCTCGTCTTTCACCTCCACCACTGTGAACAGGAACACTTGTTGCGAAGCTGTGTCTCTGTGGATCTGTTATTTTTATTGATCCCAAACGAAGCAATTGTCTGGGACAGATCAGTTGACGTTTCACAACCGTGCAGACTCCACTGATCATGTTCATCGTCCCGTTCTTGAGAATGTCGGTGTCCAGCTGTAAAGGAGCGTGCAGAAACCTTAAGAAAATCTTTCAAAACTAAAGTGTCGATCAAGACACCGAACACACGCACTCAAAGACCAAAAGAAAGCTGCCAGATTGGTCGAGATCCAGACCTACGAGTGTAGATTGCCAATTTGTGCCGGGTGAATGGCAAACTTCCACTGACGTGAATGGTGAAACGAGACAAAGCTAAGGTATGTTTTTATGTCATCAAAAAGGTCAGGTACACTGTGGCTTCACTGGTCTTCAATATTCAAAGAAACAAATCCGGCAGTTGCTACACAAACGACAGCGTCGTCTGCTTGTTTCTCCGATGCTTGCATGCAGCGGGAACTTTTGCGCGCAGATGGAAGCTGGAGTTGCTTGAGTTCGATTTCCTGAATATTAACAGGTGAATGGATTGGAAGGCAACACATTTGGCGGCTAGCACTTTTTAGTTTTCTTGCCTTTGGATGCCTGTCTGAAACGGATGCCAATGGTTTGCAAATTTTGGATGTGGGGAAATGGTTGAGCGATAATACAAGCTTTACGCAATCTGAAAATTTGTAGTTCCGATGTTCAGCGTTTTGTGACCCCTGTTGAGTTTGCATGCCACTGTCTCTCAACAGGCGTAAACAGCAGAGCCCAAGATGGACCTGCCGCACAGTTGCCTTGGTAGATCTGCAACACTCACGACAAAGCTGTCAAGAGGTTTCAGTTTGTTCGCTGTTGAGAGTATCTTGTCTGTCGTTTTCAGATGACGAGGGCAAGCGTCGTTGGATCTGGATATTCTCCGCCAGGTTGAGACATGCTGAATTGCCAAAGATTTTGCCGGGCGGCGGATGGGCTGTTCCTCAAAAGACGCCTTTTCGCTAAACTGTCTGGACACGCACGTCCTGTCCCACAGAAACTTCATCGTGGACGGCAATTGCTGCCCCGCGGATTCTGTGCAAACCCAGAAAAAACAATTCTTCGCCTGTCATTGGTGTCACCATTGGGGCTGTTCACAAAGAAGCATGAAAGTGAAACTGTTGCACTGGAAAACATTCCCAAAGAAGTGTTCAAGAAAGATATGTTCAAAAAACCCAAGCGAAAGGTTTTTGGTCGCATGTTTTACTTGGTACTGTACAATCTCAAACTGGGATGGAAATTCGTTTGTCTGTCGTGTACGTTCTTTCCGATTCTTTTGATGTACCCCGTTGCGTGTCTCAGCTTGGCGACAAAGAAGGCTTGGTGGAAACTACTGCTTTTCGCTTGTGAGCACAGCGGACCAACGTTTATCAAGCTTGGTCAGTGGGCAGGCACCAGGAGAGACCTCTTCGACAAAGAGTTCTGTGCTATCTTCAGTAAACTGCACGATCAAACTCAAGAACATTCTTGGTATTACACGAAGCAGAAGCTGAAGAAAGCTTTCGGTAAAAACTGGAGAAAAATCTTTGCAAAGATAGAACGGAAACCAGTTGGATCAGGATGCGTTGCTCAGGTTGGTGTTACATCACTCTAAAGCCTGCGTTTGTTTCACACATTGCACTGAAAATCACGAGAAAAACTGACAAATCTTTGAATTCCCATTCGCAGGTGCACCGAGCGTACATGCACGTAAGCATGGTGCCAGACGAGCACATTATTGAAGAAATGACGCCTGACTTGGATGACGAAGAGGAAATCGATTTCGCTCAAGGTTTGTGTGAAAACAGTTCTTTCTGTTCACTCACGAGTGAGGAATGTTGAGTCACTTTCATCTGCTGAACGATGCCTTTATTGTTGTTCGTCCAGGAGTGGAAATAACTGGATTCAGTAGAGCAATTGACGCTGTGGACAAAGATGAGGGGTATCCTGAACCTGACATACCAAACGACCACAGCAACACAACAAGCACAGGTGAGCAGATGAGGTATTTTTGTGGTCTCATATACATTCCGAAGACCAACGATTCTTCTCTCGTGCAGCCCGTTGGGTTTGACCCTGTCCACTTCAACTCTCTCGTTCAACAGAAAACCGAGAGTGCTCGCCAGAAGTGATCCCTGAAGCAGCAATTCCAGTTGCTGTCAAGGTAAATCTAGACCTTCTCTCAGCCAACATTTGTGTGTCTGTATTTGTGTGTGTCTGTGTGTGTCAACTGCGCAGTTCTTTGCCAATGCTAACTCCAGAATGCTACACCCCTGAATCGGGACAGCACGGACCAACTCGTGCAATTCTGACCCTGGGTTGTTGGCTTCAGGTTTTGCACCCAGGAATGTACAGTTCTGTGAAGAGTGACCTCAAGGTGATGCATTTTATGGCGAGGTTGTTGGAGACGTTCGTGCCCAGTACCCGCTGGTTGAGTTTGACCGAATGTTTGAGAGAATTCGGAGGCATGATGATGAAACAGGTACTGCTACAAGTCATGACATTGATCACTGGCCTGTCATCCCTGAATCTCAGACCCAAGTCAAGCCCAATCGAGACTGTTTCTGTTTCAGATCGACTTGAGATTCGAGGCTGATTGCCTGGAGCGGTTTGTGGAAAACTTTGAACACGTACCGAACGTCCGTTTTCCACGTCCTGTGCGGCCATTCTGCAAGCGAGATGTGATGGTGGAAACGTGGGAGGTGAGCACAGAGTTCCCACATGTCACATACGAACCCAATTCGATTCCAGTCACACATGTGGTGTTTAATTAAGTGACATGTTTTTGTTCTCAGGGGGGAGAACCAATTCGCAACTATGTTGAGTCGGTCGACACTTCTCAGGGCGGAAAAGATGGGACAAAGGAAGCACTGGCTGCCATTGGAATTGACGCTCTATTGAAAATGGTTGGTTGCAATCCGAACTGAATTCGCTTCGTGATGTTGGTGAGTTTGTGCAGATGTAAAATCACGCCTGCATCATTGACTTGCACCAGGTCTATTTCTTTCTGTACAGGTGTTTGTTGACAACTTCGTTCATGGAGACCTTCATCCGGGGAACATACTTGTTCAAAATGCTGAACACTTTAGCGACGTGGTACGTGCATCGTTTTGTGCGTCCCCATCAGCAGACAAAGCGTGGTGTACTTATTTTTGCTCCGATTCTTTGCCGGAAGCTGCCAGTCAGGCGTTCGCGCTGTTCTGTTCAGAATTTTTGTGAACTCGATTATCTGGTTTACAGGAGGAAAACAAGATGCTTCTTGTTGATGCGGGAGACACAGCATTTGTGTCCGTGAAACCAGTCGAGACTTCGTTACGGCTGGTTTTACTGGACACGGGCATCTCTGTCTCCTTGTCCGCCGCTGATCTCGCCAATCTGAAAGCTGTTTTTACTGCCGTGGTTCTTGGACAGGTGAGGAGTCAGTAAACAGGGACGACTGCGATAGAATTTGAATTTTGCTAGGCAGAATTTGTTCCGGATAATTTTGAGTATTGTCCAACTTTCTAGTCAACCTGTGTGACTGTTTGCTTGACAGGGCGAAACTGTTGCAGAATTGATGTTGCATCACGCCACGTACAACGAGTGCAAAGACGTCCCCAGTTTCGTGACAGAATTAGGGGGCCTTGTATCTTCATTCAGAAAAAGTGCAATTTCTCTTCACAATGTAAGTTGTCGCGCCTTGCATTTTCCAGCCAAGCTGGTATCGGTAAGCTCCACACGCCTTCCAACAGAGACGAGACTGAATGTTCGCTTTGCAGGTTGAAGTTGGATCGCTGCTGTCGCAAGTCTTCACAGTTCTGACCAAGCACAGAGTCAAAATGGAATCAAATTTTGCCACAGTCATACTGGCACTGTTTGTTCTGGAAGGTTTGGGGCGTTCTCTCGATCCGAACGTGGACATTCTGGAAAAAGCCAGACCAGTTTTGTTGCACGGTGCACTGTCTTGATGAAAGACGTGTTCCGGGTTGGTGACATCTGTTGGTCATTCTTTCTCTGAGCTGCGAAGACACAAACAAAAACTATCATGACCAAAAGCCACCGGCAAGTACCGTACCGTCTCGTGTATAAGATGCACTTTTTTGCCCCAAAATTAGACATCAAAAGAAGGGGTGTGTCTTGTACATGAGTATGTTTAGATTTTTTGAAATACAAAGGAAGAAATAACAATTTAGTAGAGTATAAAAAAGATTGTTTTTTCTTTGATGAGCTCCAAATAAATTTTGAAACCATAAACTGAGAAGAAGAGGAAGAAGTTCTGAGGTCTTGAAGTGGGATACAGACAAAAGACCAGTTGAGAAAGAGTAGAAAAAATATGTCCAAGGATGCCGCGGTGATTTGCCCTGCCCCAACTTCCCGCAGGATTCTTGACGCGCCCCTAGCAACCAAAAGTAGCCCAAAAGTAGCCCAAAATTTTGAACACAATCGATCCGCAAACGAACCTCACCAAAAAAGTCATAAATGCAATGCCAAATTACCATAAAAAGG
>JAAUXT010119068.1_pt1 | contig 10128 bp, 7 predicted proteins | sample 7278171 | NCBI WGS metagenome assembly JAAUXT01 (sample SAMN14350112, study PRJNA611818) | marine sediment metagenome | isolation source: surface marine sediment (1.8m) | place: French Polynesia: Moorea | collected 2018-08 | reverse complement strand
CGTGTATGGGAGTGAGGTATGCGTGTGTGTGTGAGGAATCCCATCTCATGGAGAACCTGAAACAGTGTGCGTGTGTGGGTGTGAGGTATGCATGTGTGCGTGTGAGGTGTGCGTGTGTGGGAGTGAGGTGTGCGTGCCCGCGTTCAGGGAGAGCGCGAAGTAGATCAGGCTCACGGAGAACCCGAAACAGCGTGCGTGTGTGTGTGTAGTGACATGTGCGTGTTTGGGTGTGAGGTACGCGTGTGTGGGAGTGAGGTGTGCGACTGTAGGAGTGAGGTGTGTGTGTGACTGTGAGGTGAGTGTGATTGAGGCGTGCCTGTGTGAATGTGGTGTGCGTGTGTGAGTGGGGCGTGCGTGTTGAGAAGATATCACTCTCAAACGCTTTGTGCCGTACGACACAGCAGCAGCTGTTGTCTCCCGAACAGGCGAGACGTTACCAGTAGAAGTAGATGATGAGCATCCACTTCCTGATGGCAGCGTTCCGGAACAGGTCCACGAGGCCTCTCTGCCTCTGCTCCTCAGCCACGTCCTTCCGCTGGAAGAGAAGAAACTGGGCGCGTTCGTTATGCAGGTCGCGAGGTGCTCAACATGCCCCGGGACGTTCGTTTCCTCGTGTGCCTTGATAGCGGGGCACGCACACACATGCACACGCACACACACGCACACTGGCACACACAAACACACACACGCACGAACACACACACACACTCACACGCACACACATACACACACAAACACACACGCGCGCACAGACACAGACACAGACACACACACACACACACACACACACACACACACACACACCAGTAGTTACACGAGTGCATTGGGGTGTGCAGGGCATGTACGTTGAACAAAGGGCAACTTGGGTGTTTGCTGAACAAATTCAAGAAATTATTGAGGATACAAGGAACCTCAAAGAGGGGGGACAGGTCCAGGTTGTCCGGGTAGACCTTCCCGTTGGTAGCTGCCATCTGTCGGAGCACCGCCTCCGCCTCCCGCCGACGACCCTTCGCTACGAGCCACCTGGCGGACTCTGGCACCAACCTGAACACAGACGTGTGTGTGTGTGTGTGTGTGTGTGTGCGTGTGTGTGTGCGTGTGTGTATGTGTGTGCGTGCATGTGTGTGGGGTATGTGAAGGTGAGGTGTGTGTGTGTGTGAGTGTGTGAATGGTGTGTGTGACAGTGAGGTGTATGTGTATGTGTATGAATGAAATGTGACAGTAAGAGGTATGTGTGTGAGTGGATGATGTGTGCGTGTGCGTATGCGTGCGTGACAGTTGAGTGTGTGTCTCACCAGTAGCAGGAGAAGAGTAGTACAGAGACGTAGGTGTGTGTGTGTGTGCGTGTGTGTGTCCGTGCGTGTGTGTAAGTGTGTGTAAGTGTGCGTGCGTGAGAGTTGGGTGTGTGTCTCACCAGTAGTAGGAGAAGAGCAGGAGGGAGACGCAGGCGAAGGGCACCAACATCCTCTGGTAGTCCCTGATGGCGTACGCTATACCCGGCACCACGACGTACCCAACCACGTACCAGAGCGGCGTCACCACGGAGAACCAGACGCGGTGCCGCGGGTGCACGATCTCCACGTCTGCGTGGGAGGCAGGGAGGCGTGGGGACACGCATACACACGCACACACGCCCATGCACACAGGTTTGTACCTTGACGGTGACTCACTGCGTGCGAGTGAAATGTGCGTGTGTGAGACTGGGGTGTGCGTGTGTGATGTCTCGGGTGTACGATGTCCACCTGTGTATGTGTGGGAGGGAGACATGGGAACCCGCACACGCACACACACCCAGAAATCAAGCACACACGCACACACGCACACCTTGGCCCCATGATGACCCAGTGACGGCCGGACCCGCCTGAGATTGAGATTCCCAGTGCCCCGACCCTGGATCTGCTGAAGGCCCCAGCCCCCTGCCCCGACCCTGGAGCCACAAAAGAGCTCACTCTCTGTCCCAACCCGACATGTATTGGACGGCTCCCTGCCCACCCTGACCCTGGATCTGCTCTGCCCCAACCCCTGGATCCACCCTCATGAAGCCCCTTAGGCCACCCATTCTGCCCCCAGCCCGAGGACACACTGGACACTCCGCCCGCTGGACCCGCTGGACCCGCTGGAGAGCGCCGTGCCCACCCTGACCCTGTCCACCAGAGGGCCTCACTGAGCACGTATCCGGAAATGTAGGTTCCCATGACGCCGACCCCGACGAGGAAGCGCGCGACGGCGAGGACGGCGTAGGACGGCGCTGCCACCTGGAGGACGGCGCCGGCGACGCGGAACACGGCGAACAGCACGATGGCGTTCTTCCGCCCGAACCTGCGGGGAGACGCGGCGTGAGGGTCACGTGTGTGTGTGTGTGTGTATGTGTGTGTGTGCGTGTGTGTGTGCGTGTGGGGGGTGGGGGTAGGGGGCGCTGGGGAGACCAGGATCATACAAAAACCAACACGTGACGCAGGGAGGGTCCAGGACGAAGGAGACCACGCCAAATACGACACGTGTCGGAACAAGGGTCATAACAAATTTGGTCTGGACCCCAGACCCCTCAGCGCCTGTACGGACAAGGCCTGAACTCCAGCCCCTGGATCTCCCTCAGCTCCTGGATCCTCCCCCAGCCCCTTGACCCACCCTGCCCCAGCCCCTGGATGCTCCCTCCAGGGCCTGGACCCACCCTACCCCCGGATCCCTCCCTACCCCTGGACGCCCCCAGCCCCTGGACGCCCCCAGCCCCATGGCTACACCCCTGCGCCCGCGCGCCTCACCTGTCCGAGACGTCTCCCACCGTGAGGGAGCCTGCCGTGTGCCCGGCGATGTAGATGGTGGAGAGGAGGCCGATGAGCCAGAAGTCATCGCAAACCACGTCCCACTGAAATAGGCGGGTTCAGCTGTGGTAGCGTCTGGCCCGTGGTGTAACAGGCAGTTTTGGCTGAGGTGGCGCGTGGCCCGTGGTACAAGAGGCCGAGTTCACCTCTGACTCAGCGGGACTCGTCTGCATGTGCGCTGTCAACGCGTTTCGTGGCCCTTCCCCTGGGTCCCAAGCCCTCTGGTGAACTCAGGGCACAGGGAGAGGGCCTGGGTCCGGTACTCGATGTGCAGACACGCGAGTGAGAAGCGCCGTGATGCTGGGTGAGCCGGCATAATGAAATGGCCAGACCCCAGAAACCAGGAGACCCCAGTGTCTGGTCAGTGTAGGCACATTGTGATCATTTGGCACCTGTCACTCAGAGCCTTGAATGATTCCACTCAGAGATATGACCTGGGGTCTGGCCATTTCAGCCCACACCCTGAAATGACCAGACCCCAGGTCTTGAAAATTTCAGGTGTCCTCATTTCATTCCACCGGCGTCACGAGGGAGACCGGGGTCCGGTTTGTGAGCTGTTCATTGAAAGCTGTGGAACTCAGACATCGCGTCCGCACCACATCCGGGACCTTGAGCCATGATGTGGAGGTCAAGGTCTCTCACTGACCCTGCTGAGGGCGTTCTCCGTGAAGACGCTGCGATCGTACACCCACGCGTCGCAGCCGCGCGTCGGCGTGTCCTCTGGTACCCGCTCCCAGTGCAGGAGCTCTTCAGTCGTGAAGTTAGAGAAGTCGAGGTCGAAGTGGCTGCACTGCGCAGGCGCGTCCGGGTCGCCGTCCTCGTACGGGATGGCCACGTGCTTCTGTAGGAGAGTGCGTGTGTGGGTGAGGTATGCGTGCGAAGTCGGGAAGCTCATTGTGTGTGACCGCAGGGAACAATGTATGTGCGTGTGACTGAGGTCTGCGTGTTCAATGGGGTGTGTCCCCCCTGAGACTTGCGTCCTGCATTCACAAGAGAAACGAACCTGATCGGGTGTTGAAGGATTGGCCTGGGCGACCGTGTGTGTGTGCGTGTGTGCGTGTGTGTGTGTGCGTGTGTGTCTGTCTGTGCCTGCCTCTGTGTGTGCGTGTGTGCGTGTGTCTATCTGTGCCTGCCTCTGTGTGTGTGTGTGTGTGTGTGTGTGTGTGTGTGTGTCTGTCTGTCTGTCTGTCTGTCTGTGTGACCTGCATGTGTCAAACCACACCGAAACGCCGGATTCACAACGTTCAGAACAAACCTGGACGCTGAACCCTGGCTCCACCTGGTGGTAATTTCCCGCAGGACTGACCTGAACGCTGAACGGCAGCTCCGTCAGGTTCTGCACGGCGCACCAATGATCCATCTGGTACCCCAGGAAGTTGATATAGATGGAGTCACTGGTCAGGACCGGGGCCACACCTGCGTGCGCATCCACAGGGCAAGTCACGTGGGGCAGACACTCTGAGATGCACGTGCATGTACAGGGACACAATACCCGTTGACCTGTGCAGGGATGCAGCGCCCCCTGTCCAGGGGCGTAGTGCGTGCCTAGTCCCTGCGCACATCGGCCCGTTCCTGAACCCTAGCTCCACCTGGCTCCACCTGGCTCCACCTGGTGCTAATTTCCCGCAGGACTGACCTGAACGCTGAACGGCAGCTCAGTCAGGTTCTGCACGGCGCACCAATGGTCCATCTCGTACCCCAGGAAGTTGATCCAGATGGAGTCTGGATTGAGGAACGCCGGCAGACCTGCGCAGGAAGCTGGGGTGAGATGTTCGTTTCGTGGGGTCCCGGGCAGGGTGGACCCAGGACCCCAGGACCCAGGATATTTGGAGGCGCGATTCACCTGTACCCGCCCCTGCTCACAACAGGTTTGTGAAAAGATCAATGACGTTCTCTGCAGCCATGGACAGGCACACACACACACACACACACACACACACACACACACACACACACACACACACGGAGCAGTACCATGGCCATGCCAGTTCACTTTCATTGGGCCTTTGGTTGGGTGTCATTGAAAATGAGCTCTTCACCAGAGGTACGAGGCCCGTCGTTTATGAAACCATTTTTCATCCGGTATGACATCAGGATTACTCACATGATCACCAAAACTGCACAGGCACAAGACCAATCACCCATCAACTTGCAAGCAAATTGTCAAATGTATCAAAATTTGCTTTCATAGTTTATTTCAAGTCTAAAATTGACTGGTTTTCCTTATGTGGCTATTGACTGTTAATGGTCAACAGGCTAAATTTAGTGCAACTCAGTGCACAATCAATAGTCACAAGCAAAAGGAGACTGTTTTTTGTTAAATCATTGAGTCCTCAGGGAAAACCAAATTTGACTGAAAGCTGTTCCAAACTGAAGCAATGCAAGTCAAGATTGTACACAAAACTTTTCAGGGCAATCCATGAAGGTTTTGGGGTCCTACCGGATGAAAAACGGTTTCATAAACGACGGGCCTCGTATTTCTGAGATTTCTCCAGCCAGCTTTTTACTGCATTTTTGCCTGCTCGTGCAATTTTGTTGTACAACACCAGCACCAGAAGAAACGTGGGGACCTTGCCGCTGAAGTTTTAGCCCCCAGCAGAAGAAACGGAGAATGGGGGGGGGGGGGCTTCCCACAGAAAATGTGCACTGGGTGCGCAGGGTGCGAGAAGAAGGGTGACACGGGTGGACCAGAGGGTGGTCTGGTCGCGAGTGTCCACAAACGCGCGAGAAACAGTGAACCCCGTCCTGCGTGAGTGGGGCCCTCTGGTGGCGGCGCTGACGTCCGCGCTCGTCTCTCACAACGTGCACACGGTAGTCACCCAACAAAGAGGTGGGAGAAGTGCGCGAGACGCGAGGGGAGGAATAATCGAACGCGCCTTATGCCTTGTAACGTGTCAACAATATTCAGCCCAATGTTGCTTGGTACTTACATAGTATGAAGAGATGGGAGATCTGGAAGACCCCGAGTCCCCCGACGTAGTCAAACAACTCGTCAAAGTGACGGATCTTTATTTTCTCCTCTGTCCCTGGCTTTTTGTCCATTTTTAGTGAGACATGCACGTACAACGTGAAGTTCCTTCACGATGGTATTTTGACGCCTGTACGACGCGTTGAAAAATCTCACTCTGGTCACGTCAGGGTCTGAGCCAATCAGCTGACGTTTTATGGCGGACGACGACGCAGCGTCGTTAGAATCGCGCAGAGACGCGACGCGTGACGCGTCCGATGAACACCGCGCGGCGTCCGTTTTAAACCAACGCGATTACAAGTATCAGGCGCCACTCAAACGAATCTCTATTTTTAATCTGAAACGCATTGATCAATGTGGTGTTGATTGGCCCGCGGATCCAGGGTGTGAGAGCTGCCCCAGCGGTTCCGAGGAAGGAGGGGGCGGGTTCCACCACCCTGACACACCCCTCCTGAATTTGTACCACAGGTGCAACAAGTGTACATAAATAACATTGAAAACACAACAAGTTTTGAAATTGATCGCTTTCCTGCCCCCCTCCAGAGAAACGTGCCCGAAAATTTTTGAGGGTTGTAACCGGGGCACGGACCCTGCCTGTACCGAGCGGACTCCGGAAACGACGCACAATCAAGGCGAATAGGGTTTCTTTTCTTCGGCATGACGGGGGGGGGGGGGTTATGGTATCGCACTGGTGTTTACAGGGAGAAACAACAAACAGATAAAATGTAGGCATGAAGAGAAGACAAACTTTTCGACAACAACGAATCTCCACAAAAACGATTCCCTTTGTGCGCATCGAGTCCCCAGGGAACCAAATCTCTCTCTGGAGACACGCACGTTCAGCATCTTCCGTTCGTTGTGGAAGCTGCAGCCATGTTTTGGATCCAGAAGAGAGGAGAGGGGGCCAACCCAAAATTCGCATGCTGCTGACATGGCGTCGTCATCCCGCGAAACGTCAGAGAAAACTCGGGTTTCCTGTCCTGAGGGTCTGACGGACCCACCCAGGACACAGACCCACCCAGGACACAGACCCACCAGGACCAGCCGGACCCACCCAGGACCAGCCGGACCCACCAGGACCAGCCGGACCCACCCAGGACCAGCCGGACCCACCCAGGACCACACCCTGCCTATTGTGTCCCGGATCCACCAGAGATCAGGTGGCAGGTCCTCTGTGTGTTGTGAGGAGCCGGGAACTCGGAGGGATCCAGAGTCTGGGTCAGCGGGGGTGGGGTCTCTGTCGTGCCTGACGTTCAACGCTTAGACACTCCACATGGTCAAACTCCGAGGAGAGAACCAGTAACCAGAGGGAACCAGTCTGAAGTAAGTGGCCCAAAATTTACAAAATTTGTGTACATGAGTCTTTGGTGTAGATTGGCTGGGGTGGGGGCGGGGGAGGGCTGTAGAGACTCCCCCCCCCCCGCTGAATCCACTAGAGAGAGGGATCAGTCACTGAGATCCGTCCATTGTCTTATCTCGTGCACGTTGTTGATGACGTTCTCTGTAGATGCATTAATCAGTGCGGGTTCCTGTGTTGCTGGTGAGTCAGGACGACAGAAGGCTCTTCACAGTTGGTGCGACACGCCCCCGGGATCCCACAGGTACAGGGACAGGTTCCTTTTGTCGCTTGCGCACTGGGATCCGTGTTTTTAACAATTCGTGTTGACGGACGCGACGCGCAACGAAGCACGTGACACACCACGTGACAAACATGTGACAACCAGACGAGTGTTCACGCGCCACTGGGTGCGTCACATGTTCCTGTTCCAGGTCCGCGGTCCGTGTGCGTCAAGCGACGCCGCAGGGCTCGGAGAACGACACTCAAAACACACAACGAGGAACAGGATGAGGTACCACAAGGGGTGAAAGAGGTCTTGTGTTTCTGCGTGCAAACTCGACAAGTTCAGTGGAGTGAGGATCCTGCAGAATCGTGAAGACAACAAAGAGATCTGCGAGAGCCTGAAACCACAGAGACAAACTTCACAGAGATCACAACAACAACGCCCCCGTGTATTGGGAGCACGCCGCTGGTCTCATCGCGCATGCGCGTCCTGTCTACACCTCCTTGGAGACGGTTGTTACGGACGTAGAGAGCGTTGCCATGGAGCTGTCGTCATCGGCGTCGTGTGGCGCGCCGCGCAGGACGCAGGGCGCGACGCTGCGCAGGACGACGCGACGGAACGACGGCATGAAGATGAAATAGAGAACCGGGTTGGACGCCGAGTTGATGGCACCAGCCAACACGTTCGTCTTCTGTGAGATGGAGAGAGAAATAGAGTGAAGAATTAGAGGACAGAAGGGGGAGAGAGAGAGAGAGAGAGAGAGAGAGAGAGAGAGAGAGAAAAGAGGAGAGAAAAAAGGGGAGAGAGTGTGTGTGTGTGTGAGAGAGAGAGAGTGTGTGTGTGAGAGAGAGAGAGAAAGAGAGAGAGAGAGAGAGAGAGAGAGAGAGAGAGAGAGGGGGGGGGGAGAAAGTGAGGGAGTGAGCAAACAAGTGAGCGAGTGAGTAAGAGAGACAGATGTAGAGAGAGGGAGGCGTGTGTGTGTGTGTGAGAGAGAGAGAGAGAGAAACAAGGAGAGAGTGTGTATGTGTGTGTGACAGACAGACAGACAGACAGACAGACCTGCAGAGATATTCTCACCTGCAGCGGAGTCCCCAGAGTGAACCAACCGATCCACACGCCCAGCAAGTAGTTCCTGTGAATGCACGAAGAAAGGAATGAATGAACGAACGAACGAATGAATGAACAACATTGCAGCTCTATTTCTTGATGTTTCAAGCGTGAACTCGTGTGCGCAGTGACGTGTGCGTGGCATCAACGTCGGTTCACTTTTCGTTAGTGATATTGTTCGGGCTAAAAGTCCCTGTCTTGCGCAATGCGTGGACCAAAGTCGCCTGCAGGCATCAAGGTCTTCGAACAACTGAAGTCTTGCAGAGAAATTGTGCTCCATTGGTTCTGTCTGTATGCTTGTGTATGCTTGTGTGTGTGTGTGTGTGTGTGCGTGCGTGTGCCTGTGTGTGTGCGTGCTTTCGTCTGTGTGTATGAGTGTGTGTGGTGTGTCCATGTGTGTGTGCGTGTGTGCATCATGGTGTGAGCACGCGCACCAGAACATCCAGCTGAAGGTCAGTATGAAGAGGAGCGTCACGGCGATGGACGCCTGCGTCACGACGGACAGCGCCTGTTGCCATGGAAACGGTGAGTTGAGAGAAATATATGGCGTATTCACACGGGTGACGCAGCGTCACATTTTGACACAATGCCAAACATTCTTTTCACATTGAGGGAGCGTCAAGGGTTTGAAGCCAGCGTCAAGATTTTGTTATGCCAGCGTCAAAATTTGGGTGCTGACATCACATTGATCTCTATAATTCTTGTGAGTGTTGTCACATTGGTTTTGACGTTTGGACTCGGATTGGCCTGTATTTTTTGACGCTGGCATCAGGCGTCAGCTGCCTGTGTAGAAACTCTCAAACTCCTCAGGTGTTTGTACAAGTGTCAGTGGCAACACCGAAAATGAGGGACGGCGCACGCTGGGTGCGTCAATGAGTTTTCACGTTGGTGACGCCGTCAGCTTTTCTGACGTCGACGGTAACTTTTCTTGATGATGTCAAAGAATGGTCTGGACCATTTTTTGAAGCCCACCAATTGGGCGTCTGTTAAATTTTGATGTTGACATGAAAATTCTGCTGTCTTTGACGTCGACAGCATCAATGTGAAAACGGCTTCACATTTTGCGCGCAAGTCTTGTTCGCTGCGTCGCATTTTGGGGTTTCACACAGATGACGCAGCGTCAAATTTTTGACGCGACAGCAAAAAGGGACTGGACACTCTTCATTGGGTGTCATATTAAATTTGACGTCCACGCATCAAAATTTTGACGCCAGCGTCAAAAATTCTGACGCCGCCCTGCCTATAGCGGTTTTCACATTGGTGACGACGGCAACTTTTTTTGATGTCAATGGCAACTTTTTTGACATTGACAGCACGTTTGTTTTCACATTCAAGGTGCTGTTGACATCAACTTCAAAAACTTCAAATTTGAAGTTGACGTCGATGGCAACTTCAAATTGACTCTTCTATTTTTAATGTGTGTTTTTCACAGCTCAACTTCACTTTTTGAAGTTTGAAGTCGAGAATGGTTTGGATCATTTTTTGATGTCGATGGCAGACTTCAGGGACCCATTCAGGTACCAGTTGAAAATGGCAGCAGCAGATGATCAGAGCATTGATTCCATTTGGATTTAAGATTTGTTTCACTTTTAGGATTTGTGCACACACAAGTGTTTGTGTCCACGAAGACATGAGGGCTTCTAGGGTTTGGCGTACAATTTTAGCATAT
>JAAUXT010127448.1_pt1 | contig 10129 bp, 10 predicted proteins | sample 7278171 | NCBI WGS metagenome assembly JAAUXT01 (sample SAMN14350112, study PRJNA611818) | marine sediment metagenome | isolation source: surface marine sediment (1.8m) | place: French Polynesia: Moorea | collected 2018-08 | reverse complement strand
GTCACAGCGCACACGCACGCCAAGGTCACAGCGCACACGCACGCCAAGGTCACAGCGCACACGCACGCCAAGGTCACAGCGCACACGCACGCCAAGGTCACAGCGCATGGTGTGGAATGTCGTAAAAGCGTGATGCGTGATGCGCTGGCGCACGCGGTGTGGCCGAGGGGTTGAGGGGTGGCCACACAAGCAAAATTGACGCGCGTCAATTCTGGGTTTCAACCCCCTGTTGCTCGAGGCTGCCATTGACTTTGCCCAGGAAAAACATCTCACTGGACATTTTTTGACATGCGAAAACGATGCATTTAACATCAAAATAAACGCCCCAGTGTGGCCGCCCCTTCACTGTCATGCGAGTGTGTCCATGTGTGCGCGTGTGTACGTGTGTGTGTACGTGTGTGCGTGCGTATTCGCTCCGCCCGGAATCACAAACAAACAACGAATTTTCACAAAAACAAAGTCGTCTTTTCTTCTTCATGTGTCACGTGATCACAGCCGAGCAAAGAAACGGGACAAAAAGAATTCCACGGACAAATCTTCCGCACGAGACGCCTCTCCCGCCCCCTGGTGTAAGAAACTCCACCCACCAAACTCCTCCACCACGGGGGGGGGGGGCGACAGGTAAATATTGACCCCAACTCGATTCTGTGTGGGACACGTGTAAATGTCAGTTTGCACGTCAAACCGAACGCGTGAGGGTCACATGACCACGAACAGTAAAGATGGCGTCCTGTGGTCGTGAGACCGACCCCGACGCGACGCGGGGCAAATAGAACACACCCAGCGAACAAAAGCAACACAAACAATTCAGAAGAACAAAGTGATTCTCAGGTGGCGACAAAACAAAGATAGAACGGAAAACAAAGTGAGATAGAACGGAAAAAGAACGACGCCAGATTCACTTTCGCTGGCATGAGAACTTCGCTGAAGATCTACCGCATTTCTCTTTGATGTCCTGTCATTAAAACAGAAGCAACACGTGGCAACATGTGGCAAGAAACGAAATGATGGGCGGCTCCACGTCGCTTACAACACGAACAAGAACACCCGCCGGTGTGGACGCGCGCGTTGAGATGGCAACCAAACACAAAACAGAAATGCCCACATCTCAGGCTGGTTGTCACATTTTGCCCCCCCCCAACTTTTTCAAGTGCTCATCACGTCCACTCTCAACGACCCCCCCCCCACCTCCAAAGACGCCCCCCAACCCAATTCGGGTCATTTTCTTTCCAGATTCTTGAGGTCACCATTGAAGCACTGCTCTCGGCCCGACAGTGAGAGAGGTCACGTGGGCATCAGATCTTCCGTGTACACTGCGAACATTTTCATAGACTGAACTTGTCGTACTCAATTCCCTCAGAACGAGGGGGCGGGCATCAGCTACCATTGTCCTGAAAACTAAAATTTACAAGCTTGTGCACCCCCCCCCTCCGGATCTGAACCAGATTACCCCACCCTCACCCTTTGATGTCGTATTTCCGTATTTTTCTCGGGACACGCATTGTACAAAAGCACTGACCGTCAAGTTGATTCGTTTTTGCAACACAAAGGCACAGGAGGCAGAGTGAGCACAGCGTTCTTGTCTCGAGTCACAGCCCGTCGCCATGGAAACGGCCCACTCCACGTGTTTGAGACGCTCACGCCGGAAATTTGTGCGCCGTGCTCAATCTGCCTGAGGCGTTGCTCTCTTTGTCTTTGTCCGACGTACAATGATAATTTACACACGAAGCTCTCACTCGAGATGAAAGCCAGAGTCCGCTCCACGCACACACACACCGACTTTGAATTCAGTCCAATGACAAGGTTTTTATCAGGGACACAAGTCTCACGTCAGAGTAAATCTCAGTCTGAAACTATGACGTCACTCCCCAGTGTGTGACGTCACGACGTCAGTGTCGCCTCTGCCTCTTGAGCTCCGGGACGCCCTCTGGCTGCGTCGCGCCCTCTGGTGTCGCTCGCTTCACGGCGCATGCGTCCGGCGCCCCTGGCGGCGGAGGCTGCTGTTCCGCGGTGGTAGCGCCTCCTGCTGGTTGCCGCCCCGCCCCGTGCTGCCCTCCCGCGGGGACGAGCTGAGCCGACCCCGTGGTTGCTGTGGAAACGAAGCCGCGTCCCGCTGCAGCGCTGACGTTGCGTCCTGATGACATGACGCAGGTCCCGGGAGGCGTCAGAGTTACGTCGTGAACTCGCGTCGCTGCGGTGGCGTTACGTTGCGCTGTCGCCGTGGTGACGCCTCGCGCAGCTGTGGTTGCCGTGGTGACGGCGCTGGGCCCGGATGTGGCGCTGGTGGGGCCCCCTCGCGGCGGCGACGCGAGTTTCCGCAGCACGTGACTCGGCGGAAGGCGCGCGAACCCGGAGTCTGAACACGTGACCCGCGCCGGGGACCTGCGACGCACCGGAGACACGAGCGCACTTCCGGTCGCTCTGCGCGGTGATGACGTCACAGCGCTTCCGGTGGGAATCCTCCCGGGCGACGCGAGGCGTGCACCGCTCTGCGCAGACTTCCCCCGATTCGGGACTCCTCTGGGGATGATGGTCACTGTTTTATCGCTCACTCTATTATCGCCCGGGCGACGGGACGCGACTGTCCTGCCACGCGGCGGTGCCGCGGTCCCCTGCTGCCCCCTCCCGACGCCCAGCGCGGCGATGACCTTCACCTTGCCCGGGGACAGCCGAACCTGGTTGCCAGGGGCGACGCGGCCGTCGGGGGAGATGGTGACGTACATGACACGACGCTGCGGACTGAACGTGACGGACTTCCGGTCCGGGGACAGCGCCGCGGGGTCTGAGCGCGTCGGCTGACGGGGACCCGATGATGACCGGGAACCAGAGTGGAGACCGGGCGTCTCACGCGCCGCGGTTTTGGCGGGAACAGTCAGGTCCGGAAGTGACGTCATCTTCACCGTTAGCGGTGCCTTCTGCTGTACCGTCGCCACTTTCTCCGCCTTCTCGAACGCGCGCAAGTCTTTCATGGCTTGTTCCACGTTACCATGGGAGACGAGAGACGCCGCCGTGGTCAGTTCGATCTGCCCCTGCGCGGCGGCGGCGCGGCGTTGTGCGCCGTACCCCTCGAACACGCCCGTCCTGTTCCCGCGCGTCACCCGGGGCGTCGTGACGCTGCGTCCCGGTTTCCTTAGAAACGGCTGCAGCGCAGCGCAGTACGGCTTCTCCACCGACGATGACGTCAGAATCCGCGCCGCCGCCGAGGAAATCCCTGACGGCAGCGTCGTGCCTGACGACGGCGTTGCGTTGCTAGGCGCGTTGCCAAGCAGAGGACGCTGGTGACGCAGTCTCCGCAGATTCTCGCGTAGCCTCTTGAGTCTCTCTTCTTTCGTCTCGGGGACCTTGTCGTCCTGGCTCCCTGGAGCTGCAACCCCACTCCACCCAACCCCCGGGAAACTAGGCGCGACCGGGGCCTTGGGCGTCAGGGTGGTGGGCGTCACCGTGGAGATGAAGGGCGGGGCGGGCGTAGCGCTCGCTGGGCGCACCGGGGCGGGGCGGAGGAGAGAGGGCGCCACGTGGCGCTGCTCCGCGGCAGAGGGTGCTGCGAGCGTCACCGGAACCGGAAGCAGCGGAACCTGGAACCCACCGCTCGTCGTCGTCGTCGTGGCGCCACCTGTAAACAGAAACGGGAAATTACAACACGACAAAGTTGAGCTCATTCCAGAATTGCCATCGTCCACGAAATCTTGCCCAAAAATCTCTTGAATGTTTCTTTATCTTGGAAGTGAAGCAGCAAAAGGAGATCAGGCCGAGACAGTAGTTCTCTGGATGCAAGTTTTCGAACAGCACACCGTATTTTCCGGACACCCCTTGCCGCCCCCCACTCGCCCCCAAAGACGACTCTTGAGTGACGCGGAGGGTGAAATTCCCACTCGAACAATTTTCTGTGGCAGTTTGGCTCAGTTCACCTGTGGCAGTTTGGCTCAGCGTGAACTGAGCCCCCACCGCCAGTACACGATCTCCACCTTTCATCCCCCCCCCAACTGAAGAACCCTGCCCCCCCCCCACGAGGTACTCACCTGACGGCTGTTCCCACTCCTCCCACATTATCACGTGCGCCTCGCTCATGTCAAAACGAGGCTGGCGCGTCGTCCACTCACAGCGCGCCGCCGCCAGCCCGTCGCACTGCGCCCACAGCTCCGCTGAAACGTGCAACACATCTCGATTATCGCTCAGTAACACGTGGCGAACAACAACTCACCGTCAACGTTTCTCTCCACAGCGCTGCAAGTGCTGAAGATGTGTGCGAAAATTCCAGTGTCTGCGTGTTAGCGAGCAGTGACGTCACGACGTCACGTGACAGGGCGGTCCCCCTGGTGGACACTCCAACACAGCGGTGGCGCCACCAGTGACGAATCTAGATCAGGCGCCACTCCACACACATTCTGACAGATTCAGCCGGGACCTCCGGCTGCTGCACACACGCACGCACACACGTACACACACGCACTCAGCCTCGTGACCCATTTTCCGTGACCCCTGCACGACCCCTGAAGCCCCCCTCTCCTTTCCGCTCCTGCCAGGGGGCAGCACCATGCGCGTTGCGCTCCCACAGAACTGATGACTTCCACCCCTGGAACAACTCCTTCACCCCTGGACCCGCCTCTGGCAGCATAATATTTCCCCAAAGTGGCGAAAATGTTTCCCCTGTTCTGTTCTTCCCACTGCCTTCAGTGTTTGCTCCCACCGAAGCACACCAAAGTCCGGAAACCACAGATTTCATGCCGAGCAAACAAGAACAACTTATCAATGTAGACACGCGCCCAGAGCAACCAACCATCAGTGCAAACACGGCCTCCTGACTGTCAAAGAAGAACAGTTGACAGGGTAGACACGCGCCTCATACAACAAGAACACTTATCAAAGTTGACATGCGCCTCAAAAAACAAGATTGTCAACGTGGACTCGTGCATCTTCACTGTAAAACAGGACTTTTGTTGTGTGAAAACGCGCCTCCTGGATATCGAAAAACAAGAACACTCATTAGTGAAGACACGCGCTTCTCATCAACAATGACCAACGGCAGGACGCTCCGTCAGGAAATTTGAATTGGTTCCAACATTTTTGCTTGCGGCAAAATTTGAGCCCTATGGTGGCGCAGGTCTTGCCACAGAAACACCGTCGGATGGTTCACTACTCCGTGGTGTTTGAGCTTCAGACGCCAGCTGCGACATCTAGAGGACGTCACGTGACTTCAGCGTCCGAGCCCAGACGCTGGAGGTCGCTTCAAACCTGATGGTACCTGAACCAACACGGCAACAAGAGCGCCACACATACAGAAGACGCGCGGCCTCCCTTCTCGACACATGGTGATTGCACTAAGCAGAGCGCAGGATGAATCTAGATCCTCTCACCACTTGCTTCAACAAACCTTTTCCCAACTCAGCTTTTATCAATGATCTTTGGGGCCCAACATGGCGGATCCAACATGGCGGCCGCAAGGCAGGAGGGTGCAATGCCTTGGACCCCTCGGGACGACTCTGAAATGTACATGACGTGATTAGTATGTTACACACACATGCAGACAACACCGCCCCCTGGTGGAGGAACCCACCGCGCATGCGCTGAGTCTATAGACGCTGAGAGAGACGAGAGTCTCCGTTCACCACGTGACCACACACACACACACACACACACACACACACAGACTCGTGCACTCCGAACCTCAGTATTTTCAAAACACGCACACACCTTGAATCTGCAGCACACACACACGCACAACTATCCGCCATCGTCATGGAGTCTGGACAGTGAGATGACAGAACAATCGAATCTGTGAGACACCCACACAACACGCACACAAAGCAGAAATTTGAGAAAGTCACCCCTTCTCTCAGACACACACAGACAGACGGACCCTTGTGTACTGCTGCAACACTCCACCTTCCCAAAATGAGGAAACAACTGGCGACAACTCCGGTCCCTCTCCATGAACGGATCAAACCCTGGTATCCCCACAAGTGTGGGTGCGTGTGAGCGAGGTATGCGTGCAGAACCTTCGCCAACAACTCTGGTTTCTCTTCACAAGGAACAATTCGCAAACATCGGGGTCCAACACCAACCAACCACCATTGTCTAAGGCCGCGAGCCCACACGCCGATGCACGCATACCTCACTCACACACACGCACACGATGTTGCGCGACGCCATTCATCACCGCAGTGTGCGTGGGTGTGAGTGAGGTATGCGTGCGCGACGTCTGGTTCGAAACCGCTGCAAACGAACGGCCCTGTGCACCACGAGTTCCGCTGGGAGCGTTCGACTTCGCTTCACCCGACGTGACGAGACAAATTCTGAGGGTTCCAAAACTAACTGCACAGGGACAACGGAACGCGTCTTGTCGAACGCTCCCAAACGTCGCAATTTCAACGTTTTCACCATTTGTGCGCAAAAAATTGGTGCTCGATTTTGGAGGCGACATCGTCGTTTTCAGGTGATTTGAGGTTTCTCAAATAACCCCGAGCTCCTCGGGACTATTTTTCTCAAAGCCAGAACAGTCACCGACCGGAAGCACGTGCTGCGGAGTTCTCGTGTCACTTCCGCTAAAATCAGCCGTGAATGTCACGTGACTTCACCTTTTGGGATTCACCAAAGGGTTTCAAGGGAAAAATGCGGTGCCACCGAGAACAGTCTCCGCGCGCGCGCGACCCTCTCTATTATCGCTCGACCCTCCCTTTTATCGCTCGATACTCACAAGCTGGGTCCCGTAACCAGGCGACGAAGTGGTCGGGACGCGTCCGGAACTGGACGACGCCGGTGACCCGGAAGTGACGCTGCGCATGGCGGAAGTCGAGTCCGGACCACGTGGTCCCGCGCGGCAGACCCTCCACGAGGTGAACCAGCAGAACCTTCGGTAACCTGCGACACGACCAAGAAATTGCGTTTCATTGCATAAAATAGCGAGTAACCCTTGGGAATGTGACGCAACTTCTGAAATTCAGGAAAAATGTTCCAACACACTTACTTTTATCACAAACTTTTCAAATCTTTCAGCACATAACTGTGAAACTTTGAGAGTCTGGGTACTGCGTCTGTGCTCCACAGTAGCCTGTTGAAAATTGTCTTTCCTCAGATTTCCATGCCAAAAATGGGACTGCTCGAAAATGGGAGTGTTGCATTCAAATTCCATTCAGAAGTTGCATTTGCGTTCGCGGAAACCAGTTCACGTGCTGTTTGCTGAAACTGCGCAATGGCCCGAGCGACAAACACCACGTGATTTTGAGCAGTATGCGCTACATGTGGTGTACACGTGGCACTGAGCGATAAAACATGACTCACGTGGTGCACACGTGGCACTGAGCGATAATAGAGGACTCACGCGGTGTAGGCCATGTCGCAGCGCTGGTTGGGCGCGCCGCACGCGAAGCAGGCGCGGAGGAAGGCGGGGCGCGTCATGCTGAACGTGCTGGGTGTGTTCGGAAACGTCACGAGCTGCTTCTCGAGCGCGTTCACGTGGCGATGTCCGCAGCGCGAGCACGTCAGGTGCCACTGCAACGTGAAGTGAGCGAAAATAGGTGATGTGAGCGATAACAGGAGACGCGAGTGGTGTTTTTACGATACTGAGTCGTGTGTGGCTGAAAACGTTTTTCCACCTCAATTTTTGCAAATTTCGTTGCTACTCTCCTGTTTTCAGAAAATCTGAACGCACGTACGGTGAACTTCAGGAGCGTTTGTACGGCAGGGTGTTCCTGGAACAGCACACACGCATACACACACCGTACCGTGAACTTGAGGTTGAAGAGCGTCTGCACGGAGGGGTGTTCCCGGAACAGCAGCGGCAGCGCGTCCACAGGCGTGTTGTTCCGCCCCTTCTCACAGCGGAGGGTGGGGCGCAGCGCAGAGAACAGCCGCTCGCGGATCCGCTCCAGGAGCGAGGACGCCTCCGCCCACGGGCGGGGCGGGGCGGTGGGCGGGGGCGCGTCGGGCCCTGGGGCGGCGCCGCTGCTCGGTTGGGTGGAGACTCCATTCACAGCGGAAGTCACGTGTCCGGCGGCGGAAAGACTAGACTGGTCGCTACGCAGCGGGTCCGAGGGCTGAGTCACCGGCGAAGAGACGTCAGGCAGCGCCACCGGACTGCTGGCCGCCACAGGCGCGACGTTCGCTGTCGTCCCGGGCAACGCGAACGCAGGAGTGACGTCATCGTCCAAAAGACTTTCAAGTGAAAAGGCATCGTGGTCTGTGGTGTTTGGAGCTTCCAAGTCCAAACTCCTCAACTGCGTGAAGAAATCATCGTCTTGTTCCGACAGGGCGCTGTCGTCTTTGGTCACGTGATGCGGTGCGGTCACGTGGTTTGAGGGGGTCACGTGGTGGTGCGGGACGCCCGCGTCGCCGCCGCCCTTCTTGACAGTGATGGTGCCGACGCTCGTCTCGAGACGCGCCGTCGCGTCGCCCGACGTCGTGACGTCACGGAAGAGACGCTGCGCCTCGTCAAACGTCGCGATGAGCGTCTTGAGCAGCGAGCGTTCTCCGAGGGACGCGTCTCCATGGGGACCGGGCGCGGAGGGCGCGTTGCTATGGAGACCCGAGTCCGCCAGCAGAGCGCGCAGCTGTTTGCAGTGCACGAGCAGCAGCATTGCGACGTCGAGCCAGCAGAGGGCGTCTCGGTTCCGCCACTGCAGGAGCGGCGCGCGCACCGGGGCCGGGGCGACGCCGGGCGGGGTGGCGCCCCCTGGTGGAACCGGAAGTGACGGCTGCGCGAGCGACGCGACGCGGGTCGGAAGCGGAGGCGAACACAACCCTGCAATGGGAAAACAACAGGTTCAAATTCAGCCGCAATACACGTGTCACGTTTCCATATTTTCGCTCAATTGCAGCCAGGTGTTCACATCTCCCGGGGCTTCTTCGTTCACACTTGATTTCTGTCGCTGCTTTTTCGATGTCCCCCAGCGGACGCCAGAATGAAAGCCGACCCCAGTGCCCAGGCGTATTTCTTCACTCGCCTACTCACACCCCCCAGTCTCACCCGACTCGACGCTTGACGCACCTGGCGCAGCGACGGTGACGGCGCTGCTGGGCGGGACCATCGTCAGCGATGGCGGCGCAGAGAAGAGGGACGCCGTCGGGTCCAGCGACGCCATCGGCTGGAGGGATGACGCCGTCGGAAGGAGCAGCGGCGTCGCGTTGAGTGCGGACGCCGTCTGCGCGAGTGACGTCATTGACGTGAGAGACGCCGGCGTCACGACGTCGAGTTGTGACGTCGCGTTGGGCAGAGACGCCGTCGGAGCAAGAGACGTCGTCACGTGATCGAGTGACGTCATAGCGTCGAGTACAGGCGTGCTGCAGCGCGACGATGACTCGCTCGACGCCGTCGATGAGCGCGACCCGACGCCGCCGCGACGCCGCTTCCTCCGCCGGGGGGCGCTCGCGATGACGGACGCGTCCCGCGAAACGAGCACTTCCGCTCTGGTGCCCAGCGGGAACGTGCACTGCAGGGAGAGAAACAGCAGTCATGGAGAATGTTCCCGATTATCGCTCACTGTGTTCATACGTTTTTCGGACGTCAGGTCTGAAATCCAAACCGACAATGAAACTGGCTTGAATTTGAAAAAGTTATTTATCCTCGATTGTGCATTTGAGACTCTGGCGAGAGCAACCAGATCAACAAAATCCGGTGATAACACAAAACTCAGCTCGTACGTGAACTGGCCCAGCCGATGTCGACACGACACCTGAATGCACCACCCACACCTGATGAATCGAACCCCCCCCCCCCCACAGGGACAAGACATCAGAGTGAAGGTTGATTGTACACTGACGGTGCCGACACACGCCATATCGGCCGCACCTCACCACATTTTGCTAAATATTTAAAATTTTGAGGTTGGGGGGGGGGGGGTCGTCCACATCAGACCAAAACAAAAAGCTCTGGGTTTTTGCAAGCTTTCTTTGCAAGAAATATTGCAAATTTTTGTGCTTTGATAAAGTTACATGAAAATTATTTTTCATTTGGTGCGGACAAAGTGTGAGCGAGTCTGTCCCAAGGAGGCATCGCGGTTGCAGCTGTCACCCCAAAGGTGCACTGTAGTGATATCACAAACGATCAGTTGGGTATCTCAGGTGAGACTGGCCACGGTGGCGCGAATCTCCGTGTTTATTGAATGAACAGTGCTGCCACCTGTACCGCGGTGGT
>JAAUXT010127659.1_pt1 | contig 10131 bp, 10 predicted proteins | sample 7278171 | NCBI WGS metagenome assembly JAAUXT01 (sample SAMN14350112, study PRJNA611818) | marine sediment metagenome | isolation source: surface marine sediment (1.8m) | place: French Polynesia: Moorea | collected 2018-08 | reverse complement strand
CTGAAGTTGAAACTATGCTGGAGGACAACCAGAAAGAAGAAACAAAAAGTTGGGAAATTCTGCTAAAGGTGTGCTACATTTGCTCTTGATGTGGAACAAGTGAAAGTTACATTTTCTCTGCACGTAGCACTTGCCAAAACGTAGGAACTACCATTGCATAGATATGTACGTCTGCATCTGCGTTTGGAGTTTTTGCCCAACCTGCCTAATGTGAAATGTTGACGTTGACGTCAAGAAAACGACATGATACCTGTCGCGATACCTGTGTGTGACAGGAGGTTACGGCTTGTCCACACAGGTTCCGCCAGATGTTCCGTCGCACGGAACAAAAAATTCGTGCAATGGTGCGCGAAGTGTTATTTGAGAAAAGCCACCACACTGGTTCCGTTAACGGAACATGACGGAACATGAAGGAACATATCGTTCACTGCACGAAATTGTTCCGTCAGCGGAACACTCGGCGGAACGTCGCACGGCGGAACCTGTGTGGACAAGCCGTGACTGGAGGCAAATAAATATCATCCACATTGTCCTCGAATTTTCCGCTGTGTTTCTGTTCTTGTGATCTTTTCGTCAGGGAGACCTCAAAGTTTTGAGCGCGAAAATGCTTTATTTCGAATCTACAGTTTTGAATACAGAGCCCGCTGGGCACTTTTGTCACAAAAGACGGAATTTTGTGAGTTAATCACTTGCGTCCCTTCACTGGGACTGAGCTGTGATGATCATTCGCGGTGGTTCTCACCAAATATGTTCAGTCCTTTGCCCACAGGTGCCACTTGGAACTTCTCATGCAAAACGGGGATTGGGGGGGGGGAGAGAGAGCAAAAGAACCCCTGCACCTGGAAAATTCTCACAAGTGACAGCTGGAAAAAGAACGCGTACTGCGACACAGAATACGGCAAACCATTTTGTTTCTTTTTCACGAGGCATTTCTGAACGTTGGGATTGAGGCCTGTCATGTCACCAAGCCAATTGACAAACATCTTGTGCAGCAGACGTATTTGTTCCTCAGCTCATCCTGATTGTAATTTGTGGATTCGGAATCTCTCCGGGTCCATTCTGGTCAAAGCGAAGTCCTTTTTACAGAACAAAAGCCTGCTTTATGTACACAGCACTGGGTGATTTACATATTGGTGTCCACAGTCCTTCTCTTCATTGCTTTCTTCACACGTCTTGTCCAAGGCAAGAATCAAGGGCCCAGAACCTCCGTTGCGACCTACTTGTTCCCACACTTCAGTAGTGCTGCCCTCAGTACCTCAAAGGCCTTTTCATCAGTCTCCACAGTTTTCCTCCAGCCATAGAGAACCTCACAAGCCGCTTCTGATGTGGACTTTTGGCTGTGCAGTTCCGACTCCACCAGACCGTCCTCGATACCCAGATGCGCCGCTAGGAGTCGAAGGTCGAGGGAGCTGGTCATGTGACGAGCAACCTGGATCAGCTGAACGGTGGTCAGCTTCATCTGGAAATAACAGATACAGATACTGGTTTTGTGCTTCCTTTGCCAAACAGAACAATCAGTGTTCAGATTTCAGAAGTCCACTCTGGAAATGGGAGCAGGGGTCTTGGGTAACATTATGGGAAAAAGGTTTGACCAAATCTGGAGTGTTTTGACAGAAAAAGTATACTGCCACTTTTGTTGCTCTTTGAATTAGAAAGCACTTTTGTAAATAAGCGCAGGATTTGGCTAATCAACTCGTCTTCTGACCTCATTTGCTGTTGCTGTAGCCTTTTCGTCTTTTGTGCGTTCTTTGATTCTGGCTTGCTTTTGCTGAAAAATTGAGACAAAAGTTCATTCCTGGTTTTTATGCTCTGGTCAGCCAAGAAACCAAGTATTTGGGAAGTCAGAATTTCAACAGTTGACTGCATAACAAACCAACATAAAAGGTCTTTCAGGAAGCTTGCAAAAGCAACACATCAGAATTTGTCCCAGAAACATTGACCTCATAAAGCATTGCCATAAATCTACTCACAAGCATCTCAAAGAAGATATCTCCCTGCTCATAATCCTGAAGTGATGTCTCAGGACTGTCCTCCCCACTCTCATTATCTGTGGTGAGGTGTCTGCCTGCAGCATGTACAGTGACACTGTAGCAGGCACTGAGACCTTCAGGCTTTTCACCACTGCTGACTACATGTGCATACATGGCACAGAAAGGGTATCCACTGGGGCGACACAGGTGGCACCCATCCAGGGACAGGGCAACTGAGAGAGGTGTTTTCTACAAAGAATAAGTCACTCATTAAGTTGAAGAATGCAGAATGCCTCAGATATCTTTTGGTGACCTGCACAAATAGAGCAACAAGGTCAGACAGACCAGAAAAAAATTAAATTGGATTTCAGAAGTGCCCTTCAAAATTCACTACATGACACAGCTTCTCAAGAGTAGAATGAAGCATCTAAAGCAGGAACACAGTTTCATTCAGAATAAACAAAACATATTGACATTTCATTGGTCAGATGTTTGTGAGTGTCAGTACCAAATCAGATTGGAGGTTTGTTCTGATATTATTTCCTGAGGCATCTCTGTCTATTTTGATGTCCTGTCATAGCAATCTCACACTCACCATTGTAAACCTTCTGGTATCTGGGTTCCATCTTTTGTCCACTTTTTCTGGACCCCAGGCCTCATCTGGGACAGAAATCCCCATTGTTACCAAACTCTTCTCTGGGTCAAAGTCTCTCCTGAGGATTGCCACTCTGCTCTCCCTCACCAACTCCCTGTTGTACTCACTCTGCCTTTGTTTCAAGTCCTGAAAATGGCGTATTTTGCAATTAAATGTCTGTTGTGTGACCTACTTGAATAACACATTTGCCCCTGACTTTGATATGCAAGTGCATTGAGCATTCTAGTTTTGTTTGTCACTTGAGGTTGGCCCCTCAATGGAGTCACCTCTTGACCGGATTTTGGAAGACATTTCACAAAGAATGTGTGTGACTAAAGCACACAAGGTAGTCTGCCCAGAACAGAACCCATGTCAATGAAGAATAATATCGAAGTTTGTTTTGCTTTGAATAACCTCTGTCACCTGCATAAGTTTCAATCCCTCACAGCCCCCATAATTGCAATCACTTTGAAAGAGGAACAAGACACAACTGCCCTCAAATAAATGTTGCAACCACAAGGTTGATTGCAAGCAGACATAGATTGATTCCATGCACCCACATACCTTTCAAATGCCAGCAAATGCTGTGCATGTGTGAAAGTAACAACACCAAAATATAACTGCTGTCAAATGATAGGACTTTCTGAACATTCCTTATCACCCACATTGGCCACAGTAACAATCCCCCAAATTTGGTTTCAATTGAATGCATTCTCTGCCCAACTGTGAATGACCTCACATTTGCTAACCTTTTGGACCTGTTTCAACAAAGCTCCAGCAGCCATGCTGCAGCCATTTGGAAGAACTCAAGTTGGTGTGCAATTTCCCAAATGGTGTTCTTCACAGAATCCATGTGACAAACACACACAACTTTCAAAGCATCTGGGCTTTGAGATATGGACCTCACCTGTGAGCTTGGATTGGTTTGAGGTCATCGTGCACACAACATATATTGACACACACAAAGCAACAAAACACAAAGAAATTGACACTCATGTAGGTATGAATACCTGCTGAAATTTCTGAAACTTCCAGTCAGTGAAATCATCTGTACAGAAAAATGTGTTGTTCTGCAAAACATTCTCAGAAGAATACAGATATGAATGAAAGTCTCACCTGTTTCAAGTCCTTGATCTGATACAACTTGGTGAGAAGGAAAAGCTCCATATCAGCTGCAGTTCTCTGGTGCGAACTGGGATATAGCTCAGCAAATAGCAGAGTGAGCATATCTGCTTGACAGCTGAACAATGTGCAATTGGTACATGTGAACTTGCTGAAAGTCCTGGTGTACACTCTGACAAAGTTTTTGTCAACTGTGAAAGTACCATGGCATTGCTTGCCAATTTTGTGCCTCACATATCTGAATTCTTCTGAGACTTGGGTCTTTTGGCCAGTCTTATGACACCTGACCTTTATATTCTTTTCAGGATTCTTGTCTTTACTGCAGTGAGGTATGATGAGTTGGCATATTCCAAGGCTGTTGTTCCAGATTTGTTCAGTTTGTAATGGAAAGTGGTTTATCTCCACAACTGGAGACACAAAACATTCTTTATCAGGAATAAGCTCTGTGAATGCTGAGAAGTCAGTGTGAACTGTCATGGTGTAGATTCCAGGAGAGCCATCAGAAATCAACAGAGAAACATCAGAATCTGGTGCCTGCAGGACCTGAATTTCACCAGTGTCAATGCTTTTGTGGTGGCTTCTTGATTCTTCTGCTTCCAATGACACAGTAGCTATTAATTTCCTGTGATGTGTGTGGCTTACAGCAGGGCAAGGATCACTGAGGAACTTCTGAGGATCTGGTAAATGACCATTTGCTTTTGTCAGAGCACCTGCAAAACAACAGTGAAGCAAATGCATTTCTCACAGTGAAAAAAAAAACAGTTTCTGAGAGTCACCCAATGCTTTTCTGTAAAATTTCACTCATGTAGACTCTCACATGTACCTGCAGCAAGAGTCCTCAGAGACGGAACTGAGGCAGGAAGATGATGTTGAGACACGCCATGATATGAAGTGCCCAGTGAGTTGGCCAACAGAAACATCAACACAATCCCAGTTACAGCTGTCAGGGAGACTTCATTGAAGACAGCTGATGATGTTCCTCTCACACCTCCTCCTGCCATCTCATAAATTGGCACAATACCCATTGCTCCTGAAACTGCTATTCTCTCAACGAGTGCTGTCACCAGTGACTTGTGAACAACTGATTTTGCTCCCTTGAAATTAACCACCCATGGTACGCCAAGACTGAGCAGCACTGAACTTGCTTCTGTGCCATGAAATTTCACTGCCTTGTGTCCTTGCAGTGTGACAATGAGGATTTGAATGGTCAGAACAACTTCTGGCTGGAAAGAATATGTTGTGTCTGTCAATCCAGGTACTGATGTAATGAGCCCCACTAGTCCTGGTATTGCTATAAATAGATACCGCCCAATGCTCCCTTTGTGCAAATCTAAAAATTCACAAGAAATCTCTGCAGTGAAGACGTTGTGCAAAACTACAATTATGTCCTTCCTGTGTGCAGAATTTATCAATTCATTCACAACCAGTCCCCCAATGATAAACCCAGACACTTCTCCAGCAATCACTGCCACTCCTACAATTGTTAGTCCAAAGATTATGTCAAACACAACATCACTAAAGTCTGATGTCACCATTAGATACTCCCCAATTAGCATCCAAGAAAAGGCAACTGCAATGCCAACTGACCCTCCAATAACAACAGTTTTCATCCTTTGTACAGACAACATTCTTGCAAGGATAGTCCCACCAAAAATTGTAGATAAAGCTCCAACTCCAAATCCAGTCTGGTGCATGGCCTCAACAATTCCTATCAAAACCATGACATCCTTTTTGTTGACAATTCCTCCTTCTCTAACAAGGGCAGCCACAATCAGGGCCACTGAAATCACAACATCTGTTCTTTGCTCAAAACCTTCAGCACCTGCCAGAATGCATGTTCCAATCACTGCTCCAATTGTGGCTGTGGCAACAATGAGAAAAACATCACTGGGGGTAAATGTATTTTGGTGTGCTGCCCTTGAAAGATTCAAGATATTCAGCAATATTTGTGCAAGCCTGGGTCCTTCCACAACTTTGACAATCACAACAAGTGCACCAGCAATGGCTGTTACAGAAACAGCCTCCAGCCCTACCATCTGAGCTGAAGAAAAGACAAATACAATTCCTCCAAGAGCCAATCCAGTGGTTGCTCCAAGAACCACTGGCTGTGAGCAAGTGTCAAGTTGAACTGTGTTCTGACACAACTCTGCTGCTGTTGATGCGTTCTTCAACACACTGGTTGTCATTAATGTTGTCATTGTTGCAAATGTTCCAACTCCAACTGCGCAGATTTGTTTCCATGACAACCCAACTTTTTCCTCAGAAGTGAATGCAGTGATGACAAAGGTAATACTGACTGCAGGCAGCAGGATCACTTCTTTTGATTTCCAGCACAAGACCAAAAATCTGTTGTGTCTCAAAATCAAGGCTTCAGCCAGAAGTGAGGCAGCTAGGAGCCAATAAATGGTTATTTCAAAAAAATCCATCTCCAGAAAGAAGGGAACCGAAACAAGAACAAACCCAAACAGCAGTCTGACTGCATCTCTCAATTTTGAAAAATATTCCAGTGCTCCAAAGGTGAACATCAGAGTGAACAGGAAGTGCCACTTTGTGCCAACTGTGGCTGAATCTCGGTTGAGCAAAGCTGCCTCTGCAGCAAACTTTGGGCGAGTGATCATGAGCAGTGTCCCTGCCAGAACTGCTCCAGAGACAACCCATACTTTGGGTGTGGTCTTTGACACAAAGGAGGCTCCGGCTTTGAACAAAGCTGCAGCAACCAATGCGGCTCCAACTCTCTCAATGGGATATTCATCTTTGAGCAAATAGTCAAGTCCTGGTCCTGCTATGAGTGGTGTCTTGGTGAGCAACAGAACTCCAGTGCCTGCGGCAAGCATACCTCCAGCAAAGTGCATGAATCTAGCTCTAATCAGTGAACCAGCAAAGACAGTAGCTGCAGATCCCAACAAAACTCCAACGGTCCACAAGGTTGCAGCCAAGAGAACGAAACTTCCAGCCAACACAGCTCCAGAAACAAACGCAGCTCCAGCCACACCCGTGGCTCTGGCCACCAACATGGTTCCAGCTTTGGTTTTGGCTCCAGAGAGAAACATGAATCCAACTCCAGTTCCGAGCTCAGCCCCAACGATGAACGCAGTCACAATTGTGAAAGCTATTGCACCATCGAAGTTGGCTGCAGTTGCCTGAACAACACCAACTCCCAGTGCAGTGCCAGCTCCAAATGCACTTCCAGCAGCAAATGAGGATCTATCACCAACCATGGCTGTGAACTTAATTGTAACTCTGACCAGAAATCCAGCTGCAATGACGAGCAGGGCACCAAACACGAACACCACTCTGGCGTCGAACATGTCTTTTGCTCCAAGTGCCCACGCAGATGTGAGCACATGGAGACCGATGATCATGATCGCACTTGCCCAGGCGACTACCAGGACGAACACAGTACCTGCTGCGAGAGAGCGCACCGCTGGTGCGACTCTCCAGGGGGAACCGGCCCCGGTCTCCATCTGTGGAAACAGAAACCTACCCACTTGTTACAGTTTGGTTTTACCTCTGGTGTTTCTTCATCTTCCAAAGTTTGTTTTGTTATTTTGACTCAACTCCTTTTCCTCCCGGTTTTTTTTTTGCTGTTTGTACCATTCTGGTTGACCTTCGAATTGCCATACTTGCCTTGCAACTTGTCTGCCAACCATTTGTAATTCCCGTACAGCTCACTCACACACAATCACACTGAGAAAAGGTTTCCACAGTCGAAATAAAATCTTGAGCTCAGGACGACCCGTAAAAATCCCAATATCGCCCTCACCCTGCTCTCCCCAACATCAGGGTGCATGAGCAACACCGCTTTTGTTGTGTGAAAGTTTCACTTCAATTCGTTTCGTGCTCAGTTTCCTGGAAAGTACTGTGTTAATTGGCAGGCACACACTCTGTCTCTGTCTCTCCCCTACCTTCCTCTCTCTCTCTCTCTCTCTCTCTCTCTCTCTCTCTCTCTCTCTCTCCTCTCTCTCTCTCTCTCTCTCCCTCTCTCTCTCCCCCCCTCTCTCTCTCCCTCTGTCTCTGTCTCCCTCCCTCTCTCTTTCTCTCTCTCTCTCACCCTCTCTCTCTCCCTCTCTCTCCCTGTCTCTCTTTCTCTTTCTCTCTCTCGCTCACACACACACACAATTCAAGTTGGTCTGACACGACCTCAATGAAACAGACCCAGAAATCGGTTGAAAGTACAGTTCATGGAAATGGTGTCCGGGTTCTTTGGTTCCCTGCAGCCAACTTCAATCTCACAAGAACAAAATGATAATCTGTATTGAATTTGTTTCCGATACGCAAACAGGAGTTTTCCTAAAGTTTCAAGGGCAAATGAGCCAGACCCCCAAGCCACACTGGATAAAACCCTGAGCTCCCTGCAGTAATTTACCCTGGTGGCACAATCGCGCATGCACAACCCTGCCACCGACGAACAATTTCAACACAGTTCCACTTACCTTTGGAGTCGAAGCGGGACTTGAAATGGAAACGCTACGTTTGACGTGGACGTCTCAGGACGTCGTTCAACAGCGGCGCCACGAGCAAAATGCGTTGAGGGTCTCGTTGGTTGAACGGAATGCGTTGAGACACGTAGCTTGGACGGCGTCGCTGACGACGTTGACGCTCGAACGTTCACAGGAACTCAGGACGAACGAAGCTGCAGGCGAGCGCACAGTTCTTGTGTCTGTATCCCACAGGACGCACCTTGAGCGTTGAAGCGAGGACGTTGATAGAGAACGTTACATCAGGCGAATGTATGAGATGACGACGCCTTACGTCTTGTGCTCCAGAGTTCGATCAGTACGTCACAAAAACAAGTCCCAAGTTTCCAGACTCTTGTCTCCAGCAAAAAGTGTTTTGAAATGACCACAGAATGATCACGCGCACTGTGAATGTTGTTTTCACACAGGTGCACGTGTTGTCGTCGTGGACGACAACGAACGACACTCAAACTTCAATCAACGAGATATCAAGAGTCAAGTGTCGCCTGTGCGCACCGTTCTTATCTCTGATGAATGTACTCGAGATGCCTGCGGAGTGACTGCGTTGGGACTTCAACGGAATGCGTTGAGCGTTGTCTCCACTGAGTCAGCTCAGGCGACGACGACGTTTCGTCCGTTGCGTACGCTTCAGACGATCATCAGACGAGGGTTGTCTGTTGCCTGGGAAACGGCAGCGCACGACGCAGCGCCGACGTAGACGTGACGTCTGATGACCTCAACGGAAAACGATCAAGGGACGTGACGATGAACGTGCGTTGCGACGTGGGGGACGTGCGCTTGTGTCGATTCCACCGTCAGGACGTCACGTGACGTTGAATAAATCCGAATAAATCCGATTTGTTGACGTGGGTGTTTTGAGCGACGTGGCGACGTGAGTGTGCACGACGCTGCGACGTGGTGACGTTGGCTCGTGGCGATGACGCGACGTCGCTGCGTGTTGACGTGCGCTATGACGTGACCAGGTGATCAACGTGGCAATGAGGGCAACGTGCTGATGTTCAAAGTTGGGTATTTGCCGACGTGACGATGACGCTATGACTTACGTGACTGCTCGACCTCAGATCGTTCCACGACACGAGTGACACAGCGGCGTAGCGACTTCGCGATGACGTGGCGTGACGATATCGTCAAGTGGTGACGTGACGTGATGTGGTGACTTGACGTTTGACGTGGCTATGAAGCGACGTGGCGACGTGTCAACGTGAGTCCCTCGACTCAGTGTGCGACGCAGCGACGTGGCGATGACGATGGCGATGACGCAGCGTGAAGACGTCGCAAGGGAGCGACGTGACGTGGTGACGTCAATTTGACGTGGCGATGACGCAGCGTGAAGACGTCGCAAGGGAGCGACGTGACGTGGTGACGTCAATTTGACGTGGCTGTGACGCGGCGTTGTTGGGATGACTCGTTGACGTGAGCCTTTCTTTCTTTCTTTCTAGCTCTCTCTCTGTTCCTCTCCCTTTCTTTCTTTCCCTCTTTCTTTCTCTCTCTGTCCCTCTCGCTCGCTCGCTCGCTCGCTCTCTCTCTTCCAAGAACGCAGCTTCTTCTCACAACAAGGTTCGGTTCGTGCAACACGTACGGTCCGAGTGAAGACGAGTATGAGAAGAGAACTGCTCGCACGCGTACCGCACCTTTTATAGCTGTTGATAACAAGTGACAAGAGGTGATAAGACACACGAGGAATGATCACAAAGTTTCCACTCCGTCAAGTAGATAACTCGTGATTGCCGCTTCCCCGAAAAGTCTCCAGGCTGTGACTTGTGAATTGTCCCCGAAATGTGGAATTTTGCGCCAGGTCCTGCCCCGCAGACCTGTGACGACAGGGTTCTCACACTGCACAAAAATGGTTCCTGTGAAATCACACAATGACTTTTCGAGACCTTTGGTCGAGAAAGGAGTTGTGTGATTTCACAGGAACCTTTTTGTG
>JAAUXT010076454.1_pt1 | contig 10131 bp, 9 predicted proteins | sample 7278171 | NCBI WGS metagenome assembly JAAUXT01 (sample SAMN14350112, study PRJNA611818) | marine sediment metagenome | isolation source: surface marine sediment (1.8m) | place: French Polynesia: Moorea | collected 2018-08 | reverse complement strand
CTGCCAAAGACCCTGCGCGTCGGCCTTCGAGAACTAGCGTTTCATCGTCAATCGAGAGTCAAGGTCAAAATGCAACACAAGGGGAATCCCCAAAGCAATTCTGCTAGACTGGGGGGGGGGGGGGGGGGGGGGGGGGGGGGGGGCCGCGGCGCCCCCCCCCCCCCCCGGCACAATCTCACCCAGAGGATCTCTTGCAGATTCAGGTGGCAGCACTATCCCCTCTCTACTCCCCCCCCCGAAACACAAACGATTCTGCGCGCTTTCTGATGGTTTGCGTCACGTGTTTGCGTCAACGCGTGACGACGTAGCATCCGACGGCCAACCTAAAGACACGAACGCTTTTTAGTTAGTGGCACACCTTCCCTGCCTCTCTCCGCAGGTTCTACGACTGTTTGGGGCGGATCTCCGGAGGGTGGGAAGGTTCGTAACCAGCCGCGCACAGGACGGACGGACAGGAAGAGACGCATGCGCATGCGCCAAGCATATTTAATTGTCCGACAGAGCCTGGTCGCGCCAAAGGCACTGCTTCGTCTGTCTGGTTCCACCCACTCGTATCTCGTTTGAGGGACCAGATACAATCATAGTGGTGGCAGTGGTCAGTCAGTAGACTGCAGCCAAGAAAGCTTTGCGCAGCTTCCCATTCAAGTTCAAAGATACACACCAGCATTTTCTGAAACTCAGGCCCCATTGAGAAATGACAACGCCGCCTTTTGACGCTCTATCTCGGGGCAAAAAGGTCCCGTCTTCCTCGATTTTGGTACCACGATGCGGGGGTTGTATAGCAGGTCGGACCATGTATTTGCAGGGTTCACGACTGGGGTGGTGGAGATAGGTTACTCGTTCATCAACTGGCATGAGTGCTTCGTGCTCGACTGCTACGAGCGCAATGGCAGTGGCGAGTGCGCGCGCGGCAAAGCCACCAAGGAGTACCGGCCGCACATGGCGAACCTGCGGCGTTAACACCGGAGGGCGCTGCCGGCGACCTGCGGGTCAGACCGGGCGCGCGCAGGGCGGGTCGAGGCGCCTCACATTGGCTCATTCCAATTGAATGCTGAATCACTGAAACCGATGAGCAATGCGTGTGGCAGCCCCCCCCCCGCCCTGTGTGTGTTCCCGGCCTGAGACGAGTGACGCAGGCGCACTCGGATTCTGACGGGAATGTCCCACGGACTGTGACCTTCATATGTTCATGCTTCCATACTTGCGTAACTGCACATAAATGCAGTGACACACACACACACACACACACACACACCGGACACACTGCATGAACGCTCTGTATTTTTATGCTTTTGTACCCTATCTATCAATTTTAATTTTTCGCAAGCGATAAAGAAAAGTTTTGATGACGTCGCATCGTGAACTGCGGCTGAAATGTTCTTTTTCTGTCTTACTGCAGGAGACTGCGTAACCGCACACACACGCACACACACACAGACACACACACACACACACACACACACACACACACACACACACGAACGCTTTTGTACGCGCAAACTTCGCCATCATTTTTTCGCAATACCCTATCGCAGTTGTATTATGGATCGCCTCACTAAAGATGAATCGACATCGTCAAAATCCAGCATTTTTCTCTGACGTCATTTCTGCGCGTCACTTTGGTGGTTATTTTTAACCTTCCTTTCCATGTTTTCCCTTCCCTGCAAAACCGCAGCAGTGTCTTGAAACTCAAATAAAATCATCTATTAACACCGGGAACCAGTTTTGTTGAGTTTCGCGTTCGCGATGGGCGTGTTCGATTGGCGCACCGAACGCACTGCAGGCTGTTCGATTTGCACCATAGATGTTCGATTGCGCGTCGAACGCACCGCGGCTGGTTGACTGCGGTGCGCGTGTTGTGTGCAGCGAACACGAACGAAGACGCCCGCCCTCGACCAGCGTTCCCTTCCTCAACTTCCCTGTCACGCTCCTGGCGTATTTTCTTCAGTCGACAGTGACAAGAAAAGTCTGTCTGTCGTCGTGCAACGTGTCAAGAAGAATCCAGGAAGTTCTGCAGGGAACACGTGGCCGTTTCACTGCGCACAAATATCCCGCGCTGTGAGGAGGGGGCGAAGCCTCGTTCACACAGGGTGCGTCACGCGCTGCAACCCACGACAGGAGTCACCCCTGGCAACGCCACGCCACGTGGGCCTTGTAGAACCAGGCGAGAGGGGTGCAGTGTCCTGTGACCCGTGCGCGCGCGCACGCGCAATGTGCACGAAGACACAACACCCTTTGGTTGCACAGGAGGGGGGGGGTCCACTCTTTGCTGGGACAGAGAACCAACGGATTCGTGCACAGACGCAACACGCGGTGACGGAACGACATGACACACTCACGAAAACACAGCGCCCACGTGCGGGCACACCACACACGTGTACACACACGCATGCACACACAGGTGCACACACATGCGCACACACAGACAAGCACACACATACAAGAACACACACCACACACACGTGCACCCACACATGCACACACACGTACATATACGCACACATGCGCACACACACAGGCAAACACACGCAGATACACACACGCACGCACACGCACGCACACACACACACACACACACACACACACACACACACACACACACACCATGAACCGCATCCCACATGAAACGCTTCGCCTGAATCTCCCACTTCTCAGAACAACCCTGGGATGAGCCTCGTTCTGAAACTTCCTGCTGCTGCACCCTGCACAACTTCCCTGCAGAACTTCCCTGCACAACTTCCCTGCAGAACTTCCCTGTGAGGACAGTAGAAAAACACACGAGCCTGGAGTACGGGGCTTCACACACCACCCGCGCCGGACACAGTCTCCATGGCAACCGCCACAGTGACCATGATGCTCCTCGTCGTTCTCCTGCTGCTGGAGCCGACTCTCGCAGACCCCATCAGGCAAGTTTCGCTCCTCTTTTTGAAACAGACACCACTGAAGTGAGTGTTGCTTTCGCATTTGCAGGTCCCGCCAGATGACTCCCAAAAGCGCGTGATGTGTGTGTGTGTTTGTGTGTGTGTGTGTTTGTGTGTGTGTGTGTGTGTGTTTGTCTTTGAACAATACTCACAATCTCCACAAAATTTCAGTCATGTGTAACAGAAATGAATTTCTGAGGATTTTGAAAAATAGGTGTGGTCAGGTCCCCTGCCTTGCTGTCACACTTCCTCCCCCTACACACACACACACTCACACACTCAGAGCGGAGCGGCACTGTAGTGACTGTGTAAAGAGCACACCCAGTCAGATCTCCCGCTTTTAAACACAGACATGTGGCACATGGCTGTTGGTCCAGAAATGGGTGATTCTTTCACTGGTTGGGTACGTGAGCATCTCGCACCCCCCCTCCCAATCTGACTGTTGGATAACCCGCGCCCCGCCAAACAGATTCCGACCAAAGGTGCCGTTCGTTTATTCGCTCTGAAACTTTCACTCCGAGTTGGCCAACTCTCAGATCAAGCTCACTCCAAAGTAAACAAAAGAATGACAAGGAGTGATCAATCGTGGAAGCCATCTTGTTTGCTTGGAGTGGCCACTCTGAGTGAAGAGGCTCACTCCAGGAGCAGTTACTCAGGAATAAAAGAACACAATTCCAATTTGAGTAATCACTCGGAGTGACCAGACCAAATAAACGAACAGCGCCAAAAAGGGTTTTCACATTGGCTGGGCGGCGTCAGAATTTTTCATGTGCAGGCGTCAAAGTCAACATGACGCCCCATTTTTGATGTGGGCGTCAAGTTTTTGTCGCTGCGTCACCAATGTGAAAACCCTTAATCGTCACCAATGTGAAAACCCTTAATCTTGCACTGCAGGACGAAGCGACAGATTCTGCCTGGGACGAACCACTGCGGGCCCGGGCGCCGGGCCGCGCCGCTGGCCGCGCCGTCCTTCCCGACCCTCGACGCCTGCTGCCGGGAGCACGACCTCTGCCCCTGGTACGTCCCCCCACACACGGAGAGGTGGGGCTACCACAACCACAGGGACTACATCTTCTCACACTGCGACTGCGACCGACGGTATGTGCACAGGCTGGTTCAACAAGAACACTTGACAGCGTTGATACGCGGCTCGGAAGAAGCGTTCGCACCAAAACAGACAGGCCAGCCGAGTGACTGTTTGAATGGAGAGGGAGAATTCAGTCCCCAGTGTCAGCTCTGAACTTGGTGTGGGGTGGGGTGGGATTTGCAACAGAATGTTTTCGGGAATTTTCTTGCCAAATTACTTGCGGAAGGAGGGGTCACCAGCAACATACTGCAACACACCCTCTTGAAGAGGTTCCTGTCTTTGGAACCTTTCACCACACACACACACACATACACACACGCACGACATAATCCAGTGATGGTCATTTCGCACAACTTTGACGGTCTTATCAGTTTTGGCCCTGACCGAGCTGACAGTGAAAAGTGTGGCTTTCTTTTCTTTGCCTGCAAACAACTATTTGCACTGGTAGGTGTGAGTTTTTCTTTTCTTTCTTTTTGCAGCTTTTTCAGATGTCTGAAGCAGCGAAGTTGGGACATTGAGGCGATTCCCAAGCGGATCGTGCAGGAGACGTTCTCACACATCTTCCAGGAACGCTGCTTCGTGCTCAGGTCTGTCCCTGGTTGGGGCCAGGTTGCCATGGAGACAAACGTGTGCGCAGATCACGTGCTCTCTCCTGGAGCACTGTGTGACCTCTGAGGCTGTGTTCTGTTTCGGACTTGTGGTTCTTTTGATGCACACAACAATACGAGTATCCAACGCTTTGAGAAAATACTGCGATTTGAAACGGCTGTCAAAGTTAAAGGGATTGCCAAATTTGTTGGACGCACGTATACACCATTCCCACACATGCTCATTCACCCAACTGCTTTCAGAAATGATTGAAATTTGAAGCGGCTGTTAGAAAAAAAGGATTCTCAAGCTGAATGTTGTCCTTCTTGAACAAGAGAATTGCAAAATGTTTGTTTTTCCTCGTGCACAAATCGCAAAACCTGCAGAGGATTTTGTCAAGGGCGTTGTCCCTCCCTCCTCACCTCCGGGGGTGGTCACCCTTCCACTGCACCAAGTAATCCTGGGAAGAGGTCGGTCAGAACTGGGAGGGGGACGGCTCAGGCCTTTGGGTTCAGTGCTGGGAAAAGCAACGAGTGAGAATCTCCTCAAGCAAAACACTGGTTGAAAGCGAACTGCGCATCCCCGCGCAGACACACACACACACACACACACACACACACACACACACACACCATTTTGCCTCTGTCCAAGTTGGACAACAAAACAGGGAGTGCTCGACCTCGATAGTATGTCCCAAAATCTCTTCCACACAGATCACAACCGTTTCAGTTCATCTTCCCTCACATGCGAAATTCCTGGCCATCACACACGCGCAGGAAAACAAGACTGTGGAAAGACGAAGCTTCCCATATGAGCGTACAAACGCGCGCGCGCACACACACACACACACACACACACACACACACACACACACAATTCAAAGGAGCCACGCAGGGCCAAGTAACTGATGGGTTCAGTGTGAAACAACAAGAACAACTTCGGTGTTGTTGGGATGGGACCGAACCGGACATTTCACATGTCTGAAGTGTGAAGTCAGCTCGAAGTCAAGTGTGGCTTCAATGACTCGTCCATCTGATCACAATTCAAATATATACACGCACACACATACAAACACACACAAACACACACACACACACATGACCCACTTATGGTCACAGCCTGTAGATTTGGGAGTCAAGTTTTTGTCAGTCGCACGCATACCTCACTCCCACACACGCACACTCACCTTATCACAGGTATCCCCATCAACACCACGAGGATCATCCCCCAGCCGACCGTGTACGGGATAATCCACGACAATCCGTGCGTCACGGCGCGTCTCCGTCGGTCGAGCTTCATGTCGAGTGCGTCACGTGTCTCACTGATCCACTTACGGCAGACAACACACACGATTATTCCATCCTCCAATATTTGTACTTTCCTCTCCGTGTGTACAGTTCTCCACAGATCATATCATGCCTCCGATGTCAGCTGTCTATGCAGAAAACTTTCACACACTGCCAATGATATTTCAACACATTTTCAGGCCTGTGTCACACTGGATTCGTTACGCGTTCCCTACCTGCGCAAACACGCGTCAAGATGACGCAGCGCACGTTGACGCACCCAGAGACGCAGCGCGTGACGCACCCAGTGTGACCCAGACCGTGACCACGTCCAGCCCAACAGCCCAACAACACCATTCCTCTACTCAATGTTCATATCACAATGAATTCTCCACAAATGACTCGAGGACGTTATTCCTCCACTACAGGCCGGCATTCCAAGTATGTGTTCCAAGTATGTAGGCAGGTACAAGGGAATGATGTCACCGCGTGTACCAGTTATTGTTCTCAATACTGTGCCCCTCTGGCCTTTTTTCAGTGGCATATTTTTTTGCTGCCAAATTCGTTGTCTTCCTTATGCGTGTCGTGCCCGGTTGACTTGTCACGTGTCTGTCGGGTAGGATTAACTTCCATATACGGTTCCCATGGAGACCAAGTCTCTTGACACAGCGACACTGTTTTCTTTGATCTACGTGAATAATTTTCCTCTCAGTCACCAATGAATGACATTTCTTTCTACGGTCCCATAAGTAGGTTGTATGGAAATTATTCAAAAATCAAGTACTGCTGTGTGTGTACTTGTTGCGTACTGCGGCGCAGGTATCTATTGACAAATCAGTGGCGCCCGATCGATCGAGAGTGTGTGCCGTGCTGCTGCTGCCCATACACAACACACAACACACACACACACCACACCACACACACAACGCACACAACGCACACACACACACACACACACACACAACACGCACACACACAACTCAAACTCGCACTTCAAGAAGCACAACTCAAGGTGAGGGACACACACACAACACGCACGCACGCACACACAGACAGACAGACAGACACACACACACGCACACACACACACACACACATAACTCAAACTCGCACTACAAGATGCACAACACAAGGTGAGGGACACACGCACGGACGCATGCACGCACACACACACGCACACGCAGACACACACACACACACGCATGCACGCACACACACGCACGCACACACACACACCACACACCCACAAGCATCCACACACACACACACACACACACACACACACACACACGAGCCTGAATACCAAAACTCCACCCGGTATACACTGTGCGTTGTGTCCCCAGGTGCACACGTCCAACAGGCCCTGCGCCATCCCTCGCGACTTGCACACACTGGAACACGACACGTGACGCAACCAGCGTGAACCCTGTCCTCAAACCTTGCACAACACACAGCACACCACCCCGTACAGCAGAGTCCCGACTCTATTACCCTGTACAGCAGGTCAGGATGCTGACGCCTCGCATCACTGTGAAACTTCGGTGGTGCTTCCCCCATCGCTCTGTTGACACACGCCATCAAGCGCATTAACATACCGCGGCCTGTCATCATGTGAGGCCCCGGTCCCACTGGAGGCGTCACGCGTTGTGTCCACAGCACCCTCTGCACAAGACGCAGGTTACGTCACGTTGTCACACTGGATACCACCAGCCTTGGGTCCCAGCTCAGTGTTCTCTGACTCGGCCAAAAGGCGCAGTGCGTGACGCCTTTAGTATGAGGCAGGACTCAGGGTTCACACTCAAGGCGTCCTACTGTTCTGTCCCTTTAAGTGTGAAACCGGCAATAAAATGTGTCAAATTCTGTCCGCTTGTCCAGCAGGATCATGCAAGTCCAGCTGTCACACGTCTGTGACAGTTGACCGAGTCGATGCAACGGTCCGATAACCAATGCAGACTTTTGTACCAAGCTGTTAAGTCATCCAGAGGAGATCGCACTCTGCGCCTTGAGTACTCACTCGGACACACAACCGCTTCCTTATATCCAGGCAATTTTACTCCTACCTCACTCATGATGCATATTTATGTAGCCGAGTCATTAATAATCATAGTCTTCTTCTGTCAGTTACATTCTTCTTAGAATTGTATTTACAGACCCGATAATGAAACTTCCAAGTACAAGTTGATCTCACAATTTATCACAGTCAACTATGTTGGGATATATATCAATGTCGGCAGAACAGACTCTCACTCATTCAGGCTTTACTCGGTCTACACTTGTACCAACACCACCGTCCTTGCACTACGTGGCGTCTGTGTACGAGTCTGGTCCACGTTGCGTCCCTTGATGTGAACAGGGACGCAACGTGTGACGTGTGACGTGTGACGCGTCCCATGTGGAACAGGCCTCACGGTTCGCACTGGAGGCATCTTTTGCATTGTGGCTTCGCCAATGATGTATCCAGCAAGCTTCAGGTTTGACTTCCTCGCTGTCTCCTTCACACACACACACACACACACACACACACACACACACACACACACACACACACACACTCACATAACGTGCACTGTGCATCAGGCCTTTTGAGTGGCGCTTCAATGCCCAATCACCTGATAAAGTGATCATCCTCAGAGCGAACCGCGCGTCGTGTCATCAAAGGGAAGTTGAACAGCCCTCGAGGAGCCGAGAGAACATCTAATCTGCGGGTCAAGTGCGCTGTTCAACACTGAGAGGTGAGTGTCTCCTTCACACACACTCACACACACACACACTCACACACTCACACACCGCACACACGTACATACACACACTCACACACACACACACACACTCACACACACACAGCTCTCTCCCGATCACAGGCGCGTCACACGTGTGGGTCACGGGCCCCTGTTGTTCCACGTCCCTGTTACTGCTGTGGTGATGCGAGGATTCGGTGGAGTGGATCCCTGTGTATGAAGAGCCTCTTCAGTTGGTGACGCACAGGGATGAGGCTCAGTAAGCGCGAATTCAGTGCTGCATCCAGGGGAGGACCCCGGAGTGGACCCAGGCGAACAGGACAAGATCTAGGGGTGGACCTTGGGTGGATCCAGGGGTGGACCTGGGGTTGGGTCTAGGGGTGGACCTGGGGTTGAGTCTAGGGGTGGACCTGGGGTTGGGTCCAGGGGTGGACCTGGGGTTGGGTCCAAGGGTGGACCTGGGGTTGGGTCCAGGGGTGGACCTGGGGTTGGGTCTAGGGGTGGACCTGGGGTTGGGTCCAGGGGTGGACCTGGGGTTGGGTCCAGGGGTGGACCTGGGGTTGGGTCCAGGGGTGGACCTGGGGTTGGGTCTAGGGTGACCTGGTTCCAAGGAAATCCAGGGGTGAACCTGGGGTTGGATGCAGGGGTGGACCCTGGGTGGATCCAGGGGTGGACCCCGGGGTGGATCCAGGGATGTGACAGGACAAGATCCAAGGGGACCCAGAGGTGGACCTGGGGATTCAGGGCTGGTCCTGGGGACATAGACAGGAAGAGATCGCAGAGGACCAAGAGGAGGGTCCAGAAATGGAACCAGTCTCCAAATCGGGACCTGCCTTCACGACCCGGAATAACGGGGGGCGTCTGGGTAGAATGTTTTTGTTCTCTTTTTGTGCTGTCATACGCACATCTCTCGTGTTCCTTTATCAATTTCTTTTTCTCAAATTGACAATTTGCTGCCCCTTCAGAAAACTTGACTCTCCTGGAACCTGAACCTGGATCCACCCCTGGTGGGACAAGTCGATCCTTCCTGTGGAGAACAGCGCGGGGCCCCAGACTCTCGAGGAGCGTGGAACGTGCCGATCACAGCTACAGAAGCGTTGAGGCACAAAGGGGACAGAGGCGGGTCCAGGGGTGGAGCCAGCCGCGAACGCATTTTTGGAAATTTGTCAGCTAAACTGTGTTCAAACGTTTGTTGTTCGAGACGAGTGAAGTCAGTTCCCGTGCAAGTCGTCTTGGTCTGAAACAAGAACCTTTGCTGTTTGTCGCAGCTTTTCGCCCCCCCCCCTCCGGGAGTGGGTGGGTGGGTCAGATCGGGGTGGGTTGCAGGGGCGGATGGGTGGGGGCGGGGCGGGGCGGGGACGGGTCGGGTGAGCAGCGGCGCTGAGTCAGGTCGGGTGGGGCGGGGGCGGGCGCAGGGCGGGGCGGGGCGGGGCGGGGCGGGGCGGGGCGGGTGGGTGGTGTTGAGAACGGACGCCGCCCGAACTCGCGCTGGTTGTTTCCATAGCGACTCG
>JAAUXT010089186.1_pt1 | contig 10134 bp, 10 predicted proteins | sample 7278171 | NCBI WGS metagenome assembly JAAUXT01 (sample SAMN14350112, study PRJNA611818) | marine sediment metagenome | isolation source: surface marine sediment (1.8m) | place: French Polynesia: Moorea | collected 2018-08 | reverse complement strand
CTCAAATTTTGTGCATTTTGCCACCAAGCCAGGAGAGTGAGGGTGGCTGGATTTGATTGATGTGACAGTTTTATTGGTAGGGTAGGGTAGGGCACCCTCCGTTGCTTAGCAACCTCACCTCTGAGGTGATTCTGAGGTGATTAGATGGGGATTTAAATTGTACAGTTTCTTACGGCTTGGTACTAGCCTGCATTTATGGTTTCTTACGGGTTGGGGCAGAAAGAGTTAAAATAGTTCCATACTTATGATACAGTTTCCTCCAAAAGGGCTGTACCCTGGGCAAGTAACTATTGATATATGGCCAGACTAGGGCCAACACAGTAAGTGGCATTTGAACCTGTGGTCTCAAGGATACCTGAACAGGTTAGGGTTAGAGTCCCAACCCTATTCCCAAGGTGTCAGTCAGAGGAGCAGCTCCAGTTGATCTGTTACCAACCCCAGACCAGTTTGTTATTAGAGCCTAGTTTGGCAAAGACCTTGTTGATAAAATCAAATACCTCAAGGAAAAGAGCTGATGAAATTCAGAGGAGAGAGATTTAGCAAATTGAAGACAAAGAAAACTGCTTGGCTGATGTGTTTTGGACAATCAGAAGTTAATCAATTGCAAGATACTCAGTCCAAGACAATTTTTGCTGCTTCTGCCAAAGATTTTCTGAAATATTATTGAAAAAATAGTCAAAAGAGTTCTTTGCTTGGTGTTTTTGCCCATGCTCAAAAAAGGAGGTGTACATTGATTTGTACAATTCTTGAGATTTGAAAAGCTTTCTTCTCAAGCTTATCTGCTCTTGAAAACTTGGAAATTAAATTGTCAGTCAGGTATCTTTGCTTTTCTGCTGTTGTGTTGTATGTGACTTATAGTATGACAAGAAGGGGAGGTTTTACTTTTGAGCAATGTAGATTTTTTGCAAGGATTCAGTTTTTTGTAAACATTTGATCCAAATGTAATTGGAGGCCATACAGAAAATATAATACACAAAATACCTGGAAATTTCTTTGAAAACCTGGACAAATCTTGGAATTTTGTCACTTTGCTTTGGTGGGAACCCTGGTGGGAACTTTTGAATGGACAACGTGATTCCTAACAATTGATTCGGTGAAGTTGAAAGGCAAACCTTTGAGGATTCTGAGCACGAAACTCTGTGGTTGTCACTTTCGTGGTCTTCCCAAAGGTAGTTTTTGACGATCAGGGGTCACTTGCATTTGAAGTGGAGATAGAGTCTAATAATTCCTCCAGCGGATCCTGAGCCGAGGTTTTGGAGTGCGTGTGTGTGTGTGTGGGGGGGGGGACATCTTGGAGGAGCCAAACCTCTGATGTTGCAAAGGTGACTGTACGAGGCGCGTTCACAAAGAATGCGATTTTTCGTCACAGCTGCTTCCAAGAAAGTGCTGTGTTGTCGGTGGTCAAGGCAGAAGTTGAGGACATTTCATCTCACATGCAAAGCATTCTGTCAGAAGTGTGTGATGTTGCCTGCACGATCAAACATTGCCCTGATCTCAGTTTATGACAAGCCTTCAGCTCAAGTGAAAGAAGAGGAAGACAGACTCTGAAAACCCAAGAGACTTGCTTGAGACACAGAAATGTCTTCAAACTGCTCAAAAGCAAAGTTGCAGAAGTACTTTTTGTCAACATCCGTCTGAAATAATCGCATTCTTTGTGAACACGCCTCGTGAAAGGCAAAACATTCTCTGCCTACAACGCAAAATGAAGGCCGCTGGAGCAAAATGTGTGGGCAAGGGGGCAGGGACCAGGGCTTGTGGGTGCCCCAGTCCGCTGGGGCAATCTGTGGTCCCCCAACCAGTTGTGTTTGAAAAGTTTTGCAGAATGCAGATGCTACGTGCGACAATTCGAATGTGTTTGACCCGCACTCGTAATGCATGCCATTTCTCCATCAAGCTAAACTGACCTGAGTCACCATTGGGTTTGGTGAATCCGTGCCTGTGGCAGTGCAATTTTGTCCTGTTTGAATCGTTCAGGCAATTGCATTTCCAGAACCTGCAATCTCCGTGACGTTCTGCAGTCAGCGTGGAATCACGAGGGCCAAGAAGAAGATCGCCACGAGTGAACCGAAGCTGTTGGACGTTTCTCGTGGAGGTCAGGCAGACGCGAGTGTGGGGTGCAAGGAAAAGGGAAATCGTACTGGCAGACCGTTTGATCTCTCTGAATGACATCGCAGAATCCGAACGTGGCACAAAAATAGGGCTCAGATAAGCAAAGAAACCAAACTACTTTTCAGGTGATTTGGTGAAGACATTACCGCCATGCGATCTTTCTCAACCTCGTCTCGAGTTCCAGGACAGTGAAGAATTGCCGAAGTAAGTGTGGTCTGGGATTCCAAAATTCTGAGCTTATCACTCAACAAAGTTTTTGTGGCTGCCATCCGTGTGTGAGCTGAGATGTTTGAATTTAAATGTTTTCTTGCTGTTTCAGTTCTCCAGAGGAAGTGCAGAAGATTCTCAGTCTTGAATATGGATCAAGTGTAAGTCAGGTTTTGCTGTGAACAGGCCTTCTTCTTGTTTGAAAGTTATGACTTCGCAAGGGGCGTCTGATGTCGATTTTCGAAATTCAAAAATGTGCCTGGCGGGGGAAATACTCGCATGGGAGGGAAAGTCGTGCGATTCTTTGGAAACCGCAGCGAGTCTCGTCCCGCGTTGCGAGCCCAGTGAAAACCTGAAAACTTCAACAAATTTCGATTTCGAAGTGGAGAAAGACTGAAGAAAAGTACCGGTACTTTATCTGATGGGCAATGTCCTTCGTCGTTCAGTGACAAATCTCTGGCGGCACGACATTTTGCGTTTTTAATTGCGCAAAAGGCTTTTGCATCTGCAGGCACGACATTTTGCGTTTTAATTTTAATTGCGCAAAAGGCATCTGCAGGGGCGATTTTGGCGTCAATCTCACAAGATAATTTGTGTTTTGCAACCTCCCCGAAGTGGGACAGATATGCTGAACTGGTTGACGTGTTACATTTGCTTTCGTTTTGACAGCACGACTTGAAGAATAAGTTGGTGGCCGACATTGTGAAGAAGGTTCAGGAGCATCCTGCTGACATCAAGTCCATGGAAGTAAAAAGTGCGTGTCGCTGTGTCTTTTCAAACTTGCTGCAGTCGAACCGAAGCCGCTTTTGTCTCAGCGCAATTTTTGCGCCAACTAAGCTTTCTTTCTTTTCAGTCGCCATATTGACTGTTCTCATCCGAAACCAGATTCCACACACTCAAGTGGCCAGAAAGGTAGGGTGTGTGGTCGAACAATAAAATACAAATCAACTTTGCGGCGGCGGCTGCCCGGCCCATTCATTGTGGCGCATGCTCACATTGACCGGCACAGGTGTTCTTGTTGAAAGAAGTTCTGTTCAGGTGTGAGGTCATGAGAAATCCACCAACGCTGTTTTCAGGATGGTCCAGCGAAAACTCGACTGGTACACAGAATGGATCGTCGCAAGAAAATTCTCAAATATCTCAAGCTGAGGGACGCGGAGAAATTCAACTGGCTGTGCAAGGAACTGAAGATCAAATTCGTCCCGGCGCTACAAGTCGAAAGATGGGAGAAGTGGAAATACATGAAACCGTATCGGAGAACCAAAAGGCGCTCTGCGTTTGTCAAGGTGACTTGCACTTTTCCCGTGCTCTGTAGTGTGTGCGTGTGTGTGTGTGGTTAGCCACGCACAAGTGTCACGTGGGGGGGGGGCACGCACATGGCCCTTGTGTCACGTGGGGGTTCTGAAAACATCAGGAGTGTTGAAGACACTGGCAAATGGGTGACAACGCCCACTTTCGACCATCATTTGTTCTACACGCAATTTGCAGTGGATGGCGGTCCTCAAGACGGTCGTTTTCAAACGTTTCTACAAAGTGACCCAGAGCTCAGTGTAGCTTTGTCACGTTGTTCTTCGCAGAGATTTACTGAAGCTCGAAACCAGAGGCTGGTCATGCTGCGAGAGAAGTTCAAACAGCAGAAAGAGGAGTTCGAGAGGGAGAAAGCAGAACAGCTCGAAGCCATCGAAAAGGAACTGCAAGAGATGGGCTACAAGACAGACGTGAATAGCTTGCAGGATCTCTTCAAAGAGATGAACCTCGGCCCCCCGTACGTGCCGGTCAAGAAGCAGTATATTCCGCGGAGAAAGAGGCACCTGCACGCAAGAATTTTGGCATACGAGCAAGAGATGTTGGGCAAGACGGATCCGACGGCCCTGCAGTGAACAGACGCGTGGTGTGTGTGCGCGAAACAACTTAGAGCCTGTCGATTGGGCCTGCTGTCCATCGTAGTTCAACAAATGTGCGTGCACAAGTGACAGGTACCAGTGCTTCGATTTATTTTGACTTTGCTGCAGCCGTGTTCTCCCAAGTTTATTACGCTGGACGGTTCCAACTTTGAGCTCTGTCAGTGTGACTTTCGTGAACAGATGCGACTTGATCAACAGCAAATGTTCGTCTTGATTTCGTCATCCAGTGTTTGAAAATCTTCGCTTCACGGAGACAGATACGGATCCAGTGGGTTCGCGATCAGTCCGTTGGTGTTGGGTGGTTTGGCGTAAGCGCGGGGCACGTATCCGTAACGCTTGGTGCTGGGGCTGTACGCCCAAAGCCACGAGTCCTCGACCTGGTCCTGCAGGTCGGCGTACAGCCATTGGCCGCGCGTGATGCTCAGGTCGTCCGGCGCCGTCGCAGCGTAGTCATAGAGACAGACGAGACGCGTGCTGTCGGCGCTGACGTGGCGCGACATACGCGGTGGCGTCATGTACCCAGTGAGGCGGCGTCCGATGTCTGAAAATGTGAAGAGTTTGAAATGAGCAACGCAAACATCTGCATCCAATTCCTATGCGTCATCAGTTACTCGTTGGGGGGCGCACCTTCGTACTGCCCCTCGGCCGGGCACAGGAAGGACGCCGGCACGAAGCCCTCGGCGCCGCCGGCGCGACGGATGAAGGTCCAGTCGGGGTCGTCCTTGTTGAGCACGGTGACGAACTCTCCGCGGCTCACGCCCACGTCGCCCTCCTCCTGCGAACCGTAGGCCATAAAAATCTCACCGTTGAAAAGTAGTTCGGAAATTTCCGGATTTGGGCGCGAAGACAGAAGTAGATCTACGTTCTCTTTGTCGTCCTTGGCACGTTTGTGCTTGTGGAAGCGTGTCGGCGGCGTACTCACCTGCCCCGTGAAAGGGAAGAGGACGATATATCGTCCGTGCGGCCGCTTGACGAATGACGTCACTTCCGTCGTGTCGAGCAGCGCGGCGCTGTCGGACGTGGACGATCCTCCGGAGTCCAGCTCCGTCGCCGCCGGTGGCGCCGCCTGCGGGACGCCGGTTCGACCCGCGTTCGAGTTGTGAGCCCGGGGCTGGTCGGCGTTTCTCCCGACGTTGTGGTAAAACACGTCGCTGCTGCTCGAGTGGTTTGACCCATGGTTCGAAGCGTTCGACCCGTGGGACGTGTTTGCGCGGGCGTGGGATGTCGTGGAATTCTGCACTGGTTGACGCTGTTTTTGACCTGCACTGCCTGAGAGACTGCTGTGATGGCTGTCGTGGCTGCCACTGCGCTGCGTGTGTCGCTGCTGGATTTGTCCTGCGTCCTGGGTTTCGTGTCGTCGCTTGTGCTGCTGCAGGGGTCTGTATCCCGCGGAGTGTCCCGTGTACCGGTCCAGGCTGTGGTACCTGGTCTCCGGCACGTGCGACGGTCTCGGCTGCCCGTAGGTCCTGTCTTCGCTGGAGTGTCTCACATGACCTCGGTTGCCCCGGAAGTGCACATTCTCGTATTTGTGGTTCTGGAACTGAGCGAATCGGCTTCTGTTGTCCATATTCAGATAATCGTCGCTGTTGGGCTGTGGACTTTTGCTTTGGTTATGTGCACTGTGGTGGGAAGAGGCGCGGTGAGCACTGTGGTTCGACTTCGAACTGGTGTAGTGCTGAGTGCCACGCTGCAAGTTGGCAGAGACGTTGGAGGTGTGAGGGTCGGATGGAAAACTTCTGTGACTGTTCTGGACGGACATATTTTGTGTATTCGGGGACCCTGTAGCCTTGTCGCTCTGCTGTGACCTGTTGAAGTTGCTGTTTGTATTGTTCGAAGCGTTGTACGTTGCACTTCGGTTGCCGACGTTTCGATACATACTCGTGTTCGAGACTCGCAGGCGATCGACTTCTTTGCTCCTGATCGACCTTTTGATGGCCCCGACCTCTTTGTGTGAGGCGCTGTTGGCGGAAGTGTTTGGCGCTTGATCACCTGATGTCAACTGTTTCCCACTGGTGGCGCCCCCACCGCTGGCATGACTTCCGGCGTGTTTCGTTTGGTCCCATCTGCGCATTGTCGCTGCTGCTGTAGCCGCCGCCTCGTGGTCGAAGTGTGAACTACGCGACAGGTGATCTGGATGTGGAACATGAGGGTCGAGTTGCGATCGATTGTTGGTGAGGTACGTGCTGCGCGCGCCGATGTGGATGTCGTCAGTGACGGCGTCGCCCTGGGGCGCGCAGTACACGTAGGGAATGAAGCCCTCCCGACCGTCCGCAGCCGTCACGTACCTGAAAGAGACCGGCATGACTTTTGATTGGAAACACGTTTGTAAACTTCCCATCATTGAGCTGAACTCTGCTGGTTTTGGCAGAGAAACAACTGTTGGTACGAGAGGGGCGAGTCGCAAGTTGACAGCGACACAAAAGGACTTCTGGCACGTGCATGTGAGAATTTGGGGTGCACATGGTTTCAGAACACAACAGTTGAAGGGTGACTCAATTCACTCACAGCCAGTCGTTCTCCCGGTAGAGGACGGTGACGCTCTGCCCGCGCGTCACGGCCAGCTCGTCGTCGACGCACGGCTGGAAGTCGTGCAGGATGAGGACGCGGCGCCGGCGGCGGAGGCTGCCCGGGCCCGCCGCGCCCCCCGCCCCCGGCGCCGCGGCCTCCGCCTCCAGCAGGTCCTTCTCCAGCCCGACCCGCACCAGCGTGTCGATGCTCGCGGACCCCGTGATGCGGCCCTGCAGCGGCAGGTCCGCCTCGCTCAGCCGTCGCACTGTGGGAGAAAATAGAGGAAATGGTTCGTCAGGGTCCTCCGGCTCATATTCATCCAGGGTACGGTTCTGGGGACTGGACTGTTTCATTGAAGTTGGGACATTTCTTCGCAAGCTTGCAGATTCTGCTGGAGCTCTGGCCCCTCAATGGTTCACTGAGGTCTCCAAATCCCGACTGACAAAACCACAGGCAGCTCAAGTTCCACGGTAGATCTACATGCACTGCGTGTGGACGACATCATATCAACAGACGTTAGGGTTCACTCTCTGCATGGTGAGCCACACCGATTGCTCGGGGAGCCTGTATGGCCCTGCGACTCCTGTCACAGATAAGACCAACAACTGACGGAGCGAGATAATTTCAAGATGGTCCGTATGTGCACCCTGACACTTTGAAGAAAGACCCATAATTTGAATGAGAAATAGCGCACTGAAATTCAATCATTGTCATATTTGAACTCCTCGAGCAAGGCCCCCCAGGCGAATTGGAATTTGGCAGTGCTGGGCAATCATTCTTGTGTGATTTGAACTTTCGCAGTCAAAAACGGTCCTCAATTTGTTCATGGTTCAGGGGTTTGTGAAAAGAGGGACCGCAAGTGTGCGTGAGACTGAACAATCGCGTGACCAAGATGCCCAAACCAAGAGACTCTCTCTGCGTGGTCTTACGTACCTCGAGAGAATTTTGCAACATATTTCAGCAACCAGCCAAGTATGTTGGAGAGAAAAGTGACAACTAAACTTCGCTGCCTCGAAGGGGCACTTTTGCGGATCATCGTTGCAAACGCTTTTCTCTGCTTGACGCTTTGGAACAAACAAAGGGTCTTGAGGTTACAGCCAAAACGTGTGCCCTTTTGCCATTCGTCCCTCAAGTTTCTGTCTTCTGATAACTTCTTTGACGAGGCTTGTTGCTTTGGTTGCTTGTCCGCCAAAAACTTTTTTTTCAGTCTGCTTGGTTTATGCGGGACACTCAATGAGGAACCCAGCATGAGACAGGATGGCATCCTTTTTGCCCGACAGGTAAACTTGTCAACTTTGAATTTACAAAAGAGGATGTTTGAACACCAAAGCAGTCCCCACAAATAGTGTACGCTCGTAAAACTTGTGCTGTAGCAGTGGATTTCGAATTGTATGCCGAGTGCTCAGAGAGACGATGTTTCAAGGTTTCGTTGAGACGGTGTAGGCGTGTGAGTCTGGACAGGTCTGCAGTGGATCCATTTCTCCCTGTTGGTGTGCCACTTAGACGGAGCATAGAGGTTCAGATGTGATTTTAGTTTCATATTCTGTCTCCCTCGTTTCTCCCGGCCTTTGACCCGCTGGGCCTTGAATGGAACTGAATTATTTGTTCCTCTTTCGCGAATGGTCGTGCTGGAAACTGTCTCATTTGATGCGTGTTCTTTTTATTACAAGCTTGAGATTGTGCATGTTTGTTAAAAAACTACGTTGTTTGCTTTCCCATGCACGAAATGCGGGCTTTCCTTGCTCGTTCATTCAGAAGATTCCAGTCATCCTGGTCAGAAACTTCAAATTTGACAGACTAAAATGCTTGAGCTTGCCGATTTTCAGTTCTGTGAGCCCCCTTTCCCCGAAAATAATACGAGGTTCTATCATTTAATTCGTGGAATCTTCATGATCTGAGATGACCGATTTGGCCGCAAATTGCACAGCCATTTAACTGTTTCTTACGCAATGTTGACAACAACAGTGATCATGAAGATTCCACGAATTAAATGATAGAACCTCGTATTCTGATCTGAGGTTCACAAGGCGGAAAGTGTTGGGAAAGAATCCACACTGCGAATGCGCGGAACATGCATTGCAAGCAAACAAACCCATTTGGCTCGAGGCCGGTGACCCTGACTCCCCATGCATGCAGAAATCAATTCCCCTTGTTTTTGTCCTGGTGGGTGCAAACTGGCACAAGCTTTTCCATGCACTTGTGCCATGGCATCAACTGACACAAGCTTTTCCATGCATTTGTGCCATGGCTTGAACTGTCACAAGCTTTTCCATGCACATGTGCCATGGCTTGAACTGTCACAAGCTTTTCCATGCACACGTGCCATGGCTTGAACTGTCACAAGCTTTTCCATGCACATGTGCCATGGCTTGAACTGTCACAAGCTTTTCCATGCATTTGTGCCATGGCTTGAACTGTCACAAGCTTTTCCATGCATTTGTGCCATGGCTCAAACCCATCGTTGGGCCAGGACTACCTCTCGACCCAATTCGGAATCCACCCCTGTGAGTGACACTTGTTCAAATTGAGATGTTGTCCCAGTGGTCGATTGCACTCACCTCGTCTCCTCTTCGCTTTCATCGTGAACTTCTTCATCCGCGCAGGGCACAGGAAGGCCATGGTGTCTCTTTGTTCAGCGTGCACCTGTATGTTGAAGAAAGTTAAACACCGAAGGAAACGTTGATTGAATTCGACAGACTTGTAAGTGAGCTTTTCGTTCTTCTTTGTGCGAAATTTTTGTGTGTATATTTTCAAAGTACAGTGGAAATATGAGCAAATATGTTGAGGAATATGTGAAGAAAGTCAAAACAATATTTACCTGAAGTTTCCTCTGTTTCTGCCTTCTAGCGATGCTCAACCCAATGAGTTTTATTTTCAGATGATCTTGAACACCTGTCTCTTTTCGCCAAATTGCGCTCTGTTTTCTGCGCAGAACTTATCACCGTAATCCAACAAACAATCCACTGTTTTCCACAAAAATACAAACAAGGACTGGTGTGCAACGCAAACTTCCCGTGTGCGCATTGCAATGAGTCACAGTGGCGGAGCAAGTGGGTCACACACGCACCGTGCGCACACACTGCTGAGGGGCGCTCTTAACTGTCATCATGCCGCACCGCAGGTGCCTCCAAGGTGTCGCGAGTCCTTTCACTCAAGTCTACCACGCTCAGCCGGCCGCCTCTGTTAAATTCAATGTAGCTCAGCGTGACACTATCTCCCAGTCATGTCACTCCTCTTGTGGTAGACATGAGTTCAGTCACTTTGAGCAGAAGGTGACTGGATCACATCACTTGTTAACATTCAAATGATCATATTTTTGCTCGATAACTATCTCGATGCTTTGCATCTCAATAACTATCTTGCAAAAACATGATCATTTTCATGTTGACAGTGTGACGCGATCTCT
>JAAUXT010012958.1_pt1 | contig 10134 bp, 11 predicted proteins | sample 7278171 | NCBI WGS metagenome assembly JAAUXT01 (sample SAMN14350112, study PRJNA611818) | marine sediment metagenome | isolation source: surface marine sediment (1.8m) | place: French Polynesia: Moorea | collected 2018-08 | reverse complement strand
TGTGACACCATAGAGGAAGGTAGCCTAAACCACTGAGCTCCAACTCATACTCTACAATAAACTATACTACAACATCACTACTGGGGCTTCACTCATATATACAACACCAGACAGAGGTGCGCAAAGTCTTGAGAGCAACGCCCCGTGAAGAATTTGAGCAAGCCATTTACGACATGCCTGTGCGCTGGTCAAAATGCTGCAATGCTGAAGGGGAGTACTTCGAGGGCACCAACACATCTTTCAGTCCTGAGGATTTGCCTGCAGAAGATGCTGAACAAAGTGACAGTGATGATTCTTCAGATTGACTGATCGGATACAGTGACCGCCGGCTGTGACACTTTGGACACTTTTCTTTGTCTTTGTTCAACGTTTTACAAATTTATTGGCATGGTTTTGGCATGTTTGCCTGTTGCATGTATTCATTTCCTTCTTGTGAACAAGTTTCACAACTTTCCGACATCTGTGTGTGTCTTTTTTTGACAAAAAACCGGAGAGGAGTGAGAACCCCCTCGTAGCTTCATTTTCACTTCACAGGAGAGGCTTGTCCACAGCAAGCCAACAAAACCTGCCTGGCAGTGGAGCACTAGGAAAGGGAAGCGGAAATATGCTCTACACATTGAAGACTCTTGACTCCCTCCCCTCTGCAACAACAATGTTGGACTCGACAAGACTTTCAGACTTCACGAGACAAAAGTTTCGCAACACTCCCGAACTGAAGTGGCAAACTTTCCCGCAAGGCAGCACCAGGTTGCCACCGCACTTGGATTGTGCACCCACAGAGTGCTGAAAGCAGCTCTGACGTAAGTTTGACAATCTTTCGCTTCAAAACCCACGTCACGAAGAAACAGCGAGTGCTTTGCAGCCCTGAAAATTCGTTTTCACCGAGCTTCGCTTGAGGCACGTCCAAATTTACGAGGTTCCGTGAAAACGACGACTGTACGTCTGTGATCGATTTATGTTCTTTCCCAGAGGTAATGCCCAATAAAATTCTTTGAGCCAGCGATCAAAGAGCAAATCAATAAATCGATCAAATCATTCTCCGGAAGACAAAATGGGTCAATACTGTGGCACCTCGTTTAGCGAGTTGACAGCCTCGTCCCTTGTCGGCTTGACACTCGAACAGGCAGCTCTCAACACCCACGCAGAGACCTCGACGCAAGCTGTGCTGAAATTGAATTTTACCACGGAAAGTTGGAGGAACAGGCACACAGACGGAATTCTTCCTGTACTCCGCGACCAGCGAAACAGCAGTCCAAACCTTGGAGTTTCCTGTGGTGATGGGGGCACGGCTTTCTGCCGCCCGATGAAAAACTCCGCTTGCAGTTCTTTCGAGTAGATTTAGACACTTTGACAAAGCCACCGTTTCATGCAGTTGACCAGGCAGTTGAGTCTTGTGTCTCTCAGAAGAACAAATTTTCAACTTTCCGACTTTGCCCACCTTCCGGTGCTGCTGCTGTCTTGCAGACATTCCAGACAACTGCCCCCGTGTGGGAACTCACTGTTCAGCCACTGTGGTATCAAATGCAGGGAACCTTCCAACCTTCCAACCACACTTCTTACTGCGATAAAGACTGTCAAAAGAGAGACTGGTTTTCCTCACATGCTCCTCGCACTGTGTTTTACAGTTTCCCTGAACTGCAAGCATGGGAATGCTTTATCTGCAGCATGTCGACTGATATTGCGTCTTCTGGACAAATTCCCCGCTTCAATCAGGGCTGGGAGTCTATGGGCGCATTGATCACGGAAAGCACAGGCTTTGACACATATTGACAGCAAAAGGGTCTTATTTGGTTGTTCCAGCCTGGCATTACGCGTCTCCAACACGAAGCTGATCCCAGGAGGCGTGTGAAATTATGTGCGGCTGATAAGAAGCGAGGAACTGGAGGCGTCGGAGGCGCGTCCCGCGCTGCAGGGACGATGCGCGCCCAACACCGCGCGACCGCCCACCATTCACACCGCGTAAATTCTGAAAAAGTTCACAGCGCAGTCCCCCTGAAAGTTGCATTCATTTGGCACAGAGAAGGGCTTTGTGCAGGAAGTGGGAGCTGGGACTCAGCGAGGTTCCACGGCACATCCCTGGAAATTCCACACAGACTCTGCATTCCAAGTGCCGCAGAACCAAACCCTACACTGCCACACATATTCTGGTCCTCACACCAGCTCCCTCCAAACCTCAGGCGCTCAAAACGAATTCCAACAGTGGGAAATTTACACACTGACTGGCAAATGATTCTCGCGATCTGGATCAACCCAGGTTTTCCTTCCTCACGTTCAACATTCTCAGTCCACGACTTCTCTTCTTGATCCACTCACCCCGATTCAATCATCTGGTTTCTTGGGACAAAACAATAGCTCAAGTTGTTCTCACTCTGCCAACAGTTCCACCCGGACAGGGACTTCCCAGGCCTGTGGTCCTGCCCGCGAGTCAGGGTTTAGTCCCTGCGCCACTTCCCCTTCCAACTCCCCGTCCCCTCACACTCATCCTACAAATGACTTCGTCAATAGTATTGACACCCACAATCCACGAACATACGGGCATTCACGCCTGATTATGAGTTCTCAGACACAAATCAGGTCACCCAAAACCTGTCAGTGGAAAAGCTTTGTTCAGACACAATTTTCTGCAAGTCCGTAGTTCGCTGCATTGCAGCTACGAGGTTCGCTTTTTATTTGACCGATCCATTGATGTGTGCGCCGATTGGAGGCTTATGAGATTTTCTCATTGCAGTCTTTATTAACAGGGGCAAGCAATTGAAAGAACAATAAATAAAGTTTGAACAATCAACAGAAGGAACACCTTCATTTTGACATGCAAAAATCATGCAGGAATGACTGATCATGGAAAGTTGCCTGTCACAGTTAGCTATTTGCACTCAGTGACTGACATGAAACAGACAACTTTTAAAGGTCAACAGAACAGGGTCAGCAACATGCCATCACACAGTCCTCCTCACCAAACTTGAGTCAAACCACTTGGAGGTGTTTTTGTGAAAAAATGACATTTCTACAAAATCCTGATCCTGAGATATTGTGGCGGATCGGTCCAATAGAAAGCGAACCTCGTATGCACATTTGAGAATCATCCTTTCCTGCAGATGGTATTGGAAACAAGAACGCATGCCGAAGTGCACAAGTGCCATGCCAAACGGCCTTGGCAGCAATGGCCTGGAAATATACCAGTGGGTGATATTATTGGTGAGCGGCTCCTCCCTGTGAGGTGTGTACCTGTTTCGGGTGCACTCCTTGTGAAGTACATACCCGTAGTATGTTTGACACGCGGAAAAAAATCAGTTCCAGTGTGAAACCAAGCTTGGATGAATGCTGAGTGGCTCGTAGTACAAGTGTCAAACAACCAAAAGCCAGGGAAATGGAGGAACAATCCATTTTCGCCCTGCTTCCCGTCTGTCAAGTGCGACCACCTTCTTCAGACGCTGTCGATTGATCTGGATTTGCGCTCGGGAGGATTCTCATCTCCACTCTGAATTTCATCTCTGTTTGGAATTCATACTCACACACTCACCTCACCCTGTGCGCAGCACAATCAGCCTGATGTCTACCAACAACGCTTCTTCATGTTTCACAACAGCGCCTCCCAACAAAACGCCAGTGTTGTGCCGTGATTTTGGACGGTCAAGTCTCATTCCACAACGAAATTGCAATTGTTGAAGACTCTGTTGAAGCGGGGAAACAACATCTGCTATGATGTGCGTGTGTGTGTGACACACAAGTTGATTCTGTCAAACCAGGGAATAAATTGTGAACTCTTACCTGGTCTCGGAGCTGCCCCTGGAGGGACTGACCAGAAACCACTCACCTACAAAGAGACGAAAAGAAGGAGTTGAAGGGCGAGGCCGTGCAACCAGAGACGGCGATTTTGCACCGGTTGAGCCACCAGGCCCTTCCAGCCGACCTCCTGTGAGCGTCAGAAGAGTTCGCTCTCCAGCAAACCCAACACCCAGTCCGCGAATCGGGCCAGCAGGTCTCAAATCTGGCCATTGGGGTTGAAACCAAGCCAGGAGCACTCAGTCAGGACGCTCTTTGACTCAGAAACCCCACTGTGAGCCCCAAACTCAGAGGTGCCTCTCGTGATGCTGTCGTCTCGTACAGGTCTCGCTAGTTGTTCGTGGACCTGGAAAGTGGTCATTTTTGCAAAGCTGAGACAATGTGGGTTTGCAGTGAAATCTACTTGCAACAAGCTTCAGAACAATTGTGTGTGTGTGTCTGTGTGTGCGTGTGTGTGTGTCTGTGTGCGTTCCATCACAAGTCAGATGAAGGAGCCAGCCTCAACTTGGGTTTCACACCCAGCACCGGGCTTTTCTGACCAAGAGGTTGCTCGCAAATAAAACTCAGCCCACCACCACCCAATTCTGCACGAATCCTGGACTTGACATTTGCAGTATTGCTTCCCACAAGAAAAACTTGTGATCTCATTCTGGAAGTTCTTTTCCAAAACGAGATTCTTTCGGCGACCACAACAGAAAAAAAGATAATCGCAAGTGTCGTGACAATCAGGATCATTTGAAATTGCACAGAAAGCGTAACAAAACATCGTCAATGTTGATAACTTTGTGCTTTCGTGGAAGGCCAAGGCAAAAAGAGTCGTCCAGATTTGGGGTGGTAGATTTGCAAGCGCGTCTCCAGAGCGCGATGTCCTTCATAGGGAGGGATGATGGGCTTTGGGTGTTCGTCACCCTCATCGTCATCACGGTGTCTACCACCCCAATGGACATCCCCAGGGAGGGGTTGTTGGTGTTCAAACAAGGACACAGCCACACGTACGCAACGTGCCTGTCCCTGTGTGAAGACAGAAAAAGTGAAGACAAGTCCTCACACAACACGCATCAAGCAGCAGTCTGCAGAGCAAAGTGGGAATTTTTTTTAGAAAAAAGGCTTTGAAGAGTTTTGGGCGCGCAACAACAATTCCATCTCCAATGCACACAGCATGCCAAGAACGACTAGTTGGAGCAATTCTTCTTCATCATCACCACAAGATATTGCAACCCCAAAACGCCGGCTCCTATTCAAAGGACTTGACGGATGCAGAGGAGGGGGGCGGCTCAGCACCGGACGCGCCGCCGGCCAATCGCGTTTCCGCCGCGCCTCCACAGCTCATTTCCGCCGGCGCGCCCCGAACTCCCGTCTCGATTCATACATCACACCACGTCCTTTCACACCACATTTTCAAGACCCAGAACGTGGTGCATCCATTGAGATTCGAGGTGAAGTGAGTATGGACGGGGTGATTACGTCATTCCAAAGTTTCTTTGATTTCAAGCTTTGAATCGAAAAAATACGGTTCGTGTTCGAACAAAATGTTCCCTGTTGGGACTAAATCAGTGAGAAATCTTGCCGAGGATACGCAAGTGAAGGTCCCGCAGTCGATGGACGAGGGATTTATGTCTGGGACAGCGGGAGAATGTTAACTAGCTCCGGACGCAGGAAGCAGCAGTTCAGTTCCCTCTGGCCGCAGCAACAGACAATAAGCTCCATCGGCAATTTCTGTTGCTTTTTCAGTGCGGGAAGAGGAGCGCTGTCTTCACGTAATGGCCACAACTGTTGATCGCATTCAACTCAGCTGTGTCAAGGACTCGCACTTTTTTCGGCGTTCTGGCTGAAACGTTCACAGGAGAACAACAGCCTTCAGGTCGCACTTTTCGTTGGGTCCGATGAACGTTTCCCTTTGCCGAATTCAGCGTTTCTCATTGACGCCTGTGGCACAATGTCCAAAGAAACAGTTCCCAATTCAGAGGACGGTCCATTCTCCAGGAGAAAATGTAGGAAATCTTGTTCCGAATTTCCGAAGTTTGAGTTCTTCAGATTCAGTGCCAGGGCCAGGGAAGCGCCAAACGACCTGCGAAACTTGGCCTGGTGGCCAATTTTGACAAACTGCAGTTGGCAGACAGCTTCAACTCATCCAGATGGAATTCTGATCTGCTCCTTATTTACCAAACATATTGGCTTTGCAAGATGTACCAGCAAATAGAAATAAATGGGCGACCTGCAATAACCGCGTCGATCCAAGTGCGGACGTTTATAGATTGAGTCGGGGCCAAAGTGCTTCCAAGATCAGGACTGATGTTTCGGCTCTGTGGAAAACAGCGCGCGGCATGTTGGGCGTGAAAGTCAAATCAGTGACGAAAATGACTTGGTCGGTGGTCGTCGCCAAGTCAAATAGAAAACAAACTGAGGCCACCACCGACTTTGGTTTCACTGGGAACGTGGGGCTGTTCGTCGCGTTACTGCTGAAACACACGGGCCGGTCACGGAGCCGACTTATGCAGGTGCGTTGTTGCTTGACGATCAGAACGCAGCCAAGAGCCCTGGGATGAACCAGACTCTCGTCACATCCAAAGCCTCGGACCGACTGGGACTCTGCACAATATTGGTGTGATGCACTGTCAGAAATGTCAACAGATGCAATGAGGTGACAAGGAGAGCATTTCATGCGACCGTACGACCAACAAGAGCGATAAGAACACATGAATCCATTTGGTCGAGCACCAACTTGCATTCAATTTACTTATGGTGTGAAGCTGACTGCTGGCCAGAATGACAAGCGGCAGCGGGTTGAACACGCCGCGCGTTTGTCCAGGGTCTCACTTCATCCAGAAACGCAACGAGTTTGCTGGATTCGTCCTCAGCCGCAGCCGCTGCACCAGACGCACATTTCAGACGCACAGACGTGCCATTTCGACAACTGAGACAAGGCGACTTTCTGCCTCGGTGCCCAAGCTACGTACTTGTTCAGCACGTCCTTTTCGGACCGACGTCGCTATCCAGAGTCACACAAAGTTTTCTGATGCAAAGTCTTCATTCGGCTGAATCGTGTGACTTGGAGGAGATGAAAAGAGCGTGTTTGCCCCTTCGAACAAAAGTTCCAGCGGCGACACTTTCTGTAACAGATATTGAACGAATCTGAACGTGCCACACGTATTCTGGACGGAACGAATCCCCGTTGAGGGCTGAGTTCCATCCAGAATGGTGTGTAAGGATGAGTCAAATATCTGGCATGTAGCACAAGTGCCAGTTGAGTAGTTTTGGAGTAACCAACAAGAAATGCCTCTCAAATATCACGCCAGTGCCATATGCAGAGATGGATGAAGCAGAGACGCAGGCCACAGGGGGAAGCTGACGCGCAACGGGAAACGAGTGACGCGACGCGGCTGAAGGCGCAGAGGCGTCGCCACCGTCTTCTTCCGACTCATTCTTCTTGATTGGGGACAGCCAAGGTTAAAGAGGCGAGCAGAACACCCTCGACTTCTTTGTGCCTGTCACCGGTGTCAACGAACTGAACCACGTCACAGCCACAGAGTTTTAGGTGCAACCCGTGCGAGGCCCCCTCCGGTCCCATGTTACGTGGCAAAATACGTGGCAAAAAACGTGGGAAGTCAACTTTTCAAGCTCAATACTTAGCCATTTCTCAGCCACATTTTGTCTTCACATTGAACACAAACCTGCAGCAGAACATTGTTGATAAATACTAAAAAAAACTTTAATAATGGTGGGTTATTCTTTTTGTGAAACAGCCACGGAAATGGGCTACGTGGCAACTCAGGTTCCCGCGTAAAATGGCAGGTTTCTTCGCACCGGGCGTTGAAAAAGAGGCCCCCACGGGTTGCATCTAAAACTCTGTGGCTGTGACGTGGTTCAGTTCAGACAAGTTGACCTTGAGAGTGTTCGAGAAAACAGCAAAAGATTTCCAAATGCAGCTTGTTGGACAGCGAGGCACCAGTGCACTGACCTTTGAACAAACTACACAGTACACAGTTTATGGTAATCACGAGCAGTTTTCTGTCAGCACCAAAACAAATGGCTTTTTGTTCTGTGCAGCAGTACAAAGCCCGCCTGATGGGCAACAGTTGCAACAAGTGGACTTGTCCGACATGCCGCGTCCAGAGAAATAGCAGAGAAAGATGACATGCACGTGACCACTCCATTTGGCTTCAGACACGGTCTCCATGCCGCATCATCCCTGTAACTCCCTAATGGCCGCCTCAGACGTGGGAGCACCATTTATGTCAGTCGAGTCACCCAGGTCAGGTTTGTGGTTCTACATAAAAGCCTCCGAGGCAGGTTCAGACGAACTCGCCGCGGAGCGGAACAAGGCCTCACTCCGACGCTTTCCGTGCGCTTAGACCTCCTGCTGCCACGGACGCTCATGTCTGCCTCACAACCCGGAAACGTCACGGGCGATTCGGCGTCATCTCACAGGCTTCGTCTTGTTTTGAATATCGACTTGGATTCTGCGATTACACGTTGAGACGAATGGACTTGTCGCCGATGGACTCACAAAATTGGGAGCTGTCGACTGTGACAAATGGTGCGCGTCGGGGATGGTGAGGCTGGGAGTGGGTCAGATTTACCTGAAGACGAGGCGCGGACCAACAGGGGCCGCATCTCAGGATGGTTCTCAGCCTTGCATTTTTGTGCAGCCCTGCAATTCGAGCAAACAGGCGAACAAACCATTGCAGCAGCTGTTAGCATGTCCAACCAATGGTTCATGCTCAGTGCAAGAACCACAGGTTCGATTTCATGAAAACACAATCTCAACCCAACTCTGTCCAAGCGATCGTGCGGTCAAGGCCCCTGACGGCGAGTTAGTTGGTTGCCTTCTTTGCTTCCTTCAAACAAAGGCACGTCAGGCTAGCGCAGAGAAAAGTCAGTGTCCAATGTTAATGCCCTTGGGTCAAGACGACGCATCTGACAAGCGTCTGGTCGCGCGATGCGCTCGTATCTCAGCGCTGAACCCGAGACGCGCGGTTTACGAGCGCGCGAGTCGTGTCCACCGTGATGTAGTGGACACCCGCAGGATTTACGTATGGACCGTACAGCGCCCAGCGCTCCAGTTCCAAACGACTGTACTGCACAGATTTTCCGCATCTGTGCGGCGAATTGTGGAGCGGAGGCTCAGAACTGGCTCCTGTGTGACTTTCCTGTGTTGCTGAGTTGTGTCGCGAGGATCCACTTGTGATGCGACTGAAGTGTCACTCACATCAAGGCGAAGCCAAAAACACTTTGCACGGATGACGCGTTGCATGATACTTCTTTGTTTGGCAGGAGACCTGACTCAGTTCAGTTGTATCAAGAGCTGAATTCTCTCAAAACTGCAATCTCCCGCATGCACCGAACGCTGGGAATCCCAGACACGCGTTGTGCTTCAACCGACCACTCTGGCTGCAATGCCTTCATCCAAGAGGAAAGACACAAATGGAAAACATGTTCTCATTCTCATCTTTTTGTGCGCAGCAGAGTGCTGCCATTAACATCTTGACTCTCGCTGTAATGAGCGAACGATCTCTCTGCACGATGAGGAGCTCCTATTTAATGAAAATATTGCTCTCATTTCCATTTCTCCGTGATTGGCTCGTGAAACAAATGTGATGAGAAGCGTCTCGCATTACTGTCGCACTTCTTCATTTGTGCAATTTCCTGATAATTTTCAGGATCGAATTGGCTCAGGTAAAAAGGAATAGCTCAACAAGAGAAACAACAACCACCTTGCGGCGCGACTTTCACACGAAGCGGTCGACAACAACAGAAATGCGAAGACAACGGTCGTGTCAGAAAAACCCCAAAGTAGACAGATCTACACTTCAGAAACTGAAGTCAGGCAATCAGAGGTCGCCATTGCGATTCGGTTACAGCAGAGATTTGCTACTATCTGTTGCGATTGCAACCGGACACAAGGCGTCTACCGGGCCAATGAAAACGAACCCAGCGGAGTCTGGCTAATCATTGATGACACACGAGTTAGTGTCCGAAATCGCGTCCAGAGGATCCAGGATTGAGAAGGCGTCCGGGTTTCGACTCGTGGGGCGCATCATTCCTTGGAAAATTTTGAACTGAACAACACCAAACGTTTGGGAAAGGAAGGGTGGGCGAGAAACACAGGTTCCTCAGGCCTCTTGGGTTCACCAGAGGCTTCACAAGAACATCTGTGGAGGATCCCGAAACAAGCTCACCTGACTGTTTCAGGGTAGGGTCCCCTCGACTCTTGTCAGAATTGAGGAAGTCGAGAGAGAGAGAGAGAGAGAGAGAGAGAGAGAGAGAGAGAGAGAGAGAGAGAGAGAGAGAGAGAACGACCTGAGAAAATAACAAAAAAAAGATGCTCAAAAACACAGACAGATATTGTCG
>JAAUXT010088562.1_pt1 | contig 10135 bp, 9 predicted proteins | sample 7278171 | NCBI WGS metagenome assembly JAAUXT01 (sample SAMN14350112, study PRJNA611818) | marine sediment metagenome | isolation source: surface marine sediment (1.8m) | place: French Polynesia: Moorea | collected 2018-08 | reverse complement strand
CACGGAGGCGGCGCTGAACAACCGTGCTGCGCCTTCCGACAGCGTCCGAGCTCTTTTCGTTGGGAGAGGGTTTGGGTATGGGTGTGGTGTTTGTGGTGATGGGTATGTGTGTGTGTGTGTGAGTGTGTGTGCGTGTGTGTGTGTGTGTGTGTGCATGAGCGCAACGTATGATTCGAAATTTAGACGACCATACTGCTCCATTCCAGCGGTGCGAAAACAGTTCCTTTGTGATGTTTTGGTTTTTGTTTCGCAGATGTACGCGTTATCTCCAGGAAAATCCCACACCACTCAACAAAACAAAAGAGTACAAAGGGAAAAATTTTCGAACAAAAATCTCTGGGCTTTCAAACAGAAACAGGGTCCAATTATTCTTTCTTTTCCCTTGTTTTTCCAAATCAAAATTCTATTTTTCCTGAATTCCATTTTTCCTGACTGGAAAATGCCTGCACAAATTCCAGGGTATTCAGACCGAAGGGGGGGGGGGCGGAGCGGGGAGAACCCTGTGCTCTTATCTTCGGATTTTCAAGCGTTTTGTGCCTGAAAAGAACCGGTTGGTGGATCAGCCTCTTTGTGTTCGGTGACACGCTTTTTGAAGACAAGAAACAAGTCGGAGGAGCTTGGGCCTGGCGAACCTGAGAGAGTCGAGTTTTACCTGTGGACGAGGGTCGCTTGACGAGGCTCACCCCGGGTTTCTTCACCGACCGGTGCTGCAGTAGGACTGCAAACGAGCAACCGTACACTCAACACATACCCATCACCACAAACACCACACCCATACCCAAACCCTCTCCCAACGAAAAGAGCTCGGACGCTGTCGGAAGGCGCAGCACGGTTGTTCAGCGCCGCCTCCGTGTGACGAACTTCAAATTAGTCCACAACAATATTTCCCACAACCGTCAACTCAAGCAAAATGTTGATCACTGTTGTGCAGAATAGTGAACAAAGTCGACTGTTGTTTCACAATGACAAAGCTTACCCTATCACGGAGAAAACAGCAGAAGAAAATGTCAACACCTCAGAATTTCGAACACGTGACTCACCGTTCAGCTGATCCTGGCGCACGCGGAACTTCCAGACCTTGTTGGGTCCGATCTCCGTCACGTACACGTTGTTTCCGTCCCGACTGACGGCGACGTCGTGAGGGAAGCCAAAACCCTGCAGCGCAAAACAGCACGATGCAGAGGTCAAATAGCGAACAAGATCGCCCGCACTAGTCTCTGGTGCGCGCACACGCACGAGGTGTACACCTGTGTGTGTGTGTGTGTGTGTGTGTGTGTGTGTGCGTGTGCGCGCGTGTGTGTGTGTGTGCGTGTGGTGTTGTTCGCCTGCTTGTCGGCGCGAATCTGTGTCTGCGCGCGCACTCTACACGGCCCCAAAACTGCGTACCTGTTCGCCCGGTTTGAAGGTTCCGACGACGCTGGCGGCGGCGGGGTCGAGCATGTAGCCCTGCCGCGTGTTGCCCGACCCGAGCCGGTCGTGTCCGTCAACAGCGAACAGCACGCCTGCAAAACACGCAGCTTCACCCTGTAGTCTGCAGTGAAAGCGCCCGACAGAGGCACTTTGTGTGATCTTTGCGATGTCGTGGGGTCAGAAGAGGCGATTCAACCACAGACAAGACAGATTGAAAATTTTCACGCCAAAGTTCATTCTGGGGATTCTGATCACAACGAAGTGCGACATCCTTTGTGTTTTGTAATACGTGTAGTGGGTCTCACTCACCACCAGGGGCGCTGTAGTCGACAGCAAAAATGCGCGCATGCGTCTTGGTCGGGTGGATCTCCTGCGCCACGTGGCCGTCGTACGTGAAGCACGTGACCCGCGCGTTCTCTCGGTCGGCGACGCAGACCCAGCCGATGGACTCGAGCGCCGTGATGCTGTGCGGCACGTCGAAGGACAGCGGGTCCGGGTAGCCCGTCTTATCTGCAGGGGAGGACAAGGTTTGCAGTGGATGACAACAGACAGACACACACAGACAGAGACAGACAGACACACACACACACATAGAGGTGAGCCACTGACAGCTGCGCGCAGAAAGGAAAAAAAGACAGCAACGTACCATCCACCTGCGTGTTGGCGTTGCCCCACTTCTTGAGGAGCTTCCCTTCTTTTGAAAACTTCAAAATTCTGTGATTGCAGTACCTGAAAAAACAAGGAATCAACGGAATTATCTGGGGTCGCAGCCATGAGGCCATGAGGTCCAACACTCTGAGGAATCGCGCTACAAATCATGCACACAACAACAGTGACAGAAATTCTGCTGTTGAACCCAAGCAAGCTTCACCCTGGCCTTGTTCATCACACAGGATAAACTCGTCCTGTCGTGATCACCTGTCACGACGCTTCTCCCAGCACCAGCACTCACCCGTCAGCGACGAAGAACTCTCCGGACTTGAGCACCGTAACGTCGGCGGGTTTGCAGAAGGCGTCGTCGGCGTCACCGGGCGTGAGGCGGCGTCCCAGGATGAGCGCCGGCTGCGTGCTGCCGTTCGCGAACTTGAAGACCTGGTGTAACGCCACGTCCGTCAGCCACACGTTGTCCTCGTGGTCGACGTGCAGTCCGTGCGGCATGTAGAACCTGAACACAGAAAACATCGAGTTCGGCAAAATCAAGTTCCACTTCTGTCAGATCGTCAAGCAAGAGATTATTCGCACGCAATCAGTGTCAAGTTGCACCCTTGAACAAAACGCACCACAACCTTCGGCTTCATGTTCTGGAATCAAGGTCCCATTGAAACAACGGTCTCTGGACCCATGTATGAGATACCCGAAGTTTTGGTGCCAAAATTTCAGAACAAAAAGGTGTGTCTTAAACGGGTAGCTACGACAGTGTCAGGTACGATTGCCGTTCTGTGCACGTTCCTCAACGCACACGTGTCCGTCTTGTCTGCTCACAATGAGCCCGTCTGGTCGACACTCGGCGTCAGACGGGAGGAACTGAGCACTGTTGCTCTGCCAGCAAGCTTAAACGCGCGCAGTGTGGCTCCACCGCACGCGCTCTGTGTGCTGGCACCTGAACTGTCTGTTCGTTTATTTTCCTGATCACTTGGCTAAGTTTTTCAGATGTTGACCGTCAAACGCGTCCAGCGTTGACCTCGCGTCTTGTCTGAACCTGTTCTCCCCTGACTTCAGCTGAAGGTCAAACTGCCCCATGTGGAACATACTTCAACCCCAACGTTCACCGTTTGCTGTTCGAGCAACCCGACCCTGATAGAGCAGGAGCGCGACTCACATGTTGGCGCCCCACTGGTTGACGACGTTCCCGTCGCGGTCGATGCTGATGACGGTGTTGACGGCAATGGCGTCGGTCCCCTTGAACTTGTCGTTCATGTCGAACGAACTGAAACCAACAAAACACGACTCAATCCACAGGCAAGAGACAGACGCGACAAAGTACAGTTTGCTTGAAGAAAGGACAAAGGAACAAAATACCACACGCAAAACTTGATTTGTGGAAGAAAACCCCGCCCTGGTTGTAAAAACCAAACAGTACGCCACGCGCATTTTGCGAGTCACGTGACACGTCATCGGGACAAAAGATTCGTGTTGTGACTGAGTGATGTCCACGTACTCGCCCTCCCACTTGCGCGGGCCGCGGTGGAAGATGTGGACGACGCCTCGCGAGTCGACGCCGACGCCCGCCACCTGTCCGAGCGTGACGCCGTCCTCCGGTTTGAAGCGCGGCCAGTCGGGCACCGCCTCCACCGCTGAAATGAGACGCAAGCTCCATAAAGCCGCCTCACGTGATGTCTGTACGGTTGATTTGAACCCCACGGCACGTAAGAATCTACTGGACTCGCAGGCGCAAATGTGCCGCTTTGAGAATCCAAAGGGACTCGGAATATTTCAGCAGAACGTTCAGTTTTCCAAAAGCTCCAGAAGTGCTCAGGGAAGTGCAATGTTTTTCTACTTATAGATCAGTTGCAAATCGAGTTCATGCAAACATAAAACAAATCTACGTGTCCTGAAAAACCGAAGCAGAATGATACAACGAAACTGAAACAGAACTGTCAAGTTCGCGCAAAGTATCCAACAAAATTATTGTTGATTTTTCACACAAAAATTTTTCCAGACAATTGGCACGACGCAAACAAATTAATTTCTGATTTGCTGGGCGCGGGCACAACAGTTCAACTGGACTCGATTTGCATGCGGAAGCAGGAAAAATGCAACATCCTTCGAAGTTGACATCACGACGACAAATTTGAAGATTGTACCACGTTTGATGCAAGGAAACGGAACAAATTCAAAAAGTGGACATTGCCATCAGATGAGTACCGGTACATTGCATTTTTCTCTGCAACAGCTTGCAATTACAGAAATGGGATCAAATGACTGAAGTTCGGCGATTCAACTCAAATTGTCGACTTGTGTTTGAACGGAATCAGATGAACAACAAATCAACCCTTGAAACAATAAACTGAACACTTTTCACAAACTTGTAGCTGGAGATCTACGGAAAATGCCGGTGGATCTGGGCTGCTCATCTGGCAACAAAGAAACGGATCATTGCGAGGCGTCACAATTGTGAACTCAGTAAAAGCAAATAAAGAGAACATCCACCATCACTGAAGCCAAAGTCAAGTTTGAGACCGTTCCAGAAATCAGCCAAACCGGACAGTTTTGCTGTTTTTGTCGGGACATTTTCGTCCTCCAAATTCCCTTGATTCCAAATTTACCTGAAGACAGAACACAATCCATACCCGCCCACACAAAGGAATCAAACAAATTTGAACCAAGACGACTTTTCATCACAACACCCTGAAGCAGGTGACATTTCCTCAAATGCAAAAAGGCACTTTTTACCAAAGCAGATCTGGCAGGAACAAAAGACACAGTTTCTTTCTTCCTTGAGACAGAAACTTTCGTGAAAAGACAGAGTTGCAAAAAACACCGAGGGAAACCAAACAACTTTTGTCATAACGTTTTCTTGTCACCCCGCCCCCGAAACCCAAACAAGAATACCCACAGTGTAAAAGACGCGCAGTCTCCTTCGTGCGTTGCAATTGCAAATTTTGTCATCATGACACATCAGTTCACCCTCCCCCCCCACACACACCCGCAAACAAGAAGGCATCCTTGTGATGCCTTCCCTCCACAAGTTGGAATTCCAAAAGTGGGGGTAGGCCAGGCACCCTTGGGAAATCATAGTTATGGACTGGTTTGTGTCACCCACCCTTTCCGGTTGGTGTGCCTGTGTGAATGTGTGCCCGACCGAAATACTGCCGTTGTGGGTCGGTGTCGCATGGAACTGCACACCATTGCAACACACACTCTGATGGTGATCTGCCCATTGCACCAGACCACACAGGAAAGACCGCACCGGTAAAAGACGCGCAGCCATTGGATTGTGCGTTTGCATGAAATCCTTAAGTCGGCATTCAACCCACGTTTCCCCCCTCCCACCAACACCAAGCAATCGCAATGGTTTCTTTGCAGAGAAAAAAGGGACAACAGAGAATGAACAAAACGTCAACATCGAAACAGTGCATCTCATTGGACAAAAGAGGAGAAGCAAAGAATGAAGAGGAAATACAAAGCTGGGGAAAACTTGTCGGCCTAACGCACTCCCTAGTTTTGCTCACAGTGGCACTGTCTGGCATCAACTGTCTATTGTTACAACATCTCTGTTTCCGCTGTGCGTGCTGCACACAAAGCGACTCTCGGGGCTCAACTTACTGCGCGGTGGTCCCGTGTTTCCTGGCTTCTGCTGCGGTCGCGGTTTGTTGGCGGCGCCAGGTTTGGCGGCGTTGGGCAGCGGCTGTGGCTTGGGCCTCGGGGGCCCTCGCTGCTGCTGCTGGGCGGAGGAGGGCGCGGGCGGAGGGCGTCGGTATCCGCCCCTCTGCCTCTGTAGGAACTGCTGCTGCGAGGGCTTTCCCGCCGCTCTCTGCGGTTGAAGGTTGTAGGGGGTCTCCCCGCCCTCCCTCCCATCACCCCCTCCCCGGCCTCGCCCCTGGGTCTGCGGCGCGGCACCTCCAGGGCGCGAACCCAGCCCTGGGGTCCCCTGCTGCCACCCCCGACTTCTGCTGCCGTCATCGTCGTCGGAAAATCCGAAAAACGCGTGCGCCGGCTCTCCTGTTCTCCTCCCTCCGCTGTTCGCACTTGTCCTCTGGGTTCCGTAGCGATACCGACTCCGCAGGTTACTCGGCCACTCCCAGTCCGAGTACGAGTAGTACGGGTGGTTGTCATCACTGTAGTCGTAGCCATAGGAAGGATTGGTAAGCAAGTATCTACTGCCAATACCACCACCACCTCTACTGCCCCTGCCACCGTCAGCGTCCACGCCATTAAAAGCGGAGTTTGGCATTTTACCTGCTTCCTTTTTCACGGCTGGGGGGATGGGGTTCTGGTTGGGGTTCCCTCCCTCCTCTTCCTCGCCCGCCATGTGGTGGAGGTGCGGGTGCTCAGCCATCTCCTCGAGCAGCGGGTTGGGCGGCAGCGCCACGTCGTTGTCCGGCGGCAGCTCGGAGAACCAGCCGGGGTCCACGTTGTCGGTGCACTCCAGCGACAGCTGCTGGCCCGGCAGCACGTCCGTATAGTACATGAGGTAAAAGTTGCACATCTCGTCCGTGTGGCGACCCCTGTGCACAGAAAGGAAAGCATCCATGGAACAGACAAATCTCAACACCTCTGGTTCGTGTCATCATAAGGGACTGTGTCACTCAAAGTCACACGGTAAATTTTTCCGATCCAAAAGTTTACGCACCCGACACCCACGTAGTGATCGCTGTTTGGAGCGTCGTACGTGCATCTCGCAGCCTGAGTGAGACAAAAATCTCCACGTCAAACACTAAAGAAAACACACTGGCAAAGCTGGGTCGTTTCTGTTCCTTCTGAAAGTTTTCGTTCCAAATGACACCAAGCTAACTCGGTCACACTGATCTCAGCACAAAAACCATCAAATCAACCGGCCTCAAGCTGAGATACTGACGAGTCTGCAATGATCTCTCCACTCACCATGGGCTCTCCGGGCTTTATCACAAAGCGCTTCTCTTCCGGAATCGGATTAAACACCTGAAACCAGAGACAAAGGACATTGTTCTGCTTTGCCCACGCCGAGCTGCTTTTTTGTCAGAGTTGAAGCGGTTGAACAAGACCCACCTGAGGCCACTGAGGGTTCCCTTTGCCTATCAGCTTCCACGTGCCGTTGTCTTTGTGATATGCACTGATCACTCGACCTGGAACAGACGAAATGTATCATTGCGTGACAGACAGTCTCAGAAACTGATCACTCACAAATCAGAGCCATGTGGGGTGCATCTTGTGCGGTGGCTGACCGTCTCAGTGCAAATGTTTTGCACGGGTGTTTCCCGTTGGGTGTGTGCATGTTTGTGTGTACTTGTGTGAGTGAGTGAATGAGTGAGTGAGTGAGTGAGTGAGTGAGTGAGTGAGTGAGTGCGAGTGCGTGCGTGCGTGCGTGCGTGCGCGTTTGTATTTGTGCGTGCGCGGCATTGGAATTGGAATTCCTGAGCCACGTGACATTCCGGCCCCAAACACGTACCGAGACTGTGAGCGTGGACGCGGAACGCGAACGGATGCATGTCCGTCGGAGCGCCGTATCTGCAGGACACGTCGGCGTGCACACCTGCAAACGTTCAAACACAGACGTCAACGCCGACCAGACCAAAGCATAAGACAGCGTGAACATTGGAGTCTCCCTTGAATCAGTTCTGCTGCATTATTTGAAAAGCGTTCAGCTTCGGCACAGTTGTAACAACAAACACCGTTCAACCCGTGTGATAACTCTGTTGCCAACACACGTGGGAGAACCACACACCCAACATTCCCCCACCAGAATGCCCTTTCAGTTAGTCAAGTGAAAAAGCCGCTTGAACTGCAGCTCCCGCCAATCATGACCCGAACTGTACAGTGACCTTGAATATTCTGATCTGCATGAAATGTCCAGCAGCCCAGTGAAAGAGCCACACCCAATCCGTGTATCAAAGCAAAGTTAACCACAAACAAGTCAAGCCCCAGAACCACAACTACATGTTTCATGTCTTTGTCTTTACCCATCGTCCTGGGCGGAATGTGAAAGTTCCAGCCCAAGAACAGATAGATTCCTGCGTGGTACAGCGGTCTGAAACGATACGCGATGCGACACACACTTGTGAATGTTTTCTTTTCGCAACTGAAAACGTGGATCGCCGCACAAACCCCAGTTTTCCAGCCTATGTTTATCTGGAAACTGGTCCACAGAACTAATTACGTGATGAAAGAATCATGACCAAGAGAAGAAGAGTTGCAGAGGAAGTCGTCCAGTTCTTCTGCACTCGGGAGGCTGGTAAACTGGGCCTTATGCGTCGGCGCAGCAAACACACAAATGCGTTTGGTGCAAAGCTCTGACGTACGGAAGTGTCATTTGGTGGTTTTAAATTGACAAAATCAAGATCAGAAACGTCAAATTTGACCAAAGAACCTGGCCTGCAAGGGAAAGACCACAAGGCTTTTTCTTTCAGAGTCCAACCAACCAAAGAACCTGACTGTCAGATTCTTTGCACCGACGCACTGAGTGTCTGCTTGGTTCATATCTTACCGGTCGAAAATGGTGGAACTCTGTCGCGAACACTTACAAACACATAAATGCCTGCGTTATACCGCGGTCTGAAAAAGTACACTTGACATGGTGAACTGCAAGTCGAAATGTACTTCGATGTGTCGTATTGCAAGTTTTTCTTGGCAGCATCGCGTGAAGCGAAACAAGAAAGGTTTTATCGATTGAATTGAAAGAGACAAACACCTTGTACTGTCGTACCAACGTGCAATTTTTTGAGGCCAAGACATCAATGGACAAACGTCACACTGTTCTGCCTCTTTCTTTGAAAACAGTTCGTGCTTTCTTGCGAACAAAGACGAGTGAATGACAGACAGACCTTTGTCGTGTTAACGTCAGAATCACACCGGACGTGTCTCCTTCTTCAGAAGCTGAAATCACAGTGTGACACGTCAGTGGAGAAAAGCAATCACGTTGTCTTTGTCACAAACCCTTGTGGAGACGCACACGGCAGAAAGTGTGGGTCAAACTTCAATGTTTGAGTGCAGATGTCTGGTTCTTGTTGTCTGCGGACGCGGGTGCGCGCTACTCACCAGGAATGGGATTCTTGTAGTGAATCTGCATCACAAACTGGTTGATGCCCTGTCTCCCTCCGACTGGGAAACCAACATCTGCAGCGATACGACGAAGAAACTGACTCAGGCCCAACATTGTTTTGACCACTGATCTGAGCACAGTTTTTGTAGATGAGAAATTGGGTGAAGATCTGACGTTCAGCAATGCAGTAACTCAATGGTTTCATCGCTTGAATGCGTGGGCGCTGATAATTCAACAGGCATCACAAAACGACACAATTCCGCAGTTGTGCAATCATTATGAAAGAGCAGCAAAACTTGCCTTTTGGCACTTTGGTCGGGTCAGCGTTCTTCGCCCAGGCCCACAGTATTTTCTGACCTCCCTTTCGGCATATTCGTCCACATTTCCTGGAAAGGACAACAAGAAACCGTTTGTTCCGTGGCCAGCGAAATAGATTGACTGACAAACAGAAGCCAGACACCGAACAAATGATAGCGTTGTGCAAATATGAACGCAACCACAAGACTGAGGACGAAAGAACGACTGGCAATCAAACTTCAGGGAAAATTGTGATTTTGTGTCCGTTGAGAGCTCACAAATCGTCGCGTTCTTGCTGATCTCTTTTGACGCTGAGAAACACTGCGACCTGCAGCGTCGGCACGAACAAGAAGGACGCTTCTCAACAGAGTTCCAGTGAGTTGCTATGGTCAAGGTCTGCGTCAACGGGCCACGCAAGGCAAAACTAAAACTGGCTGTTACCAGGACGTGCCGGGCTCGTTGGCCTCCTCGCACCCGTAGATGAGGATGTGATGCGCGCGCAGCGACGTCGTCCCGTTGTGCACCTCCATGTGGACTGAAGAACACGGTGTGTGTGTGTGTGTGTGTGTGTGTGTGTGTGTGTGTGTGCGTGTGTGTATGACTGGCTGGCTGTTCGTGTCTGTAACGGAGGCGTGTGTGTGTGTGTGTGTGTGTGTGTGTGTGTGTGTGTGTGTGTGCGCGCGTGTGTGTATGACTGGCTGGCTGTTCGTGTCTGTAACGGAGGCGTGTGTGTGTGTGTGTGTGTGTGTG
>JAAUXT010102301.1_pt1 | contig 10136 bp, 16 predicted proteins | sample 7278171 | NCBI WGS metagenome assembly JAAUXT01 (sample SAMN14350112, study PRJNA611818) | marine sediment metagenome | isolation source: surface marine sediment (1.8m) | place: French Polynesia: Moorea | collected 2018-08 | reverse complement strand
GTGCAATGTCCGCACATTTCTTGCGTCAAGAATCGATTCCCAGCGATTATCTGCGGCAAGCTACCTGCGGCACATTGGGCGTCATGTTAAATTTTGATGCCACCCAACATTTTGCCGCAAAACGCAGAACGCAACAAGTTCTATATGAAGTCACCTTGAGACAGAGAAAGAAAGAGAGGGGAGAGCAAGAGAGAGAAAGAGAGAGAGAAAATAGAGTCAGAGAGAGAGAGAAAGAGAGAAAGAGAGAGAGAGAGAGAGAGAGAGGGGGGGGGGGAGGGAGGGAGGGAGGGAGGGAGAGAGAAAGGGAGAGAGTATGTGAGAGGGAACGACAGACAGACAGACGTCTCGGCCCACTGCGCACGCACCCGGCATCTTCTCGATGAGTTGGCGCAGCGGCGTCGTGCGGCGGCGTCGCGGGAGCCGCTCGTACGACTCGTTCTTGAGCGCGTCCTGCCACTTCTCCGACTTGAGCACCGCCACCGCCGCCTCTCTGCGGGGGAACAACAGACGCTGCTACGTCCCAGTCTGACCTCTGCAGAGGGGTTCCAGAACATAGGTACCCGTGGCCTTTGGGCATTGCATGGGATTTCGTGGATTTCGCATCACGCCAGTCTGTTGTGGCTGCGGCAGATCCATGTGGCCCCCTTGAGGCGTGGCGTTTGGCATTTGTACCCTCATGGATGGTGACCACGTCGCAGTGCCTTATGGATTTGCCGTGACGTCACAGCGGGGGCACGTGGCTGCAAACAGACGTGCCCAACCCGTGACGTCAGCACTACGCACCTCTGCGCGTTCATGATGGCGATGTTGAGGCAGTTGTGACCGTCGTCGTTCGTGGCCCTCACGTCGGCGTGGTTGCGGATGAGCAGCGTCACCAGCTCGGCATGACCCTCCTTACACGCCACGTGCAGCGGCACCGGCTGAAACGAACACGTGACACGTCATACAGGCGCTGACCCAGGACCTCGGGTTCCCTGACCCTCTGAAAGTGTCTTTTGCACAGAAACTGCAACTTTTTGTTGCGTCTCCAATTTTTAAAGTCAAACTTGGGTTCCCTTCAAGAAATGTTGCCCCTTGACCAGACCCTGGACGGAACCATGCGTTGGCATTCTTGAGCAGCAAGCATTCCATCACGTGTGGTCGCAAAGGAACAAGAATTGACGTGCCGGACACAAAACAGTCGCTGGGTTTTGTTCAGCGTGACTTCTTCCAGACAATTCACTTTGTTGTTTGTGAATCACACTTTGCGACATGATTCGCCACACCCGTCCCTCACGTGCACCGGAAGTTGACCACACCCGTCCCTCACATGCACCGGAAGTTGGCCACACCCGTCCCTCACATGCACCAGAAGTTGGCCACACTCGTCCCTCACGTGCACCGGAAGCGGAAGCTGCGCCCTGGACGCGTCTGACTCACGAAGGCGGTGATTCCGGCCTCCACGTCTGCGCGGGACGGTTTGCGCGGGTTCGGCTCCGCGCCTGCCTTCAGCAGCATCTTGCAGATCTTGGCGTGGCCGTGCTTACACGAGACGTACAGCGGGGTCTGGTGCCGTCGGTTTCTGCAGAACGTTTTGAGCCAGCGTAACCTTCGTTTACGTGCCCAATTAGGGGGGTGGGACAAAAATAGGGACTCGCGGAACCAGAGCCCAACACAGTCGGCCAGCACATGCTCATCAGAGCTTCCTTTTGGTGTGTGTGTGTGTGTGTGTGTGTGTGTGTGTGTGTGTGTGCATGTGTGTGGAGGGGAAGCGGGGGTCAGGGGCGACACGACTTGTTGAAGGAAACTGTGAGTGAAGAAAGGGACCCAACTTGAACTCCGAAACAGTTGAAAGAAACATTCTTGGCACCTTCAGCACAAACCACAAAGTTTGGTGACCAATTGTAGCTCCAAATGCCAGAGAAACAGACACACACACACACACACAGAGAAATGGAGAGAAAGAGAAAGGGGGATGGAGAGGAGGAGAGAGAAAAGGAGAGTGAGGCAGAGAGGGAGAGAGAGAGAAATTGCGCCACGGCTGAGCTGGCCTGCACAGACAGACAGACAGACAGACAGACAGACAGACAGACAGACAGACAGACTCCATGGCTGCTCACCTGGCCTGCACGTCGGCTCCCGCCTTGATGAGGATCTTGGCGACGCGCTCATGGCCCTGAACACACGCGATGTGCAGAGCCGTGTTCCCGTCGTCGTCGCCCGTCTTCATCACCTCGCGGTCGAACGTCGCCATCGCATCCACCACCCTGCAGCGACGCAGCGACGTCGTGTCGGGTCAATTCAGGTCAGAGAACGCTGTCGCAGATTCGCGAGACAAAGCAATGGCTTCTCAGTGAGGGTATTCGGCTCGACTTGAGTCAACTACTCTTCAAATTGTTGTCAAGAACATGGATGCCACGGAGTAGAGACTGTTCAGAGCCAGTGAGGACTCAACAGACGCTTCCTCAAGTGAAACAACAAAAGCAACGTGGAGCGCAGCGATACTTGTGATGACAGGTCCAATGGCGTCACCGATTTGGGGCATCAGTTGTGCTGAATGTCTTTGACAAAAACTCGGACCAATCGGGCGTTTGGAGAGTGAAAAGATAATCGGAAGAACGTCTCACTGGTGGCGCCCGTATTTGGCGGCAAGGTGCGTCGGCGTGTTGAGATCGGCGTTCTTGAGGTCCACCTCTGCGCTGAAGTCCAGCAGCGCCTGAAGGACAGCGAGGACAGCAGACTCTCACAAACAGGTCCAATCGCCAGCGCATCCGAGAGCTCAAGGGCCTGCCCCGACCCAAGGGGCCCAAAGGCCTACTTTCTTTCAAGCAATAGACCTCCCATCTCCCATTTCGTGAGGTTTTTAGCACAAGCGCTGATGTCTCCTGTTTACCCGTGTTCATTTCCAAAAGTTGGGGTTTGTGTTCTTCCGGGGAGTGGCGGCCCCGACCACTTGGTAGATCTTTCACAGGTGCAATGCTTTTGAAGTGCAAAATCACACTGCTGGAGATTACAGCTTTGAGACAGTGCGGCACAGTGCTGTACCAGGGACGGATCCCTGAGGACCCTGGAAAAATTGTCTCCTGAAGTCCTCGTTTTGCACCAGAAAAGCAAAATGTTTTTCACCTGTTCACTGTTTGAAAGTTGAAATGCCCCCCCCCAAAGGGGTTCGTGCCTCCCATAAAAAGATCACGTGTCCCCAATAATCAGATCATGGAGAATCCCTGCGTCACAGCGTTAAACTGACCTGGACGTTCTCGATCTTGCCCTTCTCGGCGGCGATATGGAGAGGAGAATTGTTGTTGCGATCGGGCGTGTCGAGCAGCCAGTCGTCGTCCGTGTCCTTGCAGTATTTGAGCAGCACCTGTGTCGAAGCAGAGCTGGATTGAAGTGCACGTACTTTCACTCAAATCAGAACTCTGAAGAGCCAGGGTGCAACCAGTGTTTCTCCCTGCAGGGATGAACCTTTTCCCACAGCTCTGCAGCCCAGACCTGTGCACGCTCTCTGAGCACCTTCCACGCTCGGGTATGGAACAACACTGTGAGTACTCAAGCTGTACTATCAGACCCCTCTCTCCCTCAAAGGAGAGTCAAGAGCGGCATGATTCCTTTGGGGGGGGGGTGACTATTTTTGAACAAATTTGACACCTCAACAGGAAATGGTGCACTTGCGGAACAAAATTGGAGTCCATTTTCTGAGGGCGGGAGTTGTGCCTGAGCACCAGAGCCCTCACCCCGAATCTTCTACTCGGACCCCACCCTGAACGCTGAGTAGATCAAAGTCACCCCTCCCCGGACCCACCCGTCCCTCCCGTCCCTGGACCCCTCCTCACACACAGCAGGTCGAAGTCACCCCTCCTCGCCCCGCCCCTCCCTCCCGGCCCCACCCCTCCTCACACTGAGCAGGTCCGGATCGTCCCTCGCCGCCGCCACGTGCAGCGGGTTCTTCTCGTCGGCGTCCGTGTCGTAGCGGATCTCGTAGGCGGGTGGGTCGCGCCGCAGCAGGATCTCCATGATGACGGCCTTGCTGACGCGCGCCGCCACCAGCACCACCGACTCCCAGTTCTCGTCCACGTGCGCGATGGACGCGCCTCTGCAGCGAGAGCAGTGGGTGAATGGTGAGGTTCAACTTCAACAGGGCCTACACACACACGCACACACACACACACACACACACAAGCGACATATGTGGGTGAATGGCGAGGTTCAACACGGCACACACACATAGAACATACATATCTACACACATACGCACACACACACACACACACACACACACACACACACGAACGGTGCCACAATTGCCAGGCCGGTGCCACAGATAACCATGAAAGTAAGCTCTGAATTTGCACTGAGAGTCCAAGACAAGTGAGCAAATTGTTTCTGTATCACTGATCTGCCGAACCTCCTCACAGGGCCAGGGATCCAAGCGACCCGACCAAATGAATAATATTTCAAGTGACGCCCAGGAGCCAGACCCCCTTGTTTTTGGGTCCACCACCATCAAGATTTCTAATGCAATCCCTTCATTTGAAATGAACAGACCGAGCCAAAAACACACACGCCAAGAAAGAATCTGAGAACTTATCTGCTGTCAACCAGCCCTTGGACCCGACCCCCCCCCCCTCCAGGAGAGAGAAATTTGCCCGACGCACCTGTCTACGAGCAGCTCGACGACCTCGGTGTTGTTGTAGAGCACAGCGCCGTGCAGCGGACTACGCTCCTTCTTGTCCTCCGTGTCGATGCCCACGTTGTTGACCCGGTCCAGCAGCGTCTCCACATTGTACCGGGTCCCTGTGGCGCATGCGCAGAACACAGCGTGGGGTTTTGATTGGCTGAGATGGGCATTGAGGCACGTAATGGCACCTGTGTGTGTGTGTTCGACTGTTTTCACGTTGGTTGCGTGACAGTGCATCGATCGCCAAACACAGAGACAGACACACAATGCACACACACACACCCACGCACAAGAAAATTTTCGATTCGATCTCTTGCCCCTTTGTCTGTCTGTCTGACTGTCTGTCTGTCTGTCTGTCTGTCTGTCTGTCTGTCTGTCTGTTCCTCAGTCTCTCTCTGTTCTCTCTCGCATGCGCTCTCTCACTCCCCCTCTCTCTCCCTCTCTCTCCCTCTCTCTCCCCCTCTCTCTCTATCTCTCTCACACATACACACGTACACACACGCACGCACACCTGCCATGGCCGCCAGGTGGAGCGGCGTCTCTCCATCCTTGTTCGCCAGACGACACAGGTGTCGCACGCGGAGCGGGCAAGCCTCGGGCACGGCGTCTCCGTCCCACTCCCACTCCGCGCCGTCGTCCTCCACACCTGCGTGGCGGGAAACATGCACGTCAGCGTCAAGTGGTTTTCCCATCAATTGGTGACGCGCGGTTGATTTTTTGACGTCGGCGTCAAAATTTCCGATCAAAGCCAAAGCTGAAACTTTTGACGTCAGCCCGAAAAACGACCACACGTCACCAATGTGAAAAAAAACCCTTCAGGGAGTGTGAGCTCCTTGTACTTTCAATCAAAGTTTCTGTGGTGCCAGAGTGGAATCCAGGGTCTCTGATGCCTCAAGTACTCCTCATCATAAAATTTGTGTGCCCTATTTCCTTGGGAAGCAGGTGAAATTGTTTTTCCATGTTAGTTTTCGCAGTTTAAATTGAGTCTTTTTGACACGAACATTTCAACATTTTGTTTTGACAATGAGAATTTTTGGGCCACATCATCGCTGGGAGAATGCACGTGGAAGGATAGACGGCACAACAGCTGTGGAGCGTTCCTTTTGGAACTGCATAGATACAGAATGAGAGTGTGCGGTCTGAAACCAACTGATCGACAATGAAGACAAGGAGACCAGGCAAAGACCAAAACACCAAAGAGCATCCCATGAAGAAGTGCAGAACCTAGAGGGGGGGGGGTGCAGCACCTCCGACCGTGTTCGATTTGTGAAACCAGAAACTGAACTGAAACTGAAACTAAATTGCAGCGTCCAATTGGCAACCGATCACCAGACAGAAACAGAATGGTTTCGGTTACAAAGCTTTGCAAATCGAACACGTCCTTTGTACAACTGAGGTTCTGCTATCCTTGGGGGGCTGACTTCAATGGCTCTGAGAACCCACCTGATCTCGAACTGGGGAATCGCTCTTCAATTTGGCTTTCCGTCAGAGAAAAGGACGAGGGGTACCCCGTGTCATGAATTTGGTTTATGTGGCTGGACGAATCTAAAACAATGGATCAAAGGGTCCCTCAGAAAATCGAAATCGTGTGGTGAAAAACAAGGATTGCGCAAACTTTGAGAACCATTCCCTGTTAGCGTTTTGTTCCCCTCACTGCTACTGTATGCCCCAGAAAAATGCCGCACTCAAAAATCAAATTCACTCCCGAAATATGACGCCCCACCCTGGTCCCCCGGACCCGCGTACCGAAGGTTTGCTGGTCGAGGAAGCGCACGAAGTTGTCGAGGGTGTCCATGTCTCCCGACGCCGCCGCCAGGTGGAAGGGCGTGTTGCCGTCCTTGTCGCGCTGACACAACACCTGCCGAGGTCAAGGTCGAGAAACGTGAGGGGCGTGCACGCACACACACGCACACACACGTGTACAGACACACACACACACACACACACGCTCGATGTAAAGTGAGGCCGCAGACTGGCAAACTGATCAAAATTCCAATCTCTGACGTTTGGTGTGGTCAAGGGCGAACAGAGCTAGTTCTGCCAATGAGAATTGTCCAAATGTGGAACTTCCAAGCAGTGAATGTCGTTGAAAGGGCGCAGTGCAAATGACCACAGAACACTCACAGATCTGCGATGATTGCCTCCAGATAAAACCTGTTTGGTTCCGCGTCGGCCTCTCTCACCTTGGTCATGTCCTGCTGACTGGCGGCGAAGAACTCGATGAGCGTACTGAAGCTGTCCTTGGCGGCGTAGCGGCACGCCACGTGTAGCGCCGTCTGACCCTACCAACACACCAACACACGGTCTTTCTCCTCAGATGGATGGGACAATCTGCACACAAATCAGTGGGTCAACGCAGGGCCTTTGGTTGACAGCAAACAAATATTCCTCTTTTCCCAAGACTGCCACTTGAAGAAGGGGGTTGAGCCACAAAGTTGCTCGTACCCTGGACGCGGTGGATACCCACGAAGGTTTGTCCTTCCCCTGACCTCAATCCTATTCACGCTGCCAGAGTTGTTCTTTTCACCTTGACGCAGATAGTTTTACATTTCTCTGTGATGCAGTAACGTAGAGCCCTCATCTGCTCTGTTCTGCCGTGAATTCTGTTCTATTTGAACCATGGCAGAGCGACACAGAGAAACGTGGCAACATGAGTAGCCCCCTGGAACCGCTGGAGGGCCTCCCGCTCGCGCGACGCGACACGACGCAACGCGATGCAACGGAACGCGACGTGACGTGACGTGACGTGACGTGACGCAACGCAACGCGACGTGAAGCGACGTGACGTGACGCGACGGAGACTCACGTTGTTGTCGACGAGCTGGACGTCGCGCAGACTGAGCTTGGGCTGCAGCGCCTTGATGACGGAGTTGGCGTCGCTTGCCGCCGCGTGGTGCAGCACCGTCTGACCCTGCTTGTCGATCACCTGCGCGGGAACCGACGTCAGCGTGTGAGTTCGAGTGCCTGGTGCTTTTTAGTGTGTCTCCCAAGCGTTTTGGACCTGTCATGTGTTGGGGTTTTCGCATTGGGTGACGCTGGGTTCAACGTTAAATTTTGACGCTGACGTCAAAAACACGATACCGCTGCAAGTGCTCGGTCATGTTGATTGCCTGGGGAACTTTGTGTATGTCTTGGAATGTTCTGACAATCTACCAAGGAACTTGCAGTTTGGAGTTCCGGGTTCACACGTGACCGAACAAGGAGGTCAACACAGACCCGCCATGTGCGTTTTCTGGCAATTGGTAATTTTGGAAGCAGAGGGTGTGGTCCTTCGCTCAGACATTGTTTTTGCGCATGCGCTCACGTGAATGTCGATGTTCTCGGCCTGGAGCAGCTTCTGCACGCCGACCACGTTGTCGCGGTACGCCGCCAGATGGATGGGCGTGATGCCGTTCGCGTCCTGCGCGTTCACGTTGGCGTGCGCGTTCAGCAGCACTGTGATCACGTCCTGCGAGACACAGAGAGACGCTCACGTTCAGCTCACATACACACACATACACACACGCACACACACACACGCACACACATGCACACACTTGTACCCGTCTCAGAGTCTGCGTGTTTGAACTGTTGCCAAAACTGTGACCACAAAAAGTGACGCAAACCATCTGCGCCACAAGTACTGGTTTGAGGAACAGTATTGTTCTACAGGAAGTTTGGAGAAGGTTTTGTGAGTCGGCATTCACTTCAGTCTGAATGCACGTTTCTTGAGACACAGTCATGTCCTCAGCGTTCCATAGAAAGACCACGTTTCCTTTGCAGTGGGGACTTTCAGCAAAAACGTCCAGTCCTTTTCCGACGTGCCCCAAAATTTTGCGAGATCAGTGCAACATATACCAATTTGGTCACCTGCTGCTGGCTGTCAAGGGCCAATTTGGTCATCTTGGCAATTGGGTCACCGGACGTGATGAAAGTTAGCAGTTGCTAAACGTCGCCACTGACCTCTCTGTTGCTGGTTGTGTCGTGCACACTTTTGGCTGCAGCGTGAAGTGGAGTCGACATCTTCTGGTTCTGGATGTTCGGATCTGTGAATACACGTTCAAACTTTTGTCGCGTTGAAAGTTTGTCGTTGGCCATTTGGGGTGGATTGAAATGCAACGTCAACAATCTCACCAAAGAATTGACTGCAAGTTTTTGAAAAACTGAGGTGCCAACCGCTGACCACCGGTTGATGAACCGCCCAACTGCGTACACCACCCATTCCGCACACCCTTGTGGCTTGCAGCACGCACCCTCGACTGAACCTCTGCCTGCTCCCTAAGCCACCCACCACAACACTCCCTGTAGCCCCCGGACGCACTCCCTTCACCCTTCACCCCTGCTCCCCCCGGTGCCACGCACTTACGCCTTCTGCACCCTCCCATCCTCCTGCGCGCCCGGCACCTTCCTGTCACACCCACGTGCGTCCCCTACACACCCTCCTGAGCCCCTGCACCCACCCAACCCACACACCTGCGCCGGCGGCGATGAGGACCTTGGCGATGTTGGGGTGTTCGTCGCGCGCGGCATAGTGCAGGGCGCTGAGCTTCTCCCGGTCCAGCTGGTTCAGCTCGTCCTTCATCCTGCAGGGGACAGTAAATGTTTCAGGAACCAAGAATGGTGAACACTGGTTCAGAGCAGTCACTCTCTCTTCCTCTGGCTAGAGGTGGCTCTGAATCAGGACACTGTTCTCCCTCTGAGAAAGACACCTCAGTTGGGCCTGCTGGTGAAGCAATATTCAGGGTCCTCGTGTATTCAGAGGGCCCAAGTGCACAGATACTGCAGAGGTTCAGGCCTCTGACGAGGGGAGATCTCGGACACTTGTGTAACGTGTGAATCTTCATGCTTCATTCGTAATTGAACCTTCCTACTTCCCTCCTTGAAGCTGTGGACCACCCATGAGTATTCTGGGTCTCAGAAGCTGTCCCAGATGCAGCTTGGGAGTCTTTCTAAGTTGGTTATTGACATGGTTGGTGCTCAAGGAAGAAACACTTGAGACCCTTTTTCTATGACTTGATTTGCTTGTGTGTATTAGGCATGTAGCATGGGAAGTGTCCTGAAGAGGATTCAAGCGAAATGTGGTAGTTGCCAGGTATATACCACCGGGCACACCCGTGGGTACAGGGCGGACACCCACACAAGACCGGGCGACGTGACGTGACGTACCTGGCGGCGACCTCGGCCTGCACGTCCCTGGAGCGCAGCTTGTTGGCGCGGACGTCGCCCTCGACCTCCCGCGTGAACTGCTCCTTCAGCCGCTGCAGCTTCAGCTTGACGCTCCCGACCTTCCCGTCCTCCACCACCTGGGAGAGAGGTCTGCGTGAGGGCGGCGGAGGGGGTGCGGAGGGCGGGGAGGCGCTGGGGACGGTGCAGGGGAGGGTTGGGGGAGGGGATGGCGAGGGGCGGGAGCGGGGGTGAGGAGGGGCGGGGTCAGTGGAGGGGCAGGGGAGGGGAGCTGGAGGGGGGGGTGATGCACTGATGTTCAGTGTCTATAAGTGTG
>JAAUXT010143775.1_pt1 | contig 10137 bp, 9 predicted proteins | sample 7278171 | NCBI WGS metagenome assembly JAAUXT01 (sample SAMN14350112, study PRJNA611818) | marine sediment metagenome | isolation source: surface marine sediment (1.8m) | place: French Polynesia: Moorea | collected 2018-08 | reverse complement strand
GTTGGCTGAACAATCGTGAAAGCTACATGACCCACAGACTAATTTGACTCCAAAAAAAAATGACCCCCGCAAGATCGACATGGAGTCAAAACTTAGGAATACTGCCTCGTAGGTGGCTTCTCCATTTTCCCAAAGGCCTTAAAAGTCACCAATCTCCATGCAATCAATCATGTGGGTTTTCTATTCAGCTTGGATCTTCAGAACAGAGGCAAAAATGAAAGAACAGTTCAGAAAATAAAGCCAATGAAGGCTCACACCACTGTTTCGAAGAAAATAAAGCCTGACAACGGTTTCGAACAGACCTACTCGAGCTAACATGTCACTCAAGCTGCAAAATCTTCTCAACAGAAATTAGAACAGAACAGAAGAACAGCAAAACATCACATCTCTGGGTGGTCATTTCATCAAATAGAAGAGCATACCTCTCTGCACGACGTTGTGTCACAAACAAAGGAAAAGACCACTTGAAACCAAGCAACAACAACGCAAACCGCCGGATCAATGCATTACCGATCGGTATCGCGGATCCACGCGCCTCTCCAGGACACGTCTTCGCAAATGAGAATCGAGAACGAGCAAGATGTGTGCCTTGGTCGTGATGACAAGAACAGACTTTACTCAATTGTTCTCCAAGGGCTTCTTGATTTTGCACTCCCGATGGCTTTGAATCTTCAAACATCAAGCTTTGACAAAACACTGGTGGCCAGATGGCAAGAGCGAAATCTCCGGAACTGAAAACCTTGTTTTCGGTTTGTCCTGCACGTGATACTGACCTTCCACCATCAGCGAGGCGCTCGGGGAGGTTCTAGAGGAGGGAACGGCGTGCTCGTTGTACGCGACGCAGAAGTACTGCCCGCTGTCGTCGAACTGCACGTTGGCGAAGTAGAGGTCGCCCTGTGTCGTCTGACGCACGGGGAAAGGTCCGCCTCGAGGGGAAAACAGCGCCGGCGCGTTGCTGCCGTCGTCCTTGTACCTGCACCACAGAGAAACATCACTCAACATTCCCAATCACGATACACTTTTCCAGAAATGTTTTTGATAAATCAAGATGTCGCACCACAGCACAGTAGATGGAGGCACACTTAGCGGTGGCATGCACGTAAGAGTCACATAATTCCCCGTCATGACCAACGTGTCTCTTGGGCGCTCTCTAAAGTTGAAATCCAGGTCTGCAAGGGAAAACGTGCTCCTGCAAGCTCATTCTAAATCGCAGCAGAAAGCAAAACATTTGCGTGCGACACGATTGGAATGCAGCGCCTATTGAGAAGCTGACAAAGTTACGAGGGATGCAGACTTACAGGCCACAGTGAGGTTGATGGGCTGAGAGCGGACACGCCCCAGACTGTTGGTGGCTTCGCAGCGGTACGACCCCGTCGCGTTTCTCGGCAGCACCTCGAAGTAGAGACTCCCGTTGGGCAGGATGTACTGGAACACCGTGATGGCGACGGGAGTGTCGTTTCTGTACCACAGCACCTCCGGAGGGGGAAACCCAGTCGCGGTGCAGTTGAGCAGGAACGGGCGTGCCTCCGGAGCGATCTGATTGGACCCCGACGTCGACGTGATCTCCGGGGATCTCCGCAGCGCTGACGAAGAAAATCAAATTGACCTCAGAAACCGCACGCGCTGTACTCAAAAAAGCTGATGTGCAACAAGTGGCTGAATGTTCCAAAGCACAAACTCTCCTCCCCTTCCTAAGCCAGAGGTCACCTCAGTTTTGAATGGATACCTTGCACGGCTACTTCTGCTGCTTCGCTGTTCACAGTCAAGTTGCTCAAGGAGTTTCTCGCCACACAATAGTAGGATCCCGCCTTCTGTGGTGTGGCCACAAACTCCAGGGTGGAAGTCTTCTGCCTCGCTTTCCCTGCAGAGAATCCAGTGTAACGAAATGACCAGACACCCCAAATGAGGAGACACGGGTGTCTGGCCATTTCAAGTCCCACCTGAAATGGCCAAACACTCAACAAGGCTCTAAGTGTCATTTTCAGGGCGTGTCTGACCCTTTCAGGTTGGACATGAAAACAGGAGACACAGGGTGTCAGGTTCAACCTGAAATGGCCTGACACCTGTGTCCAGGTAGCCCGTGTCTCCCCATTTAGCCACACCGGCGGTAAGCACGTTCGTCATAAAGTTGGACTGTCTCGTGAATTTGAAGCACTTCACATTGTGCACAATTTCCTTTCTTCTCGTCTTCAATGGCTGTCCTGATGGTCAGCCACACGGCTGAAAACACGGATTTCTTCTGACTGCTCACCATCTCGCACGGAGCTGAAGTAAACCTCCTCGGTGGGATCGCTGACGCGGTTCCCGTCGCGCTCCCAGTGGACGGCGGCAGGGGGCGCGCTGTAGCCCGTCGTGCACGTCAGACGCACGCGCTCCCCCTCGGTCACGTTCACCGACCCCGGGGCGATCAAGAAGCTGTCGATATCTGCATAAAACCAGAGAGACTCAGCGGAAAACGTTTTGAATTGAGCCAAACAGCTGCTCACCGACGCTTGTGCCGCAATGAAAGGTGATGTTTTCATTCATTTTGCTCTCACTTTGGTTGTGTGTGAAACCTGTATCTGGCCTCATTTCACAAAATTTGCCACGACAACGTGTCCACTTTTCAACCATAGTATGCTTTGTTTTCTGAGTCTGAACGTCTGCATCGTTCTTCTGAAGTGGTAGAAGAGTCTGGGGCAATTCTCAAAGCACAAACTGCAATTCACCTGGTTGTGTTGTGACGTACTGACGGGTTCTGCCTGAACCCGAACTAACTTACAAGTGATACAGCAAAAAGGCCCCACTCCAGAAACTCAGACAGTCCGATTCGACAATTCCGCGCTCACAAAACCAGTTGTATGTGGGCTCTCACCCCACAAAAAAGGTTCCTGTTCAATCATACAACTCCTTTCACGACCAAACGTCTCGAAAAGTCATTGTGTGATTTCACAGGAACCATATTTGTACAGTGTGAGAACACTGTCTTCTTAACGAGTTCCCATCCCTCGTGGTTTTCTTTTCTTTCAAGCACCGCTTTGCATTTCAAACACTGTTAGCGCAGCCTGTGAACTGACATGCTTTCACGATGGACGCCTCCGGGCTCTTCTCGGCGGAGGACGGACTGACGGCGGGAGCCACGACGCAGCGGTACCGACCCAGAACAGACTCGTCTGCATCCTTGATCAGCAGCGAGTGGTTCCCGAAGTCCGCCACCTGCCAGGATGCGAGAAAAATATCTCAAACAACAAAGTTCCTTCGATCAAACTGACCTGATCTGAATACATGTTCAACTCTGTCAAATATCCTGGTATTGTGGACCGAAAAAGAAGGCACCCAACATCGCTCCTTTTTTGTTGGTGGTTCTCAAAACCCCACAGACAGCTGTTGCTGAAATGGACGAACCTTTTTAGCGATGGCAGATTGATAGACGGGCTGGCCGTTGAACTCCCATTCGTAACGCAGCCTCGCATTGGTGGCTTCGAAAGCGGTGCAGTCCAGTCGGAAATCACGCTCCAGCAGCACCGCTCGAGACTCGGGAGCGATGACAAAGTCTGAAAGACAGCCGCAAAATGCTCAACAAAAAAATCTTCGTTTTCTTGTTCCAGCAAATGTCTGCCAAGGTTTCTCTGTTGGCGCATTGACCGCCGCTATTGGTGCGGAGATACTCACAGATTTCCTGAGTTGTTGATTGGGCAACGTAGTCCACGTACAAAAGCAGAATTGTCAGGTAAAGCTGTTGCAACATGATTCTTCATAGTTCCGACAGCAAATGCACAACCACTGCTTGTTCTTTCGCATTGCCGGGTCGTCTCATGCTTTCTTGTTGCATTCTCAAGACATTTCTGAAAATACAGAAACGTGAATGATGGCAGACTTCAGTTGTCATGGCATGTTCACATAATTACTACATTTGCAACCCCAGGCAGTCAAGCCGCAGACAAGTCACATCTCGGCAAACAAGAGAATCTTTCTGCTGTCAGACATGCACGCCTCAAAGCACAAGTGAACTCAAGGAAGGTCTGACAACACTACTATTGATAGAATGCTTCAGAAATATTTTCGAAACACACGGAAAAGAAACACATTAAATTTAGCGTGACTGTTCAAATTTGGGAAACCCTGACAATTTTCTCTTTTGGACAGAAATAGCAGAAGATGCCGAAAGAGAGATTCTGTGCTGAAGTTACACAGGGCCAAGTGAATCAATCACATGTCACAAAGCTCCGGCATGACCGTTATGGCAGAAACCTCTCCCACACAAACGTGAGCGCAGTTCTACATATTTGGGCACGCCACAAAAATGCCACATAAAATGGTGGAAAGCCTGATGACATCAACCGACACAATTTTATCTTTTCATACAGTTTTTTTCCAGTTTTGGGGAAACAGCAAAGAATGCAAGCATGATCACGGGCGATTCTGACATGCTATTACCGGGTGGACAAACCAACTCTGAGTTGGTTTGAGCCTGGTATCCAAGGGGGTGGGGGTAACTCTGTTGGTTTAGCCCCCCCCCCTCACTCATCCATAGTAACCAAATACACGGTCACACATAGGGTGACTGCACAGGTCTCCAGGCCAGCGGCATCGGTTGGCCGCGAGCGAAAAAATACAATCATACAAGGTTTCATCTCTCGCCATGGATTTGTTTTGAATGAGTTTTTTCTGCTCCAATTGAAGTTTTCTTACTGGTATTTTATTTCTTTTCTGTCATTTGATCTGTTTAGCCGATTAGAAGAGCTGTAAGATCTGCTCTCACACTCTCGTTGCGAAGTTTTCACAGCCAAACATATACTGCCAACATTTGCACAAGCTTCTTTGCTGTGAGAACTTCGAGCCGTTCCAAGGTTACCGCAGAGAAGTTCATGGGAAAAATGTTTGCCGCCAGAAGATCTGCACAAAAAGGACAATCTGAAATCAGCCACATTGAAGGTTTCCTCTCGAAACTTGGCATGATCGCTTCTGCCGATAATTACACATTCACACACAGAGCAACCGATTAAATTTGACGACATTCAACACAAAGGAGGTTTCCCTGATCACTGAATCTCGTGAATGGTCCCCTATTTGTATGTGAATCACGTACAAGAGCACCCAACAGAGTAAATATTTGGTCAAAATTCTGATCTTGTTCACTTAGTTTTGAAAAAGTGTTGAATCATTTCTTTTTGTCCGCCTCACCCAAAGAATGCAAACCAAAATTCAGTATTTGACAAGCAAAAACCGGTGAGACTCCAAACACAAAGGAAAACCCTTGCTCAGAAACAAGAGATTGGGAGATAAGAAGGCGCGCGGCGCGTGACACTCCTTTTGCAGGCCTTACTCATTTTCTCAGTTTGTCGGTGAAGGGTGCGGTCTGCACAAAATGTTATGAATGGTCAGAAATGTGTGCAGAAGCTGAAACACATTCTTTTGGTGAATCAACAGTTTTGACAAGTGGCCAGAAACAAAGTGGAGATCACTTGATCATTTGGACCCCTACTCACAACACAGACACAGACACAGACACAGACACAGACACAGACACAGACACAGACACACACACACACACACACACACACACACAAGTGCGCGTTATTCATCGCGGTAACTGCAACAAGCGCGCTGATAGCCGAGCCGGAAAACGTTTTCACAAATCCAGGTCTACTGAACATTTTTGCAGCCCAGGATTTGGAATTGGTGTCATTTTTTCTGCTGCAAGCTTTCAAACCTGCGAATCAAAACATTCGAGTACATATTTCCACAAGCTATCCACAAAAAGAATACCGTTCAACCTCAACCCATGCAGGCGCCACAGTTGCAACAACTTGACTGCAACACCAAACACACCAGACAGACACTGCTGTCAGCTCGTACAGATATTTGATCTCCTGGGAAAGACCATAAATGGCAAGTTTACCCCTTTCAGTGAACACCGTGCGAACATGCAGAATGTCGTCGACAACCTCAATCAATTTCAGGGTCTGATCTGCAACGAAAAACTTGTCCCGAGGCGTTGTCTCAGTTCCGTGGTGAGCTTCAAAATCATTCAAAGGATCAAAGAATGCAAAAGGTCACTCTTCATTGGGAATTGGGTAGAGACATGTGATTCCCGGATCCCGAATAAATCTGACGTGAAAAACGTTTCAAAACAACTGAAACAGACTTTCGGTGTCTTGTGTCTGGCCGTGGTGATCTTGCACGCCTTTTTCAAGCAAATGTTTTGTTGTCATAAAAAAATTGACAATTTTGACATGCGTTTAAAAAAGTAGACTATGATGTGTCAGGAGACATAACCCAACAACTTTACGGACTATGAAGTCATATGTGCTCGAGATTTGAAATGATAAAAGTCGAGAACAACAAACGGTTGATTTTCTCACATCCCTGTCAACTCCATAAAGTTTATTTACCCCGATTGCAATCACTAAAGTTTTGTGTGTGTACGTCTGTGAATGGTCTATTTATCTGAGCAGTGGGGTAAAATAAACCACATTGGTTCATATGAAAATAAACTGTTGAATTTAACAGCAGCATATGAACATCTCATTCACCATCCCTTTCCAAACACTTCATTTTCCACCACAGCACAAAAAAGTTAAAGAGCTGGAGAGTTTATTTTGACTTCTTTTTGCAGGTTTTTGAAAGATCCACTCGAAGACCTGAAGAGACAATGGCATGTTGGTCTGTTTCATTTTGGTGAAAATTCCATCTGAACTTTTCATACATTAGATCATGAAATGACTTCGGTTACAAGGTTGCCATAGCTACCAATCTGAATCACCACTTCTAAAATTTAGCCCCACACTTAACCATTTCCGAGCTACAAAACCATTTGTGCAAAACACCCCAATTTCACCAAGATAGCCATATATTGGCTTTTTACCCATAAAAAAACAGCCAAATTAGAAACTGAAACGGATCAAACAAAACAAAAATGATCAAAATTGAACAAATGGAACATATTTAAAATGCTGTTCACACATATTCCCCAGTGATGCCTGCAAGTGATTTTTCACCACTGTGTTATTCAATGTGTAATTCAAATCACCTGAAAACCCAAGTTGCCTGAACGTGTGAAGAACAAGCCATCACCTGGTATTCACCAGATGATTTTGTTCTGCACGACTCCTGCCCGTTTCTCTCTTCATGTGTGAATAGCAGCCGAAACCTTCCTGAATACGAGCCGTAGCAGAATGTACGAGAGTTTGTGGCACAGAAGCAGCGGTGCTCAGATCAATAGTGATTGTCGATACCAACAAAGATCTACATGATTTTTTGTGCCTCTGATTCATGTATGAAACTAATTAAGAAACAGCGCGTCAGACCTTCTCTGGGGAAACATCCATCTCATTGGCCAAATCAATGGTATCAAATTGTTGAGGCAGCGCGCCACCAATTTCGACATCAAGAAAAACTCTTGCACTGTCTTGTTTCCACACATTCAGTCCACTACAAAAAGAGTCCACGTCAAATCTGCTGATTTGGCCTCATCGCATGTCCTCCAATTCACCTAGTTTGTCTTGTTCAAGGCAGAATTGGATTCCTCCTTGTACCTGACCCCTGCATTGCCAGACGCTGGAAAATATTCAGCGGTCAATTGTGGTGTGACAAAGGCTGAGAGCACCACCAAGAGACTCACCAAATCTTGTGTTGCGGCCCGGGCAAAGGCCGCGATCTGCAGAATGAGGGTCTTGAGGCACTGATTTCTGACCAGCCCCAAGTCAAAATGTTGAATACAGTTCTGTACCACTGTTGGATGATCACATGGCAATCCCAATCTGTGTCTCTCAGTTAAAATGAACCTTGAAATGCTTTGTTTCAGAGGGCTGAAAATGCCTCCAATTCAATCAACTGTTGAGCATTGGAAGCCATATTTGAAAAAAGAGGAAAACTCCAGTCACATGACCTCAATCTGCTTCCCCTGGGCTCTCCCCCAGGGGGGGGGGTCAGCTAATTGTCAGATTTCAAGAAAATCAGCCTAAAATGGCAAATCTCTGTACACAGAAGATTCTTGTGAAATTATGTTAAAAATGGCTGTCAAGGCTAGCGCCCCCTGTTGGGGGAGGAGTGTGGTGTGACACACCTGACCTGAATTGTCAGAACCACCACTGGAGGGCTCGGAGGACCGTCTCTTCTGAGACACCCAACTGATCGTAAACTTGTGATGTAACCACAAATGTTGAGTTGGAATCCAGCAATGCAGAGTCATACCCTCGAAAGTCAATACTACACACGCGCACACACACACACACACACACACACACACACACACACACACACCGACAGTGTATAAAGCCCCACGTATACACCAGCGGCGCCTGTCAACGAATCGTGAGCTTAAAAACAACCAAAAAATCTACCTCGAAGTCGATCTCCACCAACTTTGGTTTTGTTGTGAATCTGCTTTGTTCCCCCAAATCAAAATATGCTGCATTCCACGGAAGTACGGCAAAAGAAATTCACGGACACCAACCTTTCAGACGATAAACGATTCCCGAAAAAGGTGTTAAGTCTTTAAATTGTCGGTGTAAACTTTCCCACGTTTATTGTCCTGTTGCACAGACCTTTCAAAAGTTTGTTGTGTTTCGTGTTCCTCCCCACTGAAACTTTTTTCGTGTCAACGGGTCGAGTGCACTTGTCACCCTTTTCGTTGCAAAACATCCCTCATCCGAAGAGAAATTTCTAACAAAAAGCTTGGGGGCGCATTTCGTCAATCGAAAGCTGCACAACAAGACAAGCATGACTGAAAAACTGTGTTTCGAACTAGTAGGATAATTTGTCATTTGATTTTCTACAGGCACAACAACGGCACTGCACCAGCAGGAGCTGAATTATGCAGGCATGCCGAAAAATGTTCTAAACTAACCAAGTGAAGTTGTATTGTCGCTCAAAATGGCACAGAAGAGCAAACCGAAAAACCCCTTTGCTCTTTTCTCCGCAGGGCATGGACTGAGTGATTCTGATTTCAGCAGTGATGATGAAGATGGTAATTCAGAAAAGCAAGAGGCTACAAATTCGGACGAACCAACCTTCATCTCGAAGCCTGAGTCAAAAGGAACTGATGCCTCAGAAACGTCGTTGCCAGCGCCAGACTTTGATAAAGTTACGAAGTGCAGCTTCGTGAGTGGTGAGATCCAGAAGGATTTGGACTGGGATAAACTCACCAAGGATGACACAAAAGAGAAAGAAGAGACAAGTGCCCTGTCGAACACAAATGCCATTCCTCCTCCGAAGACCTACGAGCCTCAAACGGATCAGCTGAAGCCAACCCTCGGGGCAACTGAAATCGGCTCCAAGAGACATTCTGACGCCCCTCCAGGGGATGGTAGGTTTTTTCTCTCCAGCTCTCTCTATATTATCGAACATTTCATTGACCTGCACTTTCCCTGGGAGATGAGCCAGTGCGACGTCACACATGTACGAAGGAATCAAGCGCAAAATCCTGTCATGCCTGCAGAGCCCGAATCCAGCACACAATCACACATTGGCCTAACCACGAGTTACCGGCTTGATTGTTGCGAGGCGGATCAAAAAGAAGAACAAAAGTCACTTTCACACAGAATAGCAGCAAATAATTTCTTGTCTTGCCTTCGTTTTGTAGGAAACGCAGACTCCAAGAAAATCAAGACGTGACAGCCGCCAGAACACGACGACCATTGGTTCATCATTGGTGCAGAATTTGTACGATACGTCGGTGTTTTTGTCGCGTGTGAATGAAGTAACAACGACCGGACATTTCTGGGGAAATTTTTTTTCTGTTCAGTGGTTCATGTTTCACACGAGTCCCTGAACACAACAGTCACAGACAACTCGAGACAATCACATCAAGATAAGCTGCGGCACAGCGTGAGCTCGACTTCGTCGAACCTGACGTCGGTCATTTTCGGAACAAGCAAATTGGCGTAAAATTTGAAACAACGAACTTGAATGTCTTCAGTTTTCTTCAGTAAATCCCAAGTGACAAAGACAAAGTGAACGACTCTGTCTGTTGAATAAGTAAATAAATTTCAGCATCACAGCTTGGTTTTCTTCCTTGTCAATCACAGCTGCAGTTCTGCGGACGAAAAAATAGCTCCATGGAGCTCGCGGTGATTTGAGGAAATTTCAGTTGCTCTGATTTGGCTTGCTCTGATTTGGCTTGCTCTGATTTGGCTTGCTCTGATTTGGGTCACT
>JAAUXT010043835.1_pt1 | contig 10137 bp, 13 predicted proteins | sample 7278171 | NCBI WGS metagenome assembly JAAUXT01 (sample SAMN14350112, study PRJNA611818) | marine sediment metagenome | isolation source: surface marine sediment (1.8m) | place: French Polynesia: Moorea | collected 2018-08 | reverse complement strand
ATTGTATGGGGGTTTGAGTGGTAACATTTGATTTTTGATTTTTGAAAATTTTTAAATGGTTTTTAGGTGGGCCTAAAGTTAGGGTTGAAAAGTCATTTTTTGATAAAAAAATTTGAAATGGATATTGGGCAATTATTTTGGTTACATGTGGATATTGTTCTGAAACAATGTGTAAAAGTTCCATTTGGTTAAATTTGTTCCATTTGCATGTATGCTAAATGAGTTCCCAGATTGTGAATGTTGAGTGAAAAAGTAAAATTTTTTGACAAAACAAAGTGAGCGAAATCAGAGTGAGTGAAATCAGAGTGAGCGAAATCAGAATTTCCTCAAATCACCGTGAGCTCCATGGAGCTATTTTTCACAACGCCCACACACACGCAATCACGGACGAAGGCGTTGTTGCTTCTGTCGGGGTCTGTGGGGTGCCCAGAGCGCTTTTGGAAACCAGCAAAAGTGAGATTGGGGATGCGTCTGGGCCAGTTGTGTTCTGATCCCTCTCAGCCCCAGGTCTCGTCCTTGTGGGCAGGGTGGTGTTCATACAGAACACAGTGATCAAACCTGAGCATTTCAATCCGATATCAGCAAATGATCTGGCTGCATGGCGAACTCACCTTGACTTGCATCTTGCCCCGGAACTCAGTGATGTATCCGCCCACTTCGTCGATTGCTTCTTTTGATTTCTGGCTGATTTGGATCTTGCATGCTGCAAGAAAGGTAAATGTAGATTGCTTGTTACAGAAGAATGACGCCAAAGTTGTTCGTCCGAACAAAAACGAAGTCTCACGCCTCAAATGCGGAACCGTGAGTCACGATTCTCTTTGTGCGATAGATCTATCTATCGAATGGCCAACAAGCTGGAGCCACAGAGGCGCTTGGGTATACCGCTGCCAAATTCCTTCCCCAAACATTCACCCATCCATTGCGCCGCACAAGCAAAACAAGCACGTACTTTGCCCATGATACAGGTCCCTCTGAGGCTTTAGGCCTGCTCTGACCTCAAGAAGGCAAGCACCCAGTTCCCAAAGTGCCTCATGCTGTGTCTGCCAGAGTTTGACTTGCCAGAACACCACCTTTAGCATGGAGAATTGTTTTGCCCCTGTGAATAAGCTTGCACAAGGCTCACCTTGATTCATTCTGACTAAAAATTCAACCTTTTTCTTGATTTCCCACAACTTGATTGTGATCTAGGCCCTCGAAAACTTGGTGGGATGACGAGCTAAATTGTACTCATTTGTCAATGCTGTGACAAAGGTGGTTCGTCAGTCTCAGCATTTATGTACATTTCTGCAGGTACCAGTGGACTCTGCTGGCCAGTGCCTCAGCTGCACAAACCTGATATCTCTGCCAAGATATTTTCAAGGCCTTTGCCCTGGCCTCTCCTGCCATTTGAGTGATGGGAGAACAACTGTGGGGTCAGGTGACAGATGATATGAGGTTTGTATTCAGGTAAAAACACTCCATGCACGAACCAGAGGAAGAAACTCCTGCTGGTTCCATCTTTTGCCAAAGAGAAACTGTTTCAACACCAGACCCGTTCAAACACAATGCAGGCTTGCTCAGTCGGGGTGGGTACATTGACGCACACCTCCAAAGACCAATGCTTCCCTCTTTAAATTATGCAAACAAAACACGCAAAGAGCTGAAACCTTGTTTGGAAAAACAGACGTCAACGCCCTTATTCAGTTTTTGTGTTGATTTGACAGACAACAACCAAACTTCTGGATGTGGCACCTGCACCTCAGAAACTCTCGCCCTGTTGTTGTCAAGGGTAAATGTGCAAACGAGATGCAGGTGCAGTGCTTTGATCTGACAAATTTAAGTAAAATGGAAGGAGACTCTATGCACCACTGACGAACTCTTTTGTTTGGAAAACACAATGATTTCTTGGAGTGTCAAACAGTGACAGCTGCAATGCCTTCTGCTGTAGCCTTGTCTTTCATAACGTTGTTCCAAGCAGGTCCCTTTTGTACCGGGCGTTCGCTTCAATGTCACAGGGTTATGGAATGTATTCTTCAGGAAAACACCTGCAGTGATCTTTTGTGTGCTGCTCTGCAAAGGTTTAATGATTTTCGCTGTTTTGAACTCAGCGTCGAATTCGCTTGATGACTTTTGAATGTAATTGAATTTTAAAACCAAGGCTTTTTCCCTTTGTTCAACGTGAAGGTGAAAAACATTCAGTGCGCGCGTATGCGACCGGTACCGACGTGGCAGAAACTCTGTGACAAGACAAAACGGGACAGAATTAATTGGACAGAACAAAACAGAAAACTTGTGGAAGTGTTGTAAGACGATGGCAGTGGATGGTCGTGGTGCTCGTGTGCGCATTTGTGGGCACAATTTGATGCACACTGTGCAGTCCTACGAGTAACACACAGCCACTTTCACACTTGTTTGGCAAATGCGTCTGGTGGCAGCAAGGGAACAAATTTTCAAGTGGCTAACAAAATCCATTTCCAATTCCAAAGTCAAAGCACACAAGGTTTTTTTCAGCGCCTGCTTTCAGAAAATTTTAAGTGCACCAGAGTTTGCCAATTCCAACCCAAACGTGTGCAACGTTTTCAGCAATTACTTTTGGAGGCAACTGAAACCAAGTCAAAAATATATTTGAAAACAGAGACACTCTTCATTCCTTTTCAGGGTGAGAACTTTCTTCACATTTTCTGGCTTGAAGAGTGCCTCACTTGAAACCAGAGCACCTCAACTGAAATTGAAACTTCAGGAACTCAGTTGAAAACTGAGGTACACTTTGCCCCTTTTTCGGTGTGATTTCTCTGCACACAGGTACCTTCTTTGTCTTTGTGTGCCTCGTCATTGAACCGTTTGCCTCAAAATCAGCTTCACGTTGAGGCACAGACTTGAAAATTGAGGATCAAAACCTAAACTGCCATTCGTTGTCACAGTTGGAACACGTGAAGCGACTGGTTTGGTCAGTCCCACCTCTACCTGGGGGTATGGGTCCACACACCACAATATTGCCCCTTGTGTGGATAATCTAGTGGATTCATTCAGAATGCAGGGTGCAGAGGGACACGGTCTGAAACGGAACCCAACTCCAGAACCCTTGTGTTTTGCAATTTCGCGCCAAACAACGGCCTCGTGAAAGCTGAAAGATAAATTTTCACCCTTGCCTTGGGAAGTTGGTCAACTGTCCCAAAGATTTTCTTTGATTCCTTCTGCATGACCCACTTCACTTTCTCTCACCAATGCAAAGCAAAAAAAGGAACTCATTTGCAACTCCGCAAATGACACCGCCACAGATGCTTGACGCTCGTTCGACAAAGAAACCTCTTTGACATGGTCTTGATGACACACCTGTCCCAATTATGAACGTAACAGCTGCTTTCAGATGTGTTGCGCAGACAGGGGTTTGATCAGTGTACTGAGCGCCGAAAACACACAGCGTTTGCAGATGCTTGTGCAACTCCAGCTTCCCGATTTCAATGTGCTTGGCGCAACAGCAGAACTCAGAAATTTGCTGATTATGTCGTCCCTTTGTGGAATTGATGTATTTCCTCTTACCTAGGCCGGTGGATTCCATCCTGGACGCCGTGTTCACCGTGTCTCCGAACAGGCAGTAGCGCGGCATCTTGAGCCCGACCACTCCCGCCACCACCGAACCTGCAACAGTGCGTCAAAAACACGTTTCGTACACCCACATCGCACTTTGTCACATTCTACGTACGTGGGTAGCGCCTGGCCCTGAACCCATTGTAATTGCTTCTGACTGACCCCGATGTTTGGAATTTGGCGATCCACTTGGAATCAATGAATTTCACCAATGCGGTATCGAACGTTGACAGCTTGGGGCCGGTAGATTTTGAAACACTGGAAACGCTCAAACGATTTCACCTTGATCAAGCTCTTTCTCCTCTGGAAATAAGCTGCGATCTTCGGACCAATTCGTATTGATACTTGCAGAGACTCAAAATTTGCCCTTGGTGTGTGCTTACCAAGCTCTTCGGTCAGGGTGCGGACACACTGAAGCGCAACGGGGTGGGTGCGTCGCCCAATGTGTCCACCCCGTCTCGCTTGCTGCCCCATCACTGAACCCATCCAGTATATTTTTAATAGATGGGGACACACCTCCCATGATGGGGTGGATGCAACAGGCTGGCCCATTGAGCTGATCGCTCTGGTAGCAGTTCAGCCCGTCACAAGGGAGAGCAATGGGGTAGTTAGTTATATTTTGGAGGACTGTATGGTGATACTTTTGAGTTTAGTTGACCATACAGTGGAAGTTTAAACTTTTGAGGACTGTATGGAGATATATATTTGAGTTTAGTTGATCATCCAGTTATATTTTTAAGTTTAGTTGACTGTACAGTAGATTTTTTGTTATTTAGTTCACTGTATATCACACACAGTGAAAGTCTGTATGTTTAAGCACTGTACAGGTAAATATTTGAGTTTAGTTAACTATATGGTATATATTTTGAGTTCAGTTGACTGTATAGTGATAAACTTGTAACATTCAAATAGTTGAAATTGAATGTTGCAACTTGATGTGATGTGCCATCTAGTGTGTCTGTTTGCACAATTTTGTTGTTGCGTCGCCATCCAGCCCGTCGCATCCAGCCCGTCGCGGGGAGTGTGTTCCCAGCCTCATGCGCTCAGCATGTCGTGTCTTCGATTCTGATTGCTCACCACTTTGCCACAAAATTCGTGTGTGGAGCTGGAGAGCACCAATCTTTTCACTTTTGTCCATCAAAGGAAAGAATCTCAACAAATACTTTCCGTGAACACTCGAGAAGTGAACAAAAGGTGCCAACACGGAGACTCGTGAGCGGATTTTGTGTTGTCCTCAGAACCAAGATCTGACCAGCGTCTGATGGTTCCAGAACTTTTGATGTCATCTCCCTGACGAACTCAAAGGAACCCTTTCGCTTTTGTTCCTCCCTTGCTTCAGGCTATATGACCAATTGATGAGCAGCACACTATTTCCAACCGACATCGTGCGGACGCTTCAAGAGGCGCGCGTGTAGCGAACGAGAAACCCAAAACCGCTCAGGCCCACTCACTCCGGACGGCAAAGTGGACGCATTTTGTCAGATTGACGCCATTTCAAAATCCCCCCTGGAGGTTGGGTCCCCAGGACCACATTCTGAATCCGTCCCTGGTCACGTCTAGAATTCCGTAAAGAGCAATACCAAGATCAAAGGAGCTGCGACCGTGTGTCCAGTGGAACGCCCGCTGGTCCTTCCAGATTCATACAGAAGAAGCATTCAAGGGGAGCCAACTTAGCGTGCCAGAAATACACCAGCATGCGGGAAAGATTGCGGAGGTTCAGCAAAATACGTCCGCTCCTTTTTCGACGTGCCCTAATTGCCAGATCAGTACCACAGATTCCATTTGGTCACTTGCCATTGGCTGTCAGGTGCAAATATGAGGAACTATGCCACAGATCTGGCAATTGGGGCACCGCACGTAAGGATTTTAAGTCCTGCTTAACCTCCCCAATGTCTCTGACGCGCGTGCGCCAAAACCTGACGGAGCTACGAGCACGCAGCCTCACCTGTGTGGAGTCCGATGCGGAGCCTCAGCGGCTCACTGGGCATGTGCGGGATAACGAACCGGGCCGTTTCGTCCAGAAGCTCGAGGGCCATGTCTCCGATCTCCTTGACGTGCCGCCTCCCCTCCACCCTCCGAGGCAGGCCTGACGCCACCATGTAGGCGTCGCCGATCGTCTCCACTTTGTACACGTCATACCTGTCAGGAGATAAAATTTGTGGAACAAGTGTTCATAACACGTTGATCTATCTTTTTTGCCTTCCTGGTTGTTTACGGAGATCTGGCAATTATCAGAAACGTGAAGAACACTGCATTCTTCTTCGCACGATGAGTGTCTCGCCAATTTCGAGAAGTTGAACCACTGAAATTCATTTTGTGATCAAGAAGTGCATGCAGTGCATGAAATTTCATTCTGGGTCTTGCACTTTTACTCACTTGTCGATGGCATCGTCGAAAAGGTTGTACAGGCTGTTGAGAAGATCCACAACCTGAAACAAACGTTCAACTTGTCACCGTAGTCTATTCTCGGAAAACAGTCGGCTGTCGCGACTGGCGCGTATACTTCACCCCTTCGTTTCAAATGACGACGGACACATGCGAAGTCAAAGTGAACTCGAAAACAGTGCAGCACACATGGAGAGACCCAAAACAACGCAATTAAACTGGGAAGGTCTCTCTTTGGTGAAGCTTGGACATTTCTGTATCGTCTTTGCTTGCGCCGTGTGGGATGAGTGGATGGAATCTTTCATTTGTGGACCCATCTATCCCTATATCAGTGATCTTACGAGGCCACAGTATCACCAAGAATGCCAACGCCATGGATCCACCACAGAAGAGCCCCACAACCATTTCCTGGCAAAGAAGAGCCAAGTTTTGCCCACAAAACAATAGAACCAACAGAACCAATGGAAAGAATTCACCATAAGTGGAAGGACAACTTGAAGGTCGACCGAAGAAGAGCAGGACCTGTATATTCTCGTTTGAAAAGCCCTATTGAGGTCACGGTGTTGCTCAGCATTCCACAGCTCAGGTCTGTATTCAGTGTGACCAGAGACCATGTTCCTGAGGCACCATGGACACGGGAAATCTTCACCAACGACTGAACCTGCCTGCAGCTGACCCACATTCACATCACAAGAGGTCTCTGAGTGGGGTTTCACAAAAGATCCATCAGTGCTTATTCACGTCCGTGACATTAGCGACACTTAGTGCTTGTGACAGATCGAAATGCCAAGCTCCTTTAAACAAACTGTGAGCAATGAGACTCAATGAGGACAATCTGCTCGAGTCAGGAGTGTGTTGTCTTGGCCATTGTGCAAGTGCAGTACATGGATGTCGGTCAAATTGTTTCTTGACTTGACACAGAGCCTTTCTTTGCCCAACCATGCATGCGGTACAAAAATTGAACCATACGCGATACCAAGGAGTTTGTTCGTCCAGCATTTGGGCGATTGCAGATTCAGCAAAGAATATCTCGCAGGAAAACTCAGGAACTTTGACGGTCGTCCGAGGACAAAAAGTGTTTCAGTGTGAGGACACCGCGCCTGAGTGAAGGACTGAGGTCCTTCCGCCTGTGCAGAACAAAGCGCATGCAGACCTGGATGGGCGAGCTCATGCTGGAGATGTCTGTAAAGCCGACGATGTCGCTGAAGTACACCGTCACGTCCTCGTAGTACTTGGGATCGACCGTCTGGCGGTTCTTGAGAGCCGTCGCCACGTCCTTGGGCAGCATCTGGTAGAGCAGGTAGTCGGACCGCTTCTTCTCCCGGGCTGCTTCCTGACAAGGGAGTCGCAGACTCAGAGCACAGCGAGAGACACTGAGAACTGGACCCGGAGGTGTAGGGCCCGCTGGTGTCTTCAGCCAACTATGACCTGAGGACTGAGTATTCCTGGGGCGTGACTGATTCTTTGCGGCGCACTCACCTTCTGTCTCTCGAGCGCCTCTGTGGCGTAGATTTGGATCTCCATGGTCATGCGCTTGATGGTGACGGTGAGTATGGGAGCGAGCAGCAGCACGACGATGAACATGGTGATGCCGATCCCCATGGACATCACCGCTCGGTCGTGCTCTTCCGCCATGAAATCTGCGTTTTGTGCACAATCCCCGTTGAGTCTCTGATTCACACGTCACGGACTCACACACAGGTCACAGCCGTCAATTATGATGTCAATTAGGATCCAGCCCAAAAAAAACCCCTAAATCCCACACCTGAGGTAAAAATTTCAACAATTTTTTGAGGTAAGATCTACATCATCTCCCATGAAATTTCCCAATGAGGGGGAGGGTCACTCTGGCCTGAAATTTTCTCTGTGCAAATTTTGCTCTGGAGCCCAAGTCCAATTTTGGACCTGGGAAGGGGGTGTCCAGAGGCCCAAAAATTTCAAAGTCCCAACTGAAGCTCTAGAACCTCAAATACACCTGATGCTTGTTGCTCGGTTCTGAGAGATGTTGCCCCTCAGCTGCCAAATACAAACTGAGCATAGCGCTCTGGAGTCTCAGTGAAATTTTGTCTACAGGGGTGGGGGGGGGGGTCCCACTGGGTCCCACCCTTGTGGACGGATGCATGCTGACAATAAAACAGTCGCGGAGCGCGACTGAAAACAAACTTCTCACAATCAGTTTCATTGACAACACATAGTGACAATTATGACAAAAACGAACCCTCAATTTTGTCCTCCACTTTTGCGTTGACCTCGCGGAGTATTTCCAGATAAGCAGTGACGTTTCCCATGTACATCATCTCAGCGTTGCTGCAGTTCGTACAGTTGTCCATTTCGATCTCATTTCCATGCACTATGTTGTCTCTTGCAGCATCCAAATGACCTTGCAATGCAGGCTGCGTGAACAAAACATTATTAGAGTTGGATCATCTCAATGCAAAAAATTTCTGCAGGGTCTAAAGTTCAGGTTTGTCCGCCCCCCCCCCCCCGCCGACTGAAATGACATGCAATTTAACTCACATTCTCTTTGAACGCCGCATCGAGCCACATCTTTATGTCAGGGTAGTACGTCTGCGATGTTTTGAGATGATCCAATCCCAAAGCGTCGTTCCTTATAAACGCAACCAGTTCCTCCCTTCCCACCTGCAACAACAGCACTTCACAGTACAGCCACTTGGACAGCACCGCCCAAAAGAGCGATTCACGAGCACACTGTGTGCACACACCTTATTGTTCTTGCCCCCAAGTCTCTTTTCTTTCTCTCTCACTCTCTCTCTCACTCTCTCTCACTCTCTTTCAATCTCTCTCACACTCACACACACATACACACAAGCACACCACCACCACTTGTACCTCTGCCACCTCCACCACCGTGCATTTCTTTACCGGACACCACACAGGACGACAGTGTTCTCACGCTGTACCAAACCGGTTCCTGTTCAATGACACAAGCTTCACGTTGCGGAATCTGGCGCATGGCTCTCGTTTGTCAAAGGAAACACTCACATGTCCTGTGGCGTAATATTCAATTCCAATCGTGACCGAGATGCCGTAGTTCTCTTTGGCCTTGACCATCATTTTGAAGGCGAGGAGATACTTCCAAATGTCACCGTGGCTGATGAGAGACAATCTGTCGCTCAGCCACTCGACGAAGATGTGGTTGATTTCATTGTAGACAAACAAAGCCTCGGCGATGGAGATCTCATCGTCTTCGATGTCCTGTTGGGTACGCCATGACAGATCAAAGCAACAGAACAAGATAACTCAACAAAATAGTGTAGGTGCAGTGAAAACATTGACCCAACCTGTCGCATGTTTTTCATGTAAATAGCGAAGTGTATCCTTGTGTCGAAGTGCTCCAGGTGCGCGAACGAGTTGCTGGGCCACATCTTGAGTTTGTCCACTGCATCCTCCACCTTCTTGACGGCCTTTTCGTACAGCGCTTGGCTGGATTCAGTCCTGCCGGTGCCCATGTAGTGAATCGCGTCCGCTCGCTCGATCTGCAAAAACGCACAACGCAAGTTGTTGCCTTGGCTCACCAACTTTGTATTTCCCGTCAACAAAAGAGAAAATAACTTCCGAACCATTTTCGAACATGTTGAATCCAATCGGTTGGAGTAAACAGCATGTTAGCCCAAGAAAAGTTGACACGTGGAAAGAAACCCTTGTGCGTCTCCTGAGTCACCTGACGCTGAGCTCGGAAAACTCTCAGAATGCTGCATGGAGTCCAAATCGTAACAGGTCTGGGGGTTGGTCTGTCTCGGGAGTGGACCCAGAGATGAGGTCGCATCCTCAAACACAAACACAGCATTGTACGCACAAGTTCGTGAGCCGTGGACACGTATGCACGAGCACTAACGCGCTGTCCACACAGGTTCCGTCGCGAATTGTTCCGCCGATCTTTCCACACTGTGTTCCATGACGCTCAGCTACACTGGGTCCGTTTCTGTTCCGTCACGGAACACAAATCAATAATTGTGATGTCACATGACGTCATAGGTCAATTTCACTACATTCTGGTCTTCCTGACCTCGAGGCCATTTGCCTTGGAACATTTTTCATTTCTCATTTGAAATTGCTTCTAATCAGCTTTCAATTCATCATGCTGCGTGCCAAAGCCAACTCGGTTCCCTATCTGGAGCCCGAGGATTTTGATGAGGACTTGTTTATCGATGAGATAAAGAAATT